>Ga0164305_10000021_pt1 | contig 39333 bp, 45 predicted proteins | sample Whisoiple_237_MG_FD_110215 | JGI IMG/M metagenome (GOLD analysis project Ga0164305, IMG submission 110215) | Soil microbial communities amended with pyrogenic organic matter from upstate New York, USA - Whitman soil sample_237_MG | ecosystem: Environmental > Terrestrial > Soil > Agricultural...
AGTGCAGCCCTGCCATATTTTCTTGACCGAACGGCAACCGATTGGATGCAAGCAGCACCGATTACGAAAAACCTTGATACCAGAAATAAGTCACCATCGGAATCACTGTCGCCAATACCAACAGCACAACCACAACAACTGTGGCATTGCCTTGGTCTGTTTCTTCAGCTTTTTTAAACGTGCCTTCAACTTGAATGTTGTCAACAACTTCAGGAGGACCCGGATCTGGTTCGCCCGACAAAACAGTTGCAATGCGCGTACTTGCAGCCGCAAATGCCTCGTTGTATTTATTGCCTTCCCGCAGCGGCACTTGCACGGTTTCCCCAGCCACACTCTGGGCAATTTCATCGGTTAGCAGGGACTTAACCCCTTCGCCGGTGCGGATTGCCGCGTTGTTGGTAACAGTGTCGAGAACGAGTAAAATTTGATTAGTCTGGTCTTCTTTTGCGGGAAACCACTGTTCAAACAGTTGGTCGGTGAAAGTGGCAGTCGTTTCGCCGTAGTCTAAGCGGTGGATGGTGACAAACCTGACTTGTTTCCCTGTTTTGTTTTCCAGGTTTTCGAGCACGCTGCTGATATTGCTTTCGCTGCTGCGGCTGAGCACGTCGCCTTTGTCGAACACCCAAGTACGATCGCCCGGCGACAACACCGGCATTTCGTAAACGCCAGTCGCCAATGCCGGCAATACCGCCATCTGGGATGCGATTAGGGCGATCGCGATCGCCGCTGCCAAAGGTTGGAGATATTTTCTCCAGTTAAATAATTGCTTCAGGAGTCTGGTCATGAGGTTAACCGTAAAACTGACTTTTTTCCAAAAATACTATAGAAACCCCCGTAAAATTCATTTTACACAGGGCAATATTTACAATTAGCTCGCCACTCGAACTCCCCGCCCGATTATTTTAGGATTCTCACTATGGAACCAGCAGACACTTATAAAGGTTGGATTATTCAATCTCAGAAAGTCTTCTACGTCGAGGTTTGGGATAGCCGCGGCAACCGCCACGTCGCCGTCCAAAATGCCAAGACTGAGGAGGAAGCTTTGGAATTGGCCAAAAAGTGGATAGACAAATATGAGTCAAAACCCGGAAGAATGGCGATCGACGTACCCCATCCTTTCGGAGACATGATCGATATGCCATTTTGAAGTCAGTTGTCAGTTGTCAGTTGTCAGTTGTCAGTTGCTACAAATTACCAATTGCCAATAACCAATACAAATTACTCCTTGCCCATTACCAATAGTCATGAGTTATTGGTTATTGGTTAGTTACTACCAATTCCCCATTCCCAATAACCCATTACCAATGACTACTGGCGAAAGCAAGCCGTCTTCTAGGAAATTCCTCGCAATTTCTGCGTATTTTCTACTAAACTCCGAGCAAATTCGTCGAACCTTTCAGACAGTTTTTCATCCAACAATTTACCGTCGGGACTAAAAGCTTTCCAAGCTTGTCCGATCGCAATTTGTTCGGGAATTACCCAAGCGTGCACCCATCTCAAAATCACGCGCAAATCGTTGAGTGCGTTGCTGTTAACTTGCCCTCCCAAAACGCTAATCGCACCCGCAACTTTCCCGTCCAAATGCTCAAAACTCATCAAATCCAGGGCATTCTTGAGAGCACCGCTGACGCTACCGTGATACTCCGGCGTTGCCAAAATCAAGCCGTCGGCTTGCTTAACCGCATTTCGCAGCTTTTCCACATCCGGGTAATCGAGATAATCATTCTCACCGTCGCAAAAGGGCAGCTTGAGCGATCGCAAATCGAATATTTCAACTTCTGCGCCCAGGGCCTCGACCCGTTCTGCTGCCACATTCAACGCTAACTGGCTGTAGGAGCCAGCCCGCAAACTTCCGCCAATGCCGACAATTTTTACCATAAAACTCAAAAACAATAACTGCCCGACTAAAGCGTACTCATTCCGATTACGATCAAGATAGCAAGTTCGATCGGGAACTGTCAATCGATTTGAGATTTTAGATTTGAGATTTTAGATTTACGGACGGAACCCAGAAACCCGGTTTTTTGAGCAAAATCCTTGGTTATAGCCCGCAGATTAGGTAAAAAACCCGGTTTCTTGAGGAGCAGTGGATTCAAAACCCCCCCTCTTGAGGGGTCTCTGAAGATGCCCGCGAGAGATAAACCCATTCAACACCCGCCCTCTTGTTAAAATAAATGAACGTAGCAAACCACAAGCGGTCAATCTTGGCAGTCTTCAACCTTGGGCAAAGCAATATGAAAAATTCTTGGAAACACGCATGGCTGGGGCATCTAGCTGTAAACAAAGACAAGTCGAGCCAGAATCCTAAAAAATCAATTCCAGGACGGAATCTTTGGCGCATCCTGGGCAGTTTGGTGATTTCTCAAGGAATATTGCTCTCGACCCCGGTGTTTGCCGACAGCGCGCCAAACACCATGAGTTACAGCCAACTGATCGACAACATAGAAAAAGGGCAAGTCAGTAGAATCGAAGTAGACGAAACTCAAAAAATTGCCAAGGTTAGGCTCAAAAATCAAAAAAGCGATCTAACCCAATCAGTTAGTCTGTTCGATTACAACAACCGAGAACTGTACTCGCAAATCCGCGCCAAAAAGATTGACTTTGAAGTCAAACAAACAGCCGACAACGCCGCCGCAGTCAGTTTAGTAGTAAACTTGCTAGTGATTTTTGCAGTGTTGGCAGTGTTGATGGCAATCCTGCGCCGATCGACCCAATCTCAAGGAAATGCCATGAACTTCGGCAAATCCAGAGCTCGTTTCCAAATGGAAGCCAAAACCGGCGTGATGTTCGACGACGTAGCAGGCATCGAAGAAGCTAAAGAAGAACTGCAAGAAGTCGTAACCTTCCTCAAAAAACCCGAACGCTTCAACGCCATCGGCGCAAAAATTCCCAGAGGAGTTCTATTAATCGGGCCTCCAGGAACCGGCAAAACAATGCTGGCAAAAGCCATTGCAGGCGAAGCAGCCGTCCCCTTCTTCAGCATCTCCGGTTCCGAATTTGTCGAAATGTTTGTCGGAGTTGGCGCCTCCCGCGTCCGCGACTTGTTCAAGAAAGCTAAAGAAAATTCGCCCTGCATCGTCTTCATCGACGAAATAGACGCCGTAGGAAGGCAGCGCGGCGCTGGTATCGGCGGCGGCAACGACGAACGCGAACAAACTCTCAACCAGTTGCTGACAGAAATGGACGGGTTTGAGGGTAACAGCGGCGTGATTGTGATTGCAGCTACCAACCGCCCCGACGTACTCGATACCGCCCTGCTGCGCCCCGGCAGGTTCGATCGGCAAGTAACGGTAGATTTGCCCAGCTACAAAGGGCGTTTGGGGATTTTGCAAGTTCACGCGCGCAACAAAAAACTCGACCCAGAAGTTGCCCTAGACACGATCGCCCGCCGCACTCCCGGCTTTTCCGGCGCCGACTTGGCAAACTTGCTCAACGAAGCAGCTATTCTCACTGCGAGGCGTCGCAAAGACACGATTAGCAACTTAGAAGTTCACGACGCGATCGACCGGATCACGATCGGGCTTACCCTCAACCCGCTGCTGGACAGCAAGAAAAAGTGGATGACAGCATACCACGAAGTCGGACACGCCCTAGTCGCGACCATGCTCAAAAATGCCGACCCGGTGGAAAAAGTAACGATTATTCCCCGTTCTGGCGGCATCGAAGGCTTTACTAGCTTTGTGCTCGACGACGAAATGCTCGACAGCGAAGGTTTGAGGAGTCGGGCTTTGCTGTTAAACCGGATTACAGTAGCTTTGGGTGGACGGGCGGCGGAGGCCGAAATTTATGGCGATGCTGAAATCGACACCGGTGCCGGTAGCGATCTCAGAAAAGTTAGCAGTCTCGCGAGGGAGATGGTAACGCTTTACGGAATGTCGAATTTGGGGCCTGTGGCTTTGGAAAGTCCGAACAATGAGGTGTTTTTGGGTCAGAACTGGAATTCGCGATCCGAGTATTCCGAAGAAATGGCAATCAAGATCGATCGCCAAGTCCGGGAAATTGCCTTTGAGTGCTACGAAGAAGCTCGCCGGATTATCCGCGAAAACCGCGCTTTGGTAGACAAACTTGTCGAAGTGCTGTTGGATGAAGAAACGATCGACGGCGACGAATTCCGCCAAATTGTCGATCGCTACACCGAGTTGACCAAAAAAGAGTTAGCACCAACGTAAAGAGTCATTAGTCATTAGTTAGTAGTCATTAGTCATTAGTTATTCAAGTTTGTACTGAGAACTTTATTCCTCATTCTCGAAAAAATCAGGACTTTAGTCCTTACTACAAACCAAGAAAAATGACTGCTAACTAATGACTGCTAACTAATGACTAATGACTGCTAACTAATGACAAATTAAGATTGTTGCGCGTACATTTCCCGGAGTACCAAAGCCGGGTCTACCCAGCGGCCGCCGTACTTCAATCCCCAGTGCAAGTGAGGCCCACTCGTGCGGCCGGTCATCCCAACTCTGGCAATCCTCGCACCCGCAGGCACTGTTTGACCTTGCCAAATTTGCAAGGTACCTTCGCGATCGGTATAATAACGCCCGCCGTTAGCCGTTAGCACTCGGCCTCTGAGGTGACAGTAGATGTGTTCCCAATTTCCCGATCGCACCACCATACCAGTGCCGCATCGGCCATCTTCCCAAACTTCCACAATTTGGCCGCCCCACCAATTGCGGATATAGCTGCCTTCCGGGGCGGCCAAGTCCAAACCGTAATGAAAATCCCCGCCACGGGGGCCGAAGGGGGAAGTGTATGTTTCAAAGTTTTCGACTGGAAAAGAAGCTTCTTGCCACAAATTACCCGTCGCTACTCTGCTTGGTAAGCCTGACTGAGCTTTGACCACCTGCTGCTGCAAATAAGGGCCGATCAACACAATGCCGATCGAAAGTGCCAGCAGCAGCATCTGTCTGAGACGAAAAAAGCGTTTTGCCGTCAGCGGGCCTCTAGAGTCTTGCAGGATTTTTTTCACGGCTCAAAGTTAAATGTGTGTGAGTTTGCGTTGTCTGTTAGGATCGCATCTTCCACCCTTGTCAATAAAGCTTTCAGGGGCGGGCTTTCCGGCCCGTTCCACAAAAAAATCATTCTTTGTGGAACGGGCCGGAAAGCCCGTTTCCCAAAAGGGTGCAAGATGTAAGTTATGCCAATTCGCTGCAAGATTGGCTTCGAGCTCTACCCGCGATCGCGAATCAGTTTATCAACAACGTGTATCTTACTCCATCCAAAACCGGTGTCAAGGCTTCCGGGTAAATGCCCAGGGGCAATCGAAAAAAATTGGCCGAGGAATTCATGCTGCGGTTGAATTCGATCGAGCTTTTGCTTGACACTATAGTTTAGTTAGTTCCAGGATTTTGGATGTCATCCAAAATTTCAAATTCATAATACACACATCAAGCAATGCTTACTGAAATTTTTCCTTTTAGCTTTGCCATAGACGCAACTGCGATCGCCGGTGCGTCCTTGTGGTCTTTGGCCCTGTACTGGGGCCTGTCGCCCGTCACAGAATGGGTAATCCTGCAACTCAACCGCTGGATGAATTTTGCTGAGAGATCCCTCTACACCTCAGAAGCCGAGTTTGAAAGAACCCGCCAAGCCAGAGAAGCCCAAAATGCCTTTTACGCTTCGCTGTTGAGCATTGTGCCCTTTTTGATTGCGGGCGGATTGTGCAATTGGGGCGTCGAATTGTCTCTGGGTACTGGTTGGGCGGTATCAATGGGTACGATCGCCTGTATTGGCGGCGGCGTTTACGAACTCGGCCGCCGAGACGGTCAATCTTAGGCGATTTTAGATGTGGGATTTTGGATTTTGGATTGCTCGATATATTCGGAGATTTACCAGCCTCTAGAATTGATCGCAATCTCAAATCCAAAACTCAAAATCTAAAATAAATATGACATTTCCCGTCTATTATCACTCGCGCCTCAAACAAAATTAGCAATGTATTTCAACCGTAATTTGACTCAGGATGTTTGCCTAAAAGCCGCAGTTGCCGTTCAGTAGCGGTAGCGAGAATTTCGGGATTGAACTGCCACGGCCAAGGCGAAAATTTCTGCGCGATGTTGCGGTGGGAATAATGCACTTGCAGTAAGTAGCGAGTTCCATCTGTTGTCGTATTTTTGCCGCCGGAGTGCCAAATTTCACTGCGGAAAAATAACACATCTCCAGCTTTGCACAAAACTGGTTCTGGAGATTGTCCATTCCAAGTTTCTTCCCCGCGATCGGGTTTTCGACCAGATTTGTGACTACCGGGAATAATATAGGTAGGACAGAGGTCTTCTGCGATGTCGCTGAGATAGAAATGGGCTGTACAAATCCATACTGGTAGTTGAAAAGTGCGATCTGCAAACACGCTTTCGGGCACGGGTACAAACACCTGATCGACGTGGACGCGCCAACCATCATAACCGGGCCCGCTTTTCCACGCAGTCATGCCGATAATGTGGCAATCGCTGCCCATTAATGCTTCTGCTAACTCAATTATACCCGGTCGATCGGCATAGGAAAGCCACAGCCGATCGCGATTAAACACGCATTTAAAATGCTGGTTCAATTCACTCCAACTGCTACCATCGAGTCCGAAGGGTTGCAGGCGATCGAGTGCTTCCTTGGTTTGCGCCACTTCCGACGGACTGAGTACACCGGGAATCAGCGCAAAACCATCTTCATGCACTGCTTCTGCTAGACCTGCTGTATCGAAAAGATCGCAAGTCTTTTGCCGATAGCTGAAAACTTCGCTTAACGTGCTGGCATTCATAATTCAAAAAGTAAAATTATTAACTGTTATTAAATTAACACTTATTCTGCTCGATACTTGCATACTATGAAACCAGCCACCCGGTTTATTGGTACATCAGGACTGACACAAAATTTAATTATGTAGGGCACGCACTGCTCACATTACGTCTGATTTGGGGATAAATCAAATGAAATACCAACCAGAACCAACATCATTAAATCAAGCCCGCGCCGCCTTTCAAAAAATCTGGGGATACGACGACTTTCGACCACCCCAAGGAGAAATCGTCGGCAGTTTATTAGCCGGAAAAGATACAATTATCATTATGCCGACGGGTGGCGGCAAATCAATCTGCTTTCAACTGCCAGCTTTGTTACAAACAGGCTTAACGTTGGTAGTTTCGCCGTTAGTCGCACTGATGGAAAATCAAGTACAAGAATTGCGCGATCGCAATCTTCCCGCTTCCCTCCTCCACAGTCAATTGCCAACAGCGCAGCGCCGACAAACTATGCAGTCGCTGCAACAAAACAAATTAAGATTGCTGTACCTGTCTCCCGAAACATTACTCAGCAAACCCGTTTGGAAAATTATCAGTCAGCCTCACATCCAAATTAACGGTTTAATATTAGATGAAGCTCACTGTTTAGTGCAGTGGGGTGATACTTTTCGACCAGCTTACCGCCGCTTGGGAACAGTGCGATCTGCTTTGTTGAAAGGTAAACCAGCAAACAGTAAAATTGCGATCGCAGCTTTCACCGCTACCGCCAACCCGGAAGCACAGCAAACAATCAAAAATGTCTTGCAACTGCAAAAACCCGAAGCATTTCTGCTAAGTCCGTACCGTTCTAACCTGCACCTGCAAGTGCAAACAGTCTGGACGCCGAGAGGACGCAAGCAGCAGTTATTAAATTTTATCAAAGCTCGACCAAAACAAGCAGGTTTAGTCTATGTCCGCACGAGAAAAGATAGCGAAAGCTTGGCGGATTTGTTGGAAGCAGCAGGTTATGAAACAGCAGCATATCATGCAGGTTTGAGTCCAGAATCACGACGAAAAATAGAAACAGCTTGGCTGAACAATGAGCTTAAATTCGTGACTTGTACCTCAGCATTCGGTATGGGAATTAACAAGCCAGACGTTCGCTGGGTTGTTCACTTTCAAGCACCTTTGCTATTATCGGAATACATTCAGGAAATTGGTAGAGGCGGACGGGACGGCAAATCGGCGATCGCCCTGACATTGATTAGCGAACCTACGGGTTTTCTTTATCCCGAAGATAAACAAAGAAAGGAATTTTTTCAAGATAAATTACGATCGCAATACCGAGAAGCTCAGCAATTGGCCAAAAAACTTCCAGTTAAAGGCGATATAGAAGCACTTGCCCGCGAATTTCCCGAAAGCGATCTCGCCCTTTCAATCTTGCACACTAGCGGACAATTAACATGGCGAGATCCTTTTAATTATGCGATCGATAAATCTCCCCAGCAAAAAGCTGAAAAATCCAATTTTACCGCAGCGGAAGAAATGGCTAAATATCTCAAACATCGCGAGTGCAGGTGGCAATTTTTGCTGCAAGCTTTTGGGTTTGCCAAGGAAGCTAAATCAATGCGCTGCGGCCACTGCGACAATTGTCGATAGAATTGACGATTATACTCAAACTACTTAACCACTCCGACCAAAGAAACCGGGTTTTTTATCCAGTTTGCGGGCAGAAACGAAGTAGGGCTGTGAAAAAACCCGGTTTCTCGCTTCCCGTGCGATCGCGAACGAACTCACAGATGTTATGATTAAGATATTTGCTTTACACACTTGGCAAAAAATAGTAAAAAGTAAATGATAGAAACAGACACTGCGGCCCAGATTTACACAGTAGAAAATACAGAGGAATTCGATCGCAGTAATGTCAATCAGCGATTAGATATTTGGCTGTCAAACCAGATACCGGACTTATCCCGATCGCGAATCCAAACCCTCATATCACAAGGTAACGTCAAAGTCAACGACGAAACCTGCACATCGAAAAAAATATCAGTAAAAACGGGCGATCGCATCCACCTCTCATTACCCGAAACCCAGCCCACTTCCTTGCAGCCGGAATCAATTCCCCTCGACATCCTCTACGAAGACGACAGCCTAATTATCATCAACAAACCAGCCGGATTAGTCGTCCACCCAGCCGCCGGACACGCAGACGGTACATTAGTCAACGCCCTCTTAGCCCACTGTCCTCTAGCAGAAATCGGCGGAGTTCAGCGGCCGGGAATCGTGCACAGATTAGACAAAGATACAACAGGTGCGATCGCGATCGCCAAAACCGACATCGCCCACCAACACCTGCAAGCCCAACTCAAAACCAAAACCGCCCGCCGCGAATATTTAGGCATAGTTTACGGGGCTCCCAATACCGAAACAGGCACAATAGACTTACCCATCGGGCGGCATCCCACAGACCGCAAAAAAATGGCGGTAGTACCAGTAGAAAAAGGCGGTCGCCCCGCAGTTACTCACTGGACAATCAAAGAAAGAATCGGCAACTATTGCTTAATGCACTATCAATTAGAAACCGGTCGCACCCATCAAATTCGCGTGCATACAGCGGAGATAAAACATCCCATTGTCGGGGACCCGATGTACAGTTCCAACCGTTCCATCGGCGTCAATTTAACCGGACAAGCCCTCCACGCATGGCGGCTGACTTTGCAGCATCCCGTAACCGGAGAATTAATAGAGGCGATCGCACCTTTGCCAGATCAATTCAACACTTTGTTGAAAATATTGCGCTTGCGAGCAAATATTTGATATTGTGGGCAGTTAACACTGGTAATTTATATGTCGAAATTTGAGGAACTTTGCAAAGCTTACGCCGCATCTCGGCAAGCATACCGCGAATCCTGCGAAGCTTGTCAGGATTTTAGTGAAATTTTTCTCAAGCAATTGAGCGATTATTTTGACTGCCCGATTCAAAGCCAAAATCAGAAGTTTGATGACAATGGCATACTGTATTTTGATGGTGCGATCGATGTTTGCGAAAATCCCGAAAATCCCGAAAAGGGCGATCGCGAAACAGTCGAAATATCTTTGAGTGTTAACAAAGTTATTGACAATTTCATTGTCACGGTTTATCCTTGGGGTCACGAATTCAAGATTCTCATTGATGAACCAAGACACTTTGAAGAAGCTTTTGAATACATTTTTGATCGAATCAAATCAGGTTATACTGGCATAAGTCTGTTACCGTCAGAACCCGATTCTCTACCTTTTTAATGACTAAAGTCCTTACTATAAACATTTTTCCCCCTGCCTTTTTTCTTGATTAAACTTCGTGCCTACATCTTTGATGTAAGAGGGAAACCGCAGATGAAAGCAGATGCACGAAGATGAACGCAGATATATTTAAAGATAGGAGAGCTAAGAAGGGCTTCTATTCAAGTCTAATATTTATCGGTTAAATCCTGTAGATTGCTCGTTGCCGAACTTCCTTCTTTCCCAAAAAATTATGAGTCCCGAGTTTTGGATTCCAAGTTTATCAAAAAACTCAAACCTCAAAACTCAAGACTCAAAACTCTCTCAGCCAAAAAGCCGATAGATTCAGTCGATCGCCCGACACAAATAATCGCATCAGGGCAGCATCAATTACCGGCGACGGGGAACCATCGTGTCGATATTGATATTAGCTAGAGGCACGCGCTGCGGCGGAGTAGCAGGCAGGGGCATATTGCGCGCCATACCCAAATAGTTCGACGGATCGCCAGCCTTGGGCTGCTGTTCTTGAGGAACAAAACGGCGGACACTTGTCTGCCAGATGATTTGCGGGAAGCCAAGCTGCGAACGGTGGTACTCACCGTAGCGGGGCGTTTTCAAGTTGAAAGGAGTTTCCCCTCCAACTCGCTGAGGCAAAATTCGGCGCTGCTGGTAAGGTATTGTGTCATAGCCGAACTTATCCAGGTACTCTTCGCTATTGACCAACTCGTCAATAAAGCCTTGAGGCCCCTTATTTGCTACCACGATCGACCAAGCAATCTTTTCGCGCTCGCTGTACACATCCCGGCCCAAAATGCGCTGCACGCACATTTCCACAAACCGATAGTTGCTGTTAGTTTGGTAATTCCGCTCTAGGAAAGGAGCCGAAATCGCCAAACCGCGAATAAAGTCCCGCACAGTAATTTGGCCGAACTTGAGTTGCGACTCCAAAGACTTTTGGCGGTTGCTCTTGAGGATTTGGTGTTCGCTGTAAATCTGGCGATATCCAGCCCAAATCAAATTTTCCATGTCTCCAGACGAGAGCACATTTTCAGTTGTGAAAATTCTGGGCTGCTCGTCGCTCCCTGTTTCAAAACCAGCTACGCGCTGGTTTTGGCTTTTGGGGGCGTAGTTTATCAAAGGTAGCGCCACGTTAAAATCTCCGTTATCTCAAATTTCAGAAATAGTTGACACCGTGAGCTGCCAGCATAACGGATACAACTAACCAACATACAGATTAGGGGATTCCCGCAATCTAAATCTGATTTTCCTGAATTTTTGCAACAATCTGTAACATTTGTTGACTGTTGTCAGTGGGCAGTTGGCAGTTGGCAGTTGGCAGATTTTAGTCAACCGCAAACAGTCAACCGTAAACAGTCAACCGTTCACAGTCAAATAAATTACCACCCCAGAGCCGAATAAAACTCGCTGCCGGCCACTCGATCTGCTGCGGGTTCTGATGTTGCATCCGAGTCTGGTTGCACCCGAATTTCGGTACAAAATGTCGATGTGCTGAAACCGCCAAAGCGCTTTACGGTACTCGTCCGCATCCGCACGTTCGGATTAGCAAACCAAAAACGCTCGATCGAGCTCATCGTCTCGTATTCCGTAATCAGCAGCAGCCCATCCTCGTCATCCATCTCAAAACGGCCAGCCACCGGCATAATTTCCGCATAGCCCCGTTCGCGCAACATCAAGCCCTGTCGGGGATTTTCAGGATCGGGGACGATCGCGAACACCGTAGACCCTTTATGATTCTCATCATCCTTATCCCACGCCATCGAGCCGTGCCAAGTCACAAAGGCCCCCCCGGCAGCCCGGCTCGGATCGACTTCGTGCATCTTGCAAATCTCGGCGACTCGCGCATCATCCGCATCCAGCGCCGTTACCTGAATATTTGAATCCCCAATCTCCGCTTGACGAAAAGCGAGGTGGTGAGTGCTGCGCTGAGAACGCCACTCCCCAGCACTGCTCTGAAAAAACTCCATTGCATCCATACAAACTATCTCCTTTGGCTTAGGCTTCCCGGTCTTTACGCCTTTTTATGATAAAGCTCCCCCCACTTAGATGTACTTTTGCTACACAAATTAGTCTCAAAATGTCTACTTTGGACATATTGTCAAGCGAATGTTATGATAGTTTACAATGTAGAAGACACAACAAATCCTGCGAAACGTCATTCCGATGAATTTCGCATCAATCTCAGCAAACTGGAGGAGCGATTTATGGATATGCCTACAAGCAGCCTCAGCATGGAACAGCAGTTCAAACTTCAAGTGCTGCGCGAAGAAGTAAAAAGGTTAAGCCAAGACCAAGCTCAGGAATACTTGCTCGAAGTTATGCGGCAAAACATGGTAAAAGAAAATCTGTTAAAGCATTGGATGAAGAATATGTGAACTCTTCGAGCATTTCTTCACAAAAATCAGTGGCTTGTATCTGCAAAAAGTACGATCGAGCTTTTAATCATAAAACCCAGAATCCCGCTTCCTCCAAGAAAACGGGATTCTCAATTCAGAAAAGTTTTATGCAGTTTTTTTTGTCGCTACCATACTCAGCAAATTAAATGTTTTTAGTCTCAAGCGAGAGGGACGACAGTTTGCGTAGCGACAGGTTTCAAGCGGTCGGGGAATCAACCAAAACGGCCGCTGACATAATCTAAAGTAGACTCTTCCTTTGGACTTTGGAAAATTACCTCAGTCTTGTCACACTCCACAAGATAGCCAAACCGCTTCCCATCGTCAGAAAGTTTAGCATTAAAAAAAGCAGTCAGGTCAGAAACCCGAGAAGCCTGCTGCATATTGTGAGTAACGATCACAATCGTATACTTCTCCTTGAGTTCCCGCATCAACTCCTCAATCTTAATCGTAGAAATCGGGTCAAGAGAAGCGCAAGGTTCATCCATTAACACTACATCAGGATTAATCGCGATCGCCCTAGCAATACACAAACGCTGCTGCTGGCCACCCGAAAGAGAAAAACCGCTTTGCTTCAACTTATCCTTCACCTCATCCCACAAATAAGCTTGGCGGAGCGACTTCTCCACCAGCTCATCCATATCCCCCTTATAATTGTTCACCCTCGCACCGTAAGCAATATTGTCATAAATCGACTTCGGGAAAGGATTCGGCTTTTGGAATACCATCCCAATCTTGCGGCGCACCTCTACAGCATCAATATCAGGAGCGTAAAGATTTTGACCGTAGTAATCAATTCTACCCTCTAAACGAAAACCGTTAACTAAATCGTTGAGGCGGTTAAAACATCGCAGAATTGTACTTTTACCGCAGCCAGACGGCCCAATCAAAGCAGTAATGCGATTTTTAGGAATCTCCATACAAACATTTTTAACCGCGTGAAAAGCGCCGTAAAAAATATTGATATTTTCTGTCCGTAAAATTGTTTCCGTTTGCTTGTCTAAATCCATCATCATACAGGTAAAAATCCTCTCAAATTTTACTCAAGACCTGGGTTACATTCGGCCTTCACCATAAGTGCATGAATGCCTTTTTACAACTCACCCTTCAATACACTTTTTTGTGAGTTGCCCAGCGAGAAAGAATACTCGTCAATAAAACCATAAAGACCAAAATCAAAGATGCCGCCCAGGCCAATTCTTTCTGTGCCTTAAAAGGAACCGTTGCAAAGTTGTACACCAAAACCGAAAGACTCGGAGTTGGCTTATCAAATCCTCCCGGCCAAAAAGGCGAATTAAGCGCCGTGAAAATCAAAGGAGCAGTTTCTCCGGCAGCGCGAGCAATTGCCAGAGTCACACCCGTTAAAATAGCCGGAATTGCCGCAGGCAAAACCACCAGCAACACTGTCTGATAATTAGAAGCACCCACACCAACAGATGCCCATCTAATATCTTGCGGGACGATTTGTAGAGCTTCGTCAGTAGTCCGCACAATCGTGGGCAACATCAGCACAGCCAGCGCCGCACCTCCTGCAATTGCCGAAAAACCTCCCATATTTACCACGAACAAACCGTAGGCAAATACCCCGGCAATAATCGAAGGAACGCCGCTGAGGACATTAGTCGCAAAGCGCACCCAGCGAGCTACTTGCCCGCTGCTGAACTCCGACAAATAAACTGCTGCCAATACACCAAAAGGAACAGCAATTAAAGAAGCAATTCCCACCGTCATCAATGTACCGAGAATTGCATTCGCAATACCGCCTCCCGATAGTCCGGGCGGCGGTGGCAGCTTGGTAAACAAGTCTAAATTCAGGCGATTGAAACCTTGTACGGTGACATAGGAAAGAACTGCAAACAAAGGCAGCAGAGTAATGGCCAGACTAGCTCCAGCGAGTACAGTCATCCCCAGACTAAACAGCGCTTGCGGGCTGTTTTTAACCTTCTTTAAACTGCCTGTTTTCGATACCAAAGGATTCTCATCGGAGACGCTATTTGACATAAACTAAAACTATGTAGAAAATGGCGGTCAACTTCTAGTTGTACTTCGCTCTGACTTGAGAAACAATCCACTCTGCCAAAATATTAACAATCAGCGTCAGAATAAACAGAATTAGCCCCGTGTACATCAGAGCAGCAACTTGCAATCCCGAAGCTTCCGCAAACTGATTTGCCATCAGAGAAGCAATAGTATTTGCCGGAGCTAGCACAGAAAGACTTAACTGATTGGAATTGCCAATTAACAGAGTTGCGGCCATTGTTTCTCCCATAGCGCGACCGAGGCCGAGCATAATTCCGCCGACAATGCCGGAAAAAGCCGCCGGTACGAGCACTCTAAAAATTGTTGTCCAGCGAGTAGCCCCCAAACCTAGAGATGCTTGCCGCAAGTCGGGCGGGAGACTTGCCAAAGAGTCGCGGGAGATAGCAGTAATAATGGGCAAAGTCATGATTCCCAAAATTACTCCGGCTGGTAACATTCCCGGCCCAACTGGCGGAGTGCTAAAAATCGGCAGCCATCCGAAGTTACCGTTGAGAAACTTGCCGAGAGTGGTAATCATGGGAATCAATACAGCAATTCCCCACAAACCATAGACTACGCTGGGAATGGCGGCTAAAAGTTCTACTAAAAAAACTAAAGCTGTACGCACTGGCAGCGGCAAAAAATCTTCGCTTAAGAAAATGGCAGTCCCTACTCCTAATGGTACTGCAATTAGGAGCGCGATCGCCGAACTGACGATCGTCCCGTAAATCATCGGCAGCGCACCGTACTCTTCTTTAACCGGATTCCAGCTACTGCCAAATAAAAATCCCAAACCGTACTGTTGAATCGCGGGTAAAGCCCTGTAACCAACGGTGAGCGCGATTGCCAGCAAAATTACACCAACTCCTAGACCCAAAATTCGAGTCAGCCAGATAAAGCCTCGATCTAAGGATTTTTCTGCCCCAGAGCGCGATCGGCTCTGTGATTGAGCGCTGTTATTATCTGAAATCATAGAAAAAAACACCAAATATATAGTAGCGAAAAATAGCCTGTTTCGGAAAAAGCTAGAAGGAAGCAGAAAGAAATACCATAAATAAAATCACAGAGGGGCGGGTTGATTAATCCCCTGACTTGTCAACAAATATTTCTGGTAAAACCCGCCCCTTGTATTTTGAAAGAGGTAGATGGCGATTTACCGTTGGGTGGGGCGGGTTGATCGGATTATTGATTTTAGGCAATTATGGTTTGTGAAACCCGCCCCTAAACAGATGCACCGATTGTTACATAGAAGAGGGGCGGATTTATTAATCCCCTGACTTTTTAACAAATATTTCTGGTAAAACCCGCCCCACAGAAATATCTCTCTTCGTTCTTCCTGATTTTTACCCGCACGCACAATGCCGAAGGGCTTTTTTCCCTCGGACAACAGACAACAGTCAACAGTTAACCGTCAACAGTTACTATTTGGCAACCTCAATCTTGTAATCTGGGCTGATGCCGTCAGCGGCCGCTGCTACTTTTTCTTTAACGCTTTGGGGTAGAGGAACGTAGCCCAATTCGGAACTAACTTTTTGACCTTCATTCAAGCCGTATTCAACCATTGCCTCGATGGCTTTGGCTTTGTTGGGGTCAGCAACTTTTTTAGGTACGAGCATCCAAGTGTAGGTGACAATTGGATAGGATTGAGCGCCTTCGGGGTCTTCGATAAATGCTCGCAGGTTTTCCGGCAGCGCCACAGTTGCTAAAGCTTGAGAAGCTGATTCGTCGGTAGGTGCGACAAAGCTGCCTGCTTTGTTTTGCAAAGATGCAAATTTGAGATTGTTGTTTTTGGCGTAGCCGTATTCTACGTAGCCGATGCTGCCTGCGGTTTGCAGAATTTGGGCTGTGACGCCTTCGTTGCCTTTTGCGCCTACACCTACGGGCCACTGTACTGTTTTGCCGTCGCCTACTGCTGCTTTCCAGTCTGGGCTGATGGCACTCAGGTGTTTGGTGAAGACGGCGGTGGTACCGCTACCGTCGGAACGGTGGACGATGGTGATGGCTTGGTCTGGCAATTTAGCGGCCGGGTTGGCGGCTGCAATTTTGGGGTCGTTCCACTTGGTAATTTTACCTTGGAAGATTTCTGAGTAAACGTCTCTCGGCAGTTTGAGTTCGGGTACATCTGGCAAGTTGTAGCCGATGACGATGCTGCCGGCTGTCATGGGAAGCAAAATCACGCCTTTGTCCGCTGGAACTTTGGCTATTTCGTCGTCTTTCATGGCGGTGTCGCTGGCCCCAAAGTCTACTGTGCCTTTGGTAAATTGTTCGACTCCGGCGCCGCTGCCTACTGATTGATAGTTAATTTGTACTTTGGGGTTGATTTTGTTGAAGTCTTGAAACCAACGCTGGTAAAGGGGGGCGGGGAATGAGGCGCCGGCTGCGGTGATGGCTACGTCTGAGGCTAGGGCGAGTTTACTGGGAGTTGCTGTGCCGGTGGCTGCAACGGGGGATGCGCCGGGGGATGCTGCGGTGTCGCCGGGGCTGGGGCTGCTGCCTGTGGTTGTGCTGCCACCGCCGCAAGCTGCTAAACTCAGGGCGATCGCCATAGCGGAAATTGCAGTAGTCACACGGTTTGAATTAATCAAGTTGAGACGAAAAAGCATAGGTATAAAAAATCTGCGATCGTTATAGGGGTGTCCCGCATCAGCATAGCGCGCAAAAGTAAAGATTAGGTTAAGAATCTTTACACTTAATGGCAATTTAATATTAATTAATATTATTAATGTTATTTATGCTCTTGACAGTCTTGACTTTATAAGGTACAGAGCGGATAAATTGGTACGGAAACCAGCATTCGATCGCCCGATCGCGAAAAATTCCCCATTAAATTATCACAAGATCCAGGCTTGAGAACCAGAAAACCATACAATGGTGGTTATTTTGACAGTAGTGCTAGTATTAAGAATTTAAAAGCTGCGGGCATTGAAGCTGGCATCTGACAAATGCCTTCTGACGAATGCCGTTTGATGATATAGCAACCGCCCTGACGGTTAGGACGTTCTTAATTGCACAAACATAAACGGTCGATTGCAACTTCGGTCTTCCTTCTTTCTTCTTCCTTCTTCCTTCTTTCTTCTTCCTTCTGCTATAATGCCTGCTCCTATTGAATTAATCTGGGCTGTTATTGGTTTGCTCCTGACGATAGGAGGCACTTTTTTGCCTGCATCTGTCACAATTCCGATTGGGTTGTGGGACGATCGAGGACTTCAGGCGTACTCTTTAGGTGTTACGTATCAAATTGGAGCCGTCTTGCTAGTAGGCTGCATGGGGGGGAAAAATGCTGCAGCTCTCTCGCAAATTGCTTATTTGGCATTAGGATTAACTTTGTGGCCAGTTTTTTCTCAAGGCGGCGGCATCGGCTATCTCAAAGAAGCGAGTTTTGGGTATTTGCTGGGTTTTGTGCCTGGTGCTTGGGTGTGCGGCTGGGTGGCTTTTAAGGTGGCTTCGCGGCTGGAATCTATGGCTTTTAGCTGTTTGTGCGGTTTGTTCACTGTTCACGCGATCGGCTTAATTTATCTAATTTTTACTTACTGGCTGCCTCCGGCAAAAAAAACACCTTTATTCGATGAGATTCTTAAATATTCGGTTTATCCTCTGCCGGGACAATTGGCGGTAGTTTGTGCGATCGCAGTGCTGTCATTTACTTTGCGCCGCTTGATGTTTTATTAATTGCGAAGGAAGTTCGGCAACGGATTCTGTAACGGATGTAACGGATGTCAGGATGAAGCATGAAGGATGAAGCATGAAGGATGAAGCATGAAGGATGAAGCATGAAGGATGAAGGATGAAGCATGAGGTAACTGGTAATTGTGCAAAATAAGGTTATACTATACATTGCGAAACGGGAGAGTCCTCTCGCTGCGGCTGGGATTGCTTTACTGCACTGCATTCTGCTCGCAATGACAAGTGAGATTGGAGTAAATTCTCTCATGCCCGATGCCCCATTTTCTATTGCTTAATTCATGCGTTTTAAAAGAAATCCCTTGTTCTGGGTGGCTGCTGTTATCAGTTTAGTTTTAGACCACCTGACTAAGTTTTGGGTGGTACAAAATTTTGACTTGACGGTTCCTCCGCAGACGCAGGCGCTGTTACCTGGGGTGTTTCACTTCACTTATGTTGTTAATACCGGTGCGGCTTTTAGTCTGTTCAGCAATGGCGGGGCGATTTGGTTGCGCTGGCTGTCTTTGGGCGTTAGTGTCGGATTGATTGTGCTGGCTTGGTTCGGGCCGCGAATTAACCGCTGGGAACAAGCTGGCTACGGTTTGATTTTGGGGGGAGCACTGGGGAACGGGATCGATCGATTTGTTTCGGGTCACGTTGTAGATTTTATCGATTTTCGGATAATTCGGTTCCCCGTATTTAATCTAGCCGATGTGTTTATTAATGCTGGGATTATCTGTTTGCTGATTGCAACTTTTCACAGTGCACCGCCGCCGAGAAGGCAAGACGATGGCGATTCTATTTCAGACTAACTTTCAACAAGTCAATCGATTTTAGATTTTAGATTTTCGATTAACCACCCACGGGCTGTACCGTTCTCAGGTTTATCGGAGACCGAGCTTTTTTTGCCGATCCACTGATGAATCCGGCGGCTTGGCAACCAATTGCTTTCGGTCAATCGATTTTCGATTTTCGATTTTCGATTTTCGATTAACCCACCCACGGGCTGTACCGTTTGCTTTTGGTCATTTTTCAGTTGTCTGTTACCAGAAGGTGTAGGTGTCAACTTAAGGTTAGAGTCATTTATGAGCTATAATTAAATTTTTTATTGCTAAGGCTAAACTTGCCCGCGCTCAAAAGCAATTTGGTCACAAACCCCTGGATTTATCCGTGGGATAAAATCCCAAATCTAAAATCTAAAATCTAAATTCCCAAATCTAAAATCTAAAATCTAAAATCTAAATTCCCAAATCTAAAATCTAAATTCCCAAATCTAAAATCTAAAATCTAAAATCTAAAATCGGATGACTCCTAATCCATTTGCCCAAGAACGCTTACTATTTGCCCCAGCAACCCCCGATGCTGATGCTATCCCGACTATTTTTGCTTTTCCCAACGAGTACACCGTGGGTATTACCAGTCTCGGCTATCAGATTGTGTGGGCAACTTTGGCTGTGCGATCCGATATTGAAGTCAGCCGTTTATTTACTGATATCCGCGAACAACTTCCCCGACATCCAGAATTACTGGGATTTTCGCTTTCTTGGGAACTAGACTATGTAAATATTCTAAATTTATTGGAATCTCTAGAAATTCCGATTTGGGCGTCACAACGAACCGATCATCATCCGATAGTATTCGGCGGTGGCCCGGTTTTTACCGCTAATCCAGAACCTTTTGCAGATTTTTTTGATGTGATTTTGCTGGGAGATGGCGAACATCTCATTGACAATTTTATTGATGCTTGTAAAGAAGTCCGTACCGCCGACAGACAAACTAAATTGCGGCATTTAGCCCAAGTTCCGGGGGTTTACGTTCCCAGTTTGTACGAAGTAACTTATCTGGATGCGGCTGAGGGTATTAAATCGATTCAGCCTGTCGATTCGGGAATTCCCAGTATGGTTGAAAAACAGACTTATCGCGGCAATACTTTATCTGCTTCCACTGTGGTGACAGAAAAAGCAGCTTGGGAAAATATTTACATGGTGGAAGTGGTTCGGAGTTGTCCAGAAATGTGCCGTTTTTGTTTGGCAAGTTATCTGACTTTGCCGTTTAGGACTGCGAGTTTGGAGGGTTCGCTAATTCCGGCGATCGATCGCGGTTTAGCTGTGACTAATCGTTTGGGTTTGTTGGGTGCTTCGGTCACTCAGCACCCGGAATTTGAAGAGTTGCTGGATCATTTGAATCATCCGAAATACGACGGCGTGCGGCTGAGTCTTTCTTCGGTAAGGACGAATACCGTGACAGTTAAATTGGCAGAAATCTTGACAAACAGAGACAGCAAATCTGTGACGATTGCGGTGGAGAGCGGGAGCGATCGCCTCCGCAAAATCATTAACAAAAAACTCACAAATGACGAAATTATTCAAGCTGCTATCAATGCTAAAGCGGGCGGTTTAAAAGGGATTAAGCTTTACGGAATGGCGGGAATTCCCGGCGAAGAAATTGAGGATTTAGAGGAAACGGTGGCGATGATGCGGGGGATTAGAAAAGCTGTTCCCGGTTTGCGGTTGACTCTGGGATGCAGCACTTTTGTCCCGAAATCTCACACTCCTTTTCAGTGGTTTGGAGTGAATAAAGATGCGGAGAAGAGGCTGAAGTTTTTAGATAAAGAATTGCGTAAGCTGGGTTTAGAATTTAGACCTGAAAGCTATAACTGGTCGGTGATTCAGGGTTTGTTGTCAAAGGGCGATCGGCGGTTGTCTCGGCTGTTGGAATTAGTGCGCCATTACGGCGATACTTTGGGCAGTTATCGGCGGGCTTTTAAGGAGTTGCGGGGACAGTTGCCAGAGATGGATTTTTATGTTTTTCAAAAGTGGGAATTGGAGCAGGTTTTGCCTTGGAGTCATTTAAAAGGGCCGCTACCGGAGGCGACTTTGAAGAAGCATTTGGCTGAGGCGATGAGTCATTTTAGGACGAAGGATTTGCAGTTTACTAGTTAAGAAATAGCGGATGCGAAAGTGCGTTAGCGAAGCCCTCGAAGAGGATCGCATCTTTGCAAGTAAGTAGATTGAAAGCTAACTTAACAAGATAAAATAAGGAGCGACGTACTATAATACAATTATGCCAGAAGTTCAACCCAAGGAAATTCAGCGTTATGTCACCTCAGATGGCAGAGTACCTTTCGCTGAGTGGTTTGATTCCTTCAAAGATACAAACACTCAAGCCAAGATTCGATCTAGGCTAAATCGGGTTGTTACTGGTAATTTGGGAGACTATCGTTCAGTTGGAGAAGGAGTTTGCGAACTCAGAATAGACTATGGCCCTGGTTTCCGAATCTATTTTGGGCAAGTTGGAACAACAATTGTGCTTCTCCTCTGCGGTGGAGATAAAAGCACTCAAAACCGAGATATCCTCCAAGCAAAAGAATACTGGACAGATTACAACAGGATTTAAAACAATGGCTAAAAGTATTCCAGATCATCCGTTTTTGATTGAATCTCTGAGAAAAAATCCGGCATTGTCAGCCGCCTATATAACGGCAACTATAGAGGAAATCGACCCGGAACCTGAATTGCTGAAACTTGCTCTGGGCGATGTAGCAGAAGCTTTGGGTCAACCGAAAATGACTCCTGAAGAATATGAATTGCACTTAAAAAAACTGGATGAATTGCTATCGCAGCAAGGAAGTGATGCGATTTATAATGTGGGAACTTGGCTGAATGCTTTGGGATTGAAACTAACTGTTGCTGTTTGTACTGATACAGAGGATAATACTGCAAATGCTGAAACGCGATCGGAAATAACTGTTTAACTTAATCTAGAAAATGCCTAATTTTCGATATTCATCCCTAATTAATGCCACCGTTGAAACAGTCTGGAACTTTCACGAAAGACCGGACATTCTGCAACTTTTGACTCCGCCTTGGCAACCGGTGAAAATCATTCGCCGCGAAGGGGGACTCGATGTGGGTGCTGTATCAGAATTTCGCCTGTTATTGGGGCCGATTCCTGTAAAATGGGTGGCGACTCACACTGAGTGCGAACAATATCGCTTGTTTGTTGATGAACAAACGGAGGGGCCGATGGCAAGTTGGACTCACCGACACGAGTTTACCTCAGAAAATGGCAAGACTAGATTGACAGATGCGATCGCATTTTCGATTCCGGGCGGCCCGATTGTCGATTTGCTGTTAGGTTGGTGGGTGGAAATGCGGTTAACAGATATGTTTCGCTACCGCCACGAAGTCACAAAAAGAGAGTGCGAGAAAAATGCAAACAACGGCTGAATATTACTGTGCTTTCTGCGGCGAACCGAGTACAACGTTTGTTGATATCAGCGGTGGTATGGAGCAATCATATATCGAAGATTGTCAGGTTTGCTGTCGCCCGAATGTTCTTTATGTCAGAATAGATGAAGATACCCTGGATATTGAAATAGATACTGACTATCAAGAATAAGCGACTATAAAAATGTATGAATTGCCTTTGATGCTGACTTGGTAGAATTCATAAATTTTGAAGCTGCTGCTTCTACGAAAGCCTGAAAAATTCGAGAGTTAAACGAACAGTTTGGCGACATTTCCGGGTGCCATTGAATTGCTATCATCCAAGGGTGAGAGCAGTGTTCCATTGCTTCTACCAAAGTGTCAGGTGCATTTGCTACTATTTGCCAATCGGATGTTACCTTCCGCACTGCTTGATGATGCCAGGAAACAACTGTTGTTGAAGTTTTTCCCATAATTTTTGCTAGCCGACTGTTGGGATCAATTTCAATGGTATGCTCGATCGCACGCGGGGGAATTCCCGATCCGTGATTAACCTCGTCTCCGTAAGCATCCGGTACGTGAATCACCAAACTGCCGCCGCTGGCTACGTTCAAAATTTGCATTCCCCGGCAAATCCCCAACACAGGTATGTCAGCCTTCAAAGCTAGCTTTGCTAAGTTTAATTCAAAATTGTCGCGTTCTGCATTAACCGAGTAAACTGTGCGATCGACATAACCGCCATAAAGTTCTGGGTTGATATCTCCGCCCCCGGAAAAAATCAAACCGTCTACTGCATCCAAAATACTAGCCGGATCTAATTGATTGGGCGGCAGTAAAATCGGAATGCCACCAGCCGCCTGAATTGCATCAATATAAGTTCCATTTAAGCGATATTCGCCTGCTGGACAGCGGTTGTATGTTGTGATGCCAACAATAGGAAATTTTTTCATTTGCTAGAGACTGGGAGATAATTATGTACATTAATACTCAGATTTGGCACTATTTGTAATCAGTGTTTCATGGGCGGGCTAGAACCCCACTCCACAATAAAACTTACTTACTTATTGTGAAACAGGCATCTTGCCTGTTTCTTGTCTGATTACTTGTGATTGATTCCTACATTAAACTGAAACTTCTCTGCACTGCTGTCTAATTTGTAACAGTTTTAGTATGAGTTTCCGGCAGCGGTTTGCGCGTACACAGATAAGCCAACGGCCCGAACAGCGGTACCAATGTTACTGCCCAAAATGCTGTAGAACTCTGCATTCCTCGGCGCTCCATATCGTCTCCTAATAAGGCAGGAAATAGTATGCACAGCATACAAAAATCTAAACTCATTACGTGGATAAAACGGCTGGTTTGCCACTGTCTAATAAAATCATACCAATCGCCTTTTGTCAAGCCAAAGGCAACTAAACCAACAGCAGCTAATGTTAAGAAAATTCCCGTAAAACGGGAGTCTAATATCTTTAAAAAGATATTTTTATGACCGGGAAATTCTGGATTCGGCTGGCGCAGGGCTAAATAAGGCAGCAAGGCAAATGCGCCGACGCCAAAGGATAAAACGGCAAATAGCCATGCAGGTATTTTCTGCCCCCTGCCGTCAGCAAATAAGACGCAACTGTAGATGAGCGGCCAGACTCCCATGATGTTGAACAACGCTACAATTAAAGGGTTGATGTCTGCTATTTTGCCTGTGGAAAGATTTGTAATTAGTGTGATGGTTTCTGGGCTGTCGGGTGGTGCAAATACAAAGGCGTAGGTGCTAAATGCAATCCAAAGCAGCCAAAATCCAATTTTTCGGAACATAGTTAGTTTTTGTTACTTCTGATATTACTATAGCAAGCTAAAAGGGTTTTTGAATAAGACTTTTTTATTGACCGCAGAGGACGCAGAGGAAGAGAGGAGAATATCTGAATGTATTGCTATTTGGTATTGCGGGTTTTGGGCAGATTGCTAAATTTTTGCATAAATTGGCGATCGATCCAATCTTTCCAGTACCACAGCAGCGCCGATTCCCACATGAAAGATCCGCGAGATGCGATCGCCCTTTTATTCCCAGTACCAATTAACCCTAAGTATTGTTCCTGCGGTGCAAAGGGTTTCAGCGGTTTTTCCAATAAAAACTGCTGCAAATTTTCAAACAGCGGTTTGCCCTGACGCACGGCAAACACGCCTGCTTTGGGACGGGGATAATTAACCATCGCCGCGATATCTCCCGCCGCAAATACGTTGGGGTGAGAGACGGATTGCAAGCAATCGTTGACTTGCATAAAGCCGTTTGAGTCGGCTGCTAAACCGGATTCTCTTATCCAATTGGCTGCGGATGCTTGTGTTACCCAAAAAATGCGATCGCACTTTAATTTTAAACCAGATTTACAGGAAATTTGGTAATCAGTAATTGTGATTTGGCAATGGGTTTCCCTCTCCATCTTTTCTACAGCACAGACTTTTTCCTTTAAATGCAATTGAATGCCGCGACTGATGAGAATTTCTTGAAGGCGTCGGCGCACCCGCTGATTGTGTCCCTGCATCAATTCAGCACCGCTGTGCAACAAATGAATTTCTAATTCTTCTTCTTTCTTCCCCCTTCCCTTTTCTCTCTTACGTCTTTCCTTGTACCTTAATATCCATCCCTTAAATCCGTTACACAATCCGTTGCCGAACCCCTCTTCCTTCCCCAATCGAGATTGCATATTTAATGCTAATTCTACGCCGCCTGCACCGCCGCCTACAATCGCTATCCGCAGCGGTTTTTGGGGATGGTTTGGTCTTTCGGAAATTAACTGATTCCAGCTAGCTAAAAACTCCGGTACCGGTTTAGCTGCAATTGCATATTCTGCGGCACCCGGTACAGATAAAGTCGCAGGAGTGCTGCCGATATCCACAGAAAGCACATCAAAATTAACCGGAGGGCGAGTTTGACAAATAACTAAATTTTTGTTAAGGTCGATCGCGATCGCCCGATCGGTTAATATTTGACACCCGGCAAATTCAGCGATCGATCGCAAATCGATGTGACATTCATCATAACCGTAAAACCCGGCAACGTGTCCCGGCAGCATCCCCGAATAAGGTGCGTGCAGCACGTCGCTAATCAGAGTCAAATGCACGGAAGGCAGAGGTTGGATACCGAACATTTTTAATACGATAGCATGACTGTGACCGCCGCCAATTAACACTAAATGTTTCACAATTACAGATGTTCGATCGAAATGTTCCAGCACCGATATTGTACACCAATCGCACTCCTTGGGCCGCACTGTCCGGTAAGGAAAGCTGGCAGTGCGTAATTGATTTCCCAGCAGTTATACAGAATGCTGTCACTTACCCTCTGTCTCAGAGATTATACTTAGCTCAGTTGCGATCGCATAACATCAATTCACCCATTTCAGTTAACCGATTCCACATTCCGCGCAAATGGCTGTAGACTGTAGAGCGAGCAAATTTTATCACCAAATTATGCCGGGGTGTGTTTCAATAGCTAACTCACCATTCAAAACTATGACATTACGCATCATTCCGCGCAGTTGGCAGCGATCGATTAAAACTCTTTTCCCGCTTCTGTTTGCCCTCTCATTCATTATAGTATTGCTGGCGAACAACTTCATTCCGGCGATCGCCCAGCAACCCCGCCAGGAAATTCGCGGCGTTTGGATGACGACAAACGACAAAGACATCCTCAGAGATCGTCGCAAACTAGGAGATGCTGTCAGCCAACTAAAGCGGTTAAATTTCAACACTATTTATCCTGTAGCCTGGAATTCTGGCTATGCAATGTATCCCAGCTATGTAGCGCAGCAAAGAGACATTCAACCCTTTGTTTACAGAGGGTTAGACGGACAAGATATGCTCGCAGATTTAATCGCCCAAGCTCACCGCCAAGGCCTGCTAGTAATTCCTTGGTTTGAGTTTGGTTTCATGGCTCCTCCCACCTCAGAATTAGCCTTAAATCATCCCGATTGGCTGACAGAAAAACAGGACGGCAGCCAAACATCAAACGGTGTAGGTGGCGAAGTAGTTTGGCTCAATCCCTTTCATCCCGAAGTGCAGCAATTCATTACCGAACTCGTACTAGAAATCACCACTAAATATAACGCAGACGGCATTCAATTTGACGACCACATGAGTTTGCCGTCGGAATTTGGCTACGATGAGTACACAGTTGCTTTGTATACCAAAGAAACAAAAAAAGCTCCGCCCAAAGATTTTCAAAACCCAGCATGGGTGCAGTGGCGAGCCAATAAAATTACTGCTTTTATGTCGCAGCTAAATCAAGCCGTCAAAGCAGTCAAACCTCATGCTATTTTCTCAATTTCTCCCAATTACTACGAGTTTGCTTACAAACATCACCTGCAAGATTGGCTGACTTGGGTGCGTTTGGATATTGCCGACGAGCTAATCGTGCAAGTCTACCGTTCCAATTTAGAATCATTTGTGGACAAGATTAACCGTCCCGAAATGCAAGAAGCACAGCAAAAAATTCCCACCGGAGTTGGGATTATGACAGGTTTGAGAAATAACCCCGTACCGATTCAGCAAATTAAATCTCAGGTGCAGGCCGTCCAAGAATACGGCTTAGGTGTCGCTTTCTTCTACTACGAAAGCTTGTGGGAATATGCACCAGAACCTATCGCAGTTCGACTGTCTCAATTTAGCGATTTCTTCCCGTCTTCTGCATTCCGAACAGCGCTACAAATACCCAGACGCGCGGCGACTTTCCCTCCGCCTGCGCCACCCAAACCAGACCCCAAAGCTAAGCCAGAGCAACCTACCAAAAACAGCCCACCTTCGGCCTCGCCAACCACGTAAAAGAATTAAAGAGTCATCAGTCATTGGTAATTTTGTAGGGTGTGCCATTAGTCCGACAGTCCAACAGGGGTTTAAACCCCTGTCTCATAGCTGAAGTCGTCTAAAGACGACTGTAGCAATTCTATCAAAGCTGTTTTTGTATAGAGTTAGCGGAGAATATATGTGTAACTCTACTTTTGAAAATTTAGATAACTATTTGAGTCGGTTTTAACCGACTTATGCTATTAGACAGGGACTTGAGTCCCTGGCGGTTCCTGGCAGAATGAAACAGCTCTACTGGGGGCTAGGGGATACCGAGTTATGTTCCTATAAACTATCTGTATTACCAACAACTACCATCAATAAAAATGCAAACAAAACAAACAATATTACTAGCAAAAATGGGCTGCGGCACTTGGGCCTGGGGCAACAGATTCCTCTGGGGCTACAATGAAAGTATGGACGACGAATTGCAAGCCGTTTTCAATCTTTGTGTTAGTAACAGCGTCACTTTATTCGATACCGGTGACTCTTACGGAACAGGGAAATTAAATGGACGCAGCGAACAGCTTTTGGGTCAGTTTTATCAAAAATATCAAGGTGCAAATAAAGACAGTATTTGTATTGCGACAAAACTGGCTGCTTATCCTTGGAGACTGACGCGACAATCAATGATATTGGCTTGCCAAGCCTCTGCTGCGCGCCTCGGGAAAAATGTAGATTTGGTGCAAATGCACTGGTCTACAGCTAATTACGCTCCTTGGCAAGAGGGGGCTCTTTTAGACGGTTTGGCTGACCTTTACGAGCAAGGATTGGTCAAGGGAGTAGGCTTGTCTAATTACGGGCCGAAACGGCTGAAATGGGTGCATCGGAAATTTAGCGATCGCCAAATTCCTATTGTTACTTTACAAGTGCAATATTCGCTACTTTCTACCTATCCGGTGACAGAACTCGGATTGAAAGATGTTTGCGATGAATTGGGGATAAAATTGATTGCTTACAGTCCTCTAGCCTTGGGTTTGCTGACGGGTAAATATTCAGAAAATGGCTCTCTTCCTAAAGGCATCCGAGGTTTGGCGTGCAAGCAGCTACTTCCGGGAATGCGATCGCTTTTGGAGTGTTTGCGAGAAATAGCGGCATTCAGAAACAAGACTGTTTCGCAGGTAGCAATTAACTGGTGCATCTGCAAAGAAACTATTCCGATTCCGGGGGCGAAATCTGCGGCACAGGCGAGGGATAATATTGGTGCTTTGGGGTGGGAGTTAGACTCCGGGGAGATTGCCGAATTGGATAAGGCGGCGGCGAGTGTAGATAAAAAAATGGTGCAGAATATCTTTCAAACTCGGTAATATCTGAGATTTTGTACCATTCTCATGAACAGGCTTTCCGGCCTGTTCCACAAGACATGAATTTGCTTGTTCCACAAAAACTAAATTTTCTTGTGGGGAGTAGGGGTTGGGCATCCTTCCTGCCCGTAAAAGGTTTATTGACAATGGTGCAAGATGTGAAGTTAAACTGATATATTGCACCATTTTCATGAACAGGCTTTCCGGCCTGTTCCACAAGACATGAATTTGCTTGTTCCACAAAAACTAAATTTTCTTGCGAGCCGTTGCTCCTAGAGCGCCGGTCCAGTAAAAGATGTTGAGAAAAAGCATTAAGTATGATGGCTAAAAAAAATCAACCATCGCTTGGACAGTGCGATCGCCTTTGGGGCCTCGACAGCATTTAAGTTTCCGTTTGTGGTTTCTGTATGGTCGATTACAGCAGGTTTTGGGCTATCTTTTACCGTCGGGTTGTTAGCTGGAGTATTGCCGGCTCGGAATGCCGCTCGCTTAGATCCGATCGCAGACTTGCGGAATGATTGAAGTTAAGTATGTGAGTGCAATATAATTAGAATTGATGCAAAAAATCATTTAAGGTGTAAGGTGGTACAGGCATTTCGCCTGTGAATTTATACTGAGAAAACATAGATGAACAATCAACCTAAGTTAGACAAATACAAGCAAGAAATCGCAGATTTGTACACCCGCAGAAGTCAAACCTATGATAATAACGATTGGCATTTACAAATTGCTCGCCGTCTGGTAGAATACGGTCAAGTTAGTTCCGGTCAGCAGGTTTTAGACATTGCAACTGGAACGGGTCATGTGGCGATCGCAGCCGCTCAAATTGTGGGCGCTGAAGGTCGGGTTACTGGCGTAGATATTTCGGCGGGAATGCTCGATGTAGCCAGAAACAAAGCTCTAGAATTAAATCTCAATAATACAGAATTTTTGCTGGCGGATGCCGAAGCTCTAGACTTTGCAGGTAATAGTTGCGATCGCATTTTTTGCTCTTCAGCCTTCATTTGGATGTCGGCTCTGCACGCAGCACTCACTCACTGGCACACATTTCTCAAACCAGGAGGAATCCTCGGCATTCATGCCTTCGCCGACACCGCTTTTGTGGGCGGAGTTGTCACGCAGAAAGTAGCCGAAAAATACGGCATTTCATTCAATATGAGCAAAGCCACAGGCACCGTTGAAAAGTGCCACAGACTTCTCGAACAAGCAGGATTTGAGGAAATAGAAATTAAGATTGAGCAAGATGGTAGCTATATCAGTTTAGAAAAAGCCAAAGCCATGTGGGCAGGAAATTCCCATCCCGCCCCCGGACAATATCCACCCCCATTATCAACACTTTCAAGCGAGCAATTAGCACAAGCCAAGGCTGAATTTGAAGCAGAACTAGAAGCATTGCAAACCGAACAAGGAATTTGGAACGACATCACCACTTTTTACGTATTCGGTCAAAAATAGCCGCCTACAATCTCCCTGAAAATATCGATATCTAACTCTACTCATCTGCGTTTATCTGCGTGCATCTGCGGTTGCAAATTTATAATATACAACTTATCAGCTTACACTAAACCAGCTCCCCAAATCTGATTTGCAGTCAGGTTTAAATCAGGAAAAGTTTGCGACACAATTCGATCGTTCTCTCGAAACTTGAGGATTTGATATTCACCATCAACCAAGTTACCCACAGAAATCGTCGGTTGTTTGGGATTGCCAATAAAATTGCGTCCACCCAAGGCAGCATAATCCACAATCCAATATTCAGGGATACCCATCTCCTCATAATCAGCATATTTCAAATAGTAATCATCGCGCCAATTGGTTGACACAACCTCAATTACCAACGGTATCGATGCACCCCAACTGAGGATAGATTGTTTTTTACACAATGTTTCGTTCACCAGATTTGCACGATTTAGTACCAACACATCGGGGAAATAACCAGAATCTTTTTCAGGAGGCCTGACTATCGCTTGGTTGGGGATACCGTATGGCAATCCCAGACGATCGATTTGAACAGCAATTGCGATTGTAAGAAAGCCTGTAACTTCTTGATGTTTGCCTGCTGGTTGTATTATTTCAATAATATTTCGATTGTGCAATTCGTAGCGTACCGCTGAAGTTTCAGGCAGCCACTCCACAAATTCCTCGAAGTTTACGACTTTGGGTAAAGCTTGAGTCATAGGTTGTCAGAATTACTGATAAGAGAAATTAAATCTCTATCCATCTGTGTATATCTGCGTGCACCGGCGGTTACAAATTTCCATTTTTTATAAAGTCCGCAAGTTATTGTGCCGCTTATGCTGTAACCATTTCGGATTTAATATCAGGTGATGCTGGCTCAAAATACAACACCATGATTTGCTCTGGATGCAGCCCGACCGATTCATAAGTGCGTCCGTTGCGATCGCTAAATTCAACCTCAAACGCTGCACCATCAGCCAACAGTTCAACCACAGTCCCTACTTGTCCGCGCCACAGATTGTATTCAGGAATGTCAACTGTCAAGGCAACGACATCTAGTAATTTAATTGTATTTTTTGCCACTTTTATTACCTCCAGGCACTTATAATACGGTGTCGGAAAATTCCCGTATTCTAGTTTTGTTTTGCGATCGTTGGAACTCATCGGTTGGATTTATAAACCCTGAATTACAACTTACTATTGAAGAAATAACTTAGTTCCCACCACATTTCGCCATTACTCCAAAACAAGAATTTACCGGGATAGCTAAAGCTAACAGCTAAAGCCTCAGCAGTATTTTCCTGATAAACGAATTTTAATTCACATTCCAAGGATCTAATCTTAGTTACGAGTATCGTATCGATAAAACAAAGTCTACTGATAAGTTCTATGTAAAAATCTTCCGTTTTTTCCCAATCATTTAATTCCTCTATACCTGAAGCTCCTAAAGATGTTTGAACGAAATAAACTAAATCATTATAATCTTGTAATAAACTTATTCCATCACGTCTTTCTATGATATCCTCTAGTTGTTTTATGAGATCCTCTAGTAGTTGAGCTATTCTTGCAAGTAGCTTTTTTATGATCTCCTCTAGTTGAGCTATTTTTGCAAGCAGCCGATTAATTTCCTCATCCGGAGTTATTATTACTTTATCCGGAGTTAGTATTATAATTCTCAACCTCTCAATTTCTTCTCGTAGCTCTTTTATTATCTCCTCTTGTTGAGCTATTTTTGCAAGCAGCCGATTAATTTTCTCATCCGGAATTGTAATTCTCCTACTCTCAATTTCTTGCTGAAGACGTGCAACTCTATTTCTCTCGTCCTTAAGCTGTCGCTCTAAACTTATTTTAGCTTTTTCTAGCTCTCTGGCATTCTCTTCTAGTTGCTTAACTTTTGTTTCTAATTGACGTGAATTGGAGTTTAATGAATTTAACTCATAAAGCTTTCTTTCTAATTGGGTTTTTTCTTGCTCTAGCTGGTTATTATCTATCTCTAAAGGTTGAACTCGGTCTAATTCTCGTCTTATTTCTGACTCTAAAGAGTTTTGGCTAGCTCGGAGTTGTAGATTATCTTGTGTCAATCTAGTATTATTATCTTTAACTTGATTTAACTCTCTTCTCAGAACGTCTATTTCTTGCTGTAAATCCGTATTTGTTTTAATGAGGGATTGATTTAGGGCTATGAATTCATTAAGCTGTCTAGTAACCTCTTTAACTTTCTCGATTAAAAATTCCCACGTTATAAACTCTATATCTTGACTACTGAGAGAACCACCCAATTCTTGAATAAGAACTTTTTTATGAGCTTCTAGTTCTTCAACTTTTTGTTCAAAGTAAACATTTTCAATACGAAGATTTGTTGAAATTTTCCTTACTTCATCTCTTTCGCTCTCAACGCTTGTTAACTGTTGTTGTAAATTTTGAACCGTCTGCTTCAAAGAATTGTTCTCAGTAGTAGCTGCCTTGAGTTCTGCCTCTGTTTGCTTAAATCTTGCAAGGATTTGAACTATAAAGGCGGTAAATAGGTTATTTGCTTGTTGTAACTGCTTCTTTATTTGCCTCAGCTCAACTTTCTGCGCTTCGAGCTGGTTATCATTCGGTTTGTTCTTACCCCTGCGAAGTTGCAGGTAAATTATTACGATACTTAGTAAAGCTATTAAACCAGCAGTTTCGTAAACCATACTAATACTTTTTTGAAAATAGCGTTTTGGGACATCGGTTACCAGGCCGAGCCTAGGAAGCAGTTAATTAAAAAAACAGAGGGCGAGTGTCACATAAAACTTGACCCCAAAAGTCAAATTTTATGCTCTAAACCCGCCCTCGCAAAACTCCCTTAATAAGCGTCTTGCAGTTCGTAGAAATCAGGGGAAATGTAATCTTTCCGCAGCGGCCAGCCTACCCAATCTTCGTTCATCAAAATCCGTTTCAGATTCGGATGTCCTTCGTAGACAATGCCGTACATATCGTAGGATTCCCGCTCTTGAAAGTCGGCTGCTTTCCAAATCCAGTAGACTGATGGCACTCTGGGATCTTCGCGGGGAATGAATACTTTGACGCGGACTTCTTCAGGCTTGGAAGCATTGTCTGTCAGTTTAGCCAAGTGGTAAACGCTGACTAAATCTTGTCCCGGCCCTTGGTCGTAGGCGCACTGGCACTGCATATAATTAAACCCGTAGGCGTACAGTGCTGTTGACATGGGAATTAAGAAGTCTCGATCGACCTTTAATATCTCCACGCCCAAATTATCGGCCGCTAAAGCTTCGTGTTCAAAGCCATTCTGAGTCAACCACTGGGAAACCTTCCCGGCTTCAACAATTGCAGATTCTTGTTCAGCCACGGTTTACCTCCTGTTTTTGTCCTGCAAGCAAAGCCGGCGGTACTGGCATTCCCATTGCTTCGGTCAATTCCTTCGGCGGCGCCATCCGGCCGGGAACTGACAAATATTTGCCATCCAAAATGTCGTCTACTACTTTCATTTTGTGGGGTCTGGTGTAGTAGCGGTGGGTGGGCTGCAAGTTGCCGCGTTCTTGCATCGAATCGTTGGCGATTTTTTTCCGCAGTTTGATAATTGCGTCAATAATCGCTTCTGGGCGGGGGGGACAGCCTGGGATGTACACGTCTACGGGAATCAGTTTGTCAACGCCTCTGACTGCTGTGGGGGAGTCTACGCTGAACATTCCGCCGGTGATGGTGCAGGCGCCCATCGCGATCACGTATTTGGGTTCCGGCATTTGTTCGTACAGCCGCACCAAAATGGGGGCGTACTTCATGGTGATGGTGCCGGCAGTGATTAGCAGGTCGGCTTGTCGGGGGCTCGATCGCGGTACTAAGCCGAATCTGTCGAAGTCAAAGCGCGAACCGATCAAAGCTGCAAATTCGATGAAGCAGCAAGCTGTGCCGTAAAGCAGCGGCCACAGGCTCGAAAGTCTGGCCCAATTGTAGAGGTCATCAACCGTAGTTAGGATGACATTCTCTGATAATTCGGATGTGACTTCAGGGCGAATAGCGGGATTGACAATTAGAGGTTTTTGTGATTTGTCAGAACTTAAGACCATTCCAAGGCTCCTTTGCGCCATGCATAGACAAGAGCAATAACGAGGATCGTGATAAAAAACAAGGCTTCGATGAAAGCCAACAGTCCTAGCTGGTTGAAAGCAACCGCCCAAGGATAGAGGAAGACGGTCTCTACGTCGAAGATGACGAAGACTAAGGCGAACATATAATATCGGATGTTGAACTGAATCCAGGCTCCGCCGATCGGCTCGACGCCAGATTCGTAGGTAGTGCGTCGGTCGTAGGGACGACTTTTCGGGCGCAGTACCTTAGACGCCGTGAGGGCGAGGATAGGGACTAGGCTGGAAATTAACAGGAAGCCTAAGAAATACTCGTAGCCGCTGAGTGCAAACACGGTGAATAAATACTGCCTCGGTGAAAGGGTTCTGTAACTTGTCTTTACATTATATAGATTTTGGGTAGCTAAAATTACGAGTTGGTTGAGATTAATCGTCCATCTTCTGCAATAATTTTTAATGTATATTTTAAGATTAGCTTACCTACTCTTTTGGAGCTATGAGCGATCGAGCTACTGAAACCAAAACCCTCGATCGGCACGAGTGCCGCGCCTGCGGCTACGTCTATGAGCCGAAAAAGGGGAATCCTAAAATTGACATTGCCCCGGGCACGGCTTTTGAAGATTTGCCCCAAACTTGGGTCTGTCCCGTTTGCGGGGCGCGCAAATCTATGTTTCAAAATCTCGGTCAGATGGAAGGGGTATCGGGATTTAAGGCAAATCAGCGCTACGGTGTCGGCGTCAACGGCATGACCGAAGGTCAGAAAAGTTTGCTGATTTTTGGCGGCTTGGTCGTTGGTTTCTTGTTGTTACTTAGTATGTATGGTTTGCAGTAAAACGATTGTGAGATTTTGGCAACGAATTGTAATGTTATTGGCCGCTGCGCTTATCTGTACGAGTTGCAGCACCATCGGTTCTGTGAGTTACAACCCCTGGCAAGTGATTTCCTTGCCGACGAAAGCTAATTTGCAGGATATTGCCTTTACGGGCAATCCTCAGCACGGCTGGGTTGTAGGTTCTGAGGCTACTCTGCTCGAAACCCTCGACGGCGGTACTAGCTGGAAGTCTATAGCACTGGATCTCGACGATCCCAGATCGCGTTTTGCGTCGGTGAGTTTTTCGGGTTCCGAAGGCTGGATTGTCGGCCAGCCTTCTGTTTTGCTCCACACGAACGATGAGGGCAAGTCTTGGACGCGGATTGCTTTGAGCAGTCAGTTGCCCGGTTCTCCGAGTACGATCGCGGCTTTGGGCCCGAATTCCGCCGAGATGACGACCGATGTCGGGGCGATTTACCGGACTTCTGACGGCGGAAAAAATTGGAAAGCTGTCGTGCAGGATTCTTTTGGGGTAGTTCGCAATATCAACCGTTCTGAAAACGGGCAGTATGTTGCGGTTTCCTCGAAGGGAAATTTCTACTCGGTGTGGAAACCCGGACAAGCAGCTTGGGAACCTCACAACCGCAATAGTTCTCGCCGCCTGCAAAATATGGGCTTTACCAAGGACGGGCGTTTGTGGATGCTCGCCCGCGGCGGTCAGATTCAGTTTAGCGACCCGGACAGTGCTGAAGGCTGGGGAAAACCGTTTTTTCCCGATCGCAAGGCGAGTTGGGGTTTGTTGGACATGGCTTACCGGACTGATAATGAAGTTTGGGTAGCCGGCGGCGGCGGCAATTTGCTGTGCAGTTTGGACGGCGGGAAAACTTGGCTAAAAGACCGCGAAGTAGAAGATGTTCCCGCTAATTTTTACAGGATTGTGTTTATGGGCCCCGATCGCGGATTTGTGATCGGCGCGAGCGGTACTCTACTTAAATATCAAGGTTCAGCGCAAGCTGCTTGATAGTAGAATAGTGAGAGAGATTGTCTGTCAATTTGTTGTTGAAAGGAGGATTCTAAATGGCTGGTACAACGGGAGAACGTCCGTTTGGGGACATTATTACAAGTATCCGTTATTGGGTAATTCACAGCATCACCATTCCGGCTTTGTTTATTGCTGGATGGCTGTTTGTGCAAACGGGTTTGGCTTACGATGCTTTCGGAACCCCTCGCCCTAACCAGTATTTCACACCGCAGCGGGAAGAAGTGCCGATTATCTCGGATCGCTTTGAAGCTAAGAAACAAGTAGATCAGTTCATTGCCAAGTAATTTAACAAGGATTTGGAAAAATGACGAGCAGAACCCCAAATAATGAGCCTATTTCGTATCCGATTTTTACGGTGCGCTGGTTGGCAGTTCATACTTTAGGTGTCCCAACAATTTTCTTTTTGGGCGCGATCGCAGCAATGCAATTTATTCAACGATAGGAGTTTACAATGCCTGAGCGCGTTCCTAATCCCAACGAGCAGCCTGTTGAGTTAAACCGGACTTCTTTGTATTTGGGTTTGTTGCTGATTTTTGTTTTGGGTATTTTGTTTTCCAGTTATTTCTTTAATTAACTGGTTTGTGAGTTGGCTTTCAATAGTTCGATCGTCGAATGTGTTTAGCTGTGAATTAGTGAGGTGATGGCTATGTTTAGTGAAAGTGGCAGAATTCCTTTGTGGCTGGTAGCTACTGTCGCAGGCCTCGGTGTTCTGAGCATTGTGGCTCTTTTCTTCTACGGTGCTTATGCCGGTTTGGGTTCTTCGATGTAAGGAGAATCAAGCTGATTTTTGGCTGTTAACCCCCCTTGAAAAAGGGGGGTTTTAATATGCGAATTGTTGGTAAATAAGGGATAAATTAGATCGAAAGTGTTGATTTTTTGCCAAGTTTATGATATTTTAATGGTTGAGTGATAGCGGGATTTTTTGTGGTTGGATGGGGATTTGCTCGATAAACTGTTCCGGGGTGGGTTCACCAAGAACCCCAAAATAGATCGCCACTAGCCGAAGATCGCTAACAGAGTGTGAGCCGATCGTGAAATTAGCCAAAAGTTGCGAGTAGAATGGTGCAAGAGCCGATCGCTCGATCGTAGTGCACAGCGAAATATGACCCCACCGCCGCCACCCCGCAAACCTCAAACCGTCTTGGGTGCGATTACCCAAGCAGTCCAGACTATTGCCAAGGTTAATTTTAACCAGCTAGCGCTGAAACCAAACGCCAAAGTACCCGAACTGTGGGTGCAGGATGCGGGTGCAGCTAAAGCTGAGGTTTATCCGCTGTTGGGCGATCGATATTTGTTAGGTCGATCGTCCAAATCTTCAGATATTGTAGTTCGCAATCCCGTTGTCAGTCACGTGCACTTATCCCTGTCGCGCGATAGTCGGCGGCGGACTCCTTTTGTCATCAAAGATGAAGACTCCACCAACGGCATTTACAGCGGCAAAAGGCGAGTTAAAAGTATGTCCCTGCGCCACGGAGACGTGTTCACTTTAGGGCCGCCGGAACTGGCCGCCGCTGTCAGAATTCAGTACGTATATCCGCCGCCTTGGTATTTGCAACTTCTGCGTTACAGCTTTTACGGCGTCAGCGGAATCACCGCTTTGATTGCCGTGTTGGTAGGCATGGAATCGACCAAGTTTCACGTGCGGCCTCTGCCGAGAAGTATCAATGGCCCCGTGATTGTTTACGCCCGCGACGGGCAAACTCCGCTGCGTCCTCCTCAGAATAACGCTCACTTAGAATTAAAGCAATTGCAGGATTTCTCGCCTTATTTATCCAAGGCGGTACTTGCTTCGGAAGACAGCCGCTACAATTGGCATTTGGGGGTAGATCCGATCGGAGTTTTGCGGGCGCTTTTGACCAATGTTCGCGGGGGAGGAATTCGCGAAGGCGGCAGCACTCTGACGCAGCAGTTAGCGAGGAGTTTGTTTCGAGATTATGTGGGAACTCAAGATTCGGCAGGACGCAAGTTGCGGGAAGCTGTAGTTGCGTTGAAACTGGAGAATTATTACAGCAAAGATGAGCTGTTGCTGACTTATTTGAATCGCGTGTTTTTAGGAATTGACCTTTACGGTTTTGAGGATGCGTCTCGGTTTTATTTTGGCAAGTCGGCGAAGGATTTAACTTTGTCAGAGGCGGCAACTTTGGCGGGAATTTTGCCGGCGCCAAACAGTTTTAATCCAATTCAAAATTATCAGTTGGCGGTACAGTACCGCGATCGAGTGATCGAACGGATGCGGGCACTGGGGACGGTTTCTCAGGAAGAAGCAGATCGCGCGAGGCGATCGCGAATTGATATCAATCCCAAAGCCCGCCAATATCTGCAAAGTACGATCGCTCCTTATTTCTACAGTTATGTATTTGACGAATTGGAGTTTTTGCTGGGGGAGCAGTTAGCCAGAGAAGGCAATTTTATTGTAGAAACAGGTTTGAATCCCGGTCTGCAAAAAGTAGCTGAAGCTTCCCTCAGAAATGCTGTTGCAAATGCCGGAGCAAGTGCTGGCTTTTCTCAAGGAGCCGTAGTAACTCTCAATACTACAACGGGGGAAGTCTTAGCTTTAGTTGGGGGCGTAGATTACTTGAAAAGTCAGTTTAATCGGGCTACCCAAGCTTTGAGACAGCCCGGTTCTACATTTAAGATATTCACCTATGCAGCCGCGCTGGAGCGGGGAATCTCACCCAATAAAACTTATTCTTGCGCCCCCCTTTCTTGGGGCGGACAAAGTTACAGCGGCTGCGAAAGAACCAGCGGTAGTGCTGATATGTATCGGGGTTTAGCACAGTCGGAAAATGCAATTGCTTTGAGAGTAGCACAGGATGTCGGTTTAGACAATGTAGTGCAAATGGCCCGACGTTTAGGGATTACATCTGAACTGCGTTCTAACCCAGGTTTAGTATTAGGTGAAAGTGAAGTTAACGTATTGCAATTAACAGGTGCATTCGGGGTTCTGGCGAACCGGGGTTTGGGGAATCGCCCCCACGTAATCAAGCGAATTATTGACAGCAGCGATTGCAAAGATAGAAATGATTTTAACAGTTGCCGGGTGATTTATGACTATCAAAAAGATGGCATTGCCAATCGGCAGTTAGTTTCAGAAGGCGTAGCGGATACGATGACTGATATGCTGCAAGGTGTTGTGCGGGGAGGTACGGGCAGCAGTGCTGCTTTGGGGTTGGGAGAAGCTGGAAAAACAGGCACGACTAATGATAATAGAGATTTGTGGTTTGTCGGTTATATTCCGAGTCAGCAACTGGTGACAGGAGTTTGGTTGGGAAATGATGATAATTCTCCGACTGGGGGAGGTAGTGCAAATGCAGCCCAGTTGTGGGGGGAATATATGCGGCAGGTGGCGCGTTAAGTCATTAGTCAGCAGTCATTAGTCAGCAGTCATTTATTAGCCTCGATCGGCAGGTGGAGGAACGGTTAGGGGCTGGCAATTAAATATAACCCCAGTTATGCTAGAAGGGTAGGAAACAAAAAATCTGACATGAGCGGTTGTGACCTCTGTGATTGGGATGCCAGAAATGATCTTGAGTGAGACCGTTA
>Ga0164305_10000022_pt1 | contig 38985 bp, 25 predicted proteins | sample Whisoiple_237_MG_FD_110215 | JGI IMG/M metagenome (GOLD analysis project Ga0164305, IMG submission 110215) | Soil microbial communities amended with pyrogenic organic matter from upstate New York, USA - Whitman soil sample_237_MG | ecosystem: Environmental > Terrestrial > Soil > Agricultural...
ATGACTCACCGTGACAAGGCTTTGGTAAAACAGCTTAGCGGCGGACAGCGAAAGCGGGTCAGTATTGGAGTTGAACTGTTAGCAGACCCGAAACTTTTCTTTTTAGACGAACCGACTTCGGGACTCGATCCGGGTTTGGATAAGAAGATGATGCAACTGCTGCGAAAGTTGGCAAATCAAGGCCGGACGGTGATTCTGGTGACTCACGCGACGGCAAATATCACGATGTGCGATCGGATTGTTTTTATGGGTCGCGGCGGACGCCTTTGTTACTTCGGCCCGCCTAGGGAAGCGCTCGATTTTTTCGATGTCAAAACAAGCGATTTTGCCGACATTTACAACGAATTAGAAACAGGAGAAACCAACGTTCAAAGCTGGGCAGAAAAGTTTAATAAATCTCCCTACTATCAGCGCTATATTGTCAACCACTTCAGCAGAGGCAAGGCTAATGCAAAAATACCTTCTGCACCTTCTGCACCAAAGTCTCAATCTTTTGTAAAACAACTCGTTTTGCTTGCCCAGCGCTATTTTCAGCTTATTTCCCGCGACGTAGTTAACTTGAGTTTGGCTCTTTTGACAGCGCCGATAGGCATTAGTTTGCTGCGGCTGGCCGTCAGAGATAAAGACCCGTTAATTGGAGCGCCGGAGGCAACTTTAGCACCTTTAGCGCTCAGAGTTTTATTTGTATTTACCTGCGCGGCTATTTGGGTAGGACTGGCAACTTCTCTGCAAGAAATTGTTAAAGAATCTGCTATTTATCTGCGCGAACGTTTGGTCAATTTAGGATTGTTTGCTTATTTAGGTTCAAAACTTTTTATACTTTCCGGTTTGGCAGTATTGCAAACACTGTTAATGGTAGGAGTTATTCTGATTGCTTTTAAATCCCCCGAACCGAGTTTAATTTCCTGGGCGATGGGGGCAACTATTACCACATTCCTAACTTTGATGAGCTGCATAAGTCTCGGCTTAGTCGTTTCCGCGATTGTTAAAAATAGCTCTCAAGCTAATAGCGCTTTGCCTCTATTATTGCTGCCTCAGATTATTTTTTCTGGAGTTTTGTTTAAGATGGAAGGTGCGGCGAGCAAGTTTTCTTGGCTGATGTTAAGCCGCTGGTCTGTGGGTGCTTACGGCTCTTTAGTTAATGTGAATGGGATGGTTCCCGCGCCTACTACATTACCGGACGGGAGTACGCTTCCTCAGCCGTTTGAACCTACTCCTGTTTACGATCCAACATGGGAGAATTTGGGTTTAAACTGGGGTATTTTGTGCCTGCATATTTGCGTTTATTTGATGTTGACTCTGTGGTTGCAGAAGCGGAAAGATATTTTATGAATTACTGGCTGATGAAGTCGGAACCGGATGTTTACAGTATTGCGGACTTGAAGGGCGATCGCACTTCCATCTGGGATGGCGTTCGCAACTATCAAGCGCGCAATTTTATGCGAGAAATGAGTCGGGGAGATTTAGTATTTTTTTACCATTCTAATACTAAAATACCGGGAATTGTCGGCTTAGTGCGCGTCGTTGAAACTGGAATTGCTGACCCAACTCAGTTCGATGTTAATAGCGAATATTACGATCCTAAATCGCTGTTTGATGCGCCTCGCTGGCAAACTGTGAGAGTTGAGTTTGTTGAGGAATTTGCTAAGTTAATATCTTTGGATGAACTGAAACAAAAGTTTAGTGCGGATGAGATTTGGGTGGTGAGGAAAGGTAATCGGTTATCTGTAATGCCGGTATCTGAAGGTGCGGCACAGAAGATTTTGAATATGAGATGAGTTGTGACTATTTAACTTGCATATTTGGGGCGGGCAAGATGCCTGTGCCACAAAAATTCTTGTGGGGTGGGCATCTTGCCCGCCCAAGCTTCAGTCACAGGCAAGATGCCTGTGCCACAAAATTCTTGTGGGGTGGGCATCTTGCCCGCCCCAAACTATTTAAAATTATCCTAAAGACCGGCCGCACAAACTGCGGCTCCAATTAACCCTACATTATCATTCAAAACAAGACGAACAGGCATCATTTCTAACAGCGAATCCATCCGGCCTTTGTGCCTAAAAGATCGCATAAAACCCCCTTCTTGAATCAGCGGCAAAATCTTACCAGCAATGCCGCCAGCTACGTACAAACCGCCGTAAGGTAACAGTGTCACAGCCAGATTTCCCGCCACTGCACCGTAGGCTTCTACAAACATTTGCATTGTTTGTTCGGAAAGCCGATCGCACTTTTTGAGTGCCGCCTGTGCAATTGTCGCCCCCGGATCGACAGTCTTCTCGCTTTTACCGATTTCTGACTCCCATTTTTTGATAACTTCCCCTACCTCCGATGATTCATGAGCAAACTTTCTGTCCCGCAAAAACTGGTAAATTGAAACAATCCCTTGTCCCGAAACCACACGCTCGATCGATATTCTTTGAATGTCGTGTTTTGCTAACAAATATTTCAGCAATTCAAACTCCAACTCGGAACGAGGAGCAAAGTCACCGTGTCCCCCTTCCGAAGAAAAAACCTTGATGCCATTTGCCTCGGGAATTGCAAAACAATTTCCCAAACCAGTCCCCGCACCAATAACAGCAATTGGATCGTGTTGGCGGGGTTTTCCGACTTGCAAAATGTGCAAATCTTTAGCATCCAAACCCCACACGCCGTAGCCAACCGCAACAAAATCATTAATTAAACTGACGCGGGATATTCCTAATTCTTGTTCCAGACGCTTCGCATCCAGCATCCAAGGCAAATTAGTCAGTTTTGCAGTGTTGTTAACCACCGGGCCTGCGATCGCAAAACAAGCTTTTTCAGGTACAAGCGGCCCCTTCAACTTAATAGCAGCTTCCGTCAAGAACTGCTCCACCATCGGCACTAAATCTGGAAACTCCCCGCTCGGATAACGAAACTCGTAAAGAGCGTTCATTTCACCGTTAACAGTCCTTTCCACTAAGCGCAAAATAGTCTTAGTTCCGCCAATATCGCCCGCTAATAATAATGCCATAAATCTATTTTTCCGCCAAAGATAACATTCCCCATTTAAACACCCACAGTATTAATTGCCAACCAAGCCCGCAGCACCTCAGCCACAGTCCAAGCTTGAGCCGTGCAGCCCCGCGGCGAGTGAGGGGCGTCGCCCTCAAAAATTTCGCCCAGACTGCCAACTCCGCCGGCTCTTATATGATGTGCCATCGGTTCGAGGAATTCGCTCGCTTGTGCTGGGTTTTTGTATACGTGCAAGTGCGCCAAGACAAACGGGCCAATCAGCCAGCCCCAAGCTGTGCCCTGGTGGTAGGCGCTGTCGCGCTGGAATTGGTCGCCTCCGTATGCGCCGCGATACTGCGGGTGCTGCGGCGAGAGGCTGCGGAGGCCGACAGAAGTGAGCAACTGTTGAGCGCAGCAGTCCACCACGCCCCGCTGCTGGATGGGCGTCAGTAACGGTGTATAGCGCGTTTCCTGGCGCATCCCCGCTGAGGAGGAGTTGGCGGAGTGAGGGGGAATCGAGTCTAGGGGCAGGGAAACGGCGAATATCTGGTTGGGCCGCAGGGAACTATCATGTCCGTCTGGGCCGTCGAGAACGTCGTAACAGTAACCGGTTGAGGCGTTCCAGAAGCGAGGGAATCCGGCTGCTGTTCGATCGCCCAATTGCTGGTATTCATAGTGAGGCTTGCCCAGTTTTCGAGCAAAACTTGCCATTGCTTGTATAGCATTGTACCAAAGCGCGCTGAGTTCGATCGGCTTACCAATCCGGGGCGTCACCACCCAATCGCCGATTTTCGCGTCCATCCAAGTCAGTTGCACGCCGGTTTCGCCCGCGTAGATTAAACCGTCATCGGGATCGACGCGGATATTATACCGAGTTCCCTGTACGTGCCAATCAACAATCTCACATAAAGTAGGCCAGAGTTCGCTCAAAAGTCGATCGTCCCCCGTGGCATCGATATAAGCGCGAATTGCCTCAAAGTACCACAGCGTGGCGTCTGCAGTGTTGTATTCCGGTGCGCCGCCCGCATCCGGGAAGCGGTTCGGCAGCATTCCCCGATCGACATACCGCGCAAATGTCCGCAAAATCGAGCGCGCAATTTCCCATCGCCCGGTACAGATTGTGAGGCCTGGCAGGGCGATCGTCGTGTCGCGCCCCCAGTCGCTGAACCAGGGATATCCGGCGATGATCGTTTTGCCTTCGGGTTCCTCCGCTAGCGGGCGGCTGACGACAAATTGGTCGGCGGCGAGCACTAAGCGATCGATCCAGTCGGGAGATTCGCTCACTTTTGACCAGTTTTGCAGCAGTTGTTGGTCATAAGTGCGACGCCCTTCTAAAGCTTTAACGCCGTTGAGTTCGGGATTTTTCTCGGTGCTGGCTATCAATGTGAGAGAACTTCCCGGTGCGATCGTCATGTGAAAAGTCGCCGCGTGCAAGTGATCCTCGCAGCAGTCCAATCCGCGCCGCTTTTCTGCTGCCAAGTCAAATCCGTAGTACCAATTGTATAAGGGCGTAGAGACGCGAAATTGTGCCTCTGCTTCGGCATCCGTCAGCAAGTACAGGGGTGCAGAGGAGGGAAATGCCGTCACGCAAACCCCGCTTTCCAAGGTTTCTAGGCTCATCTGCCAGTCACCGGCGCTCGTCGTGTGGTGGTAGTCGCGATAGTTGACTAGGGCTTTGACAGCGAGGGCGATCGGTTGTGAGGCGCGGTGCAAGCGATATTGAATATATGTTGTGTTAGCACCTTGCTGCATCCAAATCCGCTTTTCTAGGATAGCGTCAGCGAGAGCAAACCTCCAAACTGGCGTCGTGCCTTCGAGGTGAAAGCTTTCGACGTATTTGTAGCCGTGAGGTCCGATCGTAGCGTCGGCCCAGCGGTTTGTATAAAGCGGATAGGGGCGATCGCTATACACAGCCGTCTCGTCCAGCTTAGCGAGCATCAAAGTGCGTCCCAGCGGGGGTTTGAGGGCGGCTACCAGCAGGCCGTGATAGCGGCGGGTGAGGAGATTTGCGATCGTCCCGCTAGCGTAACCGCCGATCCCGTTTGTGACCAACCACTCCCGAGACTCCGCCGAGTCGAGATTGCAGCAGATTTCCCGTCCAAAAGCCATAACCATAAAATCCACACTCGCGCTGATTTTTTACCTACCTTTAGGTAGATTTTCGACATGATATCAACCAGAAATATTAACGATTCCAGACCGTTAATTTGGCGATCGCCCCGGTGCCGATTCCTGCTCTAATTTCGACCTCACCAACCGCTACTTTTGCCCGTTACACAATTTTAGCCTTTGATGCCTCTGTCTAAAGTTAGTTGTTTGTTATATTAAGTAATATTACCGTCTAAACAGGCGCTGAACGTTAAGGGCAAGCATTTGATAGCGCGTCGGGCGATCGAACTACCAAACTATTTTATAAGGAGAACAACTAAAAGTGAAGATAGGAGCAAATTACCTCGGCAATAACCAATGTGAATTTACCGTTTGGGCGCCAACCCTCAAACAAATCGCCGTCCAAATTGTTTCCCCAAAAAAACGCCTGATACCCCTGCAACAATCGGCAGAAGGTTATTGGCAAACCACAGCTACAGACATCGAACCAGGAACCCTTTACACTTACCAAATCGAAGGAAAAACCGACCGACCAGACCCAGCCTCAAAATATCAACCCCAAGGCGTACACGCTCCGTCGCAAGTAATAGATGAAAAGATCTTTACTTGGACTGACACAAATTGGCAAGGCGTGCCGCTAGCCGAAATGATTATTTACGAACTGCACGTCGGCACCTTCACCCAAGCCGGAACATTTGAAGCAATAATTCCCCAGCTAAAACAACTTAAAGAATTGGGAATCAACGCCATCGAAATAATGCCAGTAGCCCAATTCCCCGGCGAGCGAAACTGGGGATATGACGGCGTATATCCCTACGCAGTTCAAAACTCCTACGGCGGCCCCGAAGGCTTCAAAACACTCGTCAACGCCTGCCACGAACACGGCATTTCAGTAATTCTCGATGTAGTTTACAACCACCTCGGCCCCGAAGGAAATTATCTCAGGGACTTCGGCCCCTACTTTACATCAAAATACGGCTCGATTTGGGGAGATCCCCTCAACTTCGACGATGCCTACAGCGACGGGGTACGCAACTACTTTATTGAAAACGCCATCTACTGGTTTCGAGACTATCACATCGATGCCCTGAGATTAGATGCCATTCAAGCAATATTTGAAGTAGGTGCAAGACCTTTTTTACAAGAACTATCCGATGCCACAGCCGATATTTCCCAAGAACTAGGACGGCAACTTTACTTAATAGCCGAAAGTGACTTAAATGATGTCCGCACAATACGTCCCAAAGAACTCGGTGGCTTCGGACTGGATGCCCAATGGTGCGATGATTTCCACCACGCACTGCACGCCTTGCTCACCGGAGAAGACGACCGATACTACCAAGATTTCGGCAAGTGCGAACACTTAGAAAAAGCCTTCAAAGAAAGCTTTGTTTACTCGGGCCAGTACGCCCCCCACAGAAAGCGGAGACACGGCAATTCAGTCAAGGATGAACCTGGTCATAAATTTCTGGTATTTTCCCAAACTCACGATCAAATCGGCAACCGGATTTTGGGAGACCGACTATCGAAAATAGTTGACTTTGAAGGATTGAAACTTGCAGCAGGCACTGTCTTAATTTCTCCCTACATTCCCTTCTTTTTTATGGGAGAAGAATACGGAGAAGAAGCACCATTTTTTTACTTCGTTTCCCACTCGGATGAAAACTTAATTGAAGCTATCCGCAAAGACAAACAACAAGAATTTAAAATCTTTGAAGGCCGAGGCGAGTTTCACGACCCCCAGAGTCCTGAGACTTTTGATAAGTGTAAGTTAAACTGGGAAAAACAAACCGAAGGCAAACACAAAATTCTTTGGGAATGGCATCAACATCTGATTCAACTGCGGCGGACAATACCAGCCCTTAAAAAACTCGACAAAAACAGTCTAGAAGTGTCCAGCATTGAAGCAGAACAAATATTATTTCTACGTCGGTGGACAGATGACAGCCAGATATTCTGCATTCTAAACTTCAACAGGCAAGAGGTAGCTTTTACGGCTGCACTTCCCCAAGGCAACGGTCACAAAATTTTAGACTCTGCTGATGAAAAATGGATGGGTTCAGGTTCTAGCTTGCCTGAAAAGATCAATTCCGAGCAAAAATTGACCGTTAAACCGCAGAGTTTCGCACTCTATGAATTAAAGTAATTAAAAGGGGAAGCAGAGCCTCAAATACAGGCGTTCCCAGGCAGAGCCTAGAAAGAAGAAACAGGAGGCAGAACCTGTCACGCTCTCAGGCTAGGCTGCGGAATGTAGTCCCACAAGAAACGGGAGGCAGAGCCTCTCTCATTCCCCGCCTCTGCCCGGGAATGCAGTAGAGGAGGCTCTGCCTCATATATTAAAAGAGAAAACCCTAAAAAACCCGGAGTAAAATTAACATGATGAGAATTCCCACAACAACTTATCGGATTCAATTTCATGGAGGTTTTAACTTTGAAGCCGCCAAACAAATCCTTAGCTATCTGGAAGATTTAGGAATTACCGACCTTTACGCTTCACCAATATTTAAAGCCAGAAAAGGCAGCTCTCACGGATACGATGTCGTTGACTCAAATCAGCTCAATCCCGATTTGGGAACATCAGAAAATTTTGAAGGCCTCACATACGAAATCAAGAAACGGAACATGGGATGGCTGCAAGATATTGTCCCGAACCACATGGCTTACGATACTCAAAATTTGCTGCTGTTAGACGTATTGGAACACGGACCCGATTCCGACTATTTTGATTACTTCGATATTGAATGGAATCACGCTTACGAACATCTCAGGGGTCGAGTGCTGGCTCCGCTGCTGGGCAATTTTTATGGAGAGTGTCTGGAAAATGGCGAGATTCAACTCAAATACAGCGAAATTGGGCTGACTATCAATTATTATAGCTTACAATTGCCAGTAAGAATTGAATCTTATGCTAAATTTATCAGTCATAATTTGGGGCATTTAGCCAGAGAATTAGGCAGACGCCATCCAGATTTTATCAAGTTTTTAGGAATTCTTTATTTGATTAAAAATACACCTTCAGAAACTAAAGGTAAAACCAGATACGATCAGATAGCTTTTGTCAAAGGACTGCTGTGGGAACTCTACAATCAAAATCCCCTTGTACAGGAATTCATCGATGAAAATATCAAAGTGTTTAACGGAGAAAAGGGAAATCCAGAAAGCTTTAATTTGCTAGACGATTTGCTTTCTGAGCAGTTTTACCGTCTGGCTTTCTGGAAAGTGGGGGCAGAGGAAATTAACTACCGAAGGTTTTTTACGGTCAACGAACTGATTTCGGTAAAAGTTGAAGAGATTAAAGTGTTTCACAAAAACCATGCTCTGATATTCGACATGGTTGATGAGGGAAAGTTTACCGGATTGAGAATCGACCACATCGACGGACTGTATGACCCCACAGAATATTTGAAACGGCTCCGGGAGAAAGTCGGAGACACTTATATTACTGTTGAAAAAATTCTGGAACACGAAGAAGATTTGCCGTCATATTGGCCGATTGAGGGAACTAGCGGCTACGACTTTTTGAATTACGTAAACGGCGTTTTTTGTCGGTGCGATCGCGAACAGCAATTTAGCGAAATATATCAGAGATTTACTCGGTTGAACGTTCCCTACGAACAGTTATTTTTAGATAAAAAAGGACTGATTGTTGAGAAAAACTTGGCGGGAGACGTAGACAATCTAGCTCAACTTTTGAAGAATATCTCCGGTCAATCGAGACAGGGAAATGACTTTACTCGTCCCGGTTTGGAAAAAGCATTGGCGGCTGTTTTGACGATTTTTCCAGTCTACCGAACTTACATCAATCAAGACGGTTTGAGAGAGTCCGATCGCACTTACGTAAAATATGCGATCGCCCATGCCAAAGAACAAGTACCGCGACTCCTCAAGGAACTTAATTTTATCGAAACGGTGCTGTTGCTCGAAGAAGAAGAAACTCTAACACCAGAACAAAAAGAGCAGCGCCGGCACTTTGTAATGAAACTCCAGCAGTTGACAGGCCCATTAATGGCAAAAGGCGTGGAAGACACGCTTTTATACGTCTACTATCGGCTTTTATCCCTCAACGAAGTGGGAGGAAATCCCAGTCAGTTCGGCGTGTCGCTGGTAGATTTTCACGAGTTCAACAAACAACAGCAAGTCGCTTGGCCGCACAAAATGAATGCCACAGCTACCCACGATACCAAGCGCGGCGAAGATGTGCGAGCCCGAATAAACGTTTTGTCAGAAATTCCCGATGAATGGGAACAGCAAGTCAGGTCTTGGAGAGAGGTAAACTCTTCTAAGAAAGTCAACTTTGTGAATCGAATGGTTCCAGATACTAATGACGAATACTTCCTGTACCAAACTCTGCTCGGCAGTTTTCCCTTTGAGGGAATTGAAAACACTGATTATGTCGCTCGCCTGAAAGATTATGTGATTAAAGCTGTCCGTGAAGCAAAAGTTTATACGGCTTGGCTGAGACCGGATAACGATTACGAAGCTGGTTTTATGACCTTTGTCGATAGCGTTCTCGAACCTTCGGAACAAAATCAGTTTCTCAACAAATTTACACCTTTCTGGAAAAAAGTAGCTAATTACGGAATTTTCAATTCTTTATCTCAAACGCTGCTGAAAATCGCGGCTCCGGGCGTTCCAGACATTTATCAAGGGACGGAATTCTGGGATTTAAGCCACGTCGATCCGGATAACCGCCGTCCCGTAGATTTCGATCGCAGAATCGAGGTTTTGCGGGAAATTAAAGAGCAAGCTCAGACTGATATTTTGCAACTGATTGAAGATTTGATGGCGACGCGAGAAGACGCGAGAATTAAGTTATTTTTGACGGCAAGAGCCCTAGAAGCGAGAAAAAAATACTTGCAAGTTTTTCAATCAGGCGATTATCTGCCCCTGCAAGCAGTTGGCACGTTTAAAGATAATGTTGTTGCCTTTGCCAGAAGCTTTGGAGAGACTACCGTTATTGTCATTGCTCCCCGGTTTTTGACGGGAATTGTCAAACCGGAAGAAATGCCGATCGGCAAACAAGTCTGGAAAGATACTAATTTGAAATTATCCGAGCAAATGCCGTCGGTTTGGAAAGATGCAATTACAAATCAGGCGGTAGAAAGTAACGGTACGTTGGCAATTGGTGAAGCTCTGAGTTACTTTCCAGCAGCTCTGCTGATCGGTAAAAAATAGCAATGAAAAGCGGGAAAATTATTGAATTTTCCGAGATTCCCAGGAGGTGGAATTGAGGCTCTCCCTCAATAAATATTCCTTCCCAGGCACAGCCTGGAAGTAAACGGGTAGGGACAGGGCATTGCCGTGTCCCTTTTCAGAATTGATATTAAACCTGATTTGAAGTCAAAAAACCGATCGCCCCTACCAACCAAACAAAATTTATACAACAAAGACGGCAAATACAACACAACCTATACGGTTTGCCACAATACCCGAATCGATCGTACCCCGTACATTAGGAAGAGTAAAGAAAAGCAGTCAACAACTGTAGCGGTGCAAGGCTCGTGAATGCAACCGTCCCTCAACAGGTTCGGTAAACACGCCTTCATCCCCCGGTCTCACCGCCCGCAGTATAGAGATAAGCACCCTATCGAAGACTGTATTAAAGCAGGACTCACTATCCGTACACCTCCCCAGGTGAAATCGCAGTCCTGAATAACCAGACTATCACACAGATAGAAAACCAAAATTTTGTAGAGATTGGAGCCGGAACACCCCTATGGGAAAAGTAGTTGGAATTGACTTAGGTACGACAAACTCCTGCGTCGCAGTTATGGAAGGCGGCAAACCCACCGTCATAGCCAACGCCGAAGGGGGTCGCACCACACCTTCTGTAGTAGCATATGCTAAAAATGGCGATCAACTTGTCGGACAAATCGCCAAGCGTCAAGCCGTGATGAACGCCGAAAACACCTTTTACTCAGTAAAACGGTTTATCGGGCGTCGGGTTGATGAAGTAGCCCATGAAACCACTGAAGTTTCCTACAAAGTCCTCAAAGTCGGCAACAGCCTCAAACTAGACTGTCCCGCCCGCGGCAAACAATTTGCCCCAGAAGAAATTTCTGCACAAGTTCTCCGCAAACTTGTAGAAGACGCCAGTAAATACCTCGGCGAAACTGTTACCCAAGCAGTAATTACTGTTCCCGCTTATTTCAACGACTCCCAGCGCCAAGCTACGAAAGACGCGGGAAAAATTGCCGGTATAGAAGTGCTGCGGATTATTAACGAACCTACAGCAGCAGCTTTAGCTTACGGGTTAGATAAAAAGAGCAACGAAACCATCCTCGTATTTGACTTAGGTGGCGGTACTTTCGACGTATCTATTCTCGAAGTAGGCGACGGCGTGTTTGAAGTGTTAGCAACTTCTGGAGACACTCACCTCGGCGGTGACGACTTCGACAAAAAAATCGTCGATTACATCGCTAACGAATTCCAAAGAGCAGAAGGCATTGACCTTCGCAAAGACAAACAAGCACTGCAACGCCTGACGGAAGCAGCAGAAAAAGCCAAGATTGAACTGTCAAGCGTTACGCAAGCAGAAATCAACCTGCCGTTTATTACCGCGACTCAAGACGGGCCAAAACACTTGGACACGACTTTGACGCGGGGCAAGTTTGAAGAACTGTGCTCGGATTTGATCGATCGCTCCCGCATCCCCGTAGAAAATGCGATCCGCGACGCCAAATTAGACAAATCTGCAATTAATGAAGTCGTCTTAGTTGGTGGTTCTACGCGGATTCCTGCGGTGCAAGAACTGGTCAAAAAACTCCTCGGCAAAGAACCCAACCAAACGGTAAACCCGGACGAAGTGGTCGCAGTGGGTGCAGCAATTCAAGCAGGCGTACTCTCCGGCGAAGTCAAAGACATCCTGTTGCTCGACGTTACTCCGCTGTCTCTCGGCGTCGAAACCTTGGGCGGTGTGATGACCAAAATCATTCCCCGCAACACCACTATTCCTACCAAGAAGTCGGAAACTTTCTCGACTGCTGTAGACGGCCAAACAAACGTGGAAATTCACGTTTTGCAAGGCGAACGGGAAATGGCCAATGATAACAAGGATTTGGGAACCTTCCGCTTAGATGGAGTTCCACCAGCCCCCCGTGGCGTACCTCAAATAGAAGTTACTTTCGATATCGATGCTAACGGTATTTTGAATGTAGCTGCGAAGGATAAAGGTACTGGTAAGGAGCAATCGATTAGTATTACTGGTGCTTCTACTTTGCCCAGCAATGAAGTCGAAAAAATGGTCAAGGAAGCCGAGGCGAATGCGGCTGCTGACAAGGAACGTCGCGAAAGGATCGATCGCAAAAACCAAGCTGATTCTCAAGCCTATCAAATCGAGAAGCAGTTGGCAGAATTGGGTGATAAAGTCCCCCCTGCTGACAAAACTAAGATTGAAGGGTTGCTCAAAGACTTGCGCGAGGCCATTGGCAGTGAAGATGACGATCGCATCAAAACCCTAACAACAGAGTTGCAGCAAGCATTCTACGCTGTCAGCAGCAACCTGTACCAGCAAGCAGGCGGCCCAACTGATGGCCCTGGTGGCCCTGGTGGCCCTGGTGGCTATGGAGACGGCGGCCCCACTGGCGGCGGCGACGACGTGATTGACGCCGACTTCACAGAAGGCAAATAGAAGGCTTAACTAAAAGCCCGCAGCTAGAAGCAAGAAACCCGGTTTTGAACAGAAACCGGGTTTCTGTTCATTCAAAAACAAACCAAAGCCGATCGACTAAAATTACTAAAAATCTTGCTTGAGGCATAGAGACAAAACTAGAATATGCTTCAAAAAATATCATAAACTAGCAGTAATAGCGCAATCGAGAGCAATTAAATGTCACGTTATCCTCTACAAAATTCCTCCCCAAATACTCCCAGCCCATCTCATGTTGCATCCTTGCGCCGACTCCGCCGGATCAGTCATTTACTAGACAACGCAATTCCGATTCCCGGGACAAAATACCGCATCGGACTCGATCCGATATTGGGACTTATACCGGGCGGCGGCGATTTAATCGGTTCAATTTTTGCAGGATATATTGTCTTCAAATCCGCTCAAATGGGAGTGCCTCAAGAGACTTTAGTAAAAATGGCAGCTAATATCGTATTTGATACAGTTGCTGGTACTGTACCGGTAGCCGGAGATTTGTTGGATGTTGCTTGGAAAGCTAATGTCAAAAATATAGAATTGCTGGATGCTCATTTAGGTTCCCCTGAACAAGGCAAAAAAGCCGATTGGCTATTTGTGGCGGCGTTGTTGTTGGGTTTGATATTAATTGTCGGAGGCGTGATTTTCTTGAGTGTGATGCTTTTTGGGTGGCTATTCCAAGTAATTACAGGGCGTTAATCTTGGGTTGGATAAGCAAGATAAATCACTCTATTTGTCTCATATTAATAGCATATAATCGGGAAAAGTATCCCTTAAAAATCATCGTGGACGATGATTAGTGGCCGGGAAAAACATCTGGGTTTAACTACCCGTAGGGTGCGTTGCTTTTTTTTATGCCTCAACAAAGAGCGAAAATCTCACATATCGGTAGATTACAAACAGGGCGAGTGGAAACAAACCCAACTCTTTTTTTCGCAGCAATACTTAATAAAAATAATAGGAGTATTAGCTACAAAAAAACAGTGGGTGCAATCAATTTTGAATAAATACTAAAATGTGTCATGGTTGAAAAATTCAACCAACGCCTACCAATAAAAGTTATGGTTCTCTTACCAAGAAGAGATAGGTGGCAGAAATCAGACTTATTGAGCAGAGTCTATTGAAGCACTTCCGAGACATCAAAGACCAGGCGGCATTTCACTTGTGTCAAAAGTGAGATGTTCCCGTTCCTCTGACCGAAATCGAGGTAAATCAGCACTCTTTTTATATCTCAAATGTGTTATATAATACAAAGCGATCGCCCTTTCTCGAACCTAAAATAATATCTCTATCTTAAGGACATTGACAAAATTTATTAAATGTGTATGTAGATTTAAATTTTCTTTGAAACTAGCTATTGACCCGATAGCCATTGAGTCCGATACAGTGATATAATCCAGACTATAATATCAAATTGATATAAATGCTTGAATTATCAGCCCTTGGGCTGCTGCAGTTGCAACCGATGCACGGCTATCGGCTAAAGCAAAAACTGGAGCTGTTTATGAGCAGTTGCATCAGCGTCAACTACGGAGCGATTTACCCACTCCTGAAGCGCTTGGAAGAGCGAGGCCAGATTGCGACAATTGCCGAAGAAGCCGGAGATGCGGGCTGTCCGCGCAAAATCTACGGAATTACCGCCCAAGGGCGCGAACTCTGGCGGCAAAAAATGCTCGAACACCCTCAAGAAAGCTGGGTGAACAGTGGTTCCCGGTTCCAAATCAAGTTTTTCTTTTTTGGGGACTTAGAACCCGCAGAACGGCTGAAGCTATTGGAACACCGCTTGCGAGCCTGTTACACCCGGCAAGACTACATCGAAAGCCTCAAGAGCGAATATCCACTAACCGACGACTATCAATTCGCCTCTCGCGATCGCTGCAAGTCAGTGCTGGCGTCAGAGATAGAGTGGTTAACCGAGCAACTAGCCAAGGAAAAAAGCGCGATCGCCGGAGTGCGTGACTCCCTCACCTCCGCTGAATCCGCCGACTCCAAGGGAAAATCCTTCCAACTCACCCACTCAGGTGAGTCATAAGAAGGATGTGTAATCATTCCTGCCATCGTAACTTTTGAGAGATAACAAGAAGCTTTCCTAAAAATAATCACTCCCTGGCTTTGCTGACTGTGATGAGACTAAAGCCCTGCACATACCCCAACCCCATTAAAAAGAGACTTTCCCGATTCCATCCTCTTTAAAATCGCTTTCCTAATTCCCCCATGTTTGAGGGGAACGCCGGAAAATCAAAGATTTCGCCCAAGTCTCAGTCAGAAGTTAAAAAAAATCTAAGTGGTGCTGCCAATGAGTTATTCTAAATCCCCAGAATCCGTCGTTGAAGCTGAAAAGCAAAAATCTCCCACACCGGAACTGCACCCAACTGATGCAGACAGCGATCGACCGCAGGATTCTGCAACCGTTGCCGATCGCCCCCAACCTGTTGCTAAACCCGAACAGCACCCAACCGATGCAGACAGCGATCGACCGCAGGATTCTGCAACCGTTGCCGATCGCCCCGAACCAGTTGCTAAACGACGATCGCGCTGGCCTCTAATTGCCGCGATCGCGATCGCCACAGGCGCAGCAGGTTTCGGGTGGTACTCGTGGCAATCGGGTCAGAATCGCCCACAGCAATCGGCAGCAGCAGCCCAACCCAAAGCCATACCAGTCAAGCTGGCAGCCGTAGAAACCAGCTCAGTCCAAGATGCCTCGGAATTTGTCAGCAGCTTAGAGGCCAAGCGTTCGGTAGAAATCAAACCCGAAGCAGAAGGGCTAGTCACCGAGATTTTTGTCAAATCCGGGGACTTCATAAACAAAGGACAAGCCATCGCCCGCATGAAAAGCGACAGCGCCCAAGCTGACTTGAGGCAATCTCAAGCCAACCTGATTCGCGCTCAATCCCACTTAGCCGAATTGCAAGCAGGAACCAGGCCCGAAGAAATCGCCCAAGCTCAAGCCCAAGTCGCCCAAGCCCAAGCCAACCTCGCCCAACTGCGATCGGGCTCTCGGCCAGAAGAAATTGGTCAAGCCCAAGCCCGCGTTAGCCAAGCAGAAGCTGACCTCGCCGATGCCCAAACAGGTAGCCTCTTAGAAGAAATCGCCCAAGCAAGAGCGCAAATAGAAGCAAGCACAGCCGAAGCGAAGTTAGCCACCCAGCAGCTTGCCAGATATCAGGCATTGGCAAAAGAAGGCGCAGAATCCGCCAACACCCTAGAGGAATACACCCAAAAAGCAGGCACCGCCAAAGCCAACCTCCGAGAAGCTCAAAGGCGGTTCGAGCAGCGACAAAAAAACAGACAAGCCGAGATCGAGCGACGGACAGCAGCTTTGCAACAGCAGCGGCAAGCTTTGCGGCAATTGCAAAACGGTTCGCGCCCAGAGGAAATAGCCAAAGCCGAAGCCGAAGTCGCACAAGCCAAGAGCAGATTAGCGCAGTTAGCCAACGGTACGCGCCAAGAACAGGTCGATCAAGCTGAAGCGCAAGTTGCCGAGGCCGCCGCTCAAGTGCGCGGCTTTGAAGTACAACTGCAAGAAACTGCGGTCATCGCGCCCTTCGCGGGAGTCATCGGCGACATACCAGTGAAAGTAGGTGATTACTTGAAAAAAGGTGATGCGATCGCCACCCTGACAGAGAACCAATTGCTAGACTTGCGGTTATCAATTCCTTTGGAACGGCAGCCTCAATTACGCTTAGGGCTGCCAGTACAAATGCTCGACGCTCAAGGTAAGGCGATCGCCCAAGGTCAAATCAGTTTTATCTCCCCCAACGTCAGCGCCAATTCCCAAACAATTTTAGCTAAAGCCACCTTTCCCAACCCCAGCGGCGAACTGCTTAATCTCCAGTTTGTAAAAGCTAAAGTCATCTGGAAACAGAACCCCGGAATTTTAGTTCCAGTAACAGCAGTCACTCGCTTAGGTGGGGAAACGTTTGTCTTCACAGCTCAAAAGCCGGAACAGCCAAAACCTGGGATGCCACCTTTAATAGCACGGCAAAAGTCCGTGAAATTGGGAGCCATTGAGGGGAATAATTATCAAGTTATCGAAGGTTTGCAAGCAGGCGAAAAAATTGTTACTGCCGGCATCCTTAACCTCACAGACGGTGTTCCCATTATGGCTCAAGAGGAAGGGAAAGGAGCCGGGGAAAAATTACCAGTAGAAACCAAAAAATAAGGTATGTTGTTGCGATTTAGCGCTCTTGATTCACCTCTTAAGAGCGCTAAATCGCAACTAGGTACTTTAGGTTAAACTACTTGAATGCTCAGCTATTTAAAAAGGGAAATTTTTAATTTTTGACGTAAGTCAAATTAGGAATTAGGAATTAGGAATTAGGAATTAGGAATTATCAACTAACAACTACCCATTACCCAAATAATGTTTGCAGATTTCTTTATTAAACGACCAGTATTTGCTAGCGTCTGCGCCTTAATTATTATCTTGGTAGGCGCAATTAGCATTCCAACGCTGCCGATCGAGCGCTTCCCCGACATCAGCCCTACCCAAATTAACGTCACAGCTAACTATAGCGGGGCGAGTGCTGAAATTGTCGAAAATGCAGTTACCAACATCCTAGAAAGGCAAATCAACGGCGTTGAAGGACTAAAATATCTAACTTCCAGTAGCAGTAACGATGGCACCAGCACCATTACAGCTACCTTTGATTCATCGCGCAACAAAGACATTGCCGGCGTCGATGTTCAAAATCGAGTTGCAGTTGCTCAGCCACAACTACCAGATGCCGTACAGCGCACAGGAGTTAGAGTTACAAAACAATCTACAAGTCTCCTATTAGCGATCGGCTTATTTACCGAAAATAAAGAATACGACACCATATTTTTAAGCAACTACGCTGACCTATATTTGGCCGATGCCTTAAAAAGAGTAAAAGGGGTTGGCGACGTGCGAATTTTTGGGGAAAGACGCTATGCAATGCGTTTATGGATAGATCCCAATAAATTAGCAGCTCGCCGTCTCACAATGCAAGATGTAACGAGAGCTCTCAACGAACAAAACTTGCAAGTTGGTGCTGGGAGAATTGGTCAAGAACCTGCCCCACAGGGACAAATGTATCAAATTGACTTGCGTGCTGAAAGTCGCCTCAAAGAACCAGCAGAATTTGAAGAACTCGTCCTCAAAACAGAGACAAATGGAACTTTAGTTAAATTAAAAGATGTGGGGAGAGCCGAACTAGGGGCAGAGAATTACAGCTCATTTCTGCGATTTCGAGGCAATGATGCAGTAGGTTTAGGGATTTACCAACTGCCTGGAAGTAATGCTTTGAATGTTGCCCATGCCGTCAAAACCGAAATGGAAAAACTAGCGGTTGCTTTCCCTCCGGGGTTGGTACATAGAGTAGCGCTGGACACGACTTTGTTTGTAGAAGAGTCGATGGCCGAAGTAGTCAAGACATTATTTGAAGCAGTCTTGCTAGTGGTGATAGTGATTTTTGTTTTCTTGCAAGACTGGCGCACAACTATTATTCCTACCGTCACTATTCCAATTTCTTTGATTGGGACGTTTGCCTTTATAAAAGTTTTTGGATTTACGATTAACAGTTTATCTCTGTTTGGTTTGACATTAGCGACGGGATTAGTGGTGGACGACGCTATCATTGTAGTAGAAAATATTGACCGCCTGATCCGCCAAGGAATGAACGCCCGCCAAGCGGCTTTTGAGTCAATGCGGGAGCTTTTTAGCGCTGTAATTGCGACTTCTTTAGTGTTGATGGCAGTGTTCGTGCCAGTGGCATTTTTTCCCGGAACTACGGGAGCGCTTTATAAACAATTTGCGCTGACAATTGCTTTTTCAGTAGCCCTTTCTACCTTTATTGCTATTACTCTCACGCCCTCACTTTCAGCTATATTACTGCGCCGAGGGCCGAAGTTTGGGGGCCCGCTGGGTTGGGTGTTTGATCGGTTTAATGTAGTTCTCGATTGGGTACAGCGGCAATATCGGAAATCCTTAATATTTCTCACAGGAATTAAGACTATTGTCACCTTCGTGTTCATCGCTTCTCTGGGAGTAACAGCTTGGCTTTATTTATCAGTACCCACAGCATTTATCCCGGAAGAAGACCAGGGCTATTTTCTGACAATTATTCAAGGGCCCCAAGGTGTTTCGCTGCAATATACTCAGAAAGTAATGGATCAAGTAGAAGCAGAAATCCTCAAACTTCCTGAAGTTGTCGGGACTTTTTCCGTGGGTGGATTTGGTTTTAGCGGTAGCACTTCTAATCAAGGCATTATATTTACTACACTTAAAGCCTGGAAAGAACGTCACGGAGAAGATCAAACTGTACAAGCGATTATTGGTAAGTTGCGGGGTAAGTTTTTCTCGATTCCAGAAGCGAGAATTTTCCCTGTGAATCCGCCTGCAATTCAAGGTTTAGGTCAATTTGGGGGTTTCCAATTTCAATTGCAAGACCGCAAAGGTAACAGCGGTTTAGATGGCTTAGTCCAGACTATGGGCGGGATTTTGAAGCAGGCAAATCAGACACCGGGATTGCAAGCAGTATTTAGTACGTTTGCTGCGAATACGCCTCAGTTAATTGTGGAGGTTGACCGCAATCGAGCTAAGGCTCTAGATATCCCCATCAATGATGTTTTCAGTACGTTACAAACGGCTCTGGGCGCTCAGTATGTGAACGATTTTAACCTGCAGCAGCGCAATTATCGGGTGTATGTTCAGGCGGACAAACAGTTTCGTGATAACCCTGAAGATATTGGGAAATTGTATGTGCGTTCTGGAAAGAATGAAATGATTCCTTTGAGCAATTTGGTGAAGATAACTCCGGTGGTGGGGGCACAAACTGTTAACCACTACAATTTATATAGGTCAATTGAAATTACTGGCTCTCCGGCTCCGGGTTCGAGTTCTGGACAGGCGCTAAAATCGATGGAAAAGGTGTCGGCTCAAGTTTTGCCATCGGGTTTTGGCTATGAATGGTCGGGGAGTTCTTTAGAAGAAATTGAGTCGGGGGGTCAAGCACCAATTATTTTTGGTTTGGGACTGATTTTTGTGTTCTTGGTTTTGGCGGCGCAGTACGAAAATTATGTCGATCCTTTCATTATTTTGCTAGCGGTACCTCTGGCAATTTTAGGTGCTCTTTTAGCTCAGTCGGTGCGCGGTTTGGCTAATGATGTTTATTGCCAGATTGGTTTGGTGATGTTGATTGGATTGGCTAGTAAAAATGCGATTTTAATCGTGGAGTTTGCGAACCAGTTACGGGAGCGGGGATATCCAATTGCTAAGGCGGCAGTTGAGGCTTCTCAAGAGCGTTTACGACCGATTTTGATGACTTCTCTGGCTTTTATTTTGGGTATTGCTCCTCTAGTTAACCCAGAAGGTGCGGGTGCAGCCAGCCGCCGATCGCTAGGAAATGCGATCGCCGGAGGCATGGTTGTTTCTACTTTCTTGAGTTTGTTTATGGTGCCGGTTCTTTATGTGGTGGTTGTCTCGGCTCGCGATCGCTTTAAGAAGCGCGATCGCCCGCAAAATCCCCCCGAAGATGGCACAATTTTGAACGGCAAAACACCTCCCCACGAGGAGGTTGAACGCGATAAAGTATCGCCGTTGTAGTTGGTAATTAGTTCCTTCAACTATTCCGTTAGTGGCTCTTTCTTCAAAATACGCGACTATCTGTGTCACCCACTTTTGTATTGTGGCGACGCTGTGGGGCCACTCTCGGAGAAGATTTTTTGTGCAGGTAGCGATCGCCCGATCGCACCCCATCGTGCAATAATGATATGACTTGCACAAAAGCTCTATTAGTAGGTAAATCTTGCTGACCTTACCGCTACATATAGCGTCTCAACTGTAAACCCGTGCAAGTTACCAATTAAACCGGCTGTTGCACTACACAAATTTTTCCTAATGGCTGAAGTCCCCCTAAATCCCGCAGAACTTGCAGAAGCCCTCAACGGCTTTACCGATATCAATTTCCAATTGCCAGACCCCGAAGACGAACAAATACCCGACTTTGATTTTGAAAATCAGGTTGACAATGCCTGGAAAGTGTGCGATCGCTTCGACTTGCAAACCGACATTTGGCGGGGACGCATTCTCCGAACAGTTAGAGACAGAGAAAAAAAAGGTGGCGAAGGACGGGGCACAGGGTTTTTGAACTGGCTCAAAGAAAGAGAAATTGGCAAAAGTCAAGCCTATTCTTTGATAGAATTAGCTAATAGTGCCGACACTCTGATCCAGCAAGGAGATTTAGACCCAAATTCCATTAGAAACTTCAGCAAAAGAGCCTTTGTAGAAACCGCCAAAGCATCACCCGAAGTGCAGCAAATGGTAACAGATGCCGCAGCAAGTGGCGATCGCATCACCCGCCGCGAAGTCAAACAACTCTCTGACGAATGGATGGCAATGAACTCAGATTTATTGCCAGAAGAAGTCAAAGAAAAAGCATCTACCGGTTCTCTACCTTCCCGCTACCTCGCTCCTTTAGTCAAAGAAATGGAGAAACTCTCCCCATCTCACCAAAGCGAAATTCAAAAAGAAGTAGCAGAAAATCCCGACGTAGATACTGTCAAACAGCTAACATCCGACGCCAAGAACTTATCAAAATATCTCGACGCCGCCGCCCAAGTGCAAGCTCTCAATCAGTCTCATTTAGACATGGAAATGGCCTTAGAAGAATCTTTGCGAGTAGGCTGTTTGGGAACCACCGCCGACGTTGTAAAACAAGCCGCACAGCTAGAACAAACAGTAGTCAAACTCTACACAATTTGGAAGCGTTTAGGCAGTTTGGCAGATAGATTGTACGTGGATACAGGAGCAAGCACACCCAATTTGCGGTTGCTTTTGGGATGCTTGGACAGTCTTTCGGGAGAAAAGATTGAAGTGGATTTCGGAGACGGAGAACGCTCTATTCGCTTGCAAATTTTCAGCGAATAGCTCAACCTTGACCGCATATCAACACTAACCTCCAGGCTCATTATCGGCGTCGAACCCTGTTCATCTGCGGTTAAAATTTCTAAGTTTTTTCCAAAGATATCGGGGATGCAAATAACGCCGATATTTGGTAACTACTTCTTTCCCCAACAGCACTACGCTAATCCAAAAACAAACTTCCGCCCCAACAGCCAGAACGACAGATAAAGTAGTTTTTTGGGTAATGTCCAGCGGCAGGAAGGGCACAACAAATAAGACTGCCAACCACGGTAGAAAAGATACGATAAATAAAAATAAACCGAGCTTTTGCATAGATTCACATAATACAGCTTTGATATCTTCTTGATCTGTTAGTCCGCTGAAAGTTGACTTCGCTTGTATAGTAGCGATTTCAATCGCCTCCTTCACTACACACTCACATCTGGAACCAATGTCAGCAACAGGCAAGATGCCTGTTCCACAAGAATATTTAGTATTTGTGGAACAGGCATCTTGCCTGTTCTAGAGAATGGTTAAACAAATGACTACAAACTTAATTGCGAAGCATCTCAATCTCAATTCTTAATCCCCGTCGCCGCAATCCCCCGAATAAACTGCCGCTGACCGGCCAAAAACAGCAACACCACCGGTACAGTTCCAATTACCACCGCCGCCATCAACAACTGCCAACTGCTAGTAAACTGTTCCTGAAACTCCGCCAGAACCAACTGCACAGTCCGCAACTCCGGCCGCGTCGTAAACACCAGCGGTTTAAACAAATCGTTCCACTCCCCGATAAAGGTAAACAAAAACAGCGTCACCAAAGCAGGGCGGGCCAAAGGTAACATCACCTGCCACAAAACCTGCCAGCGGTTAGCCCCATCCAGCATTGCCGCCTCCTCCAACTCCACGGGAACAGTCATAAAATACTGGCGCAGCAGAAAAATCCCAAAACCGTTAGCCGCCGTAGGCAAAATCAGCGCCCCGTAAGTATTCAGCAGATGACCCCACTTCAAAACCAAGAAAATCGGAACCACCAAAAGCTGAAACGGAATTACCAGCGTCGCCAAAACCCCCAACACAATCGCCTGTCGCCCCCGAAACTTCAGCCTGGCCAAGGCGTAACCGGCCAAAGCAGAAGTTACAACCTGAAAAGCAGTTACTGCGATCGCCACTAGAGTAGAATTAACAAATGCCAACAAAAAATTGCCCCGTCGCCAAGCCTCCTGATAGTTTGCAAAAGTCAGCTCTGTGGCGTTGACACCGACACCAGATGGTGATACAGAAACCAAAAATACAGCAGCCAGCGGCAGCAGCACCAGCGCAGCACCCGCCAGCAACAAAATAAAACTCAGCAGTTCCAGCGCTTGAGACCTGTCAAAGGATTTACCCATAAATTTGTGAATTAACCTAAAATAATAAGCCTGTGAGGTTCTCCAACCCGATCGCCTCCCAGATTCCCATACAACAACATAATAGTCGTAGAGGGAAACAAGGAGTACCTAGGGAGGAAGTTGTGATTAGGATATAATGTTATAGATAGAGTTGGTACTGTAAAACCCTGAAAGGTGGAGACATAGACCGTATTTCTATCATCTATTTCCGGGCAAAAGATCGACTAACGACTAATTCAAGTAATTAGTAAATAGATAGCATTCTAGCGATAGTCTTTCTGGAGTGTTCGACGGCAAAAGTCCGCCAAACACGCTGAGGACGCCAGTTTTTCCCGGAACGTCAAAGAAAAGTTCTTTGTCGAAAGAATCCTCAGCTATAATCTCTGATTTAGATGGGGTGCGTTCAAAAAAGGTAAAGTGCACTGTCACTGACCCCCAATTTTAAAGGGGTTTCCAAACATCCCACAAGCTTATATGAGGAGACTACATATCTATGCCCCAGCTTGAGGCCAGCCCAACAATTGACTTTCAAACCGAAACTTACAAAGATGCTTACAGCCGCATCAACGCCATTGTGATTGAAGGCGAACAAGAAGCTCACGATAATTACCTGACACTGGCCGAACTGTTGGCTGACAAAAAAGCAGAGTTAGTTGGCTTGTCCAAGATGGAGAACCGCCACATGAAAGGCTTCCAAGCTTGTGGCCGGAATCTTAAAGTCACGCCCGACATGGCATTTGCCAAAGAGTTCTTTTCGGAACTGCACAGAAACTTCCAAACGGCAGCGGCCCAAGGTCAGATTGTAACTTGCTTGCTGATTCAATCGCTAATTATCGAGTGTTTTGCGATCGCAGCTTACAACATCTACATCCCCGTCGCCGATGACTTTGCCCGCAAAATCACCGAAGGCGTCGTTAAAGAAGAATACAGCCACCTCAACTTTGGGGAAGTCTGGCTGCAAGCTCACTTTGAGGAATCCAAAGCCGAACTAGAAGCCGCCAACCGCCAAAACCTGCCCATCATCTGGAAGCTGCTAAACTCTGTCGCCGACGATGCCCGCGTTTTGGGAATGGAAAAAGACGCTTTAATCGAAGACTTTATGATTGCCTACGGCGAAGCCCTAGGCAACATAGGCTTTAACAACCGCGATATCATGCGGATGTCAGCACAAGGCTTAGCAGCCTAGTTAATTCGGACATAAGGAATGGGAAAAAAATTAAAAATTAAAAATTAAAAATGGGATACCTCATTTTAAAATATAAATTTTTAATCTTCCCATCTTCCCTCTTCCATTTTCAATCTTCAATCTTCAATCTTCAATCTTCCTTCATTTGACAACTTAATGTTTGGTCTAATCGGTCACTTAACCAGCTTAGAACACGCCCAATCAGTAGCTAACGAGCTGGGCTATCCAGAATATGGCGATCAAGGTCTCGATTTTTGGTGCAGCGCACCGCCCCAAATAGTTGATCATATCACGGTAACAAGCATCACTGGACAAAAAATAGAAGGGCGCTATGTCGAGTCCTGTTTTCTGCCAGAAATGCTAGCCACTCGCCGGATTAAAGCAGCCACTCGCAAAATCCTTAATGCGATGGCACACGCTCAAAAAAACGGGATTAACATCACTGCTTTAGGCGGCTTTTCTTCGATCATTTTTGAGACTTTCAACTTGCAGCAAATTAAGCAAATTCGCAATCTCAAGTTGGAGTTTGAACGCTTCACCACTGGTAACACTCACACGGCTTACATCCTCTGCCGCCAAGTAGAAGAAGCAGCCCCTAAATTGGGGATTGAACTTTCAAAAGCCACGGTAGCGGTTTGCGGTGCTACTGGGGATATTGGCAGTGCTGTGTGTCGCTGGCTAAATGTTAAAACAAATGTAGCAGAATTGTTGCTCATTGCCCGCGACAAAGAACGATTACAAGATTTGCAATCGGAATTGGGCAGAGGCAAAATTATGGACTTGGAAGAAGCCCTCCCCCAAGCGGATATTGTAGTGTGGGTAGCCAGTATGCCCAAGGGAGTAGAAATTGACCCTAAGACATTGAAGCAACCCTGTTTATTGATTGACGGTGGCTATCCGAAAAATCTGGCAACTCAGGTTCAGCATCCAGAAATTTACGTACTCAATGGCGGGATTGTGGAGCATTCCCTCGATATTGAGTGGAAAATTATGAAGATTGTCAATATGGATGTACCGGGCCGACAGTTGTTTGCCTGTTTTGCTGAATCAATGCTGCTGGAATTTGAAAAAATGTATACCAATTTCTCTTGGGGACGGAACCAAATTACTGTGGAGAAGATGGAGCAAATCGGTCTTATTTCTGTCAAACACGGTTTCCGACCTTTATTAATGTCATTTTGATGTTAAAAGTCAACTGTTAAATTTTCACATTTAACAGTTGACTTTTTCTTTGGCATCGGAATAATATTTTTCGGAGTGCAGCGCGATCGGGAAGCTCGCGCTATATGATAATGATGATGTGACAGAATTTGATATCATACAAAATTTAAAACTCAAAGTTTCCAATTAGGCCGTCTTTTTTACCATCCCCTGACAGGGTAGGATCTGGAAAGAGTCGATCGACAAAACCTGACAAAACCTTATAGAAATTATCCGCGTGCCAAACCCAGACCGTAAACCCTTACTCTTAGATTTTGAAAAGCCCCTGGCCGAACTCGAAACCCGAATTCACCAGATTCGCGAACTCGCCGAAGAAAACAGCGTCGATGTCACCGACGAAATTCGCAAACTCGAAGCTCGTTCCGCCCAACTGCGACAAGAAATTTTCAGCAGCTTGTCCCCCATGCAGCGGCTGCAACTTGCCCGTCACCCGCGCCGCCCCAGCACCCTCGATTACATTCAGGCAATTAGCGACGAGTGGATCGAGCTTCACGGCGATCGGCGCGGCGGAGACGATCCGGCCCTCGTCGGCGGAATTGCTCGCATAGACGGGCGTCCCACAGTCATCATCGGCCATCAAAAAGGGCGCGACACTAAAGACAATATCGCCCGCAACTTCGGCATGGCAGCTCCCGGCGGCTACCGCAAAGCCCTGCGGTTGATGGAACACGCCGATCGCTTCGGAATGCCAATTTTCACCTTTATCGACACTCCGGGGGCTTGGGCGGGCTTAGAAGCAGAACAGCTCGGACAGGGAGAGGCGATCGCCTGTAACCTCCGAGAAATGTTTCGCCTGGACGTTCCCATTATTTGCACTGTCATCGGCGAAGGCGGTTCCGGCGGCGCATTGGGTATCGGTGTCGGCGAGCGGCTGTTGATGCTGGAACATTCCGTATACACCGTCGCCACCCCCGAAGCTTGCGCGGCCATTCTCTGGAAAGACTCTGCTAAAGCTAACTTGGCTGCTGAAGCCCTAAAAATAACTTCCTGGGATTTGAAAAACCTCGGCGTTCTCGATCAAATAGTACCAGAGCCGATCGGCGGCGCTCACTCGAATCCCCTCAAAGCTGCGTCCATACTCAAACAAGCTTTGTTAGAAAACTTAGCAGAACTAACCCAGCTTACTGGTCAGCAGCGACGCGAGCTCAGGTATCAAAAGTTTCGCCACATCGGTGTATTCACTGAAATTGCGGCTTGAGCCGATCCATTCAGAGTTATCGGTTATGAGTGAAAATCTCTTAACTTCCAACTCATAACTGATAACTCACCAGTCACTATTCTGCGAATCAGTCAGCAGTGTTATAATTTCTCAAGTGACACCGGCTTAACAGTTCTTAATGTTGATCTCATAATTAACTGTGCTCTCCCGCAGCAGACAGTTGTCTAATTTGCCGAAGAAGGCTGCAACGCTGTAGGGAGTTGCCGAGCGAAAGTATTAGGACACTGAATGAACCATCCCACAACAAAGCAGGCTCTGATTACCGGAGCCAGCAGCGGTATTGGCAAAGCGACGGCTTTAGCGTTCGCCGCCGAGGGCATAAATCTGGCCTTAGTTAGCCGAGAGTCGGAAAACTTAGAAGCCGTTGCCGCAGCAGCCCGATCAGTCGGAGTGAAAGCAGAAGCTTATCCCTTAGACTTGGCAAAAATTGAGCAAGTGCAAAGCAGCATCAGCGCGATCGCAGCTCAATTCGGCCCCATAGATATCCTGGTCAACAGCGCTGGCATGGGCTACACCGGCTCCTTAACGGAAACGCCGCTAGCCGAGTGGCAGAGCGTTCTAGACCTCAATCTGACTAGCGTTTGGCAGTGCATTTTAGGAGTTTTGCCCTCCATGCGCGATCGCGGATCGGGAATCATCATCAACGTTTCCTCGATCGCCGGCAGCCAAACCTTCCCCAACTGGGGAGCCTACTGCGTCAGCAAATTCGGTCTCATGGCTTTGTCTAAAACCCTAGCCGCCGAAGAACGGGCTCACGGAATTCGCGTAACAGCAATCTGTCCGGGTTCTGTCAATACTCCCATGTGGGACACAGACACTGTGGACGCGGACTTCGATCGCACCGCCATGTTAACCCCAGAAATCGTCGCCCAATCAATTCTGCACGCTGTTCAGTTGCCAGCGAGTGCAGTAATTGAAGAAATCACGCTCATGTCCAACGCAGGAGTTTTGTGAACTTGAGATTTGAGACTGCTGGATTTTTCTCGAATTCAACAATCTTTGAATCTCTAGCTATATCCCCCAATCCAAAATCGATTCACCCTCACACCAACTTCTTATGACAATTGCATCTTCCACCGATTCTAATGGCTCGAACTCACTCTCGACTGACAGCATGAAACTTTCAGAAACTGCAGACAACAACACCCCGCGCATCCCAACTCGACCCGATCGCAATTCCTCTCACGGTCAAGAATCCAGCGTGCCCATAGCTTCAGAAGTAGGCCTGGAAGAAATGATGGAGGCCGTTCGCACAATGCTGCTGGGAGTAGGAGAAGACCCCGAACGCGAAGGATTGCTCAAAACCCCAAAACGGGTAGCAGAAGCCATGCGGTTTCTCACCAGCGGCTACAGTCAATCCCTCGAAGAACTCCTCAACGGCGCTATCTTTGACGAAGGCCACAACGAAATGGTACTGGTACGAGACATCAGCGTATTCAGTATGTGCGAACACCATATGCTGCCGTTTATGGGCCGAGTTCACATCGCTTACATTCCCAACCAAAAAGTAGTGGGATTGAGCAAATTAGCCCGAATTGCCGAGATGTACAGCCGCCGGTTGCAGGTGCAAGAACGTTTGACGCGCCAAATTGCCGAAGCAGTTCAGACAATATTGGAACCGAAGGGAGTAGCTGTAGTAATGGAAGCCAGCCATATGTGCATGACGATGCGGGGCGTGCAAAAACCCGGTGCTTGGACGGTTACGAGTGCAATGTTGGGCGTGTTTCAAGAGGAACAGAAAACTCGCGAAGAATTCCTGAATTTGATCCGTCACCAACCGGCATTCTTTTAGTCAGTTGACAGTTGACAGTTGGCAGTTGGCAGTTGGCAGTTAATAGTAATTAGTAGGTTGGCTGGAGAGACGAACCCTCCGTTTCACTCCGCCCAACATAATCTATCAAGCAAGGCTAATGACAGCCAACAGTCAGCAGCTAACAGTCAACAGTCAATCGATTTTAGATTTTAGATTTTAGATTTTAGATTTTAGATTTTAGATTTTAGATTTTAGATTTTAGATTTTAGATTTTAGATTTTAGAATTGACCCCACGGATAAATGCGGGGGCTCCTTGATCGGATACAGATTTTTTATTTCTGGACGGATGAATCCGGGGGCTTGTATCCTGGATGCTTTCGGGCAATAGCCAGAGTAAAGGCTGTGGAAGCAATTCCCTAATCTAAAATCTAAAATCTAAAATCTAAAATCAGATGACGATCGACTGATAAACCCATAAAATAGACGGGTGACTCATGACTTGTGACTAATGAACCCTATTAAATTCGGTACAGATGGCTGGCGCGGTATCATTGCTGACGATTTTACATTCGATCGCGTAGCGTTAGTCGCTCCCTTAGCGGCACAAGTTCTCGCACAAATCGGCGGCAGCGATCGCAGCAGCGGTACCGTCATTGTCGGTCACGACCGCCGATTTCTGGCTGAAGAATTTGCCTTCACAGCGGCTGTTGCCATCCAAAACGCAGGATTTGACGTGCTGCTGAGCGAATCTTACGCCCCCACTCCAGCTTTCAGTTTAGCTGCCAAACAATTAAATGCTTTGGGTGCGATCGTCCTGACAGCCAGCCACAATCCCGGATCATATTTAGGGTTAAAAGTCAAGGGCGGATTTGGCGGTTCAGTTTCGCCCGAAGTTACTCAACAGATAGAAGCAAAACTCGAAAATCCGGTGGCACTTTCAGCAACTCCCGGCAAATTGGAGAATTTCAATCCTTGGCCGGCTTACTGCAAAACCTTGCGGGAAACGGTAGATATTGAGGCGATTAAAGAAGCGATCGCCAGCGGCAAAATTACAGTATTTGTAGATGTAATGCACGGTGCCGCCGCCGGAGGATTAGCTCAAATTTTAGAAGTTCCGGTACATGAAGTCAACAGCGATCGAGATCCGCTGTTTGGCGGCGGTGCACCGGAACCTTTGCCGCGCTACCTGTCGCAGTTATTTCGGGTGATGCGTACTCACCAGCGAAAAAGTTCTGGTTTGTCGATCGGATTTGTATTTGACGGAGATAGCGATCGAATTGCAGCCGTTGACTCTAGCGGCAACTTCCTCAGTTCGCAAATCCTAGTTCCCATCTTAATCGAACATTTAGCAAAACGGCGCGGCTTGACCGGGGAAGTCATCAAAACAGTCAGCGGTTCAGACATAATTCCCAAGATTGCCAAGCTGTACGACTTGCCATTATTTGAAACGCCGATCGGTTACAAGTATATAGCCGATCGAATGTTAACCACCCAAGTCTTAGTCGGCGGCGAAGAATCGGGAGGAATTGGCTACGGTACACACATTCCCGAACGAGATGCTTTGCTGTCAGCGCTGTACTTGTTAGAAGCAGTTGTCAAATCCGGGGAAGACTTAAGCGAAATTTACAGCCGACTGCAACAAGAAACAAGCTTTACTTCAGCTTATGACAGAATCGACTTGCACTTAGCTAACATGGAAGAAAGGTCGCGTTTGCTGTCGCTGCTGCAAAATCAACCCTTAACAGAAATCGCCGGCAAAGCAGTTGTAGATTGCAACAAAGTTGACGGATATAAATTCCGTTTAGCTGACGGAAGTTGGCTGTTAATTCGGTTTAGCGGAACTGAACCCGTGTTGCGGCTGTACTCAGAAGCAGCGACATTGAAAGAAGTTATGCAAAACTTAAATTGGGCGAAAGCTTGGGCGCATAATTAATCGGAGTTTGCAACCGCCGATCGACGCAGATAAAATTAGCTCAAATACTATCAGCGTTAATCCGTGTTCATCCGCCGATATCTGCGGTCAAAAAATCACATTATTTCCCAGCCGACAAGTAACAGATTCCCTACCAACCAGAAACAATATAACTTATTTGCGATCGTGCGACGTTTTTTTGTTAATATCTATCCGTAAGTTTTAATTGAAATGATGACCGATCGCAAATTGCTAGTTGTAGCTACGGGCAATCCGGGTAAACTCAAGGAAATGCAAGTTTATCTTCAGGATTTGGGATGGGAATTGGAACTAAAACCGGAAGAGTTGGAAATCGAGGAAATAGGCGAAACTTTTATTGCTAATGCTTGCTTGAAGGCGTCTGAAGTGGCAAAAGCAACGGGCAAATGGTCGATCGCCGATGATTCTGGTTTAATGGTAGATGCACTCGACGGTAGACCTGGGATTTACTCGGCGCGCTACGGGAAAACCGATGCTGACAGGATCGATCGACTCCTCAAAGAATTGGGAAGCGAACAAAACCGGGAAGCACAATTTGTTTGCGCGATCGCGATCGCCCGTCCCGACGGTACAATTGCCTTGCAAGTAGAAGGAATTTGCCGCGGCGAAATCCTGCACACTCCTTGCGGTACGGGAGGTTTCGGATATGACCCCATTTTCTACGTACCCGCACAGCAACAGACTTTTGCAGAAATGACACCCGATATCAAGCGATCGCACTCTCACCGCGGCAGAGCCTTCCATGCTCTCATACCACAAATGGCGAATATTGTCAACCAAAACTGAGGCCAAAAAACAGGGGCATGGGAATTGGCAATCAGATATCAGAACTGAACAGGGAAGAAGCTTTCTCCATTACCAATTACCGATGACCGATGACCGATGACCGATGCCCAATGCCCCAGTATCTTAGATTGCCTCCAAGTTCTTTTCCCCAGTCCGAATCCGAATAATTTGTTCTACAGGAGAGATGAAAATCTTGCCGTCGCCAATCTCCCCCGTGCGGGAAGCCGCGATAATTTTATCAACCACCATGTCAACCTGATCGTTTTCCACAACAATCTCGACCTTGAGCTTTTGCAAGAACTCAACGGTGTACTCAGAACCGCGATAGCGTTCTGTCATGCCCTTCTGACGGCCAAAACCTCTAACTTCAGAAACAGTCATCCCCACAATACCAGCATTGACGAGTGCGATTTTCACTTCGTCTAGTTTAAAGGGGCGAATAATAGCTTCAACCTTTTTCAAGTTTCTCACTCCTAACACTACTACTTTCGTTATATTACTTAATCGGCGTGACATCTTTTAATATCACTGCCAACGGCAAGTATTTTGTCAAATATATTACCTTATGTTGTACTCGCGATGAAATGCACGCCAACCTTTAACAATATTCTCGGATTTTCCGGGGGCGCGGGTTCTCGGCTCCGGCCGATCGCGGTAGAGTTAAGAAGACTGCAGCAGCCGTCCCCCGCCGAGATGCTAAAACAGAAAAAGAACCCAGGAGACAGGAGTTTTCCGAGTTTCCGCTTTGCTATGTCAGATTTGCACGTATTGCTGAAAACTATAATTGCCAGAGGCGGTCAGTTAAACTATTCCTATGCACCCAGCCAGCCCTCCCCCTGACCGCAGCGGGCTTGATGCCCTACTGAGAAATCGCCCCTTCCTCGCCTTGTGGACGGGCCAGTTATTGGCCCAAGTGGCGGATAAAATCTTTTACGTATTGCTGATTATTCTGCTGAAAACAGGCGACTACCGACCCTGGCCTGTTTCTTGGCAACATTCGGAAAATTCTATGCTGTCAGCGGTGATGATTGCCTACACCGTGCCGGCGATCGTCTTTGGTTCCGCAGCGGGTATCGTCGTAGACCGCTTTTCTAAAAAGCAAATGCTGATTGCCTGCAACGTCATTCGAGCCGCGTTGATTGTAGCTTTGCCGTTTTTGCCCAAAGCTTTTGTGGTTTTGTTGACGATGACGTTTTTAATCTCTACCGTAACGCAATTTTTTGCTCCGGCAGAGCAGGCTGCAATCCCCCTTACCGTGGGGCGAGAGGGACTGATGTCGGCAAATGCGCTGTTCGCGTCGTCCACAATGGGCGGGATTATTGTCGGGATGACGATCGGCGAACCGCTGTTTAGTTGGGTTAAACACAGCTTCGGAGCCGATTCTCAAGAATTTTTGCTGGGCGGGTTGTACCTGATATCTGCAGGTTTGATCTCTGCCATGCGGATCAAAGAAAGTCATGCCGGCGGCAGTGGCAAAAACGTCCATCCTTGGCAAGATCTCAAAGAAGGTTTGCGCTATTTGAAACACAATCACCTTGTCAGCAACGCGATGGTGCAGTTGACGATTTTGTATTCCGTGTTTGCCGCGCTTCAGGTGCTGGCGATCGCGCTTTCAGGCAAAATAGGTCTCAAAGAAACTCAATTTGGCTTTTTGCTCGCTGCTGCGGGAATTGGAATGGTCTTCGGCGCAGCGTTTTTGGGACACTGGGGTCATCGAATGCACCACAAACCTCTGCCTTTAATCGGTTTCTTGATGATGGGTTTTGTATTGGCAATGTTTGCCTTTACTCGACAGTTATGGGTGGGATTCGGATTGAGCGCTCTGTTCGGTTTTGGTGCTTCCTTAATTAACGGGCCGATGCAGGCTTTGATTCAAGAAAAAACTCCAGAATCTATGCGGGGCAAAGTCTTTGGATTGGAAAACAATGCGATTAATATTGCTCTGAGCCTGCCTTTAGCGATTACTGGTCCCCTGACTGATGCTGTCAGCAAATCTGTCGGCTCGGATGACAAGGGCTTGCGGATCGTGTTGCTGAGTTTGGGCTTTTTGGTCTCGGTGATGGGCATGGCAGCTTGGAAACATACCCGCAAAGTCTTTCAGGATGTTCTGTAAACTTTGCAAAGAAGAAAGAAGGAAGAAGGAAGTTCGGCAACGAGCAATGTACGGGATGTAACGGATGTAACGGATGCAAGAAAGAAGGAAGAAGGAAGAAGGAAGAAGGAAGATAGAACAGGGGATTGGTGTCAACTTAAGGTCAAATGTAGTACGGCTCTACTATTTGACGATGATTGTCCAGATCCCCTGAGAGTTGGGGGGAACCAGAGCATTCTCTTTAGTTTCCCTTCTTAACGGGAATGGGAGCGGGAGCGAGACTCGCGTCTAAACAAGATTTATCAAGGGTTTTAGGCGATTGTTGACACCAATGGTAAGAGGGAAGAGGACTGTCTTTTCGCGATCGATCTCTAACATAGCAATCGCCCTGATGGTGAGGACGTTCTTAATTGCTGAAACGATTGTTTTTGTTGTCGAATGCCGCATGACGAATGCTGTACAAGCGTCATATAGCGGTAAACCGGCATAGAAGCCGCGATTTCCTCTGTTTCTTTTCTTCCTCTGCTGTTCCACAATTTCTCGATCGGGCGAACCCTCTGCGATCGCAAAATCTTTTGCAAAATCTTACCGCTTAAATTTTCATAGTTTCATTAATTGAGATTAAAGTAGTATAAAAGCTTTCATTAAAAATCATAATTAGTTTAAGGAAGGAAATTCTGTGCAACTAAAAACTAAAGTGACCATCAAGCGTGCAACTGGTGGATTTGCTCTGATTGACAGCTTGATCCGCCACGGCGTCAAGCATATTTTTGGTTATCCCGGCGGCGCAATTCTGCCCCTTTACGACGAACTCTACCGCGCTGAAGAAACCGGCGCCATCAAACACATTTTGGTGCGCCACGAGCAAGGTGCCGCTCACGCGGCCGACGGGTACGCCCGCGCTACGGGACAAGTTGGGGTTTGTTTCGCAACTTCCGGGCCCGGCGCAACTAATTTAGTGACGGGGATTGCGACGGCCCACATGGATTCGATCCCGATGGTAATTATTACCGGTCAGGTGGCGCGTGCGGCGATCGGCACTGATGCGTTTCAGGAAACTGATATTTACGGGATTACCTTGCCAATTGTCAAGCATTCTTATGTAGTGCGCGACCCGAGAGATATGGCGCGAATTGTGGCTGAAGCTTTCCACATCGCGAGTACAGGGCGGCCGGGGCCGGTGTTGGTTGACGTGCCCAAGGATGTGGGTTTAGAAGAATTTGACTATCTGCCCGTAGAACCTGGGGCGGTGAGAATTCCGGGCTACCGGCCGACGGTGAAGGGAAATCCCCGGCAAATTAATCAAGCAATTCATTTGCTGAAGGAAGCGAAGCGTCCTTTGCTTTATGTGGGGGGCGGGGCGATCGCGGCGGGGGCCCACGAGGAAATTAAGGAACTGGCCGAACTTTTCCAATTGCCGGTGACGACAACGCTGATGGGCAAAGGTTCCTTTGACGAAAACCATCCTTTGTCGGTGAAAATGCTGGGGATGCACGGCACTGCTTACGCTAATTTTGCCGTTACCGAGTGCGATTTGCTGATTGCTGTCGGGGCGAGGTTTGACGATCGCGTGACGGGCAAATTAGACGAGTTTGCCGCGCGGGCTAAGGTGATTCACATCGATATCGACCCGGCGGAAGTGGGCAAAACTCGCGGCCCTGACGTGCCGATTGTCGGAGATGTCCGCCAAGTTTTGATCGATTTGCTGCGCCGCTGCCGGGAGACTGGAGTTTCGGGGAAGGTCGGACAGACTGCGGAATGGCTGCACAGGATCGATCGGTGGAAACAGGACTATCCGTTAGTTGTGCCTCATTACCCAGACATTTTGTCTCCGCAAGAGGTGATTTCGGAGTTGGGTACTCAAGCGCCGGATGCTTACTACACGACGGATGTCGGTCAACATCAAATGTGGTCGGCTCAATTCTTGAACAACGGGCCGCGCCGCTGGATTTCGAGCGCTGGTTTGGGCACGATGGGTTACGGGGTGCCGGCTGCTATGGGCGCGAAAATGGCGCTACCCAATGAGCAAGTGATTTGTATTGCTGGCGATGCTAGCGTGCAAATGAATATTCAAGAGTTGGGAACTATAGCACAATACGGCATTAATGTCAAGATTGTGATTGTAAATAACGGCTGGCAAGGCATGGTGCGGCAGTGGCAGCAGGCGTTCTACGGCGAGCGTTATTCCTCGTCGAATATGACTGTGGGAATGCCGGATTTTGTGATGCTGGCTGAAGCTTATGGCGTGAAGGGGATGCTGGTTTCGCGGCCGGAGGAACTCAAAGATGCGATCGGGCAAATGCTCGCTCACGACGGCCCGGTGCTGATGAACGTGAAGGTGACGAGGGACGAAAACTGCTATCCGATGGTAGTTCCAGGTAAGAGCAACGCTCAAATGGTTGGTTTGCCAGATCGCAGCAAGTTGCAATCAGCAGAGTTGGTTTATTGTCCCAGTTGCGGCGCGAAGAATGTTTCGACCAATAACTTTTGTCCTGAGTGCGGGACAAAAGTTTAAGGGCTGAAACTAGGGACACGGGGTCAGTCCATAGGTGTCAACCATCGCCTGAAAACAATTGTATCTCTGGTCGATCGCCGAGTCCCAATCCCCCTCGCATCCTTAAGAAGAGGGACGCCAGAGCAGACTCCTGTCACCCCTTCTTAAGGCTACCCTCTAAGCTGTTCTCCATTTAAATTGTGTGTCAAAAATCACTCAAATTATTGTGGGATGGGCACGCGAGCCCGTCCCGAATATGCAATTTAAACGCGCAACAGCTTACACACAAGTCCGAAATTTGTTAACACAATTCATGACTGAAACCCCAAATTTCGATATCGCCATTATTGGTGCAGGACCAGGCGGACTATGTGCAGCCCACGGGCTAGCCAATTTAGGTTTTTCGGTAGCTGTGTTTGAACGAGCTAGAGCTATACGTCCCATCGGCGCTGCCCTAGGGTTGGCAGAAGCGGGGTATAAGGCATTGGCTCTCATCAATCCCGATCTCGCTACCCAAGTTCGTGCCTTAGGTGCCAACCCACAGCGACAACTGCTGATGAGACCAAATGGCGAGGTTCTGTTTTCTGATGAATCGCCCTTGGCGGGTACTCCCTTCACTTGGCTAGCGTGGTATAACCTACAAAACTCCTTGTACAACAGACTGCCACCTACCGTATCCCTTCACCTCAACCATAAGTTTGTTAACTTCACTAAGGTCGCCGATCCGTCCCAGGTTCCCTTGCGTTTGCACTTTGAGAATCAGCCCGATGTTGGCGCACGACTGTTAATTGGTGCCGATGGGTATTACTCCGGGGTTCGCGGTCTTACCGTGGGAGATGGTGCGCCTCTGTACACTGGAACCATGACTTGGCGAGGAATCTTGCCCCGTCAAATCCTAGCCCCCCTCGCTGAACCCTTTGCAGAAGGGGCTGGTTTTCAACTGGTGGTCGGAGACCAGAAAAATTTTTGGATTATGGATGCAGGACCTGAGGTACTGGCTTGGACAGGGACTGCACTCCATCCGACTACGGAGAAGAGTAGCGATGTTTTAGCTATGGTTCTCCAAGTTTTTGACCAATGGACTCCCTTTGTTGAAAAGGTTATTCGAGCAACTGACCCTACCACCATTGTGGAAACAGGCGTGTGCGATCGGGAACCAGTAGCCCAATGGGGGGATAGAGAGAGAATTACCTTATTAGGGGATGCCGCTCACCCGATGCGACCGTCATTAGGATTAGGGACTACTATGGCATTTGAGGATGCTGTTTCTTTAACAAAAAAACTCAGCGGGCTGAACTTGCAGGATACTCCTTCTGTTGCTAAAGCTCTTACGGACTATGAAGAGGAACGGATTGCGATCGCCACACCGTTACTACTCAAAGCAAGGGAAGGAGGAGAAGCATCCCATGCCCCGGACGTAGCTGACCAACTCAAGGCAGGCTTTGAATTAGCCTTAGCTGCTCGCAGACACAAGGGGAGTTACTCTTAAGCAAAATTTGTTTATATTGAGATAAGGATATTCTCGATCGCTCCTTAGTCAAAGCGCTCGGAAATGCAGGGATTGATGTAGCCACTATTGCTGAAGCGAATAATCAGGCGTTACACCCATGAAGAGCAATTAATATGGGCAACAGCACTAGGGCGAGCGATCTATACTTTGAATAGGGGTTGAGTTGACACTAATGGGCAATGCCGTGCCCTTACCCGGCTCTGCTTTTTCACATTTAAAACCATCTCCGCTGGCATCGCATCGAGAGCTTTAATCTGTAATCTCTAAGCATATTTTATGAGCCAGTGTCTAAACCCTGATTGCCTATTCCCAAACCCGTCGGACTCTACAAACTTCTGTCAAAAATGTGGGAATAAACTGCTATTGGGCGATCGCTACGGAGCCCAAAAAATTATTGGACAAGGGGGATTTGGGCGCACTTTCCTAGCTATTGACGAGTATAAACCCTCAAAACCTCCCTGTGTTATTAAACAATTTTACCCCCAATTTCAAGGCACTTCTAGTATCCAGAAAGCTGCTGAGTTATTTGAGCTTGAAGCAGTCCGCCTAGAACAGTTGGGTAAACATTCTCAAATTCCCGACTTATTAGCATATTTTAGTCAAGATGGACGGCAGTATTTAGTCCAAGAATTCATCGACGGTGAAAATTTAGCCGAAGCACTAGAATCTCAGGGATATTTTAACGAAACGCAGATTCGCGACTTGCTTAATAATTTATTGCCAGTATTCGAGTTCATTCATTCCCGCCAAGTAATTCACCGGGATATCAAGCCAGAAAATATTATTCTTAGGCAAGATAGGCAACTGGTTTTAGTTGACTTTGGAGCCGCGAAATATGCGACACAAACGGCTCTAGCGGTAACGGGAACTAGAATCGGGACGGCTGGATATACGGCACCAGAACAAGCCAACGGCAAAGCTATTCATGCGAGTGATATTTATAGTCTGGGTGTCACTTGTCTGTGTCTGTTAACTGAGGTTGAACCGATTGATTTATTCGATGATAGCGAGTTTGAGTGGGTGTGGCGAGAACACTTAAAAACATCTGTCAGTTCGGAACTGGGTCAGATTTTAGATAAAATGATACAACCTGCTATTAAAAAACGTTATCAATCTGCTACTGAAGTTTTGCAGGATCTTGGTACTCGATCGCCTCAATTATCACCTCAAACACCTCCACCGCCACCAGACTCCCTGAAATCGGCTCGGGGAGTTGACTATACTCGTCTGCGGGATTTATTAGCAGCAGGAAAGTGGAAAGAGGCCGATCAGGAAACAATAAAGGTAATGCTGAAAGCTGCGAGACGGGAGAAGGAAGATTATTTTGATACGGGTTCAATTGATAATTTTCCTTGCGATGATTTACGAACCATCGACCAGTTGTGGGTAAAATATAGTCAGGGTCGCTTTGGTTTTAGTGTCCAGAAAAAAATTTGGTTGGAAGTGGGCGGCAAAGTTGATTGGGATACTGAAAAGAAGCTAGGCGATCGTGTAGGTTGGCGAAAAGGAGGCAGTTGGTTGGACACAAAAGACCTAACCTATAATAAACAAGCACCTGTGGGCCACCTCCCTAGGCAACTGTGTGGGTGGTGGGGTGGGTTCCGGGGTTTGGGTGTGAAGTGGCGTTATGGTTCTTCTCTCGCATCAAGAGCTGTAAGCTGTAATATATAGCGATTTCAGCCCTTTGTTAAGCATTTTTTTAAGGATATTTTTCTACTAAGTTATCGGCTTTTGGTCATTGCATTACCTGGTACTTACATTAATAATAAATGCCAATAAAAGTCAGAGATA
>Ga0164305_10000024_pt1 | contig 37651 bp, 29 predicted proteins | sample Whisoiple_237_MG_FD_110215 | JGI IMG/M metagenome (GOLD analysis project Ga0164305, IMG submission 110215) | Soil microbial communities amended with pyrogenic organic matter from upstate New York, USA - Whitman soil sample_237_MG | ecosystem: Environmental > Terrestrial > Soil > Agricultural...
CGCGATCGCCCACTTGTCGGTACGATCGCCCACTTGTCGGTATAATCGCCTGATTGTTGGTACGATCGCCTGATTGATCTAGCCATCGACTAACTCACTCTTTTAAGATACAAGGGGCGGGTTCACCAAAATTTTTGACACGGATCGACAAATTGTATAAACCCGCCCCCACCCCACCAACAAATTGTATAAACCTGCCGCAATCCGGCTAATAAACTATCTAAACTAACCTCGGAATTTGCTGATATTTTTAACCTATTTCCGCACAGCTTCCAGCAAGCGAGAATAGTAAAAGCTAGTGCTAGTCATCGCTGTTCTGTTAATAACAAAACCATTGTTTTCTAGGATTTTGATAATATCAGCTTCGCGGTGCTGGTAAGCCCGGGTAGTTTTGCTCGGGCCGGGGAAAAGTTCACCAATTTTTTTGAGGGCGGTGAGTGCTAAGGTTTTGGGTGCAAAACTAAGAATTAGTCGCGATTCGGCGATCGAACTTAGGTGAGCGATCATTTTTGCAGCCTTATCTTGAGGATAGTGGATTAGCACATCCAAACAAATCACTGTGTGGAATTTGCCAGTTAAAGCTTCCAAATCTTGGGCGGCGAAGGAGATGTTGTAGAGCTTGCCGGGAACTGCTGTCGATCGATCGTAAGCTTCTGCTACCATCTTTTCAGAGATATCGCTAGCGCAAACAATTGCCCCAGCGTCAGCCAGGGGAATGCTCAGAGAGCCTACACCGCAGCCAGCATCGCAGACGGAAAGCCCGGGCAAATTCCCGTCAGCTTGCAGCCATTCGATGACTGTATCCACCGTTTTCTGATGCCCGGTGCGGATGTCTAGCTGAACTTTATTGACTTGGCCCTCGCCGTAAATTCGCTGCCAGCGATCGAATCCCGTCGAGTTAAAATACTGTCTAACTATAGTCTTGTCGTCTACAAAATTCATTAGTCTGCCTGCTGCTGAGTGATTGCCAACGGTTAGATATTATATAGCAATCTGGTTCGGAAAATGTGCAACTTGCAACAACCGATTTTAGATTTGCGATTTGAGATTTTAGATTAAAAGGGCACATCTAAAATCTCAAATCGAGCGGCTAATACCAGTTCGCACCTTCCCACTTCTTCAATTCTTTAATCTAAAATGGTATAACAGGTTAAAAGAGTCGATACCAAGTCAATTCCTTTGTCGCCGCATTTAAATTCCAGCGCAACAATTGAGTTGCCGATTTGCCAATAATTCCCGAAATTCCGATCGCCTTTCTTGGAGATTCAGTTGCCAGGGCGATCGCACTTTCGGCATCGCAAATTCCCCACTCCACCAAATTCTGCACTCCCGCCAACAGCGGCAGAGTTGTACCCGCCAAAGTAGCAGATTCCAGGGGCGAGTGGTAATCTAATCTTACCCAAGCTGTACCTTTTCTGACTTCAATTTGTCGGGAATCCCAAGGATAAACACTGTCAGGCAAACCCAAAGGAGCCAAAGCATCGCTCACTAAAAAAACGCCTTTTTGATACCTACCAGCGCGTAGCAAAAAATCAATCATTGTCGGAGAAACGTGCTGCCCGTCAGCAATTAAACCGCATTTTACGCCCGGATAAACAATCGCCGCTCCCAACAAACCCGGTTCTCTGTGGTGCAAACTCGGCATCGCATTAAAAGCGTGAGTTACCATTGAAGCTCCCCGGGCAAATGCTTGTTGGGCTTGCTCTGCCGTCGCTTGGGAGTGTCCGAGACTGACGGAAATTCCCAAACTTTGCAAATAGGAAATGACTTCGCCAGTGCTGTCTAACTCCGGCGCTAAAGTAATTATTTTGACAATATCGGCACAATCTCCTAAAACTTGCTTGACATTTTCTATAGTTAGCGGTAACAAAAACTCAACTGGGTGAGCGCCTCGCTTCTGGGGGTTGAGAAAAGGGCCTTCGAGGTGAACACCGAGAATTTCCGCTGTTTTGGGATTAATTGTTGCGGGAGCAGCGGTTTGTACAGTTCGGATATAATCAGCTATAGTCGAGAGCGATCGCCTAAACTTATCCACCGAAGTTGTCACCAAAGTCGGCAAAAAAGCATCCACTCCCTGATTCCACAAAAATTGACAAATTTTCGGCAAAATTTCAATATGCTTGCTTTCTAAATCTGGAAAAGCAAAACCGAGAGCCCCGTTAATCTGCAAGTCAACACCGCCCAGAGAAAGCCAATTGCCTGCTACATCAAGCACTTGCAAATCGGGAGGACAAATCCGTTTAAATACCGCGTCCATCGGCAAAACTTCTTGAATGATTCCCGTTTCGTCAACAGCAAGCATCTGCAAATCCTTGCAACCGGGGAGGCGAGCATTGAGAATATCTGTGGGGGTGGCAGTTGGGGTTGTGGCTTCAGTCATCCGATTTTAGATTTTGGATTTTAGATTTGAGATTTAATATTCGCTACGGATAAATCCGGTGGCTGACGATGAGGAGGGGAAGCTTTTTGCTTTTTGCTGGCTGCAGGGCTGCTCAGGCGGGGGCTGGTGGCAAAATTGCTTTTAAGGGTCAGTTTTGGTACAAAATATCTAAATTTGAGTTAACGCGATCATTTAAAATTAGCATTTATCTGAAATCTCAAATCTGAAAATTTTATGAATCAAGCGACAGTTGGAATTATCATGGGTAGCGATTCGGATTTGCCAACGATGAAGGATGCGATCGCAGTTTGCGAAGAATTCAATATACCTTGCTCCGTGGCGATAGTGTCGGCGCACCGCACCCCCTCGCGCATGGTGGAATACGCCCAAACCGCGCACCAACGAGGCTTGAAAGTCATTATCGCCGGTGCCGGGGGAGCAGCACACCTCCCAGGTATGGTAGCATCTTTAACGCCCTTGCCAGTAATTGGCGTGCCGGTATCGAGCCGCCACCTGCAAGGAGTAGATTCGCTCTACTCGATCGTGCAAATGCCAGCCGGGATACCCGTAGCAACAGTGGGGATCGGCAACGCTAAGAATGCTGGCTTGCTGGCAGTTCAGATACTAGCAGCTCATCAGCCAGAATTGCTAGAGCGAGTCCTGCATTACCGCAAAACTTTGTCCGAATCAGTAATGAAAAAACAAAATCAATTAGAAGAGCTAGGCTATCAAAACTATCTCAATCTGAACAAATAATCTCTAAACTTTTGTAGTAAAATTGGAAAGTTTTCCGAATATTGCTGAGCTTACTAGCTGTAAAGAGGGTGAAAGTGATTAAAATGACTGTCGGAAAGAAAAAGTCGAAACAACTCAGGCGGGAGTCTTTAAATTTGCCAGCAGCTAAATTTTTTACGAAAGTTAACAGATTCAAGAAATTACAAATGGCGATCGCCCGCCTCAGCCCAAGTTGGCAAGCCTGCATACCAATAGCAGCAATCATCGTATTGGTGTGGGGATATGCGGCGGTAGCCCAAACAGCTCCCGCGCCAACCACCGAGGAACAATTAGCCAGCCTTAAGGTGGGCATGGATACCATGTGGGTCATGGTGGCGGGGATGCTAGTGTTCTTTATGAACGCCGGTTTCGGTATGTTGGAAACCGGGTTTTGCCGCCAAAAAAATGCAGTCAACGTGCTGTCCAAAAACTTGATTGTTTTTGCGCTTTCTACGATCGCATTTTGGGCGATCGGCTTTGCATTAATGTTCAGCAACGGCAACGGTTTTATCGGCACCAGCGGCGGATTTTTTCTGTGGAATATAGCGGACAACAGCCCCGCCACAGGAGACGCTTATCAAGGCATTTTCAGCGCATTAAACTGGACGGGAGTCCCCCTCAACGCTAAATTCTTTTTTCAATTAGTTTTTGCCGGAACTGCTGCCACGATCGTTTCTGGAGCAGTTGCAGAGCGAGTTAAATTCATTGACTTCTTAATTTTCAGCTTGCTGCTAGTAGGCATTGCTTACCCGATTACCGGACACTGGATTTGGGGCGGTGGCTGGCTGGCAAAAGCAGGCTTCTGGGATTTTGCCGGTTCGACAGTGGTTCACTCGGTAGGCGGTTGGGCTGCTTTGATGGGAGCGGCATTTTTGGGGCCGCGAATCGGCAAGTACCGCGACGGCGATACTGTGGCGATGCCGGGACACAATATGAGCATTGCCACCCTGGGCTGTTTGATTCTGTGGTTGGGCTGGTTCGGGTTCAATCCCGGTTCGACAATGGCAGTCGATTCAAATGCGATCGCCCACATTGCGATCGCCACCAACACCGCCGGCGCCTTCGGGGGAGTTGCTGCAACGATTACTGCTTGGCTGTACCTGGGCAAACCCGACCTTTCGATGATTATCAACGGCATCCTCGCAGGCTTAGTCGGGATAACAGCAGGCTGCGCTTGGATCAACGTCCCCAACTCTGCCATTATCGGCACGATCGCCGGCATCCTGGTAGTTTTCGCCGTAACTTTCTTCGACAACTTGAAAATTGATGACCCTGTAGGAGCAACTTCAGTTCACTTAGTCTGCGGCGTCTGGGGAACTCTGGCAGTTGGGCTGTTTGCTGACGGGCCTACAACTGGACTTTATACCACAGGCCCGGCAGCCGGATTGCTTGTGGGCGGAGGTTTCGGTCAACTCTGGGCGCAGTTGGTCGGCATTATCTCTGTAGGCGGGATGACCGTGCTGCTGAGTACGATTTTTTGGATGGCACTCAAAGCTTTGCTGGGTATCCGCGTTTCTGCTGTAGAGGAGGCTGAAGGTTTGGATATCGGGGAACACGGGATGGAAGCTTACACTGGGTTTGTGAAGGAAACGAGCTTGGACAACAGAATTGAGGGTGGCTACGGCGGTTACGGTGGGATTTCTGGGGGGAGGACTACCAAACTGTAGAGCGTGCGAAGAGATCGCTCAATTCACCTTTCGTGTCCTAGATTAGCTATTTATAAGCTAATTGACCCCTTTATTCAGAAAAACCCCAATCAGAAATAGCCCCCAACTTATGGCTGTTTATCGTTGTGCTCGCGTTTCAATCTTCGATGCGAACGCGGGCATATTTTTATTGCTAAGCTGTTGTGCATCTAATTTGACAGTCAATTTGTTTACAATTATTGTGGGACGGGCAGGACAGCCCGTCTCTGTATTCAATTTAGATGCGTAGCAGCTTAGTTCACCTTTAATTGCGTACATGCAGTTTTCGATTGCATGAGATGTGCGTCTGTAATTGGTAATTGGTAATTGGTAATTGAGAATCTGTAACTAACGAAATTGGCAAACTGGTGTATGGATTAGAGTTGACCGGCAATTGCTTTAAGTTCTTCGACGACGCGCTTGTTCTTGGGATTCCTGCTGCTATCAAGGCGGGCGGAGACAACAGTGATTATTTCTAGTATATCTTTAGCTAAATCCTCGTCACAGCTAGTATTTTCGGTTTGATTTATAATCACTACCTCTGTCCCAAAGTGTTCGCACAAATTAAAAATTAGTTCAGAACCAAATCTCAGCAGTCTGTCTTTGTGAGTTAATACCAACCTTTCTACTTGATTGTCTGCGATCGCCCGAATTAGATCTTGTAAACCCCGCTTACTGTAATTAACCCCAGAACCCACATCATCAATGATTTGGAATTGCCAGCCGTGAGATGCACAAAACAATTCCAAAACTTGTTTTTGTCTGTCTAAATCATCTTTTTGGTCGTGGCTGCTAACCCGAGCGTAAGCTATGGTTAAAGCGCCGTTGGGTTTTAAGCCCAGAAGATGAGCTAGGTCATACCGTCTGTGACCGTTAGCGGTGCGTTCCGGTATTAGCTTGCCTTCGGCTTCCCACCTGCGTAAGGTGGAAGCACTCACACCTTTAATTTTGGCTGCTTCAGTTATAGTTAATTTTTTCATTTTTGGATTTTAGCATCACAACTGAGTAAGTTCGATCACTTTTAGATATATTTTTGTGCTGTGCTGCAGCTTTGACAAATTCGATTGCGGTGCAAGAAACTTTGGCAGGCAGATTTTTTATGGTAAAGTAGTGCGAAAAAGCATAGTTCTGCATCGCCGTGGCGCCCAACACAGCACAGTGCTTGATTCTTACAAGAATTGAGGGTTTAATTGAAGGGTAAAATTTGATGCAGCAATCAGTGCAAATTATTCGGTGTGAGGCCTGCAAATAGCTTGAGTTTATGGAGAAGTTTGGAGGGGGTAGCAGAAGTAGAACTCATAAATCCCTCTTAGGGATGGAAGTTAGCCGATCGAAAGCTGTTCCGGTTTGGGCTTTGCTATCTTTGGTGACGAACGGGGTACTGATACTTACAGTCGCTCAACTGCTGCTGCGGGGAAACAACTTGACAGAAATCTTCCCGGCAAGTGCTGCGGTGACGGCAGAAGCGGTTGAGGAACAAATTGGCCAACCGGCGATCTCTGCAAAGGCAGTGCTAGACGTGCCCGTTCCAGGACCGCGACACAAATGGACTTACCAGCAGTGGGTGACGCAGTTGGGTCGAGAAGCTGAGGCGGCGGCTGCGAATCGACCCTCAAGACTGAGTATTTTGGCTGGGGATTCTCTAAGTATGTGGTTCCCGACCAAGCTGTTACCAGTCGATCGAATTTGGCTGAATCAAGGGATTTCGGGGGAGACTTCCGTGGGTTTGCTGAAGCGGTTGCAGTTGTTCGATCGAACTGCGCCGGATACGGTGTTTGTGATGATTGGGATTAACGATTTGTTGCGGGGAACCAGCGATGAAGGGATTTTGGACAACCAGCGGCAGATTATTCGCGATTTGCGGTGGGCTCACCCCAAAGCACAAGTTGTTGTGCAGTCGATTTTGCCCCACAGCGGGGAACAAGCTACTTGGGAAAATCGCGATCGGCTGTTGGCAATTCCTAACAGTCGGATTCGGGCAATAAATCGACGGCTGAAAGAAATTGCTAGTTCTGAAAATGTTTTGTATCTGGATTTGTACCCGCTGTTTGCGGATGCTGACGGCAATTTGCCAACCGAACTCAGCACAGATGGCTTGCACCTTAACGATCAAGGTTATCTGGTTTGGCGATCAGCCCTGCAACTCTTCGATCAGATGCAGTTGAAAAATTAGTCCTTAGTCCTTAGTCCTTAGTCCTTAGTTACAAAGATCGAGGATGAAGTCATATTCTCCCCAACTCTCCCCCTCTCCTCCTTCCGTTCTCCCCAACTCAAAACTCTTCCCCTCTCCTCAACTCCCCCTTCCCAATCACTCTGCTGTCATGGGCTATGTCAAGTAGCGACGGATAGATTAAGAAATATGATCCTTAGCTATTTAGTATAAGGTGATACAGAATAACTGTTTGTACAAATGGTGCAATCCAAAAGGCACAGACCGTTGGATTGATGGTTGACGAATTTAGATGAGTCCGGCTATACGAAGTCCGGGGGTTGAGGATGGGGGAATTATCTATTGAAGATTTGTTCCGCTAAAACAGGGACTTAAAACCAAATAACTATTGCATCTAAAATCCTCGCATCGAAAATCGGCTCGGTCTTCCCTGAAAATTGCTGAGTATGAGAAGGTACAACTAACGTGATCAAAAAAAGTTTAACGATCGGCATCATCGCGCTGTGGCTGTTAAGCGTGCCGCTGACGCACAATGCCTTAGCTCAAGATGCTGCTGGTGCGGCTGCGGTGGCGCCGAATCCGATCAACAGCGGCGATACGGCCTGGATGTTGGTCTCCTCAGCACTGGTATTGCTAATGACACCGGGGCTGGCGTTTTTCTACGGGGGACTGGTGCGATCGCGCAACGTCCTCAACACCATGATGATGAGCTTAGTCATGATGGGACTGATCGGCGTCACCTGGACGCTGTGGGGCTACAGTTTAGCCTTTGATGTCACCCCCGGCAACCTCAATGATAAAGGGTTTGCCCAAGGACTCGAAACCTTCATCGGCGGCTTCGACTGGATGTTCTTGAACAACGTCACGGCGGACAAACCAGATCCGATCGGCTACGCACCGACCATACCCCACCAAGTCTTCATGGTCTATCAGATGATGTTCGCCATCATCACTCCAGCCTTGATTTCCGGGGCGATCGTCGAACGGGTAACATTTAAAACCTATTTCTGGTTCGTGCTGCTGTGGTCTACCTTCATCTACTCTCCCTTAGCCCACTGGGTTTGGGGTAAAGGCTGGCTGGGGGCGATGGGAGCTCTCGACTTTGCCGGTGGCACAGTCGTGCACATCAGTTCCGGTGTTTCTGCAGTTGTCGCAGCTTGGGTAATCGGGCCCCGCAAAGACCACTTAAACAAGCCCCACACCCCCCACAACGTACCCTACGTCTTGCTGGGAATTGGGCTGCTGTGGTTCGGCTGGTTTGGCTTCAACGGTGGTAGTGCTTTGGGCTCTGGTTCTTTAGCAACAGTGGCTTTTGTCACCACGATGATTGCCACAGCAGCAGGCGGTTTAACTTGGACAATTGTGGAATGGGTGCTAAAAGGCAAACCGACAGCAGTGGGAATTGCTAGCGGTTTCCTAGCGGGATTGGTGGGCATCACACCTGCGGCTGGATTCGTGCTGCCAGTGGGAGCGCTTTTGATCGGATCGATCACTTCGGTTTGCTGCTTCTTTGCCGTTAGTTTCCGGGCTAAGCTGGGATTTGACGACTCTTTGGATACCTTCCCGGTTCACGGCGTTGGCGGAACTGTGGGCGCGATTCTGACTGGGGTGTTTGCGACTAAAGCGGTTAATGCTGCCGGAAATGACGGGCTATTTGCCGGGAATCCGGGGCTAATCGTCACCCAGTTTGTAGGCGTTCTAGCTACTTACGTGTTTGCGGCTGTCGGCACTTTTGTGATCCTGAAAATTTTGGGGCAGTTTATGGAACTGCGAGTGCCCTCATCTGCTGAAGACCAAGGTTTGGATATCGGGCTGCATGGGGAAGAAGCTTACGGTGAGGATTTTGCCGGCGGTTTCAGTTCGTTTGAATCGAGTTCTCCTTTTGCGCCGAAGAAGATTTGAAGCTGATTTTCTGTGGGAGTTCGATCGTGTAGAGACGCAGGTATCTGGGTCTCTACGCTTTTTTTTGAGTTTTTTTAACGAACCGCTTTCGTCGCGTTCATTCTTTCTTTGCTCTCAATTCAATGTGTCGATCGTATAAATAGCATATCCCCTCGAACCTACTGAGCCAATAATCGCGATCGCACCCCAGGCATTCTAAAATCAAAGGTAATTAACCTAGATTTCTACTCGATACCGCATGGATACTAAAGCTTTTAAACGATCGCTCCAACAGTCGGAAAACTACCACCGCAAGGGTTTTGGACACGAAGCTGAGGTAGCTGGGGTGATGCAGACGGCTTATCAAAGCAGTCTGATCCAACAAATTCGCGACAATAATTACAGGCTGGAACGTGGCGCAGTCACGATCCGACTCGCTCAGGCTTTTGGCTTTTGCTGGGGGGTGGAACGCGCTGTAGCTATTGCTTACGAGACTCGCCAGCATTTCCCCTCGGAACGGATTTGGATTACTAATGAGATTATTCACAATCCGTCTGTAAATCAGCATTTGCGGGATATGGAAGTTGGTTTTATTCCTGTTGAGAAGGGGCAGAAAGATTTTTCGGTTGTCGATAGCGGCGATGTGGTAATTTTACCGGCTTTTGGAGCGAGTGTCCAAGAAATGCAGTTGCTTAATGATAAGGGCTGCAAGATTGTTGATACTACTTGTCCTTGGGTTTCTAAGGTTTGGAATACTGTTGAGAAGCACAAGAAGAGGGATTATACTTCGATTATTCACGGTCAGTACAAGCATGAGGAAACTGTTGCTACCAGTTCTTTTGCTGATAAGTATTTGATTGTGCTGAATTGGCAAGAAGCTGAATATGTCAGCAATTATATCTTGCATGGGGGCGACCGCGATGAGTTTCTTGCTAAGTTTAGTAAGGCTTATTCTGCTGGTTTTGACCCGGATAGGGATTTGGAAATGGTGGGGATTGCTAACCAAACTACTATGCTCAAAACTGAGACGGAGAATATTGGCAAGTTATTTGAAAAAACGATGATGCGAAAGTTCGGACCGGAGAATTTGAGCGAGCATTTTCAGAGTTTTAATACTATCTGCGATGCGACTCAGGAACGGCAAGATGCTATGTTGAGTTTGGTTGACGAAAAGTTGGATTTGATGCTGGTGATTGGGGGTTTTAATTCTTCTAATACTACGCATTTGCAGGAGATTGCGATCGACAAAACTGTTCCTTCTTATCACATTGATTGTGCGGAGCGCATTTTACCCGGAAATCGGATCGAACACAAGCCTTTGGGGGCAGATTTGATCGTAACTGAAGGTTGGTTACCGGATGGTAAAATTGTGGTGGGCGTGACTTCGGGTGCTTCTACGCCTGATAAGGTTGTTGAAGATGCGATCGATCGCATTTTCGCGATGAAAGCGGCTGCGATTGTGTAATTATATTGTGGCGGCACTGCACTCGGAATCATATTTTTTTCAGTGCAGGGCGAGTGTCTCTTTGCGAGTGCGATCGAGCTTCTCGCTCGCAAAAAGATATAATTCCGATGTTAAACTAATTTCAACCCATTAATTTTCCCCAATTACCCGATCGCTCGCATTTCTGATTTCTGATACTATTCACCCGCGTCATCGCCTCTGTGAATTTCTCCCTGCCTCCCACCGATTATTTTTTAAATAACATATTAAAAATTCGCCTTTTTTTTTGGGGTAAAAAGCTTGACTTGGCTAGCTCGATCGTGTATCATTTAATAATGGGACTATTGGCAAAATTTAAATTTATGTCACCACTCCCATTATCTAAAAGATACGCTAAAAATCAACTTAAGTCAATAGGTAAAAACAGTTTTCTTTCCGCCGCAATTTGAAACTGCCAAAGGAACACGAACGATACAAAACTCGATGCAAAAAAAGGCAAATTAAGCTTTGCAGGCTATCCTAGATTGTCTGGTGTCTGCCTGAACCACAAAACGCAAGAGAGCGATTTATTGCATCTCCGACTTAAGAGGGATGCGAGCAGGAGCGAGGCTAAACTAGAAACAAGATCGATCGCACATTTGAGCCTTAAATTTATAGGTTTTAGTCGCCGCATCTGACCGCGCCAAAAATTCGGGTAGTCTCAATCGATCTAAAATAAAAGAAAAAGCAGGACTCGCGTGCCGAGTATTTCATGAAACAATCGCTGACTCGCCAAATCACCGCAGGTATCGGAATGGCCTTGGCGCTGCTAATTTTAAATGCGGCAACTTCCTACCGCAACACTCTCAAGTTACTCGAAAACGAACGCTCGGTGAGCCACACTCACCAAGTTTTAACCGAACTCGAAGCCACGCTTTCCACCTTAAAAGATGCTGAAACCGGACAGCGCGGTTATTTGCTGACGGGAGAAGAACGGTATTTAGAACCCTATCACAGCGCGATCGCCCGCATCAACGAGCAAGTAGTCGGATTGCAGCAGCTAACCGCCGACAACAACCTGCAGCAACAGCGCATTCGCAACTTGAAAATTGCGATCGACTCTAAATTAGACGAACTTGAAAAAACCATCAGTCTGCGACGCCAACAAAACTTAGAAGCAGCCCTGCGGCGAGTAAAAACCGGTAGGGGAAAGCAAATCATGGGCGACATTCGGCAGCAGATAGCCGCCATGACTGCTGAAGAAACTCAGCTATTGCAGCAGCGCGCCCGAGAATCTCAAGCCAGCGCTAATTTGACAATCCTGACTTTTACCGTTGCTGCTTTAGTAAATTTCCTGTTGATGGTGTTGGTTTACTATTTGGTGAAGCGCGATCGAACTTTGCGCGACAATGCCGAAATCAAGCAAAATCAACTGTTAGAACAGCTAGAACACGATCGCCACTCCCTACAATTAACAGAAGAACGTTTCCGGCGCGCTATTATCGACGCCCCGCTGCCAATTATGCTGCACGCTGAAAACGGAGAAGTTTTGCAAGTTAACTCGGCTTGGACAGAATTCTCAGGCTACCAACACTCAGAAATTCCCACAATAGAAGATTGGACAGAAAAAGCTTACCACAGCCGCAAATCGCTAACGCAAGCAGATATCGATCGGCTGCACAAATTAAACGCGCGCATTTCTGAAGGCGAATATATGATTGCCACAGCCAGGGGAGAAACTCGAGTTTGGGACTTTTATTCCGCACCTTTAGGCAAGCTTTCCGACGGCAGAAGTTTAGTAATTAGTACCGCCATTGACGTAACTGCGCGCAAACAAGCAGAAGCAGAAATTCGGATGCTCAACGCTACCTTAGAACGGCGAGTAAAACTCCGCACCAATCAACTTCAAGCAGCTAACGAAGAATTAGAAGCTTTCGCCTATACCGTTGCTCACGATTTGCGTGCTCCCCTGCGGGGAATGCAGGGATTAGCTGAAGCTTTATTAGAAGATTACCGCGACCTCCTCGACGAACTCGGTCAAGAATACGCCCAGCAAATTGTTAATTCTGGGCAACAATTAGAAGAATTAATCCAAGATTTGCTAGCTTACAGCCGCCTCAGCCGCGCTGATTTATCGCTGCAAGTTTTAGAGTTAGAATCTGCTGTGGCCGAGGCAATTGCTATGGTAAAAGCTGACGCTAAATCCAGGCACGCTCAAATCAGCGTTCAATCACCCTTGCCTGCGGTAATTGCCCACCGCGTTACTTTAGTTCAAGTAATCGCCAATCTGCTCACCAATGCGATAAAATTTGTGGAAAGCGCACCACCCCAAGTGCAGATATGGGCAGAGGAACTTGAGCTGCCTCAAGAGAGAGAGACAGACAGCGATAAAGCGGGAGAATTGGAAAGGCAAACTGTGGGACAGTGGGAACATTCCCAGTTACTTATGGTCAGCCCTCTATTGCCAGTCGGCCTCATCCGTCTGTGGGTAGAAGACAACGGCATCGGTATTGCTCCGGAACATCAAAAACGCATTTTTCGGGTTTTTGAACGGCTGCACGGTATCGAATCTTACCCCGGAACGGGTATAGGATTAGCTATTGTACAAAAAGGAGTAGATCGCATGGGCGGTCAAGTTGGAGTGGAATCTCAATTAGGACAAGGCAGTCGATTTTGGATACAATTGAGGAAGCATGACGCAAACGCAGACGATTTTGCTGGTGGAAGATAACCCCGTTGATATTCTATTGATGCAGCGGGCATTTCGCAATGAGACTTTTGCTAATACTTCGCTGCAAATTGTGCGAGATGGAGATGCAGCGGTTTTTTATTTAAATGGGGACGGAGAATACAGCGATCGCGATCGCTATCCTTTACCTGCGATAATTTTACTAGATTTGAAATTGCCCAGGCGCTCCGGTCACGAAGTTCTGGTTTGGCTGAGGCAGCAGCCGGAACTAAAACGCTTGCCGGTGGTTATGCTTACTTCTTCTAGCCAAACACTTGATGTCAAACGAGCTTACGATTTAGGGGTAAATTCTTATTTGGTTAAACCTGTCGGGTTTGCTTCTTTATTAGAAATGATGCAGAGTTTTAGGGAGTATTGGCTCAACTATACCGAACTGCCGGAACCGATAGAATTTCGTGGTTTGTAGTGGCTTTTTACCAGTTTTTATTGCTTGTTTCGTCGTTACCAGGCTGTTTCTGGTAACGAGTGAATTAAGTTTTGAGTGAGGAAGCCCGTCATTTTTTATTTTAAGAGGACAACCTCCAACATTTTTATTAGGAGTGAGTGGCACTCAAGCTAACAGCCAAATTATCAATTGTTAAAGTGGTACACATTCTGGTAATTGACGACAACCCAACAGATAGGCTGCTCGTCAAACGCGAATTAGAGCGGCAATTGTCGAAATTGCAAATAACGGAAATTTTTGACCATAAATTATTTGGAGAAGCACTGAAACGAGGCAGATTCCATCTGGTAATTACTGATTACCAACTACGCTGGACGAACGGTTTAGATGTGCTTAAAAATATCAAAGCCAATTATCCACAATGCCCGATTGTAATGTTTACGAATACTGGCAATGAAGAAATTGCTGTAGAGGCGATGAAATCAGGATTGGACGACTACATTATCAAGTCGCCGAAGCACTATGTCCGCCTTGGCGTTACGGTTCGCGCAGTGCTCGATCCGAGTTGCCGCCTGGAAGTCGCCCGATTGAAAAATCAACTTCATTCTCTGCTAGAACACTTAAATGTCGGAGTTTTTCGAGCGACTTCCGAGGGGCCGCTTTTGGAAAGCAATCAAGCTTTTTTGCGATTGTTTGATGCCAGCAATTTAGCAGATGTCCAAGGGATTTATCTTCAGAAATTGTTTGTGCAACCCCTAGATTCAGGGGAGTCTCGGTCTCAAAATATTGAAATTACATTTCCTTTGGCAGACGGTAGAGTAAAATGGATTCGGTTTACTCAATATCTCTACAGCGCAGAAGGTGAAAGTACCCTTGAGGGATTGGTTGAAGATATTACTGAACTCAAGCAGGCTGAACTTGCTTTGCGGGAATTTAATGAAACTTTGGAAGAGCGGGTGAGAGAGCGTAATGCTGAGTTAGAAGAAGTTAACGCACAGCTCGAATCGTTTACCTATTCAGTTTCGCGCGACTTGCGCGCTCCTCTGCGGGGAATTTTGTTTTTTGCTGAAATGTTGCTCAAAGATAAAGCCAGCGAGTTGGAGGCTACCGCACAGGATTACTTGTCTCGGATTAATGACGCTGCAAGTCTGATGAATACTTTAATCGAAAATTTGCTAGAGTACAGCCGCCTCAGCAAAGCTAACTTGCCACTAAAAGCAGTTTCTCTTAATTTAATTGTGGCTCGCTCGATCGCGCAACTAGAGGCAGAAATTGTCCAAAAACAAGCTCGGATAACGGTTGTCGAACCGCTACCTACGGTGTTGGCCCCTCCTGCTACGCTGCTGCAAGTATTGGCTAACTTGCTCTCAAATGCTCCACCAGTTCGTGCAGCCTGGGATAGAGCCGCAGGTGCGGGTTTATGCAGAAGCTGAGGAGAAATATGTCTATCTTTGGGTAGAAGACAACGGCATTGGTATTGCCGAAAGATCTCAAGAGAGGATGTTTGGGTTGTTCGATCGCCTGCACGCTCAACAAGTTTATCCAGGGACGGGAATTGGGCTGGCGATCGCGAACCAAGGAGTCGATCGGATGGGGGGTGCGATCGGGCTGAAATCGACTCTGGGAATCGGTACTCGCTTCTGGGTAAAATTACGCAAGTCCGAGACTTGAGGAAGCAAGTTCGGCAACGCGCAATGAATCGGGATTTAAAAGATGAGGTTCTAGGGAAGAGGGTTTTAACAGCAATATAGCAATCCTCGCATCATTTGCATAATTATTGTAGGGGCAATCCCACGCCCGGTTGCCCGATAGATAGGGGGTAGGCACTCTTAGCACTACCCTTACAAATTTATCTGAATCATTTAGGATTGCTATATTCTGCTGTAGCTCAAAGAATCAATTAACCCGCGTCTTCACACCCGAAGACAGAATAAACAATTAGTATAGTAAGAGTTAAGTCATCTCTTGCACCTTTCCCGCTTGAGCATGCTTTCCGATCTGTTTTACAACAACTTACTTCATTAATTTGCTTGTGGCCACGCCCCTAAAAGGGTGGCTGAGGATATTACAATCTGTAAGATATAATAAATACTTGCAAATACAATAAACTTATTTGTAAGTATAATTGACCATCTCAGTAAATATTCAAAATAGCGAGATTGCTGAATAACATATTATTAGATAGAAGAATGTTTGCGCCAATACAAAAACTAAAAGGCTAATGCTGTCTATTCTGTTAATCGACGACAACCCTAACGATCGCCTGATGATCGAGCGAGAACTGAGGAAAAATTTTCCCGATTTAGAAATTAAATCGGTTATTGATATCCAAACTCTAGAATACATCCTGGCAGCCGGGGGTTTTGATATAGTAATTACCGACTACCAACTGCACTGGAGCGACGGATTCACTATTCTCCAAAAAGTTCACAGTCGCTACCCGAATTGTCCGGTAATTATGTGTACTGACAGCGGCAGCGAACAAGTGGCAGTCGAAGCTATGAAAGCGGGCTTAAGCGATTACGTGTTCAAAGGGCGGCACTTAAAGCGGCTGGCGGGGGCTGTGGGCGAAAGCTTGAAAAAAAAGCAGTTGCGCGAGAACTACGCGAAAACGTCGGCGCAGTTGGCAATTTCGGAGGAACGGCTGAGATTGGCGATCGAAGCCTCGAAAATGGGAACTTGGGATTGGAATTTATTAAATGGGGAGGTGGTTTGGTCGGAAGGACACGAAATGTTATTCGGGCTAGAAAAAGGCAGTTTTGCGGGAACTTACGAAGCGTTTTTTGCCTGCATTCACCCGGATGACCATATCTCGGTCGCCCGAGCTCTTGGTTTTGCTTTAGAAAACAAAATAGAATACCAATACGAATTTAGAGTTATTTGGCCGGACGGCAGCTTGCACTGGATCGCGGGTAGGGGCAAGTTTTTTGATGATGATACGGGTAAATCGGTGCGGTCGATCGGCGTGGTTTGGGATATTACCGATCGTAAGTTATCAGAAGCGAGGGTGCAAGAAAGCGAGGAAAATTTGCGCTTTGCCCTAGAAGCAGCTAACACCATCGCTTTTACCTGGGATGTGGCATCGGGGGAAGTCCGCCGTTCGTCCAATGCCGCAACACAGATGGGTTTGGGCCCAGACAGCACCTGTGGTACTTTTGAGCAAAAAAAGAATGCGGTGCATCCAGAAGACCGCGAAAGGTTTTTGGCAGATTTGAATGCCGCACTCACGGGCACGGGAGTTTACGAGTCGGAATACCGCAAAGTGCGACCCGACGGCTCCGTGATTTGGCTTCACGACAAAGGGCGAATGGTTTTTGACGCATCGGGTACACCCCTTCGGCTGTTCGGGGTGGCGATCGACATTACGGATCGCAAACAGTTAGAATACGACCGTTCCCGCGCGTTGGCCCGCGAGCGGTCGTATTTGCTTCGCCTGCAAAAGTTAACCTCCGCATCAGTTGCTATCAACTCCACGCTGTCGGTGGCAGAAATACTTCAGTTAGCTGCCGATAGCGCCCGCCAAATTCTGGAAGTCCACCAGGTAGCGGTCAACCTCAACCCTGCGGCCAACTGGGATGCGGGAATTAGCAAGTTTTCGATGTCAGAAAAATACGCTGCGTGGCGAGATTACTGCGAAGAGCCAGACGGTACGGGCATTTACCAAAAAGTTTGCCAGCAGCAACAGCCGATGCGAATGACTCAAAGCGAGTTAGAGGCTCACCCGGCATGGCGGGGGTTCGGCAAGGCTGCGGGGAAGCACCCGCCGATGCGGGGCTGGCTGGCGGTACCGCTGACGGCTCGGGACGGCAGAAATCTGGGATTGATTCAGTTGTCGGACAAGCACGATGAGGGGGAGTTCGCCGAAGATGATGAAACTATTTTAATGCAGTTGGCTCAGGCCGTGTCGGGGGCGATCGACAATGCCCGACTTTACGAGGAATCTCAGCAGGCAAATCGCATGAAAGATGAGTTTTTGGCCACTCTTTCTCACGAGCTGCGATCGCCCTTAAACGCGATTTTGGGCTGGGCGCAACTGCTGCAGCAACGCAGTTTGAGTCCGGCTGCTACTGGGCGGGCTTTAGAAACGATCGAGCGAAATGCTAAATTGCAAACTCAATTGATTGATGATTTGCTGGATATTTCTAGAATTATTCGCGGCAAGTTGACGTTGAATCCTTGTGCGGTAAATTTGATTTCGATGGTGGAAGGAGCGGTGAATACGGTGCGGTTGGCCGCCGATGCTAAGTCGATCGATTTGCGGTTTGCAATTGTAGATTTGGGCTGGGAAACAGCAGAGTTTTCCCAACCTGGCGAGGTTTCTGGCAATCCTAAATCTCAGTTAAATCCGAAATTTTGGGTATCAGGAGACCCCGGCCGCTTGCAGCAAGTAATTTGGAATTTGCTGACAAATGCGATTAAGTTTACGCCAGGCGGGGGGCGAGTTGAAATCCGGCTTTCGAGAGTTGATTCGGAGGTTGAGCTGGCTGTTACCGACACGGGAATTGGGGTTGCACCGAATTTTTTGCCTTACGTGTTTGACTCTTTCCGTCAAGCGGATGCTACGATTACTCGCAATTATAGCGGTTTGGGGCTGGGTCTGGCGATCGTCCGCCAGTTGGTGGAACTCCACGGCGGCACGGTTTGGGCGAGCAGTCCGGGACTGAATATGGGATCGACTTTTACTTTCCGTCTCCCTTCGATGCAGGTAAATTCGATCGCCGGCGAGGAAGCGGCGGTTTTGGCTGGCGCTGGTAATTTACTGGGAATTAAGGTTTTGCTGGTTGATGACGAGGTTGATTCGCGGGAATTTATGAGGTTTGTCTTGGCAGATTCCGGGGCCGCTGTCAGGGCTGCATCGTCTGCTGCTGAGGCGATTGAGGTGGCTTCGCAGTTTAGCCCGGATGTTTTGGTCAGCGATATCGGAATGCCGGAGGAAGACGGCTATTCGCTGCTACGAAGGCTGCGTTCTTTGAACGCGCAGACAGGGAAATTTTGGGCGATCGCTCTGACGGCTTATGCTAGGGATGAAGACCGCGATCGTGCTTTTGCTGCGGGTTTTGACCGACATCTGTCTAAACCTGTGCAACCCGATGTCTTGGTACAGACTATAGTCGAGTTGAGGCAGCAAGGGCTAACAACTTAAAAAATTATATTAATAATTTGGAATTAGAAATGGGAAATTGGGAATTAGGAATTGTGTTTTTAGTGAGGACTTTAATTCTCGTAAAACTCGCTCGTACTTGCATTCCTTACTACAAATGTATAATGCTAATTTTACCGGACACGAGCTGATTAACCCGACTGGATATCGACGGAATCGATCAACTGAGAAATAGAAAAATTTGTATTTTTCAAACTATTTAACTTCTTCTTGTGGGTTCTTGCTTCTAGCCACCCTAAAATATGCAGTTTCTCTGCTGATTAGGTGAGGGGTTTGTGTTAATATGCTAAAATATCCAACAACCCCGCGGTAATTAGGTGGACAAACTTCAGACAGATATAGAGGCAATTTACTCTCAAATAGAGGAATTGCGCCTGGAACGCCAGCAGCTTAGTATTGCCGATGTTGTCCCAGCCGGTGATTCGCCCCAAGCGATCGCCGATGCTTATCGGCGTCACGCGAGGGAAACAGCACAAGTGGCGGCAGAAGTCAAGGGTATAGATGACGCGATCGCGGCTCTGTCTGCTCAACTGAGTCAGAAACAGCAGCAGTCGGTAAAGTTGCAAAGAATCACTCCGATGGAGCAGCAAGTTGAAGAAGGAAGATTACTAGCTCAGGGACACGCGGAACGGATTAATGAACTGGCGGCGGAACTGGCAGCGGAAGTGAAGGAACTCAAAGCTATCGCCGACCAAATTAGTCCCAGCTACTGGCAGGTTTATTACAAGCCTTTTATTACTGGTTTTAAGAGTATTTCTGTTCCCTACGTGCGATCGGACGGGGATGTTTGGACTATTGTCAATCGAGTAGTTTAGAGAGGCTGCGGGAGCAGAAATAATCAGCGCTCAAGACATTTTTTTCCCGTCCCTATTCCTCTACTTCAACCCCGCAGCAGTTGCTTAATAGTGCCGACCAATTCTTGAGGGTGAAATGGCTTGGCGATGTAAGCGTCGGCCCCTTGTTTCATTCCCCAATAGCGATCGAACTCTTCGCTTTTGCTCGAACACATTACCACCGGCAAATTTTGGGTTTTAGGGTCGCTTTTGAGCCGACGACAGACTTCGTAGCCGTTCATCCGGGGCATCACGATATCCAGAACGACCAAATCGGGGCGGTTAGCCTTGATTTGCTCTAGAGCTTCTACGCCATCACTCGCTACCGTGACGTTGAGCCCTCTACCTTTGAGCAAGTCGGCGATCATCTCCCGCAGAGTGACGCTATCATCAACAACCATAACTGTACTCATAGAATAATCCCTACCAAGTTTCTGGGTTGAAACGTTCTCATTAACGTTTACACTAACGTTCACCTTCAAAGGTGTCTTTTCCTGATTGAGATTGCGCTCTGCTAAATGTAGTTTACCCACTTTTGCTGATTTCTCAATCATTTTCTGAGTAATTACCGCAAAAATTAAAGATCCGCGCAATCTCGGTTGACACACGAGGCTATGTCCGTTAGTCTATCATTTTCTTTCTCAAATGGTACTCATCTCAAAAAATGAGGGTATAGCTTGGTTGTGCGTTTCCGGTTGAGGACGGCGGCGCTCTGCCGCCTGCATCAACATTTGTCTACTTAGGATTTTTCGTACCTAAAGCCGATAGTTTTTGGTCGTAGAGCGTGTCTAAAACGACCGGGCGCTGGCGGTAGGTCTGACCGGTGTTTTTGCAGCCGTTAGCAACGATTCCCAAGACGGAAGCTCCAGAAATTTTTAATTCTTCTAAAACTTTGCGAACTTGCGATCGGTCTGTTTGCCCAATTTGGACGACCATAATCGTAGCGTCTGTGTGAGCTGCGATCAAGTGGGTGTCTGCCAAGCCTGCTAGTGGCGGGGTGTCATAAATTACTAAGTCAAAAAATGCTTGAAATTGCTCCATCAGATACTGCATTTTTTTGGAAGAAAGAAGCTTGATCGGATCGGGGGGAATTTGACCGGCGGTGAGTACGAACAAATTTTCTTGGTTCGGGGCTCGTTGAATCGCGTCGTTGAGGCTGAGCTCTGTGGAGATGGCATCGCCCAGCCCGCGCACGTTTGGCAGTCCTAACTTAGCGTGCAGTTGCGGGCAGCGCAAATCTGCATCTACTAACAATACTCTCTGTCCGACTGCTGCTGCTGTGGCTGCCAGGTGCAAAGCTACTGTAGATTTGCCGTCTCCGGCTACGGCTGAGCCGACTAAGAGCGATCGAATCGCCGTGCCTGCACTCAGCAAGTGAATGTTCGTGTATAGCGATCGAAATGCTTCTAAAAATTGATAGTCCAAGTCGCTCAAAATACTTGGTCCCCCGCTCATCTGACCAGTATGTCTAGCTTCGCCCGGTTCGAGTACTTCCACTTTCGAGTTCGATCGAGCCGATGTTAGTTTCCTCTGTCTGGCTGGCGGTCTGCGCTTGACTTTTTTTGTAAACGGAATCACCCCGAGTATTGGCAATCTTGTGGCGATTCTCAGTGATTCTGGAGTGTGGAACACAGTATTTAGTACCTCTACGAGCAAGCCGACGGCTATGCCCAGGAGAGTGCTTAAAATTACTGCCAGCGCTAACTGTTTTTTGGTTTGTTTGACGGTAGCTGTTAGAGGGTTGCCGAATTTGTCTCGCGGAATTTCCGGAGGATTGATCAGCACCCAGGGGATTTGCTGCTGAGCCGCATCGATCCGCAAGGCTTCTCGTTTTGCCAAGAAGTCCGACAAACTCTTAGTAACTACTTGCAGTTCCTGCTGTAAATTGTCGTATTCTCGGGTTGTGACTGAAAAGTTTCTAATTTTTTGGTTGAGAGCATTTTGCAAAGCTGTCATTTCGCGATCGCGCGCTTCAACTTCTTTGATTTGGGTCTCTAAATTTCCCATCACCACTTCTCTTGCTTGTTGAGTGGCGGTTAAAATCAGTTCTTCCCGACTTTTTCGCAGCGCTAAAACTGGCAAACTGTCTTCTCTGTACTGAGCTAATTTTAATGACAATTCCGAGTCTATTCTCTGAATTTGACCTAAGAGTCCGGCGTAAGCTTGTCCTTGGGTCATCAGCAGCCCCTGGGGATTATTTTCGTTGAGTAATTTTTCATAGCTTTGGTAGAGGTTTCGCATCCCTTTTAGCTCAACTCTAATTTCTACTTGCTTGCCCCGAATGCTTTGAACTTGTTCAGACAGAGATTTGCCCTCTATCTGAGGTTCAAACAAGTTGCTCTGCTGCCGCAGTCTTTGGACTTGCAGTTGCAGAACTTCCACTCTTTTTCGGAGCTTGGGCATCTCCATATCTATAAATTTAATACCTTGATTAATGCCTATCAGCCGTTGCTGCAAGCTGTAATCTAGATAAGCTTTAGAAATTTTATCCAATACGCCGTAAATCTTTTTTCTGTCTGCATCTTTGTAACGAACTTGTAAAATTTTTGTGCCTTGCTGTTTGCCATCTTTCGTGTAGCTGATGCGGTTGATCGACATTTTTGAGATCAGTTCGCTATAGTTCATTTTGGGATACCAAGCCCGCAATTCCTCAATCACTGGCTGCATCATTTTGGGACTTCGCAAAATTCTAATTTGGGTTTCGTAGTCTAGTAGGCTAATTCCTTCTATATTAATTCTTGCTAAGTCGGCAGATTGGGTGTTGTTTAATTGTTTGGATTGCAAACCTTCAGCCGTGGCTGGTTCTACTAACAGGGAAAAGGAGCCTTCATACTCGACAGTTATGCTTTTAGAAGTGGCGACGATCGCTGTTCCTGCCAGGGCGCTCAAAGCTATGGTGGCTGCTGCCATGACAAGGAAGCGACGGCGCACGACGCCTAACAACCACGACAAGTCTAGCTTTTCTTCTTCTCTCTCCTCTACGAAGTGATCTCTGTAGTTCTGAGCAGATAACTCCGGCAGTTTGCCGTTCGATTTGGGTGTGAAGGGTTGGTAATCTTGTCTGCTATCCATATTCAGCAAGGGTATTTTTGAGGTTGATATTTTTGAGGTTGATATTTTTGAGGTTGATATTTTTGAAGCGGCCAGGTCGCGGCTGGGTAATCTTATTGTTTAGTTTATTCTAGCCTTTGCCAGGAATTATCCACCTCGCCCGCCACCTTCTTACCTGAATAAAAATCGGAGAGCGTTTATAAAATTTAACACTCCCGTAGCTGGCCCGACAGGTCCGATTACAGCGTTCATGCGATCGACAAAATTGACGAGACCCTTGCGAGATACGATAATCATGTCGTTGTTGCGAAGTTGAGGATTGGTTTCTTCGTTAATTCCTTGAGTTAAATTGACTTCGATCGTCCGTTTAGTAGCTGTACCGTCGTTATTGAGGCGGACTAGCTCAACTTTATCCCTTCTAGCTCTGGTATTCTCGTACCCAAAAAATCCTCTGGAAATTAAAGCTTGATTCAGCGTGGCATTAGCTGGGAGTCTCAAGGGATCGAGGGATGTTCTGAGTTCTCCTACTACAAAAACGTTAATGCCGACAGGGGCAAAGTTAGTGCTAGCGAGCACACCAGCTTCTGCGGGGTTGACGATCGTAGCTTTGGGCACGACGATCGTGTCTCCCTCCTGGAGGATGGTATCTTGGGCGCCGTCGCCGGACTCTAGGAACTGCCACAGGTTGACTGGGATAATTTGTTCGCCTCTTCTGGTGACGCGCCGCACTTGGATTTGCCGGATGTCGGCATCCGACGTGATGCCGCCAGCTAGCTGAATGGCCCGGATGACGGTGGGGAAACCTTCGCGGCTGAGGTCGTTTGTGGTGTTGCCGCCGATCACGACGTAAGCCCCGGGGCGGGTGACTTGACCAACGATGGAGATTGATCGAGGTTTTTCTGGGGGTGGCGAAAAGTTGGCCGTCGCAAATTGACGAGCTTCTGCTTGGTTGAAGTTGGCGACTGTGGGAATCACGATTGTGTCTCTGTCTTGCAAAATGAGGTCTTGAGAGATGTCTCCTTCTTGCAAGAATTTCCACAGGTTGACGTTGAGCACTTGATCGGGGCCGTCTCGTTGGGGACGGCGGACGCGGATGTTGCGGATGTCGGCGACACCCGTGACGCCTTCTGCGAGTCTGATCGCTTGGGTGACGGTGGGGTACTGGACACTCGGCGAGGCTCCCGGGCCGGGAGTTAGGGTAATGGTGAAGTTTCCGGGCCTGGTGACTTCTCCGATGACGCCGACGTTGAGGGGGCGGGCGGCGACGAGGCTGACTGTGACTATGGGGTCTTTGAGGACCAGGCGGTAGGCGTTGCGGATGATGTTAGTGGCTTCTACTAAGGTACGGCCGCGGATGGAGACCAAGCCGATCAGGGGCAGGTTGACTGAACCGTCGGAAAGGACTTCGTAGCCGCGGCTGAGTTCGGGTACTTCGAGTATTTCTACTTGGATGCGATCGCCGCCGCCGAGTTTATAGCTTTCCGGCGCTCTCCTAACGGGCGCAACGGTCTGTGCTTGGTCTGTGCCTAGCGGGATGGGAAGTTGTGCCGGGGTGCTTCTGGCATCAGCGAGGACACTGGAAGCAAACAAGACCAGACCCACAACTGACGGGGCTATCTGTCTGGGAAAATGGGTGTTAACCATAAGCCACCTAATTTTATTGACTATGATTTATATAAGTGTAGCCTTTTTAGTGCTGGGCAAAAAGCTCATTATTTTAAGCTATCGCCGAAAAAACGATGCTGTATTTTTGCTTTATGTCTAATTTCTGTGTTAGCGTGGTTGCGGGTGTACCGCTATATTTTATATCTAGATTATTTGCTCTTATTTTGGATAAAGGAAAGCAATTATGACTCAACCAGTGTCTCAAGTAAATATGCTGAAAGAGCTGATATTAGGTAGTTCTTCATTGACATGGATGCTAATTGCTATACTCGCGATGGCAACTATACTCTTATTTCAATTGTCTAGCTATAAAAAAATAGGTTTGGCTTTAGAAAAAAGCTTTGCTGGTCTTTATATTTTTATCTCTCCCTTTCTGACACAACCTCCTTTTAATTACTTGCATTTTGTTAATTTGAAAGATCCAGAAGGTGGTATGTTAAAACTAATACCTTATTTTTTTTACCCTTGGGTAGTCTTTATTTTAATTTCTAGAATTAAAGTTTTTCTGAGCAATTATATAGATAATTTTGCCAACATATTGATAATGAATCCTTTCTTTTTACTTTATATATTACTTCCATTACTGTCTACATTATGGTCTATAGTTCCTGAAGAAACGCTAAGAGCAGGCATAGCTTTCTCAGGATTTACTGCTTTCGGGTTTTACATTGCAGCCCAATATAAATGGGAGGATTTATCTCGTTTATGGCGGTGGGGATACACGGCAATCGGTTTGGCAAGTTTTATAATGAAACCCCCTGGAGCAGGCGATTTTATCGGCTTAACCCAATCTAAAAATTCTTTGGGGGGAGTTTTAGCTCTCTGTACGGCATTTTGGTATTTGCATTATTCTCAAGGAGCTAAAACTCAGAAAGAGCGCTGGATTGCTTTGGGAATGATGTTCTTTTCATTTTACCTAGTAAGGGCTAATAAATCGGGATCTGCTCTAGTGATTACTATCATATTAATAATTGCAGTGTCCTCACTAAATTTTCTCAAGAAATTAAGTTTTCAGTGGGCTTTTACTGCGATTATATGTTTCCTGGTGGTCAGCATAATTATGACGGTTTTTGTAGTAGACAACCTAGAGGATATTATTGTAGGTGGGTTAGGCAAGGACTTGACTCTAACTGGGCGGACAGAATTCTGGCCGCAGTTAATGGCTGCGGTCAATCAGCGCCCCTGGTTTGGCTACGGATACGATGGATTTTTTCAACAAGATAAGTTAGGAGCGGGTACTCCTGCTTATTTTATTTATACTCCTAATGGATTTCAACCTAAAAATCCTCACAATGGCGGGATCGGTATCTTGTTAGCCTTCGGTTGGCCGGGATTAATCTTAATGATGACTTCCTTACTGCTCAATTTAGCTTACGCAGTTCGGTATTTGAGTCGTAGCACCCTGGAAGAAGCGGGAATACCTATTTGTTTTCTAGTGTCTATTATTATAAGCAACATCACAGAAGGTTATATTATAGATATAGCAAATCCTTGGCTGAGTTACGTAATGTTGACGGTTCGACTGGCGATAGATAATGCTAATAATAGTTCTAACAGTAGCACCAGTAACCCTCAAAGGCGTTCTTTAGCTCGCACTGTGCATTGAAGTAACCAGTGGGCGGAGCGTCGGTCAAGTTGGGGAGCATCTCATATTTGTAAAAACACTTCTTCTGACTCGTTCCTTCTTCCTCTTTCCTTCTGCCTCCTACTTCCTGCCTTCTGCCTCCAAACTCCAATTTCTAAGTTGGCTGCTTTCATTGAGATGCTCCCTTAAGTTGTGATATGTTGTTATAGGATCAACCAGTCTAATTTTGCGAGATTGCCGACCCTGCCAGAACCGCGTTTGTGTTTTGTAAAGATTTAAAATATTCTGATGCTAGATAAGTTAACTGCGGTGAGTCAAAGGCTCGGCCCTAGTCTGCGCCAGGTACTCAGCAACATAGCTTGGCTGTTCACTGACCAAATCTTGCAGATGGGTCTAGGTCTGTTTGTAGGCCTTTGGGTGGCTCGCTATCTGGGTCCGACACAATTTGGATTGCTCAACTACGCGATCGCCTTTGTGTCGCTGTTTAGTTCGGTGGCAACGATGGGGTTGGGTACTCTGGTAGTAAGGAATATCGCTCGCGACCCAGAATGCAAAAATGAGACCCTGGGAACTGCCTTCGGGCTGCAATTTACTGGTGGCTGCATCACTTTGTTGTTAACTGTCACCGTGATTGCGCTACTCAAGCCCAACGACACTCTGACTCGGTGGCTGGTAGGTATCATCGCAGCAGGAACTATCTTTAATGCTTTTGAGGCTATCAATTTTTGGTTCCAGTCCCAAATCCAATCAAAATATACAGTGTTGGCTAAAAATTCGGTATGTTTTTTAGTTGCTGCTATCAGAATTGGGTTAGTGACAATTAAAGCCCCCCTGCTTGCCTTCGCCTGGGTTAGATTGGGAGAGGTGGCATTGGTAGGAATCGCTTATGTATATTTTTATAAGCTTACGGGGAATAAAATTAAGGATTGGCACTTCAGTTGGGAAAGGTGTAAGGAACTGCTATCGGAGAGTTGGCCGATAATTTTGTCGGGATTGGCAGTTTATGTGTACTCAAAAACCGATCAAATAATGCTCGGTGCGATGAATCAAAATTCTCAACTGGGCTATTATGCTGCTGCTGTTAAAATTTCGGAAATCTGCGATTTCTTGCCAATGATCATATCCAGCTCTATTTTTCCCAAATTAGCAAACTTGAGAAAGACAAATTATGAAGAATATCTAAATAAATTTCAAATTTACTCGGATATTATGATATTTTTATGGTTAGGAGTGGCGATACCGATATCATTACTTTCTCCCTGGATAGTGCATCTGCTTTACGGTGAAAAATATGCGAAGTCAGCAGCGGTACTGGCTATCTATGTTTGGGCGCAATTTGGCAGTAACTTTGGAGTAGCACGGAGTACATATTTGAACATAGAAGGTCAGTTGCGCTACGGTCTTTACTTGACTGTAGTCGGATCTATTTTAAATGTAGGGTTGAACTTTTGGCTGATTCCTAAGTATGGAGCTTTTGGAGCAACTACAGCTACTCTTATAACTTATTTTTACGTGATTATATTAGTCAATTTCTTGATTAAGGAATTGCGCCCCTTCGGAAATTTCATCTGGCGTTCCCTTAACTTATACAAGGCCGCTTGTAGAATCAGAGGATTAGTAAAGTGATTCAAATTAAACCTAAAATCGAACAGCGCTCGAATTGCCCATATTGCGACACGGAACTCAATGCAAAAAAAATTTTGTGGCAAGGTATACATATTGTTCTGGACTGTAAGTGCGCGGGATGTGGTAGCGAAATAATCGACGAGTTGAGAGTAGGTCATGGAGTCAGAAACTCTGTCCAAGTTGATATAATCAAAGGTGAAGTTTTTGCAAAAGTTGCTAACATAAAAGAATGGCTAGGCAAACCATTACTCAATTCACTCCAAAATCCTCAACCAGAAAAACTTGAGATTGTAAAAGAGATTTTTAAACCCTGCAAGCGGGTAATTATATTAAACTGTATCGATCATCTTTATGGTCATTCCCTGCTGAAGTTGCTAAATGCACAAAGGCACTTAGAATGCAACTCTGACTGCGGGTTAGTTGTGATAGTTCCTAAGTTTTTAAGGTGGATGGTTCCTGATGAAGTTGCAGAAGTCTGGACAGTACCTATTTCTTTAAAAAATGGTCAAAGTTACTATCCCAGCTTCGCCGAGTTTGTTGAGGAAGAAACGAAACGCTTTGATGAAATTTATGTCAGCGAAGCCCATTCTCATCCTAGCCAGTTTGACATCACGCGGTTTACGAGAGTTCCCAAACACAAATTTGAGGAGCCAGAAACAAGAATTACTTTTATTTGGCGCGAAGATCGTTTATTAGTTAACGGTTTGCTGTTCCGAATTCTGAAAAAGCTAAATCAACGAGAAAGGGCATTACCATTGCAAAATTTAAAAATTCAGCAGTTATTTCAGAAAATCAGGTTGCAAGTACCAGAAGCCAAATTTGCAGTAGCTGGTTTGGGGAAAAAAACAAAGTTTCCAGAATGGATTGAAGATTACAGAGTCGATAGTTTTAATGAAAAAGTTGAAAAGGAAATATGCCGTGTTTATTCACAAAGCCGCTTAGTAATTGGTCTTCACGGCTCTAATATGTTGCTACCTTCGGCTCATGCTGGTATGACAATTGATTTGATAGATGAGCGTTGGGGGAACTTTGCCCAAGATATTTTATACCAAGAAAGTGACCCGAGAATGGCTAGTTTTCGCTATAGATTTTTGCCCTATCAGACTAGCAATGATACACTGGCATTCATAGCGGCTGTGATGCTTCAGAAGTGGTTTAATTTTAAATCGCAGATGACTGCCGATCTTGTTAATTCAGATGTTGAAGACTACTAAAAAAAGTAGAGTCGAAGAAATGTTCAATTACCAAATCCAAACACCCGTCGCTTTTATCATATTCAAACGTCCAGATACAACGGCTAGAGTATTTGAGGCAATTCGTCAGGCAAAACCTCCCAAATTGCTAGTAATTGCTGACGGCCCACGTCCAGATAGGCCTGGAGAAGATCGAGAATGTGCTGCGGCTAGAGCTATTATTGACCAAGTAGATTGGGACTGCGAAGTTTTGAAGAATTACGCAGACGAAAATCTCGGTTGTCGCCTGCGCGTTTCTAGCGGTATGAATTGGGTATTTGATAAAGTTGAAGAGGCAATTATTCTTGAGGATGACTGTCTCCCTCATCCTACTTTTTTCCGCTTCGCTGAAGAATTGCTGGAGCGTTACCGAGACGATCGGCGGATTCTGTCAATCTCTGGTCAAAATGTTCAGTTTGGGCGAAAAAGAACTGATTATAGTTACTACTTTTCTCGCTATAATCACTGCTGGAGCTGGGCGAGTTGGAGGCGAGCTTGGCAGCATTATGATTTAGATATGAAGTTGTGGCCGGAAATTCGGGATGGTAATTTTTTGATGGATGTACTGGGAGACTCCCATGCTGTAAAAGTTTGGACAAATACTTTTCAGCTTTGTTATGAAAAAAAATTACAGAGTTGGGCTTTTCAGTGGACATTTGCTAGTTTTATTCAAAATGGTATGAATATTCTTGCAAATGTCAATTTAGCTTCTAATATCGGACATGGTGTAGGGGGAACTAATACGGAGGATGTCAACAGTCCTTATAGTAATATGCCTGTAGAAGCTATAACATTTCCGATGAAACACCCAGCCTTTGCCATCCGGGATGTGCAAGCAGATAATTTTACTGAAAACACTTTATATGATTACGATCCGCCCTTGCTAAGGAAGGTGCAAAAAAAAGTCAATAAAATTTTGAAAAAATCAGGCAAAGTCAGCTAGAAATTTAGAGAAAAGGCAGGGGAAATGAAGGTTGTACTTCTCAATAGTTCTGATAGTGAAGGGGGGGCTGCCCGCGCCGCTTATCGACTGCACCAAGGTTTTCAGGGGATTGGTGTGTCTTCGCAAATGCTGGTCAAAAATAAGAGTAGTGGCGATCGCAATGTAATTTCGTCGCAGAATAGTATTGCGAATAAGTTTGACAAGATTATTTCAACTTTATCTAACGCACCCTTGCGATTTTATCCTGAGAGAAACCCAGGTATATTTTCTACGCAATGGCTGCCCGATTCTCTCCCGGATCAAGTTGCCAAACTCGAACCGGATATTATTAATTTGCACTGGGTTTGTGGAGGTTATTTACAAGTAGAAAGTATTCCGAAGTTTAATCAACCCTTAGTCTGGACGCTCCATGATATGTGGCCTTTTACAGGTGGATGTCATTATAGTGAAGATTGCGATCGCTACACTCAATCTTGTGGTAGTTGTCCGCAACTTCACAATAATAAAGATTCGGATCTGTCGCGGTGGGTGTGGCAGCGGAAAGCTAAAGCTTGGAAAAAGCTTAACCTAACTCTGGTTAGCCCTAGTGTTTGGTTAGCTAAATGCGCTAATTCTAGTTCTTTATTCAAAAATTTTCGAGTTGAAGTAATTCCTAATGGCATCAATACTCAAAAGTACAAACCCATAAATCGTCACTGGGCGCGAGAAATTCTGAATTTACCTCAAGATAAACAAATTGTACTCTTTGGAGGTGCAGGTGGAACGGGCGATCGCTGGAAAGGATTTAACTTGCTCGTACCCGCTTTACAAAGCCTCAGTAAATCAGGCTGGAAAGATCGGATAGAGTTGCTGGTTTTTGGATCTTCTGAACCCGAAAATCCCATTGAACTTGGTTTTAAAACTAACTATTTGGGGAGACTAGCCGATGATATTTCCCTAGCAACGGTTTATGCAGCAGCAGATATTTTCGTTGCCCCTTCTGTGATAGATAACTTGCCAAATACAGTGATGGAAGCCCTTGCTTGCGGCATCCCCAGCGCCGCATTCCATATCGGGGGGCTGCCCGATATGATCGAACACTGCTCAAATGGCTATTTAGCTAAACCTTATGAAACAGAAGACTTAGCGCGAGGAATTGCTTGGGTTTTAGAAGATCCCAATCGGCATCAAAAACTTTGTATTCGCGCCCGCCAGAAAGTGGAAAAAGAATTCACCTTACAGATACAAGCAAAGCGCTATTTATCTATTTTTAACGAACTTTTGTCAACTCTTAAGTAAAGACAAAAGTTATGATTTGTTCAGTAATCTTTTTACATTAGCTATCGCTAAAAGCAGCCAAATTGGGAATAATGAACCGTACTAAAATCGCCGCGCTTTTAACTTGCTTCAACCGCAAAGAGAAAACATTAGCTTGCTTAGATGCTCTTTTTAAGCAGGCACTTCCAGCAGATGTTGATATTTTAGGCTATCTAGTCGATGATGCCAGCACAGACGGAACCAGCGAGGCAGTTCGTCAAACCTATCCTCAAGTCAAGATTTTTTCCGGAGATGGGAACTTATTTTGGAACGGGGGAATGCGTGGGGCTTTTACCGAAGCAATGAAAGATGATCCCGACTACTACCTATGGTTAAATGATGACACTCTTATTTATCCAGAAACCGTAAGTGTGTTGCTAGAAACCACTCAAAAATTATCAGAAAAAGGAGAAACCAAAGCAATCGTTGGCGGTTCTACCTGCGACCCGGAAACGGGTCAAACAACATACGGCGGTGTGGTGCGAAATAACCCTTTGCACCCATTCCGATATGGTATTCTAGAACCAACAAAAGAGCCTCAGATGTGCGATACTATGCACGGCAACTGCGTATTAATTCCCCGCAGTGTTGTGCAAATGGTCGGCAACCTCGATCCGGCTTTTGTCCATTATATTGGCGATTGGGATTATGGTTTACGAGCCAGACAGAAAGGATGTACAGTTTGGATTGCTCCTGGCTATTTAGGCACTTGTTCTCTCAACCCCCAGGTGACCAAAACGGCTGCTGATAATTTAAGTGAAGGATTGGATAAAATGAGCAAACCGAAAGGTTTATCCTTCAAAGATACTACCCTGCAACCGGCTCAAGAGTGGAAAGTATTTACTCAGCGGCATGGTGGCTGGTTGTGGCCAATTTATTGGCTGCTACCTTATCGCAGGTTAGTTTGGCTTTCAGTGTTGAGTAAACTGGGATTGACTAAAAACAAAACTCAAGGTGAATAGGATGGTTGATAGAAATGAACTCCGCATTGCTTGGCTTGTCCCGGAAGTGGAACTGGGAGCTTACTGGCAGCCTGTTTTGAGGGAATTTACAAAAATTTTTAAGAATACTGTATTTTATACTGGTCGTGTTTGGTCTGGGTTCGATCCTACGCTGCCGGGAGCATCGGCAATTCAGTTGGTAGGGGAGACTAAATTTGTCGAGACGGAAAAGATAGAAACAGGGTACGATCGCGGATTCATTGTAGTATCGCCTAGTATTATCCGCTATTTGCTAAAATTTAGACCTCATGTGGTCTTTCCCCAAGCTTTCTCTTTGTGGACTGTAATTGTTGCGTTTTTAAAACCGCTAATGAGGTGGAAAATTGCCATTATTTACGATGGTAGTTCCCCAAATACAGACTTTCGAGATTCCAGTTTTAGGACATTTGTGCGCCGCATCCTTGTGCGATTTGCCGATGCTTTTGTTGCCAATAGCAATGCGGGTAAAAAATATTTGATGGAAGTTCTAAACGTACCGGAGGACAAAATTTTTACCCGAACCTATCTCGTACCTGATGCGGGAGCTTTGCTGAAACGATTAGATCAAACTCAGTCGCCCAACTTGCAGTTGAAACGCCCGATTTTTCTGTATGTAGGGCGCATTACGGCGAGAAAGGGAATTAAAACGCTTTTAGAAGCTTGCGCTCTTCTTAAAAATCAAGGTTATGTTGATTATTCGCTGTTGATTATTGGCAAGGGAGATCGGCGGGAAGAACTGGAAGCTTTTATTAAAGAGTGCGATTTTGAAGAGCAAGTAACGTGGGCGGGATGGGTGGAATATGGAAATTTAGGTGCTTATTTTCAGCAAGCTGATATTTTTGTGTTTCCTACTTTTGAGGATGTCTGGGGTATGGTTGTACCCGAAGCGATGGTGTTGGGAAAACCAGTATTGTGTTCAAAGGGTGCAGCTTCCTGTGAGTTAGTTATGTCAGGCGAGAACGGTTATATTTTCGACCCTAGCAGTGCTCAAGAGTTAGCGGAAAAAATGCAAATTTTTATAGATTATCCTGATTTAATTGAGTCGATGGGAGAGCGTTCACGACAGATGATCTCTCAAAAAACTCCGGAAACAGCAGCTAAAGCTTATGTCGAAGTTACATCTTTTTTGATGGAGAATAGGTGAAGCAAGTTCTGCAACGGATTTTTTAAATATTTAACGGAGGGATGGAAGAGGAAAGAGGGAAAAATTACCAATTACCAATTAGCAATTACCACTTAGCCATGAAAGTTTTATTATCTGCGTTTGCTTGCGAACCGAATCTCGGCTCCGAAGAGGGAGTAGGATGGAATACTGTTATCCAATCTGCTAAATATCACGAAAGTTGGGTATTGACTCGCACGTTTTGTCGATCGTACATTGAAGCAGAACTAGAGCGGAACCCAGTGCCAAATCTGCACTTTGTTTATTTTGATCCGTTTGGGTGGAGCGAAGATTGGAAGGGGAAACAAGGATTGCTGCAACTTCACTACTATCTGTGGCAAATCTGGGCTTATTTTATCGCTCGGAAGCTCGATCGCGAAATCGGTTTTGACACAGTACATCACGTAACTTATGTCAAACATTGGTCTCCAAGTTTCCTGGCACTGTTGCCGCATCCTTTTATTTGGGGGCCTGTGGGGGGTGCAGAAGCAGCACCAAAGCCTTTTTGGGAAGATTTTAGCCGCCGGGGCAAAATTTACGAAACGCTGCGAGCATTGGCTCAAAGCGTAGGAGAACGCGATCCGTTTGTGGGGCTGACAGCGCGCCGCAGTGCTGTGGCGCTGGCAACTACGGAAGAAACCGCAGCCAGACTGCGATTTCTCAAAGCAAAAAACGTGAAGATTTTCTCCCAAGTCGGTTTATCGCAGCAGGAAATTCAAGAACTAGAGCAATTTCCTATCCCGCCGGAGCAACCAATTAGATTCATCAGTGTCGGTCGTCTCTTACACTGGAAAGGGGTACACTTGGGACTCCGTGCATTTGCGGAGGCAAAGCTGGAACAATCGGAATACTGGATTGTGGGAGACGGCCCGGAAAGGCAGCGTTTGGAAGCTTTGGCAACAGAATTGGGACTGGGAAATAAAGTATTTTTTTGGGGAACTTTATCTCGCACTGAAACTCTTTCTAAAATGGGGGAGTCTCACGTTCTCCTCCATCCGAGTTTGCATGACTCTGGTGGTTTTGTTTGCACGGAAATGATGGGGGTTGGTCGTCCGACGATTTGTTTGGATTTGGGGGGCCCGGCTACTCAAGTGACCGCTCAAACGGGGATTAAAGTGGCTGCTACTGACCCCGATCGCACTGTGCAAGGTCTAGCAGAAGCTATAGTGTGTTTAGCCCAAGATCGTGAATTGCGAGATCGCTTGGGTCGATCGGGTCAAAGGCGCGTCAGGGAAATCTATGATTGGAATATCAAAGGTAAATTCTTTGCCCAATTGTGCGAAGATGTACTCGACGGAAAATCAGGATAACTTCTGATTTGTTGGATCGAGCAAAACACAAAAAACTATATTTTTTTAGGCGGTGAAACGTGGGCGTTGCAATCATTACTGGCTCGGCGGGTTTAATTGGCTCTGAGGCGTGTAAGTTCTTTGCCAAAAAAGGCTTAGATATAGTTGGCATCGACAATAATATGCGCCAGTTCTTTTTTGGTGCTGATGGTTCTACAAACTGGAACCGCCAACTGCTCGAAAAGTCCTTGGGTACCAAGTATTATCACTTAGATGTGGACATTCGCGACTATGAAGCGATTACCAATATCTTTCAGCGGTACGGTGAGTCGATCGAATTAGTAATTCACACAGCAGCCCAGCCCAGCCATGATTGGGCTTCCCGTGCTCCGAAAATAGACTTTACCGTCAATGCCAACGGCACTCTCAATCTTCTAGAAGTAACTCGCTTGTACTGTCCTAAAGCGGTTTTCATTTTCACTTCTACCAATAAAGTATACGGCGATACGCCTAACAGTTTGCCTTTAATTGAATTAGAACACAGGTGGGAAATTGAACCCGGCCATACTTACGAAACCGGCATTCGGGAAGATATGTCAATCGATCAGTGCCTGCACAGTTTGTTTGGTGCTTCTAAGGTAGCTGCTGACGTTTTAGTCCAAGAATACGGTCGATATTTTAATATGAACACCGCTTGTTTTCGCGGCGGCTGTTTGACGGGTCCAAATCACTCGGGAGCTCAATTGCACGGCTTCCTCGCCTACTTGATGAAGTGTGCTGTCACGGGAACTCCTTACACCGTGTTTGGCTACAAAGGCAAGCAAGTTCGCGATAACATTCATAGCGCTGATTTAATTTCGGCATTTTATGAGTTTTATAAAGCTCCCAAAAGCGCCCAAGTTTATAATACAGGAGGAGGCAGGTACAGCAATTGTTCGATGTTAGAAGCTATCCAGATGTGCGAGGAAATTGCGGAACGCAAGTTTAATTGGACTTATGCTGAAGGGAATCGCATTGGCGATCACATTTGGTGGATTAGCGACAATTCAAAATTTTCCAGTCACTATCCCAACTGGAAAATGAAATATAACGTTAAACAAATCCTACAGGAGATTTATGAATGTAACCGCGAGCGTTGGCTGAAAGAGGATTCCCATGAGTGAGCGGGACAAACAGAATGTGCTGGGAATTTCGGTAAACGATTGAAGAATAAAAGGTCAAACAAATCTTAGGGGAGATTTATGAGTGTAACCGCGAGCGTTGACTTAAAGAGGTGCTCCATGATTGATAAAGGGAAAAAGAATGTACTGGGCATATTAGTAAATGCCGTTAATTATGAAGCGGCTGTTAGCAAAATTATTGCGGCAGCCAGCGCCGGAAAACCAATGTCAGTTTCTGCTCTAGCGGTTCACGGGGTAATGACTGGGGTTCTCGACAGCACTCATCGTTATCGGATTAATCACATTGACTTAGTATTGCCAGACGGACAGCCGGTCAGGTGGGCGTTAAACTGGCTCTACCATACGGAATTGCCCGATCGAGTTTGCGGGCCGAATGCGATGTTACAAATCTGCGAACGTGCGGCAGAAGAAGGATTACCTATCTATTTGTACGGCTCTCAAGCTTCTGTACTGGAAGCTTTATCTCGCAATCTCTGCCAGCGTTTTCCCAAGTTAATTATTGCTGGAACTCAGCCTTCTAAATTTAGGCACGTTTCGCCCCAAGAGAAACAAGAAATTGCACAGCAAATTCGCAACAGCGGTGCAGCAATTACTTTTGTCGGTTTAGGGTGTCCCCGGCAAGAAGTCTGGGCTTACGAATACCGGGACGACTTATCAATGCCGTTGATTGCTGTAGGTGCTGCTTACGATTTTCATGCGGGTAATTTGGCTAAATCTCCTGATTTTTTATCTAAAATAGGTTTGGAATGGCTATTTCGGATGATTAAGGAACCTCGGCGCCTTTGGCAGCGGTATGTTTTTTTGAATCCGCTTTATATCTGGCTGTTTTTGCTACAAGCTTTGAAAATCAAACAGTTCGACCCTACAGACGCCACGCAGCCTGTAGAAGAAGTATTATATGGTTGAAATTTAAAAGTTTCTTGTCAATTATGGGTGCTCACAAGAAAAAAGTAAAAAAGCAAACCATCGTAACTAATCGTTTTGAGGTGCAACTGCGATCGCATATTCAAGAAAACTTATATCCAATCCGGTGACATCGGAATTATAGTGGGAGCTTAAGATCTCGCTACCCAAATCGCGAGTTCTTAAGCTCCCACTGATACCAATTTAATATGAAGCTGCATAGAATAAAGATTCAAGAATGAAATTGTAAGAAGATAGCGAAATGATTTGTTCAGGAGTGATGAGTGCCAACACCTGATTCAGCCGTTCACGCAATTGGTCAAGTGTCAGAAACACTTCTCCTTTGAATTGTTGTTTAATAAATTGCCACAACCGTTCAATGGGATTAAGTTCGGGGCTATGGGCGGGTTGACACACGGGAATCAAGTTGTCAGGCCATCGCAGAGCATCAGTCACATGAGCTCCGGCTTGGTCGAGTAGAATTAGTGCGATATCATCTCCGACTTGCTCTGAGAGGGCATTAATAAATTGCTGAAATTTTTCAGTATTGAGTCGATCGTATTCTTGGTAAAAATGCCAGCCACTTAACGGTTCGACTACCCCGTAGAGCCAAAAATTGTCACGCTTCCACAATACAGGTGCGATCGGTTTGACCCCAAATGCCATAATTACTTTCCCTGTTTCGGTTTTGAGTCCCAAGCGAGTTTCGTCTTGGCACAAGTAACGCAATCGTTTTCCCTTGCCAAACAAGCGTTGATAGGTCAATAGGGCTGGGGCAATGTTTTTTTAAAACGTCTTGCGGTATTTGGTTCTTGGTGAGGGTTCTGGGGGCGTGGCACTTTCAATTTAGCTTTGAGTCGGTAGCGTACCCAATTATAGACTGTGGGATATGTCAGGTTCAGTTGGTAAGTCTGATTCAGTCACTCCACAATCTCCCCATAACTTTTGAATCCTGATGCTTGTCGCAGTCTTTCTTGCAATCGAGCTAGCGCCTCTGGACTCCAGTGAGGTGATTTTCCCGGCGCACTCTTGAGGGCCAACAATTCTGACAACCCTCCTTGACGATACTTTTGCAGCCATCGAGTTATCGTTGAACGATCGCGCCCCAGACGTTCGGCGAGGGTTTGATGCTGAGTGACTTGTCCTGTTTTGAGCCACCACAACATTTGTAATCGGGTAGTCATAAATATGTAGTGATCGGGGATATTACCAGGCTCTACATTCATTATAGTGATGAATGAAATACCAAATGGCTCCAATATGATTCTCTAATTTTTTTGAGAAAGAAAGAGTTCGC
>Ga0164305_10000025_pt1 | contig 37589 bp, 24 predicted proteins | sample Whisoiple_237_MG_FD_110215 | JGI IMG/M metagenome (GOLD analysis project Ga0164305, IMG submission 110215) | Soil microbial communities amended with pyrogenic organic matter from upstate New York, USA - Whitman soil sample_237_MG | ecosystem: Environmental > Terrestrial > Soil > Agricultural...
CGAAGCTCGATTTCGGATTATGGCAGATAACGCGCCGGTGATGATTTGGATGTCGGATACTGACCAACTTGGCGATTACTTTAACAAAGTTTGGCTGGAGTTTACCGGTAGAACTTTGGCGCAAGAAAGGGGTACGGGTTGGATGGAAAACTTGCACCCTGATGACTTGCCAGAATGTCTGGATATTTACCAAAAAGCCTTCGACGCTGGCAGGGAGTACCAGCTCGAATGCCGCCTGAGACGCTATGACGGTGAATACAGCTGGGTTTTGGGTACGGGCGTACCCCGGTACAGGCCCGATCGCACTTTTGCAGGTTACATCGGTTCTTACATCGATATTAGCGATCGAAAACAGGCAGAACAAGAACGCGCTGCCGCTTTGTCCCGCGAACAAGCAGCCCGCAAGCAAGCAGAAGAAACAGCTAAAGCGCTGCAATCGGCAAACGATAAAATTACTAACATTCTCGAAAGCATTACCGATGCTTTTATCGCAGTAGATTTAAATTGGAACTATACCTATGTCAACCAGAAAGCTCAAGACCTTTTAGGCAAGTCACAAGCTGAACTGATCGGTAAAAAGGTTTGCGAGATATTTCCGTGGGCGGTCAATTTAGCGTTTTACAAAATGGCGACCCAAGCAGTAGCAGAAAGGGTAACGGTCGAGTATGAAGAATTCGTACCGTTATGGAATAAGTGGTTGAAGGTGCGTTTTTATCCTTCCGATTCTGGTTTGTCGGCTTACATCCAAGACATTAGCGATCGCAAGCAAGCAGAAGCTGCATTCAAAGCTAGCGAAGAAAAGCTGAGAATGTTGGTAGAAGCTAACTTGATCGGAATTATCTTCGGGGATGTTAACGGCAGCATCCTCGATGCCAACGATGAATTTTTGCGGATAGTTGGTTACACGCGGGAACAGTTGCAGCGCGGGGAATTAAACTGGATTGACATGACGCCGCCGGAGTACCAGTTTCTCGACGAGAAGGGGATTGCAGAGGCACAAGCAACGGGCGCTTGCACTCCCTACGAGAAGGAATTCTGGAGGAGAGACGGCAGCCGGATTCCGGTGTTGATCGGATATGTTTTGCTGGCCCAAAAGCGGCAAGAATCTGTGGCTTTTATTCTCGATTTGACAGTTGGCAAGCAGTTGGAAAGAGAACTGCACGATCGAGCCCAGGAATTGGCGCGGGCGAACCGGATTAAAGACGAGTTTCTAGGAACTTTGTCCCACGAATTGCGGACGCCGCTGAATGCGATGCTGGGATGGGCGCAACTGCTGCGAAGCCGCAAGTTTGACGAAAAAACGACTGTTCGGGCTCTGGAAACGATCGACCGCAATACACGCTCCCTAGCAACTCTGATCGACGATTTGCTGGACGTGTCGCAGATTATTACCGGGAAACAGTCGCTGAATTTGCGGTGGGTGGATGTGATTTCGACTGTTGAGGCTGCGATCGATACTCTCGCGCCCGCGATTGCGGCCAAAAATATTGAAATTGTGACGGATTTCGACCCAACTACCGGGCGGATTGTTGCCGATTCCGGTCGCTTGCAGCAGGTAGCGTGGAATTTACTCTCGAATGCGATTAAGTTTACTCCCGATGGCGGACAGGTGAAGGTGGCGGTGCATAAGGTGCAGGGGACGATGGGCTCTGAGCAATCGGCTTGCTGTAAAAATTTGTCGCCCGCTAGTGTCGAAATTGAGGTTAGCGACACGGGACAAGGGATTTCAGAAGAGTTTTTGCCCCACGTTTTCGAGCGGTTCAGTCAAGCTGACAGCTCTATAAGGCGATCGTACAACGGATTGGGTTTGGGTTTGGCCCTAGTGCGGCATTTTGTGGAAATGCACGGGGGGACGGTGCAAGCGGAATCCGCCGGGAAAGGAAAAGGCTCGAGGTTTTTAGTGAGATTGCCAATTCAACAGCTTCATTGCAACGGCGGATTTTCTGTGGCCGGGCTCGGGGAGTTGGCGATTTCTCAAAGCAAGGCGCCAACCCCTGTAAAGGAGGGTTTTGTTAGCAGCAATCTTTCGGGAGTGCGGGTGTTGGTGGTCGATATCGACGCGGATTCCCTGGATTTTGCCTGTACAGTGCTCGAAGATTGCGGCGCCCAGGTGGAGACTGCTAGCTCTGGAATGGATGTCCTGGAGGCGATTGAAAGGCTGAATCCGGATGTGTTGGCGATCGATATCGAGATGCAGGCCCCTGATGGAAAGGATCTGCTGCGGCAAGTGCGATCGCGGATGGTGGACAGGGAAATTCCGGCGTTGGCGTTCACGGCGGTTGGTAGGGTAGAGGAACGGATACGGGCACTGCAGCAAGGTTTTCAAATTTACGTGCCCAAGCCGATCGAGCCTGCTGAGTTGGTGGCGGTGGTGGCAAGTTTGGCGGGGCGATCGAACGATTTTAGATTTTAGATTTTAGATTGACTCCGCGATGACGGATGTCGTAACTAGACATCAATTTTCTTGCATTCGAGCGATCAAATCATAATTCTGAGGACTAAGGCCAACTGGCAGATTAAATAAAAATATGTAGTTGCGCTTGTGCGCTCTTAGCTTAGGAAATAGCGTACAAGCGCAACTGCATACTTAAAATTTAAGCTTTATTTGTAAGAGTTGCCCTTAATGCTCATCGTGCCGAAAAACTTTTTTAGTATGAATTAGACTTAAAGCTAATTTGTCAAGTCCCAAAAGTTATAAATTTAATTTAAGTCAAAGTTTGTAGCTTTCGATCGCAGGTGCAGGAACGATCGCCCCTAACAGTATCTCCTCAAATATCAAGTTCAGCAACGAGATGCTTCATTAGAAAAAGATTCGGCCGGCGTAAATGCTTCTAACACTCCTCTATTGCCCGCCGTGCAAGGATTTTTTTTGTTCTTGGATGTAGACTCGCCGCCCGGTTCCCACTATCGACGGCTAGATACCAGTTGCACCCGGCCGGCATCCATTTCATCCATTAATAACTCTAAAGCCTCATAATCAATATCCGAGATGTACCCCAAACGGGTGAGCTCGTAGTTGATTTCGTTTTCAATGTCAGGGGTCAACTGCTTAATATAGAGGGCTTTTTCTACAAGTTGACGAATAGCATGAGTTGCTTGCATAGTAAGTCGGAGAACTCCGTACAGTTTAATTTTCCTCTGAACAGTCGAGCAAAAAGGTGATCTAGATCAGAACTAAAAAGTGATTTAAATTACATTGTTCAGTTTTATCTAACAGCTAGGGCAAAGTCGATCGCAATTTTTAGAGTTACCAAGACTTGCGCCTGCTGGCATCAATAAAAAATAGTATAGTAGCTTACGTTTTCTGCCCAAATCTTAGGCAAAATTTCATAAAAATGAGTCAATAAATAAAGATTCAGTAAAATCACTGAAAACAACTGGTCAGTTTGCCTCAGATTAAGTTAGGATCAGAGTAATCAAGTACGTTTATGCTTACATCCGTCCAGCGCAGTAGTTGAAAAGTAGTTGAAAATACGTAGCAATCATAGGTTTGACATATGCAGACACTTCTTGCCCATAAACCAATTACGGTGATTCGACCCCTAGACTACCTGAATGCAGCCACCTGCCCAGAAGTCGGACGGCAAATAGCGACAGCAATTGCAGCCCCCGGGGTTGTAGCGGTACTCGTAGATTTGGGTGCAGTAAAATTTATTGACAGTGCCGGTTTGATGGCATTGGTTTCGGGGCTGAAGCAGGCGAAAAAAATGGGGCGCAGGTTTAGTCTTTGCTCGGTATCCCCCGGGATTAAGATGATTCTGGAACTCAGCCAACTCGATCGAGTTTTTGAAATATTTGAAAATGTCGATAGCTTTGAGGCCGAAAACTCCTGCGTAAAACAACACTGATAGAGCCTCCTCATCGACGAGAACACGCAACAAAACACAGCAAATTCGGTTAAATGCCCGAAAAGACAGACGACTGTCGTTGGCGTGTTGGCAGATTTTAAGGTAGGCTGCTTAAGAGTCGCAAATATTTAGCGAGTCGAGCCGTGGCAGTAAAAGTCGAAGAATTACTTACAGCAGAGATTAATCAGCCTGCTCGTTATCTGGGAAACGAATTGGGGGCTACGCACAAGCCTTGGGACGGGGCGTCTGTGCGCTGGGTTCTTACTTACCCAGAAGTGTATGAAGTTGGTGCTTCCAATCTGGGGCACATCATCCTTTACAACATTTTGAATGCTTTGCCGAGGCAGTTGTGCGATCGGGCTTATTTGCCCGCACCAGACTTGGCAGCAAAACTGCGATCGACCAAAACTCCCCTGTTTGCCGTAGAATCAAGGCGATCGCTCACAGAATTTGATATTCTGGGCTTTAGCCTCAGCTACGAACTCGGAGCCACAAACATTCTGGAAATGCTGGATTTAGCCGGCATTCCCCTAACTTGGCAAGAAAGAGCGACAAATCGCCAAAACGGTCAAATGCCGCTGATTTTTGCTGGCGGGCAAACGGCAACTTCCAACCCCGAACCCTACGCGGACTTTTTTGACTTCATCGCTTTGGGAGATGGAGAAGAGTTGCTGCCAGAAATTGGCTTGATTTTGGCAGAAGGCAAAACTAATAATTTGAGCCGAGAAGCATTGCTGCTGGATTTAGCGCAAATTCCAGGCGTCTACGTCCCGCAATTCTACGATATGGCGGCCGACGGTTCTGTTCATCCCAACCGCCCGCAAGTTCCAGAACGAATTCTGCGCCGCGTGGCAACTCCGATACCAGCTTATTCGATCGGCCTAGTTCCCTACGTCCAGACAGTACACGACAGACTGACAGTAGAAATCCGCCGGGGATGCACCCGCGGCTGTCGCTTCTGTCAGCCGGGAATGCTGACTCGCCCCGCGCGCGATGTCGAACCGCAGCAAGTCGTAGAGGCGATCGAACAGGGAATGCAAGCCACCGGGCAAAGCGAGTTTTCCCTGCTTTCCCTCAGTTGTTCCGACTATCTGGCACTCCCAGCAGTCGGGATGGAAATCAAAAATCGCCTGAAAGATAAAAATATTTCTCTGTCTCTACCCAGCCAGCGAGTTGACAGATTTGACGATAATATTGCCGACATTCTCGGCGGTACGCGACAAGGCGGTTTGACTTTTGCCCCGGAAGCAGGTACTCAGCGGATGCGGGACATCGTTAACAAAGGTTTGACCAACGAAGAATTGCTTCGGGGTGTCAAAACTGCGGTCGATCGCGGCTGGGATAAAATCAAGCTGTATTTTATGATCGGTTTGCCCGGAGAAACAGATTTTGATGTTCTCGGCATCGCCGAAACAGTCCGCTGGCTGCACCGGGAATGCAGGCTCGATGGCAGGCGGGGACTGACTTTTAACTTGACAATTTCTAATTTTACGCCTAAGCCTCACACTCCTTTTCAGTGGCACTCGGTTTCAACTGCTGAGTTTTCCCGCAAGCAAAAACTCCTGAAGGAAGAGTTTCGGGGGATGCGGGGCGTCAAGGTGAATTACACTGATGTGCGGATTTCGGCAATGGAGGATTTTGTCGGACGGGGTGATCGGCGTTTGGCTGCTGTAGTCCGCCGCGCTTGGGAACTTGGTGCGGGTATGGATGCGTGGTGGGAAAGCTTGGATCAGGCTTACAAAGCTTGGACTCAGGCGATAGATGAATCGGACCTTACCTGGAAATACCGCCAAGTCGAAACCGGCGAGTGGAATCTTTTTGATAAGGAAGAGGAGCACGATACGGATGCGGACACGGATACACGGATGAATTTAACGCCGGGGGCGGGCACGGCGGGGGCGGGCACGGGGGCACCGCCCCTACTGGATCAACCTTTGCCTTGGGATCACTTAGACACGGGGATCGACAAAAACTGGCTGAAAATTGACTTGCAAAAGGCTTTAGAAGCAGCGACGGTTCCTGACTGTTCCTTTGAAGGGTGTTCGCGCTGCGGGGTTTGCGGCACCGATTTCGGACACAATGTGGTTGTGGATGCGCTGCCAATTCCTGAGTTTGCTGGGGAGTTTGTCCCGAATACGGAGCGGAAACAGCGTTTGCGGGTTTGGTTCGGGAAGGTGGGCGATATGGCTTTGGTTGGTCATTTGGATTTGATCCGATTGTTCGATCGAGTAGTCCGCAGAGCCGATTTGCCGATTTCGTTTACCGGCGGGTTTCACCCGAACCCTCGGATTTCTCTGGCAAATGCTCTGCCTCTGGGTGTTACCAGCACAGGGGAAATTGCCGACTTTGAGCTCGCTGAGTCGATCGATGTTGAAAGTTTTCGGGAAAAGTTGGTCGCTAAGCTGCCGGAAAATATTCCGATTTACAAGGTTGAGTCGATCGATCTCAAAGCTCCTTCTGCTAACCAGTTGTTGGAAGCAGCGGAGTACGTGATTGCTGTCGCTGTAGGGGGTTCGCTGACAGAAAATGGCGAATTAGACCGGGGAAATGCTGCTCCTGTCTCCGTGGCTCCTGATGCCAATTGGGAAGCTTGGGTTAAGAAGATCGTCGAAACCGAGGCTTTTTGGCGGGTGCATACTACTAAGTCGGGAAAGACTCAGGATGTCAATTTGCGCGATCGACTGCACAAACTAGAACTTGTAGAGCAGCAACCAGACAGCAGCAGCTCTGCTAGGAGTGCTACATCCGAAGGTAGAGCCGTCTTGCGCTTTACCGGCAGTTGTCGCAGCGACGGTAACTTGCTAAAGCCAGAACATATTGTGTTCATGCTCGAACAAGTCAGCCAGCACGAAATTCAGCTTCTGCAGGTTGAGCGTAGTCAGCTAATCCTGGGTTATGGTTAAGATAGGGAAGGCGTGGTGGAATATTTCACCTTCGACTCTAGATCGGGATGTGTCGTTTCACGCTATAATCGCTTGTTATGGAAGCCGCCGCGGCTCGAGCGCTTTAGTCGCTCGCCGCTAAGAGTCAACCAGCAACGCGGGCTGGGTGCAAATTGCTTCTGTTCAAGACTTCAAGCCTTTTTGTTGTACATTCACGGGCTAAATCTACCGCCAAACCCGCCGGAGCGGGGTCTGAACCACATTTAGCGATTAATTTCGATTGATCGACTGGTTGTCGGTGGTCGGCTTATTCAATAATCTCACGGTTCAAACCGCAGAGCGGGTATTCAACAATAGATGTTTTTGACGGGTCAAAAAACGGAGATAAGCCCCCGACTTAAGTCGTGGAGAACCAAAAATTTGAGATTTTAGACTTTAGTTCAATCTCCCAGATTCATCTGTGGAGTAAATCTAAAATCTAAAACCTAACATCTCAAATCGACTGACCCGTCAAAAAACAGAGATAAGCCCCCGACTTAAGTCGTGAAGAACCAAAAATTTGAGATTTTAGACTTTAGTTCAATCTCCCAGATTCATCTGTGGAGTAAATCTAAAATCTAAAACCTAAAATCTCAAATCTCAAATCGACTGACCCGTCAAAAAACGGAGATAAGCCCCCGACTTAATTCCTGGAGAATCAAAATTTGAGATTTTAGACTAAATTTCAATCTCCCAGATTCATTTGTGGAGTAAATCTAAAATCTCAAATCTCAAATCTCAAATCGACTGACGAGGTTTTAGGGTTGGCAGGGGCGGAGGTTGCAGTCGAATGCCAAGCTGGGGTATGTTGAGTGCGATCGCGCAAGAATTCAACAAAAGTCTAGGCGCTTTCACTCCTACCTACTTTCGCTCAAAACCAGCCCTCAACCACCACGCAAGCGGAGTTATCAGTTCGTAGTGTTAAGTTGTGTGTTAAGAAATTGGTACGGTGTCAATGAATTTATTCGCGCTCGTTCAAAGGAAGAGTTGTAAGTGTTGAATTTTGAGTATTGATTTCGCAATTCTCAACTCAAATCTCAATATTGCTAACTCGATAAAAGCCTCCTTATTTCTATCTCTCAGATTTATCTGCTGAGCATAACTCATAACTCTGTACGGGCGGGTTTAACTACTTTATCTGTAACAGTTAACAGTGAACAATCAACAGTTAACAGTTAACAGTGAACGGTCAACAGTTAACTTTCCTTCCACCCTGCACCAACTCACAGCTAATAACTCTTCAAGCTACTACTAATTACAGTCTAAGTCAGAGGCACTATGAGTGCGTAAGTGTCTCTAACTTGCTGCCAGTTTTTTGAGGAAATTGAATGACAAAGCAGATAGTTATAGCAGAGCAGCATCGCATTGCTGCCGTCTTTTCAGAAGATCAAATCCAAGAACTTGTGGTAGCCACAGGCAGCCACCAAGTCAGTGACATTTACTTGGGAATTGTTGAAAATGTACTCCCTGGGATAGATGCGGCGTTCGTCAATATTGGCGATCCAGAACGTAACGGGTTTATGCACGTCACAGACCTCGGCCCGCTGCGCCTTAAACGCTCGGCAGGAGCAATTACAGAACTCCTGACCCCCCAGCAGAAAGTGGTGGTACAGGTAATGAAAGAACCGACGGGCAGCAAAGGCCCCCGGCTGACAGGCAACATTACCCTGCCGGGCCGCTATTTGGTACTGATGCCCTACGGCAGGGGAGTCAATCTCTCGCGGCGGATCAAGTCGGAAGCCGAGCGCAACCGCCTCAGAGCCCTGGCTATTTTGGTGAAACCGGCCGGGATGGGGCTGCTGGTACGCACTGAAGCTGAAGGGATGACTGAAGAAGCGATCATGGAAGATTTGGAAGTCCTCCAAAAACAGTGGGAAGCTGTTCAACTCGAAGGCGGTACTTCGCGGGCGCCGGCACTGCTCAACCGGGATGACGATTTTATCCAGCGGGTGCTGCGAGATATGTTCAGCGGTGACGTGAATCGGATTGTGGTGGACTCGCAAAATGGAATTAAGCGGGTGAAGCAGCAGTTGATGAGCTGGAACGGCGGTAAACTTCCTGCGGGAGTTTTGATCGACCACCACCGAGAGCGCGCCTCGATTTTAGAATTTTTCCGGGTTAACGCTGCGATTCGAGAAGCCCTCAGACCAAGGGTTGATTTGCCTTCGGGCGGTTATGTGATTATCGAGCCGACTGAGGCGCTGACGGTGATTGATGTCAACTCTGGCTCGTTTACTCGATCGGCGACGGCTCGGGAAACTGTACTCTGGACAAATTGCGAAGCAGCAACGGAAATTGCTAGACAACTGCGGTTACGCAATATTGCCGGGGTGATTATTGTTGACTTTATTGACATGGAATCCCGCCGCGATCAGTTGCAGGTGCTGGAACATTTCAATAAAGCTCTCAAAGCTGACAAAGCTCGCCCGCAAATCGCTCAACTGTCGGAATTGGGACTGGTAGAACTGACCCGCAAGCGCCAAGGTCAAAATATTTACGAGTTGTTCGGCCACAGTTGTCCTACTTGCAGCGGGTTGGGTCATCTGGTGCACTTGCCCGGGGAAGAAGACTTCGCCGCAGCGGTGCGGGAATCGGGCGATCGCACTGTTGCTTCCTCGAACCGCGTTTTGTTGAATTTGCCAGAAGGATTGGAACGCCGCAGCTTGACGCCTGTGGCGGCTGCAACTCCTGCACCAGTGCGGGAAGAACGCCCCCCCGAACCTGCTCGGGCTGCTTGGGAACCTCAAAGCGAAATTTTGGATTTTGAGACCGGCAGCAACGCCTCGCCTTTGGACTTGCTCAACCATCCCAGCTATCAGGATTTGGGGAACGGAACTAGACGCCGCCGCCGCCGCCGGATTGGCGAAGAGCCTTTTGCTCTTCCGGCGGAGGAGGAGCCGGTACGCAGCAAGTTGCGGCTGCCGAATACTTCGAGCGCGCCCGTCGCGGATACGCGCTCTGAGTATCTGGCACCCCCCGGCATCCGGGCGGCTTCGGAGGGCTTCGGGCTGGTGAATATGGCGACTGTTGGCAGGCGCGAGGATTTCGATCGCGTGCGTCCGGCTAAGTCTGAATTGATGAAGCCGATGGTGGAGCCTCCAGAGGTGATTTCGGTGGAAATGACGGCGGAGGAGCAGGATGTTTATGCTCTGATGGGTATTTCTCCTTTGGTGCTTACGGATCGCAGCGTGAAAAATCCTAAGAATGCGATCGTTTCAGTCACTCTCCCCGGAGCGGCCCCGAACAAGCCGCCTTTCGAGCAGCTCGAATTTGAATTTGAACCGGCGGCGTCTGCACAGAATGCTGAGGAACGGGATTATTATCCAGAAAGGTCGGCAGTTGAGCCTGTTTTTTCTGAGGAGGATGATGAGGCCCAAATTTACGGCGAGAGTTCGATCGACGAAACTGATGATTTTGATCCGATGGAGGAACCCAGCGATGTGATGGACGAATCCCAGGAGCCGATCGAATCCTATGAGCCGATCGAATCCTATGAGCCGATCCAATCCTATGAGCCGATCGAATCCTATGAGCCGATCCAATCCCAGGAGCCGATCGAACCCAGCCAACCCAGTGAACCCAGTGAACCCGAGGAGCCTGCTATCAACCGCCGCCGCCGCCGCCGCTCGTCAGCCGTTGTGGATGAGTGATATGAAGTCAGAGGGAAGAAGGAAGAAGCCAGAGGGAAGAGGGAAGAAGGAAGAAGTAGAAATTTTTACTCTCTTCCCATCTTTCCATCTTCCCCTTTCCCCTTCTCCCTCGAACGCTTTGGTAATTGCGGGTGTGGATGAAGTCGGACGAGGCGCTTTGTTCGGGCCGGTGGTGGCTGCTGCCTGCATTTTGCCCGACGAAGTTCTCGATGAATTAGCAAGTTGCGGGGTGCGCGACAGCAAGCAGTTGAGTGCCGCAGCGCGGAGTCGGTTAGCTTTGAAAATCCGGGCTGTGGCTGTTGACTGTCAAATTGGTGGGGCTTCGGTGCGGGAGATCGATCGCCTCAATATTTTGCAGGCTTCTTTGTTGGCGATGAAACGGGCGATTTTGAAGTTGAAGGTGAGGCCGGATTTGTGTTTGGTTGATGGGAATCAAAGGATTCCCAATTTGGCTATCGAGCAAGAGACGATGATTAAGGGTGATGCGCGATCGATTCAGATTGCTGCTGCTAGTATTGTGGCCAAGGTTTGGCGCGATGAATTAATAGTACGTTTAGCTGTTAAGTATCCTGAATATGACTTGACAAATAACAAGGGATATGGTACCGCTAAACATAAGTTAGCTTTGGAACGTTGCGGTGTATCTGTCTTTCACCGAAAATCTTTTAGTCCTTGTCGAAAATAGTTATCAGAAATCAGAATTACTCGTTAGATCGCGTCCGGTTAATCAGCGATCTAACGAGTCCGATCGTCCCGATCGCTCTTTTAAACGATCGCGATTCAAAATAAAAGAACCACTCGACCTATCTTTTTTTTGACAACAATCAGCCCCCAGGGCAGTAAACCTCAATCTCTAATTCGCTTTACCCGAATGGTACTAAGATAGGCTATATTGCAAAAACTGGTAGTTGTTTGGTAAAACCTACATTCCGCACCCACAACTATCACAAAGCACTTGATTGTATCCTAAGCTTTAGTATCAACGGGGTCAACGGGCTATATCCCTGATTCTGTCTGCTTTGTAGCTCCCTGTGTTACCCCATTCGTAACAAGTTAAGCTTGGATGGCTGCTGTCAAGGGGATTTGAGAAGATGCTTCAAAGAAAAAGCAGTCAGACCCTCGCTGTCGATCGGGAAAAGGTGCCACAATTAACTTAACGTTGTGTTTTCGTTGAGATTTAACAATACCTAAATCTCGATTTTCGGGTGTGGCAAAATACTCTATCGGATCGGTTGCCTTACCTTTTTGGCGGGCCACATAAAAATGGTAAAGACCCCGGTAAATCATTTCTAATGAAATCGAATCTATTGGTAAAGAGAGTTGGTAAGCAACGGCATCACCTAAATCAACTAAGATTGCATAAAATATCCAAGTTACCCAAATTTGAAGCTGGATGTCGTTGAGAGAACCCGTCCACAAATAACTTAATCTCAACAGCCTTTTTACGGTATTAAAAGCCGATTCAATCCTCCAACGCCTGCGATATAAATCTGCTACGACGTAGGGTTGTAATACTTGAGGCTCAAGTACGCTTGTCAAATAATAATGCCAGGTTTTACCCGAATGAACTTCAATCAGACGTAAGGTAATAAATGGAGTTTTTGCTGTTCCCGAACCCAAACGTACTAGACTATCTTTCAGGTCGTAACTTTTGGTAAATACTCGCTGTATTTGAATTGCTGCTCCTTTTTTTAAACGAGTAATTAAATGGATATCTCGTTCAATTAATTTGAGCCAAAAGCTAAAATGGTAAAATTCTCTCTCCAGTAATAGTAAGGTTTTAGCTGGCACTAATTGCAGGATTTTTTCTTCAAGCTTAACATCAGAAGCTCTGGGGTTTTCCTGAAACCAAATATCAACCGGGAGCCTGGTCATTAAATCTATAACTGTTGCCATTTTACCTGCCAACTGCCCTTTAGGTATATCTTCCAGGCTCTTGAGCTTGCAAAACAATGCTTCGAGCGTCGCAGCTCTCTACTATCCAAATTATCGAAAATTTGTTCAAGGCAAATTGAATGCTTTTTGGTAAAAGTCGCTGGTTTCTCTGGTACCAAGCAGTTCTTAAACTGGCGTAATAATTTTTTGAATACTCCCTCCAATAATGTGGCGGGAAAACTTAGAAACCTTTGAGACATTGCTTGTTGAGTTACTGTTCTAGGTCTGCACAACAAAAAACCTTCTCTTGCTAACATTCTTGTGAGTTCTGTTACTCCAGATACGTCTCGCCATAGCAAAGTTAATACTGCTGCTACCATCAACGGTAGGTTAAGAATTCTTCCTCGCAAACCCAGTTAACGGTAGTAATTTTCTTGTGAGGTAATCGCCGGTGTTAGTAATGCCCATAGTTGTGAGGCAATCTCCTCGTCCTCCACCATCGGTTTTGTAGTTTTTTTGGCGTGGTCACGGTTGGTTTTTTGACTTTTAGCCATATTTACTGACCTACACAATCGCTCAATTATTTGTCAATTATATCATTTGATAATACCAGCGCCCATAACTATTATCGATCGTCCGCCATTATTATCGATCGTCCGTAACTATTATCGATCGTCCGTAACTATTATCGATCGCCCGCCACATAATTCGATCGCGATGCAACGCCAATCAAGTACACAACTTATTAATAATGATAATCGCAATCGGGTGAGAGAGTCCGCCGCAGGCGGACTCTCTCACCCTTTCCTCTATTTCATTATCATTATTATTTTATAATATTTCTATCCCAAGAGGTATTGACAAAATCTACTCTTTTCTAACTTGTTACCAATGGTGTTACCGGGTCAGCTTTAACCCTTCACTAACTGTTAAAATCTTGCAACTTAACCTCGCCAAATGGTGGAGTTTTGTGTTGTGCGATGCCTTCATTCTATAATTTTTATCTCACCCAATCATGTGAGGGAATTGTCAGAGTCGGGTACTTCCCTACCAGTCTAGATAATTGAGAGCAGGAAAAAGTCAAATGTTTGGAAGTCATAAACTACCCATGGTGGTAGATATAGCCATTACCCTTTTCGGAATTGCTGGGATTGTGGCTGGGTTCGTGTTTTTGAACTGGCTGGCTGGTTTTAGCTTAAAAGCGCTAGAGTCAACCCGGTTTCGGAATCACTCTCCAAAAGTCACGAACCTGCGACAAAATATCACGGTCATATTACTCGTGACCTGCGTCGCTCTGTGTTTGCTGGTGGCAGGAGTGAATGGGGTAATGATTTTTCAGGGGAAAAGTCTCTTGTCCTTTTACCTGGGTTTGCTCAGCAGCATTCCCCGCAAAATTTGGAACCAACTCGCGATCGCCTTCTTGAAGTGCATTAGCCTACTATTGCTGGTCAAGCTCAGTCTACCTTATCTACTACAGGTGTTCGATCGGGGCAGCGTGCTGGCTCAAGGCTCGGATCAGATCACCGCCAACGACGAAAGCGTTGAGGTATTTTTCAACTCGCTCAAAAAGGTTGTATCAAATGGAACTTGGCTGCTGGCGTTGATTTTTTGCAGCGATTTTCTGAACGCACCGGCTGTCGTCACCAAGTATCTCAGAGTCGGACTCAAAGCTTATCTGGCAGTTTCTCTAGGGCAGTTGCTCATCAAAGTGCTGTCTGTGCTGATCGACACGCTGGATGCTCTGAGTCTGCGTTACTCCAGCAGCGAAAATGTATTGCGTCACTATGAACGCTTTCGACACTTAGTGCCAGGACTGAAGAAGGCGCTGGAATACATTTTGTATGTTGCGATCGCAACTCTAATTATTCAAGACATCGACTCCATCGCTTGGATTACGAATTATTCAGGTCAAATCATCCAGATAATTGGACTCTATTTCCTCTGTGGAGTATTTATTGAATTTACTAATATCATCTTAGAAGATTTAGTCCTCAAAACCGATCATCTTACCGATTTGCAGCGGCAGCGGCGTCTTACTATCATTCCCCTCTTCAAAAGTATCTTAAAGTATCTGACTTATTTTGTCGGAGGAATTCTTGTTCTCAATTTAATTGGCATCAATCCAACTCCCATTCTGGCTGGAGCAGGTATAGTCGGTATAGCTGTGGGGTTTGGGGCACAAAACTTAATCAACGATATTGTCTGCGGCTTCTTCATTTTGTTTGAAAACTACTATCTTGTGGGTGACTACATCGAGGCAGGGAAGGGAGAAGACCGGATTTTGGAGGGAGAAGTTGAAGCCATCGAACTTCGTACTACTCATGTTCGTCACCCAGACGGACAGTTACAGATTATCCGCAACGGAGAAATCGGCTCAATCGTCAATTACTCCAAGCGATACAGCTATGCCAAGGTAGATGTTCCAGCTCCACCAGGTTTGGATCTGGAGGCAGTGCATGCATTAATTAATGAGGCCGGACGGCAGCTTCAGAGTGAATGCCCAGAAGTATTGGAATCCACGCGAATTGAAGGACTAGAAAATTTTGATGTCGACAATCTGGTTATCCGAACCATGACTCGGGTGAAACCAGGCAAGCATATACATATTCAACGGTTATTACGCAGCAAGCTCAAGTCAGTGTTCGATAGACAATTTGCACAGAGATAATTAAGTAGGTCGGCATTAATATTTACTGTTGAGGCAAGGCAGAGGGCAGAAGGCAGAAGGGAAGAAGATTTTAGGATCAAAACATTCGTTGACATACCTTGTTTTTTTGTCTCTGCTCACATCTTGCACTAGAGCCAGAAACTACTTTCTTGCAACTGCTCTTACCTGAAACTCCGGATTTTTCGTAGAGGAACCCGGTTTCTCAAGCCTGATTGAGAAATATGCAAGACACACACGAGCTAGCCTTTTATAACTTAATAAACCTCTTGAAAAAAATATGTGTTATCCTTAAAATTTGGATCGAGTTTAGGTCAAACTTTGAATTATGGGGTTGATTGGCATCTCCTTAAACTTGCCGGGCCTGCTAGATTATAAAATTGGCTAAACCTTCCATATTAGCACAAAATTATTTTGCAAGAAGTCTATTATTCAATGCAGCAAAAAACTGCATCACTATCTCGTTTTCAGAAAATATGGATATCCTCTGCCTGACAAAGTTCAGTCCTGCTGTCGCGTCTGGCTCAGTATCATCTAATTCCCGGTTCAGTGGGTCAACAATCGCTAATTTGTTCGATCGGCAATTCTATGATAAACTCGGCTCCGTGGCCGAGTGCAGACACGCAACTCAGTTTGCCACCGTGTTCTTGGACAACTTTGTAGGAAATTGACAGGCCTAAACCGGTGCCTTTGTCGGCGGGTTTGGTGGTAAAAAAAGCCTCGAATAACTGCTGGGAAACTTCTTCTGGCATACCGGGGCCGTTGTCAGAAATCCTAATTACAGCATGGGAGTTTTGGACTTCTGTCCTAATTTTAATCTTGCTGCGGTTAGCTTTGACTTGGGCAACAGAACGCCCTTCGTTGTATTCCTCGATCGCGTCGATCGCATTTCCGATCAAATTCATAAATACCTGATTGATTTTCCCGGCATAACACTCAACCAGAGGCAAATTTCCATAGTCCTTAATTACCGCAATTTCGGGATAGTTACCTCTGGCTTTCAGACGGCTTTGCAGAATCAGCAACGTTCCTTCAATCCCTTCGTGCAGATTAACCTTGCTCATTTGAGAATCGTCTTTGCGAGAGAAATTTCTGAGCGATCGCACAATTTCCCGAATGCGATCGGCCCCAACCTGCATCGAAGACATCGCTTTCGGCAAATCTTCTAGCAGAAACTCTAATTCGATATCCTTAATTTTATCTTGAATTGCTGCCGGCGGCTGCGGGTAGTGCTTCTGGTACATATCGATCAAATTCAGCAAATCTTCCGTGTAGTGGCCGACGTGGACGAGATTGCCGCAGACGCTGCTAACAGGATTGTTAATTTCGTGAGCGACACCGGCTACCATTTGACCCAGAGTAGACATTTTCTCAGTGTGAATCAATTGAGCTTGAGTTTGCTGCAATTCGTGCAAAGTATTTTCGAGTTGAAGTTTTTGCTGCGTTAACTCTGTTTGCGATCGCAGCAAAGCTTCTTCACTGCGTTTCTGCTCGGAAATATCAGTAATTAACCCTTCCAAAGCTATCAATTCTCCAGAGTCGGAAAACACTCCCAAACCTTGCTCCCAAACCCATTTTAATTCGCCATTTTTAGAAGTAATTCGGTAATTTAGCTGATAGGGTCGATTTTCTTGTAAGGCAACTTGCACGGCATTCCACAAATTATCGCGATCGTCCGGGTGAGTCAATTCCGATATAGAAACTTCCCGAGTGCCGATAAACTCTTCAGGAGAATAGCCGGATAACTGATAGCAACCTTCGCTGACAAACTCCATACTGCGATCGGCATCGTTGCGAAAACGGTAGGCCATCCCCGGCAAATTGCTCATCAGCGTCGCCAAGGCCCGCTGGCTTTCCCGTAGGGCTTCTTCGGTGTGTTTGCGATCGGTAATATCAGTCATCACCGCCAACATACAGAGTTCGCCGTCCAAATTAATCAACTCTGCTGACAGCAAACACACCACCACCGATCCCGACTTCATACGAAACTCGCATTCCTGATTGCGAACAACACCTTGTTCGTGCAAACTTTGTCTAAAATTAACTCGGTCTTCAGGCCTTACCCAAATATTTAACCCCGGTACTGTATTAGAAATCGTTTCTTCTAAAGCGTAACCAGTCATCGACAAAAAACTATCATTAACTTCAATAAAACGACCCTCAGCAAAAGTAGTAATTATCATCGGATCTGGACTCGACCGAAAAGCCTTAGAAAACTTTTCTTCCGACAATCTCAACTTTTTAATAGCCTCTTCCAACTGACTTGTCCGCTTTTTAACTCGGCATTCCAATACCTCGTTAGCCTGCTTCAGGGCTTCCTCAGCCTGCACCCGATAAGTGATATCGCGCACCACGCCTTGCAGCCCTATTTTGCCGCCGATATCCATAGAAGTTAGCAGCACTTCCGCCGGAAACTCAGAACCATCCAAACGGCAGTGTCGCCAGTCAAAACGGCAATTTCCCGATCGCATAGCGGTATTAATGCGCTCTTGATAAAGACTCATAGAATCTTGTCCGTCCGGTTGCAACTGCGGGCTGAAATCCGAAGGATGCTTACCGCAAAACTCCGATTCAGTGCTGCATCCAAATAACTTTAAAGTAGCCGGATTGCAATCCAAAAAACCCTCTTCGTCTAGCAGCATTACCGCATCAGTCGTCGATTCGTACAAAGTGCGAAACTTTTTTTCCGACGCCTGCAAAGAAGCAATCAACTGCATCTTTTCCTCAGCCGCCCGCTTTTGCTCAGTAATATCCTGCATTACTTGAGAAAAGCCCTGCAACTTTCCCCTTTCATCGCGCAAAGGAGTAACAATAATATTCGCCCAAAATCGCGATCCGTCTTTGCGAAGCCGCCAGCCTTCATTTTCGTATCGACCTTCGGCTACCGCCCGGATTAATTTTTCTTGGGGTTTGCCGATTTCTAGATCTTCTTTCGTGAAAAAACACTCCGCATTATTGCCGACTATTTCATGAGATCTGTATCCAAAAATGCGTTCTGCACCAGAATTCCAGCTAGCTACATACCCATCAGTATCTAACATGAATATAGCGTAATCCTTAACGCCTTCAATTATTAAGCGCAGGCGTTCTTCGCTTTCTCGAAGTGCAGATTCTGCTTGCTTGCGCTGGGTGACATCTTCTACAAAACCTTCGTAGTAGAGCAATTTCCCTGATTCATCGCAGACAGCCCGCGCATTCTCAGCGATCCAAATTATTGTTCCGTCTCGGCGATAAATCTGCGACTCAAAATCCGATACGATACCCTGTTCTTGCAAAGCAGAAACAAACTGATCGCGCCGCTCGGGATTGACGTAAAGCTGATCGCTGATATCAGTCAGACAGCCCATCAATTCCTCGGCGGAATTATATCCGTAGATGCGAGCCAAAGCTGGGTTCGCGCTGATGTAGCGACCGGATTGGGTTGTTTGAAAAATACCCGACACAGCATTTTCAAACATGCTATAATATTTTGCTTCCATTTGGTGCAGTGCCTCCGCGACATTCAGGCATTCTATCGCTTTATTTCCTAATTTTTGATTTCCCACTTGTGAATACCCTGCTCTTGTGTGTGAGTTGAATATTTTTGGTCTACCGCCTGTTAAATTTGAGCCGTTACTTAGGCTGAAAGATGGTGTGTCGCAGCCGGAGACAAGTGTGTTTATTCATCTGTCCTACGGGGCTGTTAGTTGTTAGTGGTTGAGCAGAAAGTTTAGTCGATCGGGTATTTATTTGAGGCTTGACGCAGCCCCAAAACGGATACCGTGCCACGTACTTAAGTCGTGGAAAGATAAAAATTTTAGACACTAGTTCAAGATCCCAAATTTATCTGTGGGGTAAATCTAAAATCTCAAATCGACTGACTGGCTGTCACGATCGCATTGGCACATCGATCTGCCTGCGATGCAGGTGTTCTAGAAAAACCCGTTCCTTGAAATCTCCCTGAATATATTAGCAGTTGAATACCCTGAAATAAGTTAGTAGCAAGGATGTTGTTACAACAATAATAAAAGGCAGCGACTTCGACAACCGCAAGACTCTATTTTTAGGATTTGGGTGAGAGTACGATCGACTTTTACCCGAAGCAACTAACCCGCCTGCAAGAGCTAAATGCTCGCTGTCCTTGCTGTCAGTCGATTGGAGATTGGAGATTTGAGATTAAAGAATTGACTCCAAAGATGAATCTTGGGCTCCCTAAATTCTAAAATTTTTTGGTCTCCACAACTTTTGTCGGAAACTTTTATCAGTCTTTGGCTGCTCTGAGTTACTGTTAAGTATTATTGCTGATAGATAATACAGCAGACTGCTGGCAGTTATAGGATCGGGGGTTTCTATGTAAAGTTGGCACAACAATAGGGTAATTGTTGTATCAAAAAATTCATATTCTGCTGCTGCGGGCGGAAAAATTCTGTAGCGGTGGTGGCATTTGGGCAAAAATCTGGGCCCGATCGCGCAAAATTTGGTCGGCAAGTCTGGTAAAATCCCGATCGATTCTCGGTTTGGCCGCAAACCTCGATCGGGCTAAATTTGACTAGAAACTAATAAATGACAGATTCTCCTCTACTAGCCACGCCAGAGTTATCCCCTGCTTCAACCCAGACGCCGGATTCTCCTGTATGGCCAGCCCTCCTGCAACAACTACTAGACAGACAATCTCTCTCACGCGCCCAAGCAGCCGACTTGATGCAGGGATGGCTAGCCGAAGCTATTCCCCCCGTCCTCTCAGGAGCCATTTTAGCGGCCATCCAAGCCAAAGGCATCTCTGCCCAAGAATTAGTAGGAATGGCTCAGGTATTGCATTCTCAGTCGCTTGCAGGCGAGTCGGAGAGCCTTTTCAATCCCAAATCCTCAATCTCCAATCTCAAATTAATTGATACTTGCGGCACAGGCGGCGACGGCGCATCCACGTTTAACATTTCCACTGCTGTAGCTTTTGTGGCAGCAGCCGGCAAAGTTCGAGTCGCGAAACACGGAAATCGCTCCGCATCGAGCAAAGTGGGTTCTGCTGACGTGTTGGAAGCACTGGGAGTCAACCTCAACGCCGCTCCCGCGAAGGTAAGAGCTGCGGTAGACTCCGTGGGCATCACCTTTTTATTTGCCCCTGGGTGGCATCCCGCACTTAAGGCTGTAGCGTCGCTCCGGCGCAGTTTGAAGGTGCGGACTATTTTTAACCTATTAGGGCCCATTGTCAATCCTATGCGCCCTACAGGGCAGGTAATCGGGGTGTTCGATCCTAGTCTGGTATCAACTATTGCTCGAGCTTTGGGCGAATTGGGGACTGAGTTAGCTGTAGTCGTTCACGGCAGAGAAAAATTGGACGAGGCGGGTTTGGGTGATGTGACTGATTTGGCGGTTTTGTCGGATGGCAAAGTGGAACTCACTACTTTAGACCCGGAAAAGGTAGGATTGACACCAAGTGCGATCGGCTCGTTAAAAGGCGGAAATGTTGAGGAAAACGCCGAGATTTTGCGGAACGTTTTGCAAGGCAAAGGTACGGCCGCACAAATGGATGTTGTAGCTTTGAATGCCTCTTTGGCTTTTCAGGTGGGAGGTGCAATTCCTATGGGTTCTCACGCAGCAGGAGTTTCTCTGGCTAAGGACATTTTATTGAGCGGTGAATCTTGGTTGAAGTTGCAGCAGTTGATTGAGTTTTTGAAATGAAGTCAGTTGACAGTTGACAGTTGACAGTTGGCAGTTGACAGTTGACAGTTGTTAGTTGGCAGTTGGCAGTTGACAGTTGTTATATCATATTCGGTCGATTGACCATGATTCCTGTAGGGGCTGGTTCACCAGCAATAGTCGCCAAAAACCCGCCCCGACTCAAAAACCCGCCCCGACTTAAAAACCCGCCCCGACTATGTATGATGCGCGATCGATCGGACATGATATTAGTTGTTAGTTGACCCGAAAGCAGTTGGTAGTTGTTAGGAAAGCAGTTGCTACAAATAACGAGTAACCAATAACAAATAACAACTAATAAATAACAACTAACTGCTGACTTCTTGTTAAGAGCGCGGTCGAAATTCGATGACATCTTGCTTAATAGTCACATCTTTATTACCAAAAAAGTCGTGACCCAAAAGTCCGATATCTAGGGATGGCGAGATGGCAACAACTACATTTTGAACTGCCAGACCCCCAGCTTCAATAGAAGTCAGGCGACCCAGGGGAAAAGTAGCAACTCCGTTGGGAGTTTGTGCTTGCACTGTTCCCTGAAGAACAACGCCCAAGGCTTTAGCCATTGCTGGTGTAATTACTGTGCCACTAGCTCCAGAATCTACCATCATCTCGAACTTTTGTTTGCCGTTAAATGTGACTTCTATGACGGGGATATTAGCCTCTCGCCGTTTGATTTTTGCCTGAAACACTCCAGACTTTGCAGCCCCCGAAGTAGCGGGAGTCAATTCTTTGGGGAGAAAACCGCAGACTGATTGGCTGAGGTTGACGGTTCGGCCTGACGAGTTCCGCATGAAGCATCCCTCACTTTCTTGAGCCACTGCTGGCGAGGAGTTGGCAACACTCCCTACTAAAATTGAACTGCTCAGAGAAATAACCCCTGCTAAAACCAGTAAAGGTTGGCGCAGGTTTTGAGGGATCGGTAGAGGCTTTTTTGAGTTTGAGAGTAAAGGCAAGGGAGATTTGCTGGCCATAGTTTGATTAAACGCTGTAGCTCGATCGTAACAGCGACAACTGCCTTTTGGTATAGATTTAGACTTTGGGCCCTCCTAAGCTGCTGGCAGATAAATTGCTCGCCGAGAGGGAGATGGAGAATTTGCACTTATAGCCTTTCTCAGTAACATGAGGTGTACGCTTGATAAGCGGGCATCGGCCAAATAGGGCATCGCGCATCGGGCATACCTCACCAAGATTGAGAACTGCGGTATGGCTGCTTTTTGATTACGTGTGGCATAAGCGCCTTGCTTTTCCGAACCCTTGCACAAATTAAAATAATATCTGTACATTGCCGACTAGCACCAAATCCCTGGCAGTGGTAAGAATTAAACCAAACGAAAGTAATTAAGGATGCCATGTCACTTTCAACTGCACAACCCGCTCTCCTAGTCCTGGCTGACGGTACTGCTTACCGCGGCTGGTCGTTTGGCGCTGACGCCACCGTCGTTGGCGAGGTAGTATTTAATACGGGAATGACGGGCTACCAAGAAGTATTGACCGATCCCAGCTATTGCGGTCAAATTGTAACTTTTACTTATCCAGAATTGGGCAATACCGGGGTAAATCTTGAAGACGAAGAATCTTCGGGCCCGCAAATTCGGGGTGCGATCGCCCGGAACGTATGCAGTCGCCCCAGCAACTGGCGCTGCTCGCAATCTCTGCAAGACTACCTCCAACAGTACGATATCCCCGGAATTTACGGTATCGACACCCGCGCCCTGACTCGCAAAATTCGCACGGTGGGAGCGATCAACGGTGGCATTTCGACGACGATTCTCGACCAGGCAGAGCTTTTGGAGCTAGTACAAGACGCCCCCAGCATGGACGGGCTGAATCTGGTTCGGGAAGTCACCACTCGCGAGGTTTACGAGTGGTCGGAAGCCACGGACTCGGTTTGGGAGTTCAGTCCTACAGTCAAACCTGCTAACGGCCAAATGTGGACGGTGGTAGCGCTAGACTTTGGCATCAAGCGCAATATCCTGCGGCGTCTGGCGAGTTACGGGTGTCGGGTCATCGTTGTCCCCGCTGACACGTCGCCGGAGGAAATCCTCAAATACAACCCGGACGGCATTTTTCTGTCCAACGGCCCTGGAGATCCGGCGGCGGTAACGGAAGGGATCGCTACTGCGAAAGCTTTGTTAAAGTCGGACAAACCCGTATTCGGTATCTGCATGGGACACCAAATTTTGGGACTTTCCTTGGGTGCAGAAACTTTTAAACTTAAGTTCGGCCACCGGGGATTGAATCATCCAGCGGGTTTAACTCAGCAAGTAGAAATTACTAGCCAAAATCATGGTTTTGCGATCGACCCCGATTCCCTAGTCCCGGAAGTAGAAATTACTCATCTCAATTTGAACGATCGCACCGTAGCCGGATTGAAGCATAAAACTCTGCCACTGTTCTCAGTGCAGTACCACCCAGAAGCCAGTCCGGGCCCGCACGACGCCGACTATTTATTCGATCGATTCGTGCAGTCAATGCGAGACAATCAGAAAGTAGCCAGCAAAAAGTAGTCCTTAGTCAGCAGTCATTAGTCAGTAGTCATCAGAGGCTGTTTGTGTCGATCGCTTTTGACTAATGACTAATGACTAATGACTAATAACTAAAAAACTGTAGACAAAAGACCAAAAAACTCCTATAATGAAGCCTCGACTTTAAGCCATATCTAGCTAGGAGGGTGTCATTCCTGAGTCATTGACCCTGACCGTTAGCCTCAGAGGCACTCGCGAAGTCAGGAATAACTGTCAGTTATTTCGCCTGACGGGCCTGCTGGACGCTTTTTCTGAGGCCACTTTTCGGAAGGTAATAAGCAAATGTATTGACGAGGGCCCAAAACACGTAATTTTGGACTTGTCTCAGATAGACTTTGTGGATAGTTCAGGCTTGGGCGCACTTGTGCAACTTGTCAAAAAAGCCCAAACCTTGGAGGGGACATTGCAAATTGTCTCAAATCCCCGCGTAACTCAGACTGTTAAACTGGTTCGCTTAGAGAAATTTTTGTCTTTGCAGCCTTCGGTTGATGAGGCGGTAAAAAACGTCAAGGATGCTTGACGCCAAAGTGAGTTAAATTAGCTATCCGGTTCTTAACGCTGGATAGCAAATTTTTATATTTGTGCTGGTAAAAGAATACCGATTTTCCGAGAAGCTGCCAGACGCGCCAGCCACTATTTCCCCGATGCTGAGAGTTTCGGTGGAGAGGCAGTAAAATATGTGTGGCAAACACGCGGAAAAATGGTATAAAAATTAGATCGTCCCGATTTGGTAAAAAGCCTTTTTTAGGAGTGCGATCGTCGCCCCAAGCTTTGCCTGTATATCTCGCTTCGCGATCTGACAGCGAACAGTCCTGTGAAAGCTATAATTGCTGAAGTAACGAAAGACTAAATAAGTAAGTGACTAGAAAAACCAAGCTGTGCGGAAGTTTTATTTAAAAAAGTATGTCGCCGATCGCAGATGACGGACTCAAACTGAGTCTGACGGATATCAGTTTAAATCGAGTGCATCCTGCGAGGGCTACACCAGCAGAAATAGAAAGAATTTCGCCCGCAGCCTGGGCATATTTGGGAGATGCAGTGTACGAACTCTACGTTCGGAGTTCGTACTTAGTGCCGCCCAGAAGATTGCAAGCTTATCACGAATTAGTGGTGGGGCAAGTACGAGCCGAAACTCAAGCGCGTCATTTGCGATCGCTCTCTCCTTACTTGAACAGTACAGAATTAGCAATTGTCAAGCGCGGCCGCAATGCTGCAGCGGGCCGTTCTAAGCGAGCCGATCCAGAGATATACCAACAAGCCAGCAGCTTAGAAACTTTGATCGGATATTTGTATCTCACCGATCCCGAAAGATTGACCGAACTTCTGGCACTTTTAGATCTTGAGACTTAAAGGATTTAGCAGTTAAGAGTTGGGAATGGGGAGGGATTAATTAACCATCCTGGCACGGCTAACATAAAACCGCAAAAATCTCGATCGGCAAAACAGGATTTATCAGTTATTAACTAGCAATTGGAACACAGCAAAATCCTTGCTCCCTCCCTAGAATATCTAAAATCTCAAAGCCCACAGATTGCTCCCTCAATCAAGAATCTCACATCTACAATCTACAATCGATTAGCCTTCAGCCAAAAAGTTTTGACTACAAGAAACCAATGAGAAAATTTACCAGACCGAACTCCTCACGATCGAATTCCGACAGCAAGCCATTCCAAAGCGAAGGCCGCCGTCAGGACTCACAACCATCCTCTCCCCGCTTTGAACGCAAGCCCCGTCCCGATACTCGCGGAGTAGAAGCGCCTCAAAAAAGATCGACCTTCGCCCCGCAATCGCGAGAAATGCCCGTCAGAGCAATTTTCAAACGGAGAGTTGATGCCGACGGCCAACCGGAAATTCGCAGAAATAATCATTTCAAAGACAGAGACAGCAGCCCGCAGGAATCCCGGGGCAATTATTACCAAGACAGAGACAGAGATAGCAGCCCGCAGCCGGCCCGCAACAATTTCCGAGATAGAGACAGAGACAGCAGCCCGCAGCCGGCCCGCAACAATTTCCGAGATAGAGACAGAGACAGCAGCCCGCAGCCGGCCCGCAACAATTTCCGAGACAGAAACAGAGACAGCAGCCCGCAGGAATCCAGGGGCAATTATTATAAAGACAGAGACAGAGACAAAGACAATAGCCCGCAGGAATTCCGGGGCAACCATTTCAGAGACAGAGACAAGGACAGAGACACTCGCCCTGTTGACACTGCCTCAAATACAGTCGTGCAACCAGACGCAGACACAGACGACATGATTTACGGCCGCCATGCGGTGCAAGCAGCTTTAGAAACAAACCAAGTCCTCAACCGGATCTGGGTGGTTCCCCACCTGCGCTACGATCCCCGCTTTCACAGCTTGCTAACCGAAGCCAAAGCCAACGGCAGCATCATTGACGAAGTTGACGATTTGCGCCTCGACTACATCACGCGCAAAGCAAACCACCAAGGCGTAGCGGCTCAAGTATCAGCCTACGAATACCTGGATTTGAGCGAACTGATCGCAAAGGCTAAGTCGGCTTGCGAAGATCCAGTAATTGTGGTAGCAGAAGGACTCAACGACCCGCACAATCTAGGGGCGATCGTTCGCACCGCAGAAGCATTGGGAGCTCAGGGCATGGTGATTCCGCAGCGGCGGGCTGTTGGGATTACTTCGGCAGTGAGAAAAGTGGCAGCAGGGGCATTGGAAAGCCTGCCTGTGGCGAGGGTTGTCAATCTTAACCGGGCGCTGGAAGAACTCAAAGAGGCTGGATTCTGGATTTATGGCACTGCAGCAGGCGTCGGTCAATCTCTAGAGACAGTCAATTTCTCCGGGCCTACTGTTTTAGTTGTGGGTGGTGAAGCTGACGGTTTGAGCCTTTTGATACAGCGCGGATGTGACGGATTAGTTTCAATTCCTTTAAGGGGCCATACTCCTAGCCTGAATGTCTCAGTAGCAACGGGGATGGCTTTATACGAAATTTACCGTCAGCGCGGGCCCAAAAAGTTTCACGTACACCGATCGTAAAGGTGGTTGAAAAAAAGAGCACAACAGAGTAGTTTATTGTCAATGCCGCCCAGACTGGAGTGGCACCACACCCTGAACAAGTAAAAATAGCCGATCGACTGTCGTTACTTGTTCAGGCGAAAGTAGAGGGGGTCTTGCCCCTACGTTCAAAGAGGAATTCGACACCAATCTATTTAGATATATTTAAATAGGTTTGGATCGGTTCTTGGCAGCAGTCAGTCTGTAAATAACAAAAGCCTAGGCGTGTTCGCAGCACCCTGAAAACACCGTCAAATACATTAGAAAAGCAGATGAAAGAATTCTTGATTAGCTTGCTCAACTTTTTCGGATTGGCTTGGTGGGTTGAAGTTAAAACTTCAGCGCCGCGGTGCATTTACTATTTTGGCCCGTTCTTAACCGAGAAAGAGGCGGAAGCTGCAAAAGCAGGATATGTAGAAGACATAGAAAATGAAGGGGCAGAAGGTGTTAGTGTTTCGATTTACCGCTGCAAACCAATTACTTTGACGGTTGCAGAAGATTTGGGAAAGCTTGGTGATGGAGGGCTGTGGCCGGTTTTGAGCGGTCAGTAGAAACAGGGGAGTTTTGAGTTTTGAGTTTTGAGGTGTAAATTAAAATCCGGTAACTACGGAATTATACCCTGCTTGCGAGCCCTGATAGCGACAGGAAGCTCGCACTGCACTCCGAAAATTATGATTCGGAGGCAAACGGCAACGATATAAATTCCAAATTCTTGACTGTTGGGTGATGAATTGCTTCTGACAAACTCCAAACTTAAGACTAGCAATTGCCAACTGCTTCGGGGTGGCTCTCAATCCAGCGATCGATGTCTGCGATTACCCGATCGGGAATTTCCCAAGGGAATAAGTGGGCTGTATTTGGATAGCACTGCCACTGACAATCGTGGAGGTGGCGGGCGGTTTCTAAACTGGATGCTGAGGTGATGTGCCGATCGGCCTCTCCGGCGAGTACCAAGCTGGGACATTCAATATCGCCCAGGTGCAGCAATCGGTTGTATCCGGCCCTCAGAGCGATATTTAAAGCCTTGGTGGCCGTGTTGGAAGTCTTGAGGTAGGCAGGGGTACCTGCCTCTGCTAAGTAGCGGTAAGGCGTGGCTTTATGCTGCTGTATCAAGTAGCGAAAGAGCGATCGCCTAGCAAAAGTATCAATGTTCCACTGCCAACCGGGTATCGCCCAATTGATAATTCCGGCTAAACCGGTGTAAAGGTTATCTTGCCAAGAGATGGGAGGGTGACTTCCTCGCGGTTTGGCTGCGGAGGCAAGTAGAATCAAACCGGTGACTCGCTGGGGATATTTCATGGCTAATTCCAGGGCTAAAATCCCTCCCAAAGACCATCCGATCGCCAAACACCGATCGACTCCTAATCGGTCTAAAAGTGCTTCTAAATCGAGGAGGTGGTCGGTCATTTCAAAGGGAACAGAGGTGCGGCTATTGCCGTATCCGCGCAAGTCTGGGGCGATCGTCTGGAAGCGTTTTGATAGGTGTTCTGTGAATACCGACATACAATCGCCTGAACCTGGATGACCGTGCAAGCAGAGAATCGGAAACCCTTCGCCTTTGACGGAAACACTGAGTTTTTGATGCGCCATTTTTTAACTGTTTGAGCGGTGCGTTGTCCCCGCTATAAATTGTATATTCCAACCGTTAAAAGCCGGGGTTTCGGCTAATATAATCGGCGATTTTAGAAATAGACTGGCGCATTTGCAGATCGCCGCTGCCGGTGTCAATCACAGTCATCACATAGGCTTCGCCATCAATGCTCATCGCTAAAGTTGTGCCCAGAACCAGGGAATTTTGGCCGGTTTTTTCGCCCAACCACTGAGCTTTACTTCCTTCCAAGGCGGCAAATCCCAGAGCGCGATCGTACTGACCGTTGAGAGTTTCTATTAACAGTTTAGCACCCGGTGTTTCGCCATTGTAAATTTGCACCATCATTTCGGTGAGTTCGTTAGCAGTCAATCGGTTGGGGCCGGAACCGGGGTTGGCGGGCATAATCTTTTCCCCCATTAATTTGAAGTTGACGCGGGTGACTTGGTAGCCGCGATTTTCTAAGAATTGATTGATGTAATCGGAACCCAAATAATCAATAAGTTGATTGGTGGCGGTATTGCTGCTGCGATCGATCATTTCTTCTAACAGTAACTGTAGCGGGTAATTTTTAGGGGACAAAATCTGCGTCGATGAGTCTTCGGTAAAATTACCGCTATTGACAAATACTTCCTTGTTCAAACTTATTTTCTCTTTTTCCACTTTTTGCATCAGGGCGACAGCAATCGGCAATTTAATTAAGCTAGCCGGACTGACAGGAGGCACATCGCCCCGGAGGTTTACGCATTCTCTAGAAAGGCGGCAAATGCCGATCGAAGCTTGATCCGACAAACCGCTTTCCCGGGCAACCGCAGCCAAAAAATTAGATTTTGCTTGCTGCAGTTGAAAGGTTGCTGCTGTTAAATTTTCCCGGTATTCTTGAGCTTTTGAGGCAGTGAGGGAAGCTAAAAATGAATTTTGAGGAACTTCCTGCAAGTTGTTGAGGGCCTGATGCCACAAAAATTGAGTTTGCTGTGAAGATTCGATCGACTTATTTTGCTGCCGTTGAGTTTCTAAGGCTCGGTTGGCTAAACGGACTGCTTGCTGTAAGTTGTCGTTAGCCCTCTGTTCTACTAATATTTGAGCTTCCACCGCTTGCAACTGCTGTAGCAGTTGTTCTTGAGGATTTGTGGCGACGGGAACTAAGCGGGAGAGCAGGGTTGGTTCTGGGGAGGGAGAGGGGGGTTGTTCTAATTCGGTGACTAGCCGATCGCGAATTTTGTATAGTTCGTCTAGGGAACGCGGGTTAGATGATTGAGAGAATGAACTTGCGATGGTTAACATCTGAACCAGTCCAATGCCGGCTACTACTGCCGCCATCTTGTTGGCGATCAACAAAAAACGCCCGATCTCTGGCATATTTAACATCCTCAACACAACCAAATTCTATATAAGCAGCTATTGTTACCTCAGTCAAACGATTTTAGATTTTAGATTTTAGATTTTTTCTTCAATCTAAAATCTAAAATCTAAAATAGTTCGATCGGGCCAAGGTGGCAAAATAACCAAAATAAAGGGAGCGATCGCACGAAGGCAATCAACCCCCTCTAAATATTGCGAACTATCTACTTTCTGCGCCGCCGTCGCCAGTCAGCACCCAACCGCTTGAGGTAATCCCAGCCGCGTTGGGGCCAGACATGATCGCTACCAATCTTTTCGGCAATCCAGCGAGCGACTTTGGGGCCTGTCCAGTCTCCGCCGTCGGGGGCAGATCCTTGCAGCGCTTGTCGCAATTCTTCTTGCTGTTCAGGATTCAGCAAGGATTTCGCAGGAGGGGGCTGGCGGTCTCCGCTGCGGTTCCTGACAGAGTTAGGCCCTTCTCTGTTGTAGCGCTGGACAATTTCTTTGGCGTAGTCGTAGTTGAGACCTACGACTTGGGCTGCTTGTTTGATAGTCCAATTTCGGGAAACTAACAGCAGCAAGTGCCAGCGGCGCGACTCTGTGGTGTTTTGTGCCTGCCGGTAGCGAATTTTGAGTTCCTCTGCCGTCAGGTGGGATTCTAAGTGAGCTTTAGGTGGCATTCCTCCAACGGGGCATCGGGAACTTCTTAGCATATATCTTGGGTTTTGGGGATAATTCCGGATGAAATTATTTTCCTGGGGATCGTTCGGGCCAATAAGTAGCTTTTTTTACCCCCGATGCACGCAGCTAATCGCACTTGAGGAAGGACTGCTGTTTTTTTGCAGGTGCGGGCCACAAAAGACCTCGGCGTGGCGGTGAGCGTTTCGAGCTTTTTTGTGAACCCCAGATTTCTGAAAGGCTTTTTGACCGAAAGCAGCCAGGATACAAGCCCCCGGATTCATCCGTCCAGAAATAAAAAACCTGTATCCGATGAAACTTGCCCCCGAATTTATCCGTGGGGTCAATGCTTCAAATCTAAAATCTAAAATCTAAAATCTAAAATCTAAAATCTAAAATCTAAAATCTAAAATCTAAAATCTAAAATCTAAAATCGATTGACCCCTGGCACAATGGGCGTGGATCGGAAAAGATCGATTGCTATTTTCTTCGATCGCGCAGCCGCCATTAATTCACTCGGATGACTGATAACTTTCAGTCATTTTTGACTAAAAAACTCCTCTTCATAATCTGACCCTAGTAATTAGGGAATGTGCAGCCCTAATCTTATATTTTATTTGTCATAAGTTTCTATTTTTAATTCATTATTTTATGGACGATCGGGAGGCGATCGCTCTCGTTAAACATCAGAGTCAGATGCTTTGAAGTAGGATTTTGAAAATAATTAAATCTCACAAAATGGGTGATTTATAACAATAATATATTTTGTTGTATGTGAATATATTTTCCGAAACAAAGCATTTGTAATCTGGATTAGTTGATGTTCATGCCATTTTTTTCTACCATAAATTCTGGGTGGCGTCGAAGAGAATCTGGGTTCTAATATTTTAGAATTTAGATTACAGAATTGGGAATGACTGCTTTCCTAATGATTGCGATCTTGCATACACATTCTTGAAGGCAGAACCTAATTATGTAGGGGCGGAATTGCACACCTTACCCCTTACTCATATAAATCTCGCGTCAAACCACTTTTTGCATCAGTCCTGATACAGTTGCATTCTTGGTTTTTTAAAAGATTAGGTAAAAAACTCGATCGCTATTTTGTGTCTGGTGGGATTTTGGGAATTTAATGTATTGTATATAAAATGACCGATCGCGCGATCGAACTTTCGCCACAAAAATAGCAGACTTTGCCTTCGGGCTGTAAGCAGGTACAATTGCCAGTTATATTAACTGTATTGTCTCAAAGTAGAAATAATAAAGGTACGAGCATGGCATCCATCCGCGAGTTGCACCGACAACTGGTCAATAAAGAACGCTCTGCTGTGGAAATTACTCAAGAAGCATTAGACCGAATTACCCAGCTAGAGCCGAAGTTGAAAAGCTTTCTGTGCGTGACAGCAGACAGCGCACTGGCGCAGGCCCATAAAGTGGATGCTCAAATCGCAGCCGGAGAGCAAATTGGCCTGTTGGCCGGTATCCCGATCGCCGTTAAAGATAATATGTGCACCGAGGGCGTTCCCACAACCTGCGCCTCTCGGATTTTGGAGAATTTTGTTCCTCCCTACGATGCCACCGTCGTCTCCAAACTCCAAGCAGCCGGTGCGGTGATTGTAGGTAAGGCGAATATGGACGAGTTTGCAATGGGGAGCTCGACAGAAACTTCTGCCTATCAAGTTACCGCGAATCCTTGGGACTTGGAGCGCGTGCCCGGAGGGTCTTCTGGCGGTTCTGCCGCAGCAGTAGCCGCCGGAGAATGTGTCGTGAGTTTGGGCTCGGATACTGGGGGATCAATCCGCCAACCTGCTGCTTTTTGCGGGTTGGTGGGGCTGAAACCGACTTATGGGTTGGTTTCTCGCTACGGTTTGGTGGCCTATGCTTCTTCTCTCGATCAAATCGGGCCCTTTGGCCGGACTGTTGAGGATTCGGCGATTTTGTTGGGGGCGATCGCCGGTTACGATCCGAGAGATTCCACGAGTCTTAATGTCCCAATTCCTGACTACGCTCAAGCTTTAAGACCCAGTTTGCGACCGAAAGGTCAGATTAGAATTGGTGTAATTAAAGAAACTTTTGGTGTAGGGCTGGACGCGGGGGTTAAAGACGCTGTTACTAAGGCGATCGAACAATTTCAACAATTGGGCGCAGAAATTCAAGTCATTTCTTGTCCCCGGTTCCGCTACGGTTTGCCCACTTACTACATTATTGCTCCCTCGGAAGCTTCGGCAAATTTGGCGCGATATGATGGAGTTAAGTACGGTTTCCGGTCTCCCGACTCCGATAATCTTTTGGATATGTATGCCAAAACCCGCTCTCAAGGGTTCGGTGCGGAAGTTAAACGCCGGATTGCGATCGGCACTTACGTATTGTCGGCGGGATATTACGATGCCTATTATCTAAAAGCTCAAAAAGTTCGGACTTTGATTAAAGAAGACTTTGAAAAAGCTTTTTCTCAAGTTGATGTTTTAGTCTGTCCCACTGCTCCTACTACCGCATTTAAGGCAGGCGAAAAATTCAACGACCCCCTGAGTATGTATTTGTCAGATTTGATGACTATTCCGGTGAATCTTGCTGGTTTGCCAGCTTTGAGTTTGCCCTGCGGATTTGACGATAAAGGACTGCCCGTGGGTATACAACTGATTGGTAATGTTTTGCAAGAATCTCGGTTGTTTCAGGTGGCTCACGCTTACGAACAGTCTACGAATTGGCACTTACACCACCCCGAATTGCATTAATTTTTGAAAATCGGCGGAATAAGGCGGCGGAAGTTAGTAATCGATCTTGGCTAATTGTCTGAATTAATCATTTGCCATTAGCTTTTGAGCGATCTCTAATTTCCCGCGTGCTCTATCTATGAACAATTTGCAAGTATTCCTTTTGTCTAAATCGCTAATAGCTTTTGGGATAGTTTTGGCCGTTGCTTATTCTGCTGCTTGTGTATTCCTATTTGTAGCGCAAGGTAAGTTTATCTTTTTTCCCGCGCGGGCGATCGAAACTACGCCAGATGATTTTCAGTTGAAATATCAAGATGTTTGGCTGCCAATTTCAACTAAAACAGGCGCGGTGGAAAGCGTGCACGGGTGGTGGATTCCTGCCTCGGAAAATCCCCACAGCCCCCCCTTAGCAAGGGGTGGAGCAAGAAAGGGGGAGTCATTTCTGGCTCCGCCCCAAAGTGACAAACGGGCCATCGCTGGGGTTCCCGCCCTTAACAAGGGGGGGCTAGGGAAGGTAGTTTTGTATCTGCACGGCAATGCTTCAAATGTGGGATCAAATGTCGAACACGCTCATCGATTTCATCGGTTAGGTTTGTCGGTGTTTGTGATGGATTATCGCGGTTATGGAAAAAGCCAGGGCGATTTTCCGAGTGAATCTCAGGTTTATGAGGATGCTCAACTTGCTTGGGATTATTTGGTGAAACAGCGGGGGATTAACCCGAATCAAATTTATATCTACGGTCATTCTTTGGGAGGGGCGATCGGGATCGATCTAGCCGTGCGTCACCCGGAGGCGGCGGGGTTAATCGTAGAAGGCTCTTTTACTTCGACACGGGCGATGGTGAATTTCCAAAAAGGCTTGTTTTGGATGTTTCCGATCGATTTTTTGCTGACACAGCGGTTTGATTCTCTTTCAAAAGTCGATCGCCTGCAAATGCCCGTGCTATTTATTCACGGCACTGCTGACAGTGTAGTTCCAGCCCAAATGAGCAAAAAACTGTTTGATGCAGCACCTGAACCCAAACAGTTGTACATAGTTCCTGATGGAGGTCACACTAATGTGGCACAGATAGGGGGCGCAGAATATCTGCAAATACTGAGCCAATTTTTAGGTTCTTCAAAGTAGATAAAAGCTATTGGCGGTAACAGGTTAAGTTTGATATCTGTACCGCCTGCTCGCCCTTCTAACTGTACATATCTCAAGCAGAGCATTTATCCCGATGATACCGCTTAGTAGAGCCTTAATACATTCAGCCACCAGTCATTCAAGGCATAGCAGTAATTACAGTAATTGTTCGTGCTTATCGCTTGTTCTTTCTTAACTTCGCAGCCTCGCCGAGATGTTTTTTGGTTTGGCATCCGGGCACTGCAGAGATTGGCATCTGTGAGATTAGTTTTATTCAATCTCGCATCCCTCAAGTCTGCCGATCTAAGGTCGGCACCGCTGAGATTTGCACCGCTTAAATCGGCTTCTTGGAGGTCGGCACCCCTGAGATTTGCACCGCTTAAATCGGCATTTCTCAGGTCGGTTCTACTTAGTTTGGCGGCGCTCAAATTACTGCATTTTAAATTAGCCAACTGGAGCGATGCGTCTCGCAGAAAACTCTCGCTGAGGTTGGCATTTTCTAAGTTCGCTCCCCTGATGTCTGCCCTGCTCATGTCGGCTTTGCTGAGGTCGGCGTCAGCCAAAAAGGCGTTTCTCATGTTGGCGTTGTTTAAATTAGCTTCCATTAAGTCAGCCGCAGTCAAGTCGGCATCAACTAAGTCGGCCCTGCTGAGAGTGGCGCGGCTCAAGGAAGCGCCAAACAAATCTGCACGGCTCAAGGAAGCGCCAAATAAGTCGCATCCGGGACATCCTCTGGTTTCTAGCAGCCGCTTGACTAGAGACAGATTTTGAGCTTGCAAGGGAAGTGCGGCGCAAAATGGGAGTATCACGATCGCTGCAGTCAGAATTTTCAGTTTGATTTGGGTCATAGTCGGGGTAAGTCCTGTAACTGCCTTTCATCACCGATTTGTCTGCTGGACTTACGCGCGGGGGACAAAAAACCCGGTTTCCTCGTTAATTCCTCGCTGTCAAACCCAATATTCTGAGCAGAAACTGGGTGGTTTGCGTAAGTCCTAGTTTAGTGGATGGACGCGACTCGACGGTGTAAGGTTCGTAGGCGTAAGCCGGGGCGTAGCCATCGCGCTCACCGATATTACTTACGCGTTGGGGATGAAAGCCCGCACATCAAGGCTCCCCTGCAGCGAACGGCGACCGGCCCGAGGCTCTAAATGCCAGAGATTCTGGCGACGGCTGCGGCAAGTGAGCGACTCCGACAGCGGATAAGTATTTGTAATCGATGCAGTTGGATTTTGCTGCCGAGGGCGATCGTTCTCCGTACAGGCGATCGGTAAATAAGCCAATTGGCTTAGACTCTTAAGACATATTGCTGATGCGCTGCCTTCTATAAAGAAGATAGCATTTTTGTGTGATCCCCGAAATAATACCGAGCCAGCAAGTATCAAAAAAATACCACGTGTCTCGGCGGGTGGGAAAATAGGGTACAGCTAATACTTTCAGACGAGGAAAATAGATGTCTAACAGCATAGATCAACTTGCAGAAGGCGGCAGGGGGATCAAACTAATGTGGCAGATTGCAGACGAGATCAGTTACACCCGGACTCTCGACAATCGAAATTGTTTGTCGCTGAGCAAAACTTACGAAGTAGAAGGTCGCAATCGCTCCCAAAATATAAAAAAAGCTAGCGTTTTAGATGGGTTAATGAATTTATTAAATACCTGGGATTGGCAGACTGAAACAGATCAGGAAGAAGAGCTGCATGAAACTTGTGTTCAACATATTAGCCTGCAAGTCAACACAGATGTCAATGCTTTAACTCAAGTTTTGTTGTGGTTTGAGCAGTTGAAAGATTTATCGCTCCCCAATGAGGTTTGGTTTAAGTTTCAGTTGGCGTTGGCTGAAAGTTTCACTAATGCAGTTCGCCACGCTCACAAAAATTTGGTAGTCGAAACTCCTGTTCAACTGGAAATTAGGGTGTTTAACGGACGGTTGGAACTCAAAGTTTGGGATTGCGGGCCGTATTTTGATTTTGATGCTAAGCTCAACGAAATTATGGAAGCAGATAGAAATAACGGCTTGGATTTAGAGGTTTTGAACGATGGTTGCTTGATGCCTAGCAAACAAAAAACTTTGGAACCCTCTCTATTTCTAATTGCTGGATAGCTTTGGAGTGAGGGACAATTAACAGACTGGCACGGTGAAAAATGTGTTATGCTAAAAACGGTGTTAGGGGAAAAGTTACGGGTTTTGTCTCCGCGTGGGTTAGGGGTTTTGAATACTGCCGACTTGCTGCGGCTTGGGTTAAGAGCTATGGTCTTGGGTGACTCTATAGCAGTTCGAGAGAAACGGGGGCATCTGTCTAATTAAATATTAAAAACTCAACATAAAAAGTTAAAAATTATTCACACTAATTTTTGATATTTTAATTTATCATAGTATCTGGTCGCTCACCAATTACTAATGATTTCCAAAGAAACTTTATTTGTTCTGTCTCTATTTCCCTACTTGGGATTTCTCTGGTTTTTGACTCGATCGGGACAAACACCCCGTTTAGCTCTGATGGGATTTTACGGCACTCTCGTTTTTGTAGCGGTGACGATTCCCGCCGCAATTTACGCAAAAGTTGCCTACAACGAGTCACTAGCAAATGTCGATTGGCTGCACGGTTCTGCGGAACTATTCTTAACACTTGCCAATATTTTATTAGTTTTAGGCTTTAGAGAAGCGGTGATTAAAGCCAAAGCATCCTCACAGAAGGGCGGCGAGGAGCAAGAGTGTCTTTTAGATGGGGGAGAATAGCCGGGATCGTCTCAGTTTTGTATTTACTGTCCGCATAAATGCTCCAGAATAGCCGTAGTTAACAGCTAACTGTTAACATACCAGTTTGTGAGCCACCAACCTGCAAAATTTTAGGAAAGCATTAGAATATATGGAAACTCAGATCAACCACTTCTAGTGTCATCACCTGGGTTTCTTGCCACGGGCTCAACTTGAGAGCCGAGATTTTGGGTCAAGAAAGCGAGTTTCTCAGGTATTATCGAGAATGGTGCTCTGGGCGTGAGTGGAAACAGACTACCATGTTGCTAAGTTTAGCTGTGGTGGGAATCTCCAGGCAGGAAAAAAGATGAGCTATTGCCTCAATCCCCATTGCCAAAAGCCGCAGAATGCGGACTCAACCAATTTTTGTCTGGCGTGCGGCTCTAAATTGCTACTGAAAGAGCGTTACCGCGCCATTCAACCTATCGGTGAAGGAACATTTGGCAGAACTTTTTTAGCTGTCGATGAAGATAGGTTGAAAACTCCCTGCGCCATTAAACAATTTTTCCCCCAAGTTCAAGAAAAGGCGGAATTAGAAAAGGCAACTGCACTGTTCAAACAAGAAGCTCACCGACTGCACGAACTCGGAGAGCACCCGCAGATTCCAAGTTTGCTGGCTTCTTTTGAACAAGCCAAACGTCTGTATCTTGTGGAAGAGTTAATCGAGGGAAATAATTTGTTTCAGGAGTTGCAGCAGCGGGGAGCTTTTAGCGAGGAACAGATTTGGGAATTGTTGATCAATTTGTTGCCTGTTTTGCAATTTGTTCACGAGCAGCAGGTGATTCATCGGGATATTAAGCCGGAAAATATTGTGCGGAGAACTCCCCAAACCTTGTGGGCGGCTGGATATGGCTCCTCAACTCCTGGTAAAGAAAAACGAGGGGCAAATTTACCTCAATCTTCTGGCGGTATGAAAGGGATAATTGTCGCTGAATCTCCTGCTGTACAGGGGAAGGCCAGGGGTGGTCAGTTTGTGCTCGTAGATTTTGGAGTTGCTAAGCACATTGCCGGCCTTTCTGAGGCGCAAACTGGGACGATAACTGGAACTGCTGGCTATGCGCCGATCGAACAAATTCGCAGTGGCAAGGCGTATCCGGCGAGCGACCTTTACAGTTTGGGCGTTACCTGCATTCACTTGCTAACTGGGGCGGTATTGAAGGATTTGTTCGATGCTTTGGAATGCAAATGGATTTGGCGATCGCAC
>Ga0164305_10000026_pt1 | contig 37421 bp, 37 predicted proteins | sample Whisoiple_237_MG_FD_110215 | JGI IMG/M metagenome (GOLD analysis project Ga0164305, IMG submission 110215) | Soil microbial communities amended with pyrogenic organic matter from upstate New York, USA - Whitman soil sample_237_MG | ecosystem: Environmental > Terrestrial > Soil > Agricultural...
ACGAGTTCAACCAAAAGTGGGCGAAGGCGCCCAAGGATCATTTCGCCGTTTTCATTAAGCGCAAAAATCTCGCGCATTTGGAGCGAGAGACGGCACACGCTGCGACAATCCGCATAGAAGACGGCGGCATGCTGCTGGTCTCGAATTGACCGAAAAACTTTCTTGGGTCCGATTGCGGATCGCCGCGCGCTGAGCGAACCCATCTACAGCACGTGGGATTCCCTCAAACCGGCTTCGAGCGATAATCAGCGATGTGTGGCATTTACGGTTTTATAGCTCGGAAGGGGCAAATCAATCCTGAAATACTCCCTCGCATGGGGCGTGCGCTGGCACATCGTGGTCCCGATGACGGCAAAGAAAGGATCGCAATCTCAGATGCGGGTTGCGTTGCTTTGGGGCACAAACGGCTGAGCATCATCGATCTTTCTGCGGCCGGGCGACAACCGATGGCGAACGAGGACGAGTCCGTCTGGCTGACACTCAACGGTGAAATCTACAATTATCAGGAACTTCGACAAGAGCTAGAAACCAAAGGGCACCGGTTTCGATCCCATTCGGACAGCGAAGTGGTCGTGCATCTCTATGAAGAGAGCGGAGCCAAATGCCTGGCCAAGCTCAAGGGCATGTTCGCTTTCGCTCTGTGGGACAGCAAAGACCAATCATTGCTGTTGGCCCGCGATCGCATCGGCAAAAAGCCCCTGCACTACTGTCTCACAGGGGACGGTCTGATCTTCGCCTCAGAGATAAAAGCTCTTTTGCAGCATCCTTCCGTCAGCCGAGATTTGGATTTCAAAGCGCTCAGCAAATATCTCAGCTATGAATATGTTCCCGCTCCCGACACGATCTTTCGCTCGATTAAAAAGTTGGAACCCGGCCACTACCTGGTTTACCGCGATCATCACAGCCGCATCGCGCGTTACTGGGATGTTCCCCTACGGAACAATCAGGCATCCGATCGGAGCGAAGAGGACTGCACCGAAGAATTGAGGGCAATGTTGGATGTCAGCGTGCGGCGCAGATTGGTCGCGGACGTGCCGGTGGGACTGTTCGTCAGTGGCGGTCTCGACTCCGGGATTGTCGCTGCGGTTGCGGCTAAAGCAAAAAGCGAACTGGACTGTTTTTCTATCGGCTTCGATGAACCTAGCTTCGATGAAAGCGTCTACTCGAAAACAATCGCCGCAAGTCTCGGAATCCGCCATCATCTTAAAATGTTTACAGGCCGGGATATGCTGCAGCTGGTGGAACAGCTGCCGCGCCTGCTCGACGAGCCGCTCGCTGATCCTTCAGTTTTTCCGCTCTATCTGCTTTCTAAGTTTGCCGCGGGACACTTGAAGGTCGTACTCAGCGGCGACGGTGGTGATGAGCTTTTTGCCGGCTATCAAACCTTCCAGGCCGACAAGCTGATGCGCTATTACAGCGCATTGCCGGGGTTCGTCAAAAATTCCATCCGAACGATCTCGCAGCACTTGCCGGTTTCACACGATTATCTAAGCGCGGACTACAAGATCAAGCAATTTTTGAAGGCTGACGGCGTCGCGCCGGAAATCCGCTTTTTCTTATGGCGCGGCGCCTTTTCACCGCTCGACCAACACGCCCTCCTCGCTCCGGATATTCGCGCCGAGCTCGGCGATTATGATACCTATGAGGACATTGATCGTTACATTGATGAAAGCGGACTGGGAAGCGGCGTTGAGCGCCTGCTGTATCTCTGCATGAAACTATATCTTCAGGATAATAATCTCGTGACGGTGGACCGCGCCAGCATGGCGAACGGCTTGGAGGTTCGCTGCCCCCTGCTCGACCAGGACATTGTCGAATTCGTTTCGCGCTTACCCGCAAAATACAAGCTCAAGGGTTTTCGAGCGAAATATCTGCTAAAAAAGGCCGCGCAAGGCTTGCTGCCTGAAACTATCATTCATCGACAGAAAAAAGGGTTTGGCATTCCTCTGGCAAAATGGCTCGGCAGGGATCTCAAAGATTTTATGCTCGATCATTTGAACGAGGCGAGAATCAGAAGTCAGGGAATTTTCGATTACTCGTACATCAACCGGCTCATGGATGAACAGCTTGCCAAAACAAAAGACCATCGTGAGCTGTTATGGACTCTCATCGTTTTTCAGAGTTGGTATGAAGAATACATCGACAACGCAAACCGTCCGGACAGCTGCTGCCGTTGACCTCTCCGGCAGCAATGCCACATGGATGCGCGATATCGCCATTCTTGGCGGATTTTGTTTTATCCTTCTGTTCTTTGGATTAAGCGAGTTGCCGTTTTACACGCGCGGCGAGCCGCGTGAAGGCCTGGTGGTCTGGGAGATGTATTCGTCGGGAAACTGGATTCTCCCCGCCGTCAATGGCGATTACATCCCATTCAAACCGCCTCTATTCCATTGGCTCGCTTTGCTTATGAGCCATCTTTTTGGTCGAGTCGACGAATTTACACTCCGTTTGCCTTCGGCATTGCTGGCCGCGACGGGTGTGCTCGTAGCCTACCGAGTTGCTGCGCGGGTATGGGGACAAAATGCCGGCATCGTAGCCGGGATCGTTCTGGTAACTTGTTCCGAATGGTGGCATGCGGGGACCGAAACTCAAGTGGACATGACGCTGGCATTTTTTGTTACTGCGGCATGCTGGTATTTTGATTTTCTCTACCATGAGCGCGATTTTGGCTTGCTGAAGGCTCTCGGGCTTCCTTTGCTTTTGGCGTTGGCCACTCTCGCCAAAGGACCGATCGGATTGGCCCTGCCCGGCTTTATTTTTTTTGTTTATCTTTGCTTTCGGCGCGATTTCGGATTTCTCCAGAAGCTTCATCCTTTTTTGGGCGGGTTAGTTTTTCTCGTAACCGCAGGATCGTGGTATGTTGCCGCGCTTTGGCGAGGTGGGCCGGCCTTTTTCCTCCGGCAAATCGTCGATGAAAATCTCAGGACCGCTACCGGTAGCTATGGACACTACCAGCCAATCTATTATTACCTACTGGTTTTCTTGGAAAATTCTTTGCCCTGGAGCTTTTTCATTCCTGCGATAGCAGTGTTTATTTACCATCGGCGGCGCCGACTTGAAGAAGAGCGCTTACTCTTTCATCTCGTTTGGCTGTTCTCCGTCCTGATTTTCTTTAGCGCTTCACTTGGCAAGCGAGGCGTCTACATCTTACCGGTCTATCCGGCCTTCGCGCTGCTTTGTGGCGCCTGGTGGCAGCGACTTGGGGAAAATACCTCGCGTGATGCCTCCGTCACACGATGGCTTACGTATGCTTTCGCGGCGGTTTCTATAGCGGCAACATTCGGACTTGCATCTTACTATGCGGCGCAAAATGGCTTAATCGATCCCGGGTCTCTTGTTTTTTTGACAAGATCAAACAAAGTCGCATGGGCTTTGGCGCTACTCTCCGGAACGCCAGCATTGACCGGGGTGTGCTTCGTACTGCTGCTAGCCGCTGTCAGTGCTCTGACCTGGGCGCTCTTCAGGCGAAGTTGGCTTTTTACTTTCGCTGCAATTTCTCTGACGAGCCTTATCGTTAGCACGGCCATCAAGAATACGTTTTTTCCATCGATCGCATCCGAGCTCACGCTGAAACCGTTCATGATCCGCGTCAATCAAATAAGCAGCAACCAGCCGCTGGTGTTTTATCGTGACGCTGATTATGGCGCCATGTTTTATGCACGTCGACATATTCCCGCCTATGCAGCGGAAGCTGGGAAATTAAAAGCACCATTCCTTCTCCTGATGTGGGAGGACGATTTGGCCGAGTTAGGAGCGCGACCCGATCTCAAAAAGCTCGATGTCAGTGAAGGACTTGGTCCAGCAGGAAGACATCGGCTGACGTTGGTACAGTATCAGCCGACGGCATCGATATCCGATCCGTTACCGGTTCGCTGCCCACGGCACGGATCAGCGATCAATGCGGGGAATGAATGCCAGAGCAGCGATGAAGCGGATTGACGATCAATCGGCGCGCCCGAGCTTAATGAGCACCGATCATAGTTCTATCGACTGATGAGGCCATCGATCGAAAGCGCGCCGGCACCGCCGACCAACACGGCCAGTGTCATGAGCAATAACGCCAACGTATATTCGATGCCGCTTCCCCGGCCGTGTCTTTGCGCGAGAAAGAAACCGTTGCTCCAGTGGCCCAAACAAAGCGCGCTGGCGATAAAACCCGCCAGAAAAAAGGCCGCTGGTCTCACCAGAAACCCGAGGGTCATAGACACTGCGCCGAAAACTTCTGAGAAGAGTCCAAAAACCCCGAGGGCGAATGGTACGTGATATTTCTGTTGCCAATTTGTCAGTTGGTCTTTCCATCCCTTGCCGCCGTGCCAACCCAGTGCCTGTTGGGAGCTATGAGCGAAAAACGTCAATGCTAACCCGAACCGCAGAAATACATACGAGAATGAACCGTCGGTTTGAAAAATCCAGTCCACCGTGTTCCTCCAAAGTCGCTATTAACGTTTTGCAATCGAGCAACGAAATTTGTTCGCTGACAAAACAATCACGTTGTCCGCTTTGCGGGCGACCATAGCAGAACTCGCGGCGTCAACGCAAAGCCCTGAATGTGTTAAACACTTGACGTGCTCGTTGAGCGCGTCCATTCTCGGATGCAATACTAGGTTCAGCCAATTTCAAAGGCGCCAGCCGTTTGGAGAGGTCTTATGCAGATCATCGATGCCGACGGACATGTCAACGATCATGCGTGCGGCGAGGAAATTGCCGCATACATGCCAAAGGGAAATCAATTGGCAAAGGTGTTCCCGGAATTCGATCATCTTCATTTTCGCTACCTGAAGCAGAATCGCCGTCCCACCGGGAATCCGTCGGCGGATGATTGGAACTGGTTTCTCGATAAGACCGAAATCGCATGGACCGTTCTCTATCCGACTGCTGGCCTCGCGGTCGGAAGAATTATGGCGCCTGAATGGGCCGTTCTCGCTTGCAAGGCGTATAACACCTGGCTTTATGAAAAATTCTTGAACCGTAATCCTCGTCTCAGGGGTGTCGCGCTGCTGCCGTTTCAGGATATCGAAGAAGCCGTTCTCGAGTTGCGCCGAGCGGTCACGGAACTAGGCATGGTCGGCGGCATGTTGCCCTCAAACGGCGAAGCGATTCAAGGTCACTTTGGCAACAAGATCTACTGGCCGCTTTACGAACAAGCGCAAAAACTCGGTTGTGCTCTCGCCGTTCATGTCGGCTGCCTTCATCACCTCGGCCTGGATTCGTTTGCCACCTACTATCCGGCACATGCCCTGGGGCATCCGTTCAGCTTGATGATTCAGGCAGCGGGAATGCTGGCGCACGGCGTCTTCGAGCGATTTTCTAAATTGCGTGTCGCCTTTCTCGAAGGCGGCGCCACATGGGTACCGTTCATGATGGATCGACTGGATCGCTCGTATCATGAAGGTCACAAGCAACTGAGCCTCGATGGTGAGCTACTTGGCGGACCCAAAAACGGCGAGAAGGCGAGTGAGTATTTCAAAGCGCAACTTCACGGCGGTCGAATTTTCGTTGGCTTTGATTGTGATGATGATGGCTTGGGCACCGCAATCGCCAAAGGAGGACGCCAGTCGTTTCTGTTCGGCAGTGACTATCCTCACGAGATCTTCGACGCCGCCAAATGCCGGCAGGAAATCGACGAGCTACTTGGGCGAAACGATCTCACGGAAGCGGATAAGGCGGCCGTTCTCGGCGCCAACGCTATGCGGTTTTATCAGCCCGGATTATGATCTTTGTCGAATATGCGATGAAAGGATTGCTACGAAATAAGCCGCGGGAAATCGTCATCCGGCTCCTTCGACGAAGGCTTCTTCCCGGGTTTTACTAAACGATGGAATGAGTACGCTGCATAACGCCAGCACCGCGATCACCAACAACGTGGCACTGATAGGACGCTGCAAAAATACCCAAGGATTGCCGCGCGAGAGCAGCATCGCCCGGCGCAGGTATTCTTCCATCAGTGGACCGAGGATAAACGCGAGCAGCATCGGGGCGGCTTCACACCCGAGCTTTGCGAAGATGTATCCGAGTACACCGAAGAGACCCATCAGGTAAATATCGAATTCGGCGTTTTTGAGACTAAATACTCCAATCGCGCAGAAAACCAAGATCCCCGGATACAAAAACTGATAAGGGATCATGATCATACGCACCCACATACCGATGAGCGGCAAATTGAGGATAATCAGCATCAGGTTGCCGATCCACATCGACACGACGATGCCCCAGAACAAAGCCGGCTGCTCGGAAATAACCGAGGGTCCCGGCTGGATGCCATGAATAATCATCGCTCCGACCATCAACGCGCTGACTGGATTGGATGGAATGCCCAAGGTCAGCATTGGGATAAATGACGTCTGAGCGCCTGCGTTATTTGCCGATTCGGGAGCAGCAACGCCTTCGATCATGCCCGTGCCGAACTGAGAACCATACTTGGAGACCTTCTTTTCAATCGAGTACGCCGCGAATGACCCGAGAATAGAGCCGCTGCCGGGCAATACGCCCAGAACGGAACCAATCGCCGTCCCACGTAAGATCGAGGGCATCATTCTGCGCCAGTCTTCTTTGGTAGGCCAGAGACTGGTGATCTTCGAAATCGCCACCGAGCGTTCTTCCTCGTTCTCCAGGTTTCGAATGATCTCTCCCAAACCGAACATTCCCATGGCCACGGTTACGAAGCCGATGCCGTCCGCAAGCTCGAAGATGCCAAAGGTATAACGTTGTATTCCCGACGTAACGTCGGTGCCAATCAGACCGAGGAGAAGTCCGAGAACGACCATTCCAATCGCATGCAGCAGCGATCCCTGGGCTAGAACAATGGAAGCCGCTAAGCCCATAACCATCAGCGAGAAATATTCCGCAGGCCCGAACTTGAGCGCCATGTTGGCCATGGGCGGGCCAAACGCGGCAATCAATAGCGTCGCTACAGTTCCCGCAAAGAACGACCCTATCGCCGATGCCGCAAGGGCCGCGCCAGCTCGTCCCTTCCTGGCCATCTGATAACCATCCAGTGTTGTCACGACAGACGCCGCTTCGCCTGGAAGATTCACCAAAATCGATGTTGTCGATCCGCCATATTGGGAGCCGTAATAGATACCGGCGAGCATGATAAGAGCGGATACCGGTGGCAATACGAACGTGACCGGTAGCAACATAGCGATCGTCGCCGTCGGGCCGAGCCCCGGTAACACGCCGATCGCCGTGCCGAGAAAAACCCCAACGAAGCAGTATGAAAGATTGGCGAGACTCGCCGAAGTTTGGAGTCCGAGCCACAAGTTGCCGATTAGATCCATCCGGAACTCTCGTTTGTTAACCGCCCAACCATGGACCGAGCATCGGAAGCGGAATTCCTAAACCTTCGAGAAACACCAGAACACAAAATACGGTCAGTCCAACCGCCATGATGAGCGTCGGTCCCCAGCGGAATCTCGTGCTTGCGTAAGCACTGATGATGACCAGTATAGGTAGCGCCAGAGCGACTCCGAGTCCGCGCACCAAAAACGCGAACAAAAAAATCGCTGCACTCACAAGCAGGAGTCCCTGTATGGCGAACCGTCCAATAGGAGCGCCAACGGCGATAAAAGACCGAATCACGGAAATCGCACCAATGACGACAAGCAAGCCGCCCAAGATTGTGGGAAAATAAGCAGGCCCCATCCTGAACGCCGTGCCCATTTGATAATCTCGTCCCACGAGAATTGCAGTCGAGCCGAAAGAGATATAAACCAGCCCCGCCCAAAAGTCCTTTGTGCTTCGAATCATCATTAATCTCGATCCCGCTCACGCCTTATCTACACGGTTCGCGAGTAACTGCGCCTTGTACAACAACTCCCAGGAAAAAAAAAGGCCGGCATTGGAGCCAGCCTATTGATATTCGATCGCAAACGATTCTTCTTATCAATCAGCGTAAACGCCGGCCTTTTTGATTATCGGACTCCATTTGTCAATTTCTGCGATGAGATGTTTTTGCAGCGCCTGCGGTGTCGCGCGATCTAAACTTACAGGCTCTGCCCCCAACTCACCAAATCGCTGCTTCACGTTGTTATCCTTGAGCGCATCTTGAAGCGCGTTGGTCAGTTTGTCGATTACCGGTTTCGGCGTACTTTTCGGGGCGTACAGGCCATGCCAGACCGTCACTTCGAAACTCTTTAAACCCGCTTCATCCAGCGTCGGCACCTTCGGCAGGGAGGCGATCCGTTTCGCCGTGGTTACGCCGTAGACCTTGATCTTTTCCGCCTTGATCTGGCTTGTCGTATTGGTGGTCTGGTCGCACATCAAATCGACTTGACCGCCAAGCAGGTCGTTCATTGCCGGCGCTGTGCCATTATAAGGTACTGTGGTCAGATCGGTTTGAATCGCTGACATGAAGAGCATACCGCAGAGGTGCGATGCGGCTCCGAGACCCGCATTGGCTAAGTTGACCTTGTCCTTATTGGCTTTCACGTACGCGACAAGTTCCTTCAAATCATTGGCGGGAAAATCCTTCTTTGCAACCAGTGTCATCGGCACCTCGTTGATCAAGCCGATGGGCTCGAAATCTTTGACCGGGTCGTACGGCAACTTGCGATAAAGCGCCGGCGCAGTCGAATGGCCGATGTGATGGAGAAATAATGTATAACCATCCGCGGGAGCTTTCGCGACGCGGTTCGCCCCAATCGTACCACCTGCACCGCCAACATTTTCTATGATAACTTGTTGTTTCAGCGTCTTAGTCATTGGGACGGCCACCAAGCGCGCAACCGTATCCGTTGGCCCGCCGGCGGCAAAAGGAACGACAATAGTAATCACTTTGGTGGGGTAATTTTGCGCACACAACGGCCCCATGTCCATCAGGAGAAATGCCGTAACCGCTGCGAAATTTTTTAGCGACATACCTTCCCTCCGTATTGGCGGTCCGCTCTAATCATTGCTCTGCCGATTGATGGCGAGCAATGGTAATGCCAAGCCGAAAACCAAACCTTTCCACTGCTTACCGAGTTTTGGCGTTTCTCAAAATCGCTAAACCGACGTGGTTTGCTCGCAAGCTTGAAAATATGCCGGAGTAACAGTTTCTCATCCCGTTTCACGTTACAAATCGCTAACTAATGATGGCACTACTCCTTTTTAAGTCGGAATGAGCCGCTTGTTCCTGGCAGTTTTGACCGAACGCTGACGACGCGCAGTGAGCCCGGTCCGTCGTGCCTCTGCGGGTCTGTGAATTCTTTCTGACAATCGATGACATAGGGTGAGGCGAAGCCCTTCTCAGAACCCGGCATGCCTTCTGCTTTTCCGCCCATAGACAAAGCAACAATCCAGAAATGAATTAAAAACCGAGGCTTTGGAGAAGAAGACAGTATGCTGTTCGAATGTCTCGCCCGTCTAACAAAAGAGAAGGAAGGAGAAACGGAAATGAAATCAACGGAGTCAGATATGGAAAAACCTAGTTACTGGCAATTGGTGTTTTTACAAAGCAAAGTAAACGGCGCCGCTTATAGTGGCGAAGAACTTCCTGGCCGTAATTGGGATTGGCCTAAAGATACTTATCTACAGCGCCGTCTGCGGAATCATAAGTTTTTGCATCCCGCAGAGCACTCCAAACTGAATTAGTGTGCCGCTTCCCGCGCTGCCTCCTTCACAGCTCCCACGGGATTGCGGCTGCCACTGAGTCGCCCGTCACGTTCAGTGGCAAGAGGCCAGACTCCCAAAAGTCTGGCCTCTCTTTTTTTGAAATAGCTACACCTCAGCGAAGGAACTTCTTCGACACCGATTGGCAGTTTCAATCTCACTAAGTTTTTTAGTCGCTCTGACGGAGCAAATCTCTAATAGCGATTCTTTCTCGATGGAGTTTTGATTCACCGAGAAAATTACTGCGCCTTTGCAACGTCTAAATGATATTGATAAGCACCATGGCTGTTATGAAAATTTATCCACTCGGCCTGGCTGCCCTCGTGTTAATCTGCTCGGTCTTGCCGGCACAAGCGCAGGAAAAAGTGATTGTCGGCCACTCGGCTCGCGCCGCCCTGTCCATCGGACCCTTGTTGTACGGTATCGAACGCGGCTTCTATCGTGATGAGGGAATCGACCTCGTATATGTGTCCATTCGCGCCGATCTGGGCATCAAGGCTTTGCTCTCCGGCGATATTGATTACAGCTACAGCACGGGTACGATCATCCGCGGCGCAATTATTGGCGTGCCGGTGAGAAATCTATCCTTCGACTTCTCGCGCGTGCTGCACGCGTTAATGTCTCGACCGGAAATTCCCAACGCAGCTGCGCTCAAGGGGAAAAAGGTTGGCGTAAGCTCCTTCGGCGCGACCGGCGACCTTGCGGCCCGGGTGGGATTGCGCTCCCTCGGACTAGACCCGGAAAAAGACGTGACAATTATTACTTTAGGCAGTGATACTCTGCGTCATGCTGCGCTGCTCGCCGGTACGGTGCAAGCGACACATATGCCGGTGCCACTCAATATTCAGCTCAAGAAAGAAGGTTATCACGAGCTCATTTATGCCGGCAAAATTCTTCAGCGCCCGCTGACGGGTCTGGCCACGACCCTCGAAAAAATACAAAAGAATCCCGCTCAAGTGCAGCGCATGGTGCGCGCCTTCTTACGGGCCACTCGAGCTTTGAAAACAGAGCGTGCCGGTTTTATTGCATTTGCGCAAAAGAAATACGGTTACTCGAAAGAAATCATGGAAGAAGCGTACAACTATCTGATTGAGGCTCTTTCCCAGGATGGCTTCGTTGATGGCGCCGCGCTCCAGGCAGCCATTGATGAAGCAAAAAGGCTCGCGAAAATCACCAAGCCGATCAGCCAATCGGATGTTGTCGACTATAGTTTTCTTCGCGCCGCGACAAAGAAATAGACTTACTTGCGCTCGAGCCGTCCATAGGGACCAGCCGCATAAACCACGTGCCCACCAATAATCGTTAAGATCGATTCGAGCGCCGGAATTTGATCCTCCGCAATCGTCAAATAATCGCCGTTCAACACGGCTAAATCGGCAAGCTTACCGACTTCTATGGAACCTTTGCGTCCTTCTTCGAAGGTGAACCAAGCATTGCCGATGGTGTGTGCGCGCAGCGCCTCCGGACGCGTGAGATTCACCGATGGCGCGCGCAGAGCCGATCCGGCCACCGTCTTGCCGGTAATGAGCCACCACAGCGACAACATCGGCGAGAATTTGCCGGATTGAAAAGCGTTTGTGCCAGCGCCCAGCGGAATACCTGAGTCTACAACGGTCCGCAACGGCGCCGCACCCCGCGCCTTGTCCAGGCCGAACTGCTCAGTATAGCGCTCACCGGTTAAAACCAAACCAGCGTGCACGATGATTCCACCTGCCAACTTTTTAATTCTCGCAAGGATTTCCGGCGTCGCGTTCTCCAGGCCCACGAAACCGATCCGGCGCTGCGCCAGCGGCGTCGAGGCGTTTATCTGCTCCAGGGCATCGAGCGAACGATCCGCCGCTTCATCACCACTGACATCCACCTGAAAGTGGTATTTTGATTCTACGAGAAACCGCGCCATTTTCCGGAGCTTCTCTTCGCGCTCCGGCCTGATCAGAGACGCATCCGATGAAGTCGGGCTGTCACCGCCCTCCGTCGGAGAAAGCGCCGATACCTCGAAACCGGCAAAACGAAAGATGTCGTTTTGCATCAGACCTTTGATTTCGTCCATAGCGCTCTTGAAATAATCCAGCTCAACTGAACTTTCAGGCACAAGGTAAAAGTTGATCCGCAGCGGCAACTCGCCAGTGCGCGCCATGTCACTCAGCAGACGGCGATGCGCAAAGTTCACTTCCGGTGTTTCGAAATCCGTGATCGATGTAACTCCCAAGCGACTTAATTCAAAAAAACAATTTTTTAAGCTCTGCCGCATTTGATCGAGAGAAAGCCGGGGAATTTGATCGTAAACATACTTCCAGGCTGGCACGCCCTTCACCCATCCCGTTAGCTCTCCGGTTGTCGGATTGCGTTCGAATTTTCCGCCCGGCGGATCCGCAGTTCCTGGCTGAATGCCAGCGGCGCGCAGTGCCGCGCTGTTGAGCAGCACGCCTTCACGCAAATATTGAACATATACCGGGTGACCGGGCGCCACCTGATCAAGCTCAGCGCGCGACGGAAAACGCCGCTCGGCAAATTGCGTCGGCGCCCAACCGCCGGCGACAACGATCCAATTGCCTGCTGGCTTCGCCGCCGTGGCCGCAGCAACCAGCTTCATCGCCTCGGTAAGGGAATGCGCGCGCTCCCAATGTATTTCCGCGTCCCAGCTCAAACCTGCGAGGGTCGCATAAATATGCCCATCGACGAGTCCGGGAATCACCGTCCGGCCGCCGAGCTCGATGACGCGCGTTTGCGGCCCAATCAGCGGCCGCATATCCCGATCGGTGCCCACCGTAATAAAGTGCCGGTCGCGAATCGCCACGGCCTCGCGGATCGAAAAATCGCCATCCACTGTGATTATTTTGCCACCGCGCAGCACCAAGTCTGCAGGAGCTTTCACCGCGAGCGAGCGGGCAAAATCCACTTCCGCACCGCTCCCGCACCCGATCACAGCAAGCAAACAGCAAATCACGCCAATGCGTTTGCAGAAGTTTTTCACGCGCATTTCCATAGGCTCAGGCAAATCTTACCCTGGACGCTGTTAACATGACCACACGTTGCCTGCTTCGCACCTGTTTTTCCCTACGGTTGCGTTGAGCCAGACGTTAAAGCTATATCTTTAAACCGAATCGCAGCACGTTTCGAGGCCGAGGTAAAATGATGAATCCCGTGCAACTTTTTTGCTGGCATTTCATGGCCTATCCATATCTCGCCAAAGATTTCGACGAGAAAGAGTCCAGCGGTTGGGTGACCGTGCCCAATCGTTTATGGGACGATAAGAGATCCCGTGGACTTTACCAAGAATATATCGATCAGCTCGTCTATGCCGACCAGCTTGGTTTTGACGGCATGGTCTTGAACGAGCACCATCAGAATATCTACGGCTTGATGCCTTCGCCGAATCTGATTGCGGCCGCCCTGACACAGAATACCTCCCGCGGGAAAATCATTATCCTCGGAAACCTTTTGCCGCTGCATCTGAATCCGATGCGTGTTGCGGAAGAATACGCGATGCTCGATCAAATGAGCAACGGTAGGTTGATCGCGGGTTTTGCACCCGGCGGCGGCCCGGAGACTTTCAATTACGATGTACCATCTGCCAATACCCGTGAAAAGTTTTGGGAAGCCGCAGACTTGATCGTTCGCTCGTGGACCGAAGACGGACCGTTTGCGCACGAAGGTCGATATTTTCCGTTGCGTTATGTGAATCTGTGGCCCAAGCCCCTCCAAAAGCCGTTTCCGCCGGTTTGGATTCCCGGATCACGCAGTCCTTCGACGATGACCGAAGTGGCCAAACGCGGTTATTGCTATTTTCTTTCCTCACGCAGCCATGGCGGCGAAACCCATCGGGCGCAACAGGAATTCGCGGCGGTGTTGGAAAAACACGGTGACCGGTATCATCCGTTTCGCTTTGGCATTTTGATGTCAACCTATGTCGCCGAGACGGATCAGCAGGCACGCGAGGAGTGTGAAGAAGGAGTTTGGTATTTTTTGAAAAATTGTCTCAAGGGACATCTGCGCCGGGAGGGACGTCAACTCACCTACGGCCCGGGCGTGCCGTACATCCCCGCCGCCGCCTGGAGGGAATATCTGAAGGGCTATACCCCCGGACGAAAGCTTTTGGGCGATGTCGAGAACTGGGACGAGCTCGAAGCCTCTCAGTCAATCATCGTTGGCAGCGCCGAGACCGTCACCCGCCGCATTCAAAACTTGATTGAAAAAGCCAAAGTGGGCAATCTATTGATTCAGTTCCAACTCGGCAATATGCCCGATCACCTCGCCCGGAAGAGCATGAAACTTTTTGCCGAACAAGTCGCGCCTGCGCTGCGCCACGCCTCATTGAAACAATTCAGCGAAGAATATCCCGACCGCAATTTCGCATCGCCGGCCGTGGAGGGAATGCATTGAGCAGCGCGATCATTGACGTTTGTGGTCGTCAAGTTCACATCTTCGAAAGCGGCGATGGGGCCCCGCTGCTCTATTTGCATGGATTTGCCGATGTGCATTCGGTAAAAGACAATTGGCTGCCGTTTCACGAAAAACTTGCGCAGCGCGCGCGGTTGATCGCTCCCGCGCACCCCGGCTGCGCGCGCACCGATGAAAACAAAGATATCGATACGATCGAGGACGTGGTGTTTCACTATTTGGAAGTCCTCGATGCGCTCGATCTGAGGACGTTTGATCTGATCGGAACGTGCGTCGGCGGCTGGATAGCCGCTGAGCTCGCGGTGCGTCATCCGGAAAAAATTCGCAGGCTCGTGTTGATCGGCGCTGCCGGCCTGTTCGTTCCAGGCGCTCTGATCGGGGACGTGTTCATGATGGCGCAGCCGGAGTTCGGCTCTCGCTACGCCTCGTTGCGCGAAATGTTTTTTTCGAGCGCCGATGAGCGTAATGCTTTGGATATGTTTCCCGATGGCAAAGGCGAACTGGAAGATGAAGTGCGCCGCTACCAAATGTTGCGGTTCAGCTCGCGCGTCGGGTTCAAGCCGCCTTATTTTTATAATTACGCGCTACGCAATCGTCTGCATCGTATCTCATCTCCAACGCAAATTATCTGGGGAGAAACCGACAGATTCGTCCCGCGCTCTCACGGGGACACCTATGCGAAGCTCATTCCGCATGCGGAAATAAAGAGCATTGCAGGCACCGGTCATAGCGTTCAAGTCGAAAAACCGCAAGAAACAGCGCAATTGATATTAGACTTCCTGATCGCCTGAACATCCCGCGATTCACCAAATCGGAAAATCGGTTTTCCCTCATATTCTTTGTCGGATTCAACTTGCGCAGTCCACGTAATTCAAGTATTGTCCGCCGGTTCCTGAGTTACTCGCTATGCGAGCGATCGAAGTCACGTTTGCGCTCTTCTTAGGAGTTACCGGAATAATCGGATGCGCCTCTTCCGAGCGTCTCTATCAACCCACGGCGACGCCGGCCTTCCCCAGTCCGATCGTCAATTATTCCGTTGCTGATTTTTCCGACGTTCCATTCCTAGCAAGCACACCCGATGTGTCGGAAAATTCTTCTGAGCCAGCAGTCACGCCCGTGCGAAATCCGCTCGCTCAATCGAGTGCTACACCGCCACTCTCCCCCTTCGAATGGATCGAGGCGAAATCAGAGCACGGCAGCAGCAAAGAACTCAGTTGGCAATCTTCGCAATCGTCTCACCGAGCAAGCCATCCAGCACCGCCACGCATTCACACCGATAACCGACTGCTCGAACTCCTGGATCAGGCCTTTGAAAAAGCTATCGTCGAACCCGCGGAGCGCCGCCGTCTCCAGTTTTCTAAAGAGGTCATCGACAACGCCAGGGTCCAGCATTTCGTGCGGTATTATTCCAGTACCGGGAAGACGCGCTTCCAAGAATTGCTTGCCCGCTCGGGGAAGTATATCCCAATGATCGCGAAGGTACTGAGCCAGGAAGGTTTACCGGAAGAGCTCGGTTATCTCGCTCTGCTCGAGAGCGAATTCATCGCCACCAACGTCTCGCGCGCGGGCGCCGTCGGACTCTGGCAATTTGTCGCGAGCACAGCGCGTCAATATGGTCTGCGGATCGACGAATGGGTCGATGAACGGCGCGATCCGGTGAAATCCACCCGGGCGGCGGCGCGCTATCTAAAGGATTTGCATGATTATTATGGCCGATGGTATCTCGCCGCCGCAGCCTACAATGCGGGACCGACAATAGTTGATCGAGCTCTGCAGCAGAGTGGCGCCGAAGACTTCTGGAGCATCAAACGAAAGTCTCAATTAAGCGAAGAAACCCGGAACTTCGTGCCCAAGTTTGTCGCCATCGCACTGATTGCGATGGATCCGAAGAAATACCGGTTTGACGACATCGGCTATCATCTGCCGTTGGATTATGAGGAGGTCGAGTTGAAAGCTCCCATGACTCTGGCGGCAATCGCCCGCACGGCGGAAACAGATCTTATGACGCTCAGAGCTCTGAATCCATCGTTGCTGCGCGATACCACGCCGCCCGGCGAAACTGGTTTTCGCGCGAATCTGCCGGTCGGAAAGTCGGCAACTTTTCTGGCCGCCGCGGACGACAAGCCCGCCGAGAAGATAACTGAACCCGTCGGCGTTGTGACTCATGAAGTCAAAAAGGGCGAGACTTTGTTTTCGATCGCGCGGCGCATGGTCTTGAAGTCGGCGCCCTCATGAATTTGAACGGGCTCTCGACTGCGCGTTTAAGAATCGGCCAGAGATTAATGGTCTTTCTGCAGGAGTTTCGCGGTGCGCTCCGTTAGTCAGGAACGCTTTGCCATCGGAACGTAATCGCGCACTCGCGGCCCGAGATAAACTTGTTTCGGACGCGCGAGTTTCTGATCGGAATCCGTCAGCATCTCTTCCCATTGAGCGATCCATCCGGACGTGCGTGGAATCGCAAACAGCACCGGAAACATGTCCATCGGCAGCCCCATCGATTGATAAATCAGTCCTGAATAGAAGTCCACATTGGGATAGAGCTTGCGTTTGATAAAGTAGTCGTCTGAGAGCGCGATCCGTTCAAGCTCGAGCGCGATGTCGAGCAAGGGATTGCGGCCTGTGACCTCAAAAACTTGGTCGGCGACCTCTTTGATTATTTTGGCGCGAGGATCGTAATTTTTATAGACTCGATGGCCAAAGCCCATCAATCTTCCCTCGCCCCCCTTCACCTTTTTGATAAACTCGGGCACATGATCTTTTGCGCCAATTTCCATCAGCATGCGCAGCACCGCTTCATTCGCGCCACCGTGCAACGGTCCATACAGAGCGGCCGCGGCAGCAGCCACTGCCGAATACGGATCGACCTGGGAACTGCCGACACCACGCATGGCATTAGTGCTGCAATTTTGCTCATGATCCGCATGCAGGATGAAAAGAATATCGAGCGCGCGCTCAAGCACTGGATTCGGCTTGTATTTGAGCTCGGTCATCTTAAACAGCATGTTCAAAAAATTTCCGGAATAGCTCAAATCGTTGTCCGGGTAAGAATACGGCAGGCCGAGACTGTGGCGATAGGCGAATGCGGCCAGGGTCGGCATTTTGCTGATCAGACGATAAGTTTGATCGCGCCGCGATTTAACGTCAAAAATTTTCTTTGCCTCGGGATAAAACGTGGATAGCGCCCCCACTGTGCTGATCAGCACGCCCATGGGATGGGCTTCATGGTGAAAACTGTCGATTACTCTTTTTATGTTCTCATGGATGATGGAATGAAACGTGACATTATGGGTCCAGCCTTCGAGCTGGGATGCCGTCGGCAGTTCGCCGTGAAGAATTAAATACGCGGTTTCTAAATACGAGCTTTTTTCAGCCAGTTGCTCGATGGGATAGCCGCGGTATCGTAAGATCCCTTTGTCGCCATCAATATAGGTGATTTTGCTCTGACATGACGCTGTATTCATGAATCCGGGATCGTAACTGACGATGCCGTCGTCCTCAGTGACTCTGATTTGAAACAGGTCCGTCGCCTTCACCGCGCCGTTTTTAATCGGAATCTCGTACTGCTTCCCGGTCCGGTTATCAATAATGGTCAAAGTCTCTGAAGCCATTGCGCCTGCCTTTCAAGTCTCCTTTTAGACTATCCCTATGCGCCGGTCAACCACGCGTCAGACCGCTGGTTCCTCGGATCTCCAAGTGATTTTCCATTGGTAATCTTGCCTTTCAAAGCCGATCATCATGGCGGGAAGAAACTCAACCACAGCACGGCTTGGATCGCCGCTTGTCAGCAATGCCGCGAGCCGATTGAGATGGGGCAAGTGACCGACGAGTGCAATCGGATGATCCATCAGGTCGAGCTCGGCTTTCAGAATCGCTGGATCATCTTCGGGCAATAAGCCAGCATGCAAATGCAAGCCGCGTGGCGGCGACAGAATCTCGGCGAGTATCTGCGCGGTCTCGAAGGCGCGTAAGATTCCTGAATGGTAAATCGCCGAGATTTGAATGTTGCGAGTGAGCGCCAAGTGCGCCGTCCGATGAACGTCCCGTCGTCCTTTCGTAGAGAGCGGCCGTTTAGGATTATCCATTTCGGCAACAGCATCACCATGCCGAATCAGATATGCGTCCACGATCGCGCTTACCTCTGGTAAGGTTCAGACAAGGAATCCGGCTAACGCCAGGATGGCGCTGCTCATACGCAGCGTCTGTTCTCTCTCTCGCAGTTGAAAAAAACCGTTGTTCATATAGTATGCCGCTCAACAATTTGCAATCTTCTCTCCCATCCGATTCGTCCGCTGTGATCGAGTTTCGCAAGGTGAACAAATGGTTCGGCCCGCTTCATGTCCTCAAGGACATCGATCTCTCGGTCGAAGCCGGCAGAGTATTCGTGGTTTGTGGGCCCAGCGGTAGCGGCAAAAGTACTCTGATTCGTTGCATCAATCGGCTGGAAACCTTTCAATCCGGTTCTCTTACCGTCGATGGCTTGTCTTTGGCGGATGCCCAACTCGACCCAGTACGGCTGCGCGCCAACGTCGGCATGGTATTTCAATCTTTTAATCTGTATCCGCACATGACGGTGCTTCGTAACATCACCCTGGCGCCGATTAAAGTGAAAGGACTTGCGGAAGCCGAAGCTAAAAAAATTGCCATGGATCTTCTGGAACAAGTTGGCATTCCGGACAAAGCAGATGCCTTTCCGGCGCACCTTTCCGGAGGACAGCAACAGCGCGTCGCCATCGCCCGAGCGCTCGCGATGAATCCGAAAATAATGCTTTTCGATGAGCCGACCTCAGCCCTGGATCCGGAGATGATCAACGAGGTTCTTGAAGTGATGACGGGCCTCGCCCGGGATGGCATGACGATGATGGTCGTGACCCACGAGATGGGTTTTGCACGGCGTGTCGCCCACCGCATCGTGTTTATGGATCAGGGGCGGATCGTTGAAATCGGTGAGCCCGCGACGTTCTTCGCCGCGCCTCAATCGGCGCGCGCTCAACAGTTCTTAAGCAAAATTCTTTCTCATTAGGAGTTTACTATGATACGCGCTCGATGCCTCGGTGTTTGGGTTATCCCGATTTTGCTTGCATCCTTTCGTCCTGTCAGCGCTCAACCGACTCTCGAGAAAATCGATAAGAGCGGCGTTCTTATAATCGGCACCCGTACGGGATCACCGCCGTTTGCCTATGTCAATAAGAACAACGAATGGGTCGGCTTTTCGATCGAACTGGTGGAGAAAGCCGTCCTTCCCGCGCTCGCCAAGAAGCTCAACAAGCAAATTAGGCTGGAAAAAAAGGAATCGGCGCCGCAGACCCGGATTCCACTGCTGTCATCGAACGCCGTGGATCTTATCGCGGAAACCATGACCGATACCCAGTCCCGGCGTGATCAAGTTGATTTTAGCTTGACCTTCTTTGTCACGGGCGCTCAATTTCTAGTGAAGAAAGGCACTCCGATCAAAAACATCCAGAGCGTCGCGGGCAAACGAATCGCCGCTCAACAAGGGTCTACCAATGCAAAAATTATTCGCGAGCGCGTCCCCACTGCGAAATTGCTCGAATTTCCCGATCAACCCGCTGCATTTCAGGCCTTGGCGCAAGGACAGGTGCAGGCTTACACGAACGACGGAGTTCAGCTCGCCGGCTTGCGCGCAAAAGCACCCAGACCCGATGAATGGAACGTGGTGGGTGAATTTTTTTCTTACGAGCCCTACGGCATGGCCCTGAGGAAAAACGATTCCGATTTTCGTCAAGTGGTGAACATCGGCTTGATGGATGCCATCTCGTCTGGTCTCTACTTGCAACTGTACGACAAATGGTTCGGCGTCAAAGGCGAAGTGCCCTATCCGCTCTCTTCTGAAACCAAGCGTTTCTTGGAGATGCAAGTGGTGCCCAAATAACCTCGGGGACGACTTGCATCCGTTTCCATTCGTCTTTTTCACCTCGTGTTTCTCGCGTTTATCTTAAAATGACCTATCGCTTCACCTGGAACATTCTATGGAGCGGGCAAACGGGCGGCTGGTTGCTCCAGGGTGTCATAACGACCCTGGAGATTTCTGCCATCGCATGGCTGCTGGCGATCGCGCTGGGGTTGCTCTCGGGCGCTCTGCGCACCGCGCCGGCTCTGCCTTTACGCTGGATCGGCGCCGGCTACGTCGAATTTTTCCGCAACGTCCCTCTGCTTGTCTGGATGTTTTTCTGGTATTTCGCGGTTCCACCGTTCTTGCCGCAAGTGGTGCAGGATTGGCTGCTGGAGCACGGCGCTGAGTTTTGGGCGGGAGTGTTAGCGCTCGGCGTATATCACGGCGCCCGTTTTTCAGAGGTGATCCGTTCGGGGATTCAGGCAATTCCAAAAACCCAGTTTGAAGCGGCGCTATCGACTGGGCTTACGCTATTGCAGGCTTACCGGTTGATCATCATTCCCATTGCCCTGCGTTTAATCGTGCCCCCTGCGACAAACGAGACACTCAACCTGCTGAAAAATTCATCCGTGGCGTTAACCATTGGCGTAGCCGAGTTGACCTTTCAAACTCGCCAAATCGAAACCTACACCGCCAAGGCATTCGAAGCGCTGGCGGCCGGAACGATTATCTACCTTGTCCTATGCCTGTCAATTGCTTTGTTGATGTCGCAGATCGAACGGCGCACTGCCATTCCCGGCATGATCGCGCGCGGCGCAGGAGAATCCTAAGATATGGATCTCCGGGTGATCACCGAAAACTTCAGGTTTCTTATACTCCAAGGTTTTATCGGCCTAGGCGCATTCGCCGGCGGCACCCTTCGCCTTGCGATTCCAGCGATTTTTTTAGGATTCATACTCGGAATCTTCATTGGCCTCGCACGTTTGGCGCGTTCGCGTTGGATTCATTTTCCGGCGACAGTCTACGTTGAGTTTTTTCGCGGCGTGCCGCTCGTGATGGTGATTTTTTGGTTTTGGTTCATGATTCCTACAATCATCGGCAAATCGCTGCCGGAGTATAGCGTCGCGCTGACCGCCTTCGTCGTTTTCGAAGCGGCTTACTTGGCGGAAATCGTCCGCTCCGGAATACAATCGGTGCCCCGTGGTCAAGGCGAGGCTGCCATCGCCACCGGTCTGACGCGCCATCAGACGATGCGGCTTGTGATCTTACCGCAAGCGTTGCGCAATATGATTCCTGCGCTGGTCACCCAGTTTATCGTGCTGCTCAAAGACACCTCGCTGGCATCGATTATCGGCTACGTCGATCTCACCAAAGCGGCACAAATCGTCAACAATCGGGAAATACGTCCATTCGAGCTCTATTTATTTATTGCCGTCGTTTACTGGGCCTCGAGCTACGGCATGTCTCAGTTGGCGCGTCGTTACGAACGCCGCATGAACCCGAGTGTGTCGTAATTAATCGGTGCCGCGGCACATTCAAGGTTGCCGCGGTGAGCGCGCATTGCTACCATCAAAGGCCAGTGTCGGTTTTTTCGCCGTCCAACTAAATGCTGTTCTTGAAAGACACGCCGATTCATCAGATTCTCCCGATGAACGAGATGATTGGCGCCATCGAGGAAACTCTTAAAGAAGTTGCTCTTGGCCGTGGGCATGAGCTCCCGCGGCGGCGTATTCATCACCCCAACCGGATGATTTTCGGACTCTTGCCCGGCTCGGTGCACGGCGTAATGGGCGCCTATCTACAAACTGACCTGGACCGCCGGATTCATCGCGAAACTGTGATTTTGTACAGCGTGGAAACCGGTGAGCCGCTCATTCTGTTTCAAGATTGCGCGATCAATGAAAATCGCACCGCGGCAGCAGGAGCGGTCGGCGCCAAATTGTTGGCACGGAAAGACGCGAGCCGCGCCGCCGTTTTCGGAAGCCAGGTCCATGCCGAAACGCAACTCAAGGCGCTCGCGGCGGTGAGAAATTTGACAGAGGTGCGGGTTTTCAGTCCGAACGCCACACGCCGGGCCGCCTTCGCGGAGAAACTCGGCCGCGAGCTTCAAATCGCCGTCCTACCTGCTTCCAGCGCTGACCAAGCTTTGGCAATGGCCGATGTCGTGATTACGGCGACCAACTCCACGACGCCGGTATTTGACGGAAGATTACTTCGGGAGGGTACTCACATTACATCGATTGCCAACGGGGACAAAACCCGAATCCGTCAGGAGATCGACGAACTGACGCTGCGCCGAGCCGCGCCTGTTTTTATTACCTCGAAGACGACGGTCTGCACCAATGAAAGCGACATTTTTCGTGGGGTCAGAGACGGAGTCATTTCCTGGCAACAGGTGCATGAAATCTCGGATTTGCTTCTGGGAAAAGTTTGGGGGCGCACCGATGAACGGCAGATTACGCTGTTTAAGCTCCAAGGGACGGGCATTATGGATGTGGCTATTGGACGTTGCGCCTACGAAAAAATAAAGAACGGGGATCTCGCCCAACGGCTCTAATAGCACGATCCAGGACGCAAACGATGGCTCATTATGACATGTTGGTGATTGGCTCCGGGCCGGCCGGACAAAAGGCGGCAATTCAGGCCGCCAAAATCGGCAAAAAGGTCGGCGTCATCGAACGCAAGAAAGTTGCCGGCGGGATCTGCATCAACACTGGAACGATTCCGAGCAAATCGCTGCGCGAAGCGGTCTTGTTTCTATCGGGCTTTCGCCAGCGCAACCTTTACGGCGCCAGCTACCGGGTGAAGAAAGACATTACCTTCGAGGACCTTGCTCAACGATGCGATCACGTCATCAAGGCCGAACAGGAAGTGATTCAAAACCAGTTGCTTCGGAACTCTGTCGATTTCATCATCGGCACGGCGTCATTCCTCGATGCACACCGGCTTTCGATCAAGCAGGAATCAGAGACGAACGAGCACACCGCCGACTATATTGTCATTGCCGTCGGCACGGAGCCCGCGCGCCCGCCTGAGATTCCCTTCGATGACGAATCCATCATCGACAGTGATCGGTTGCTTTTCCTCAAGCAGTTGCCCAAATCCTTGACGATTGTTGGGGGCGGCGTCATCGGCTGCGAGTACGCCTCCATTGTTGCGACCTTGGGGATCCCCGTCGTGCTGGTCGAGCGCAGGCCGCGCCTTCTTGAATTTGTCGATAGCGAGCTGATCGAAGCGTTGCAGTATCAAATGCGCAATATCGGCGTGACTTTTCGCTTCAACGAGGAAGTGGTCGGCATTCAAAAATCCGCCGATCATTCGGTCTCGATCCAGCTGAAGAGCGGCAAAAAAATCAGCGCGCCGCTTTTGATGTATTCGATCGGCCGCGTCGGCGCAACCAAAGATCTCAATCTCCAGAGCATCGGCATCACGCCTGATGAGCGCGGCCGGCTAAAAGTGAATGAAAACTATCAGACCGTGCTCAACCACGTTTACGCGGTTGGCGACGTGGTGGGCTTTCCCGCGCTGGCTTCGACATCCATGCAGCAGGGGCGTCATGCCGCGTGTCATGCGTTCGGCCTGGCTTGTGATCTCTCGACACACCTCTTGCCCTACGGGATTTTTACCATCCCGGAGATTTCGATGGTGGGAAGAAACGAAGATGAATTGACCCGAGACGGTGTACCTTACGAGATCGGTGTGGCGCGGTATCGCGAAATCGCCCGCGGCCAATTGATCGGCGACACTGTGGGCATGTTAAAGCTTTTATTCCACAGCGAGACCCGCGCGCTCCTCGGTGTCCATGTCATCGGCGAAGGCGCCACCGAGCTCGTGCACATCGGCCAGGCGGTGATCGCCCATGGCGGCAAGCTCGATTACTTCATCGACACTGTATTCAACTATCCGACTCTCGCCGAGTGTTACAAGGTCGCTGCGCTTGCCGCACTGAACAAATTTTCCAACAGCAGTACCGTTTGCGCAGTTGAATGAAGTAGATCGGCCGAGACACGTTATGACGTGACAGCTTAGCCGGACGTCGAGACTTTCTCCGGACGGATTTTATAGATTACTCTGACCTCTCCCGGGCCGCGAAAAGGATAACGATCCTTGCCTAGGTATTTTTTTGCAAGGGCGTCGATATGGGCATCTGCGCCTTGTTCGGTGATCTCAACGATCTCACCCCTGACTGCAATGTACCGATAGGCATTTTCTGGATCCTGGATCGAAAGCGCGACCCGTTTGTCGCGGCGCATGTTTTTGTCTTTGAGACGTCCTTTGGCGGAATTCACTCGGACATGACTGCCGTCGTAATCGACCCAAACCGGCGTCACTTGCGGACTGCCATCGGGCATGCAGGTGGCCAAATGCGCAAATGCCACTTTGGTAAAAAGATCTTTAAAGCTCTCAGGAATCGTCACAGCCATGATTCACCTCCTGTAGTCCCGAATCAAAGAAAACAATTGGCCAATTCGGCGGGTTCATTGATGATCACATCCGGGCCTGCGGCGATTAAATCATCCTTGTCCCCCAGTCCATAAGTAACGCCGCAGGTCATGACCCTTGCACGTTTTCCGGCTTGAATGTCAATCTCGCCATCGCCAACCATTACCGCACGCCCGGGAACTGTCTGAAATTTTTCCAATGCGGCGTTTAACAGTGCTGGATGCGGTTTCTTTTCGGCTGCGCTATCGCCGCCGAAGATAGCGTCAAAACAATTTTCCGCGCCCAAGCCTTTTAACAGTTTGATAGCGAGCCGGTGGATTTTGTTGCTTACCACTGCGCGCCGCCTACCCCTGAAATCATCGAGCATTTCACGGATCCCCGGATAAAGCACGGTTTGATCAAGCAAGTGTTCTTCGTAATGTTCGAGAAATATGCGCCGGATCTCTTGAAAGTGCTCTGGCGCCGCTTCGGGAACCGCGTGTTTGAGCAGGTGATCAACCCCACGCCCGATATGGCCGTAAACCAAGCGCGGCGCCAGTGGCACAAGATCGAATCGGCCGCGGGTAAAGTTTACGGAATTGGCGAGATCCCGTCCTGTATCGGCCAGGGTTCCGTCCAGATCAAACATCATCAAATCGACCGCGCGCTTCACTGTCCTCGATTCAAGTTGAAAACGATATTGAAGTCAACGCACTTCGAGAGTCTCTTTGCTCTCCGGCCCGACAATGTTGTAATTTGGGCCCAAGCTTAGGCGCACCTGGAGGGACCATGGAAGTCAAATCGCTGGCTTTAGCTTTTATGCTGTTGGTTGCGAGCGTCTGCGCAGACTCGATCTGGGCCGCAGACAAACTCAACACGGCTTACATCTCGACTACACCAGGTTCTTCGTCCGTGCTGTGGGTCGCCAAGGACGCCAAGATTTTTGACAAGTACGGTATCGACGCGACGATCATTTTTATTTCCGGCAGCATCCGCGGCATTCAATCGATCCTCGCCGGCGAGATTCCCATCGGGGAAGGCGGCGGCCCAGGACTGGCCAGCGCACGACTTGCGGGTGGCGATGTGATCGCCATTGCCGGCAACGTCAACGTCTTGCCTTACTACTTGGTCGCGCAGCCCGCTATCAAAAAACCCGACGATCTTCGCGGCAAAATCGGTGGCAATCACATTGCCGGTACCACCGCCGAATTCGCGCTCAAAGTGGGGCTTAAGAAGATCGGAATGGATCCGTTCAAGGACGTGAATCTGCGCGTCATCGGCGGATCCATTGAGCGCATGGTGGCGCTGCAGAAGCGCATTGTCGATTTCACGGTCGTCACGGAAGCCGGCAAAGCCATGGCCGAAAAGCTCGGCTACCCGACCGTCGTGGATATGGTGGCGCTGAAGATTCCGTTTCCCCAGAATGGCATATTCACATCAACGAAACTGATCCGTGATAATCCGGATTTCGTACGCCGATACATGCGCGCCTACGTCGAGGCGATCCATTTTTACAAAACTCATAAAGAAGACACCATCAAGATCATGCGCAAATATTCCCGCGTCGAAGACCGAAAATTTCTCGACGAGGCCTGGGACTGGCACGTAAAGTTTATGCCGGATGCGCCATATCCTCCGGCCGACGGATACCAGCTTGTCCTGCAAGATATGGCGGAAAAAAATCCCAAAGCGGCCCAGGCCGATGTCAAAGAGTACATCGATGCGAGGTTTGTTAAGGAACTAGATGATTCAGGATTTATTAAAGGACTGCGTAAATAGCGCCCCAGAGTCCTGGTGCAGGCCGTTCAAAAGATCAAGCCCTTTAAGCCGTCGAAAGTATCTCCCGATTTCGGCAACTCGTAGCTGACGGTTTGAACGGTTTTAATAGCTTGAACGGATTAGATTCTTTTACGCGACGCTTCAAGCACCTGATGCATCGGATCAACATCCACCACCAGAGCCGATAGCTGGAGTTTTTCTTCGCGCAAGCTCTCGGGCACTTGGCTCATCACTTCATCCTCGAGAATGTGATAGACGGGGATCTTAAGGGCCACTCCGGCAAGCGGTCCCGCGTAACTCGGATCACCTTCCGTTACGGTTTCCGCAAAAACTTCCACGCCATTCGCCTCGCCATTGCCTAGGATTACCGTGAGATTTTGCGGACCATACTGGTCCGCCAGGCGCTTGATGACCCCTTGATTCTCAAAGTTCATGGCGCCTGCGGCGGTTCAAACGAAGCACTCTGTGGCCTGGAAAACCACTTCATATCCCGCTCCTTGCAAACATTCGGCAATCACGGGTCCGGGTACTCCGTCGCGTTCGCCGATGGCGATGATTTTTTTTCCTTTGAGCATTTGACCTCCGCTGATAGGTTTGATTTCAAATTTGCCGGCTTAAGCGTCGTTCCGGTCGACGAGGAACGAACAACCATCCGAGAGTTGCGTCATCCGGCCAAGAAACAAACTCCCCTTCGCGATCAAAAGCGCATGGCGAATTTGCTTTGCGCGAAGCCTTTCGACAGCGTGACCCAGATAAACGATCGCCGACGGGATGTGGCCTTGAGTCGGCGCATAGCCTAGCATGCCGCGAGTATGGACAAAATCCTCCATTTCAGCCTTTGCAATCTGGCCGCGCATCACTGCCAATGCCGCCAAAGTCAGATAATTTGTCCGCGGCACGTCGCCGCTACCCGATGGTACGGTGATCTCGGGATTGTGAAGTTCCACGCCGTAGCGATCGACATCCGTCAGCTTCATCCCTAATTTGGCCAGGGGTTTCTCTGCCAAATTTTCCGCCATTGCCTGGGGCGAAGCGCCGGCCCCCACTGGATGGAAAGCAGCGGAATCGAGCCGCACGCACGGCTCGCCAGGTTTTGCCGCAGAAAGAATCACGGCAAAGCTGCCAAGCACATCTTCCAAAACCGGCATGTTCTTTTTCACATGCGACTCGAATTTCATGCCGAGTTTCGCCAATGATCCGCCCGCAACGACGGCGACTCTTTTTGCTACACCGGATTGAACGAGACTCGCAGCCTGCACCACTGCATACATCGGACCTGCGCAAAAAGCTTTTACGTCGCAACCTGAAGCCTTGATGCAGCCAACTTGCTCGGCAATCGCTTTCGCCAGGTTGCCGCCGCCGCGATTGTAGCGGTCGCCCACCGCCTCTTCCGAGCAACTGAATACAAAATCTATTTCACCGGGGTCGAGGTCGAGCTGCTTACAGAGCGCGCGCAACGAATGCGCCGCTGTCACTTTGGCGGCGAGATTCTCGAGCAGCACCTCGGCAGCTAAACTGGCGTCCTCCGGATGCGCCGCTTCAAACGCGCCGATCAGTCGCTCGCCCGAATATAGCGGTAAAGCACCCTTGTCGCACAGGGCTTGAATTTCCGTCGTGGAATGCAGTTTCGGTCCACGCACGTTTGGCTGCGTATCCTGATCATGAAACCAACCGTTCTCTAATGAAACAAGGTCGAACTGATCTGCTGCAGCGAGCAGAACATAAAATCTGTTTTGCTCCACGAGATCGCCGAAGCGACCCTGAAAAGTCGCGCCTTCGATCAGTTTGTCGTACCACGGCTTGGGCAAATCGCTAAGCCGCTCGGGAGCGATATTACCGATGTAAGCCTGATGCGGCGCATAGGCGACGGCGGCATTGAAACCGCGCAGTTTTTGATGCAGTTCGTCACCGAGCGCAGAATTCGCGCGAATTTCTCGCAGCGGTTTCGAACCATACCGTACCAAGTCCGGCACATGGGCCAACGAGTAAAACACGCCTTCAATTCCGACCCGCACCGGTTTGATAAATTTCGCCATCTCGTCAGTCCAAAAATCGTATTAGGAAATCGACAAGTCTAAAATTCAAGGTACTATGACTCACGCCCTTTGGCGTCCGCCCGTTGTCTTTTATCGGCTAAACTCCTGATGCCTGACGAACACTTCGGCATCTCTCGGCGCAAAAAATACCAAGCGGACTTCCTCAATGCTTCTTTCGTTTTGCAAGAATTGTTCGATGGTCGTTGATGACACTACGGCCGCCTTATCCATCGGATAGCCATAAACACCGGTGGAAATCGCCGGAAAGGCAATGCTACGAAGCCTGTTCTCGACGGCAAGCGCAAGCGAGTTCGCATAGCACGCGGCGAGCAATTGAGATTTAGCCTCACCGCCGCTGCCATATACGGGCCCGACCGTGTGAATGACGTGCTTGGCGGGGATTCGGCCCGCAGTGGTGATGACCGCCTGCCCCGTCGGTAAACCATCGGGAAATTTAAGCCGTCGAATTTCGCGACACTCTTCCAATATTGCAGGCCCGCCAGCGCGATGAATCGCACCGTCGACTCCACCGCCGCCCATCAAAGTACCATTGGCCGCATTCACGATAGCATCAACGACTTCCTTGGTGATATCACCCACCGTTAAGGCGACCCGACCGTTCAGAAAAGTTCGTGGAGCTTCCATGTTTTGGTTTAGAATGTCGCGGTCAGCAATATGACATGTAATTCTCGATCCAAGCGGTTAGCCCTTCGACGCTGTAATGGCAACTCGTGTTCGCATTTTGCCAGTCGACTCTGCTCAGTTGTCATTCTGAGAATCCTTTTTTCGCCGACGGCAGGTCAAGATGCTTCGTTGCCGCCAGACTGTGTGATAACTCATGGTGGCGCCGGTTTGTTATTTCTAACGCAGCGAAAGATCCTGTCTTTGCAGCTGCATCGAAGGATAAGATTTCTCGGCTTCGCCTCGAGACTGCCGCTCAGTTGACGTGCATGACAGGTCTTCTGAAATAGCAAACGGGGTTGACAGCGTCGCCGCCCGCGTAGGACTGACTTCATCCCAAGGGTGCGAGTTTTTCCAGGGTCGGCAGCAGTTCCGCGAAGGAATGAATCAGCGCCGCCGGCTTTGCGTCTGTTAGAGTTCGTTCGTCGTTGTATGAATGCTCCGTGGCGAGGGCGATGGGGGTAACTTCGAGATAGGTATCCCCTACCTTGCATCCGTGAGCATTATTGCCTGCCTTGATATAAGTCGCGGTTCCCGTAAGTAGAACCAGGCGCATGCGTTTTGGTTTGTGCTTTCGATATAGATAATAAAGCCCCTGCTCCTTGGCGTAGTACGTCTCGTCTCGATCGACGATCTCTTCGAAGTAGCGGCCGATACCGACCCTTTCCATCGCCTGATGCTTATAACGGCGGCCGCCAGTAGTCATCAAGATATTGCGCAGGCCTGCGGACTTGGTTTCCTTAAGCGAGTTTTCGATGCCCGAGATAAAATCGGGCGGATCGACGTCGAATCTGTGCTTTTGCGCGATCTCAAGAGCGTGTCTGCGGATTTCGACACGCTTGGCTTCGTTGAAGGGCAACGAAGAGTCTTGCCGATATTCAGCAGCAAATATCATCGGAATGAGAAACAAATCGAACGGGCCATCGGCGATTTGCCTGAGTTGCTCGAAAGTTACGGGTCCGATACCGTACCGGGTTAATATCTCGTTGGCGATAACGTGAACACGGCGAATATCCGTTTCCACTGTGTCGGACATCGTCCGAACCAAAAACGTTTCGGCTGTCATCATGGCGACCTCCGGTTGAAAGGATCTTAGTGAACCGGCAAAAATCCCGCAAGCGCAATCTACTTTTCGCTGCTTTCAAACGGGAGTCGATATTTCCGTTCCGAATTGCACGTTTTGCAACTCGGTACGAGATTGGCCTTAATTGATTTCCCGCCGCGCACAATTGGCACCAAATGATCCATGGTCAGCTCTTTGGGCGAGAATGTTTTTCCGCAATGCTGGCAGATGCCTGCGGCGCGTTTGCGCTTCCACCAGGGGCTCTCGCGTAATTGCCGCGCCTTTTGTCGTTCCCGGCGAATTTGTTCTTCAGAGACTTCGACCAAGAATGGAACTATTTTCACAAGTACTCTTAGCGCAGATGATACAATTGTCGCAGTTTTTTAAGGTAGACACCCAAGCCGATCGCAATGATCAGGTACAAGATCGACCGGGCCGCCGCCCATGCTTCTCCGCTCGCGGCATAATTACGGAGCTCCCATAGCGAGAAGAACACAAAAAACACTGTGGCAGTGCCCATGAGGATTTTGTGGGCCGTGATTAGTTTCATAGCCGCTGATTCAATCAACCATATCCTGCGCGCCGGACGCAACCGTGGAGTGTAACTTGTTGCGCCGGCCCCGGTCGCTGATATAGCTTTCTTGTCTCGAGGGTCGAAGGAGAGTTTCCCATGCAAAAACAAATTGTCCGCACCGCAAGCGCACCGAAAGCCATAGGTCCGTACGAGCAAGCGGTCAAAGTCGGTGATTTTATTTACGCCTCCGGGCAAATACCGCTCGATCCGGCCACTGGCAATCTTGTCGAGAACAACATCACTATTCAGACCCGCCAAGTCATGGAAAACCTGAAGGCTGTCCTCAGCGCTGCCGGGTCCTCACTGGAACGCGTCGTGAAAACCACCGTGTTTCTGAAAAATATCTCCGATTTTGCAGCCATGAACGAGGTCTATGGGGAGTATCTTGGCGACGTAAAACCTGCCCGTTCCACGGTGGCAGTTGCGGACTTGCCGCGCGACGCGCTTGTGGAAATCGATCTGATCGCGATTGTTTAAGCGATCAGAATCCGAGAATCGCCGCACGAGGGCGTTTTTACGATCGATGGAATTGGCTCCGATCGCCATAAGGGTGGCTATCGGAATGCCGTCGAGCTGAATGCGTCGAAATAGAAGAAGTCGACCGCGCCACCGATCAGAAGAAAAAAGAGGATGAAGAAAAATACCAAGGCAGCGCTGCAGCGTTGATTGTGCGCCTGGCGCGCGACGAAGTCCGAGGCGTACGGCGATTCCAGCGCCAAGCTCCAGTGCTAGCGTGATAGCGACAAATTGACGCGGGGCAATACTTTTTCGCTTTCCGCCGCTTCGAAGAACTCACTGGGTTTGAAACCGAACAAGCCTGCCAGAATATTCGAGGGGAATACTTGCTGTTTGGTATTGTACTGCGTCACGAGATCATTATAGTACTGGCGCGCGAAGGCGATCTGATTTTCTGTGGTCGTCAACTCTTCCTGCAGCTCCAAAACGTTTTTGCTCGCCTTGAGATCGGGATAGTTTTCCATCAACGCAAAAACCTGGCCGAGGGATTGGGTCAATGCGGTTTGGGCCGCCGCCGCTTCCTTTACGCCCTTCGCCGCCATTGCCTGGCTCCGCGCCTCGATCACCTTCTGCAACGTGTCCTGCTCGTACTGCATATAGCCTTTGACGGTCTCGACAAGATTGGGAATCAAATCGTAACGACGCTTGAGTTGGATATCGATTTGCCTCCAGGCATTTTGCAGGCGTAGCCGCAAGGCCGTGAGACCGTTGTAAGTCGAAATGAGCCAGATGCCCATTACGAACACGATCGCCCAGATGACAAAAATCATAGGCCGCGCAAACCTCCCCATTCCTCACGAAAGAGGATCGATCGGGTGATATCCCGAATCCGCGCCACACCGGTCAGGGTCAGCACTCGCTGCATCTCTTCGGTTAAAATCGCAAATACGCGCTCGACCCCGCGCGCTCCGAAAGCGCCGACGCCCCAGGCAATCGGCCTTCCGACTAGAACCGCGCGCGCGCCCAGGGCGAGCGCTTTGACAATGTCGCCGCCACTGCGAATTCCACTGTCGAGCAACACCGGGGTTTTTCCGCCGATCGCGTCAAGCACTTCCGGCAAAGCTTCCAACGCCGCTCGATTGTAATCGAGAATCCGACCGCCGTGATTGGACACGACCAGAGCATCGGCACCGGCGTTCACCGCGGCCCGCGCGTCCTCCGCACCCATGATGCCTTTGATCACTACCGGTAACGAAACTTGCTGTTTCATCCATTCGATGTCCTTAACGGTTGACTTGTGGCCTCTGCGCGGCTTGCCGTCCTTAGTCGAGAGCGGCACTTCGTCGCCGATCTTGACCGGGCGAACCGTATCCACGGTAATTCCGACGGCCGCAAAACCGAGATCTTCGGCGAGTTTGGCGTAAGCGGAGACTTCGTCCTTACCGCGGTTCATGTAAGCCATGAAGACCAACGGTGATTTGTCCGCGTTGCGCCATTCTTTGGGGCCGAACTTTGCCGCCTGACTGACGAACATCATGGCGCCCGCGCGATCGCATCCCTCGGCAACTTCACGCTCGGCATCTTTCCCGATCAAGCTGAAGCTTCCAACAGGCGCTGTAATCGCCGGAATCGGCAACCTCTTGCCGAATAGCTCGACGACAGTATCGGGCTCGGAAACGTCGTGAAAAATCTTTTGTCGAAATAGGTATTGGCTAAATGCCTGCGGATTGCGACGAAATGTTGCCTTGGATTCGGCCGCGCCGTTGAAATGTTGCCACGCCTCGGCCGGCGCCTTCTGCCGCATGATCTTGCGCAAATCACGCAGCCCCATCTGCTCCAGTGGCTTTTCAGTCATAAAGGTTTTCCGTCAGTTTTTTTCGGTAAATTCGTGCCGTGCTGCGGCGCGTCGTGTCTGCTTGAGATTCGCAAAAAGTATCATCCTGAGATGTAGCCGAAGGATCTCGCCTTTTACCGATCCATCTGTCGAGATTCTTCACTTCGTTCAGAATGACAACCGGGAGAATTGCCCGTTGCGCTCAATTCTGGGAAGAAATTTCCCAGCAGTTCGTGCCGGGATCGCGAAAGCAAAATGACGTGCCGGAGTCGTTTTCGCTTAGCGGCAATAACTCGCTTACGCCCAGCTGCTCACCGGATCGGCTGAACTCGCGATAAATTTCTTTCACGCGGTCTGGAGAAGCGACACTCAAGGTATTGCGGAAATTAGGTGAGAACACTTTCGGATTTTCTCGCAGAGCGCAAACAATGTAGGTTTTCGTGCTCGGATGCTTAACGTAAATCACATGGCTGCTGAAGCGGTGTACTTCCAAGTTCAAAACATCGGTGTAGAAATTCCTGTTCGCATCCAGAGCGGTCGCCACCAAAGTCCCATGGGTAAAAGCTTGCGGCACGTAACCGCGTCCGGGAAAGCGCTCTTCAGGATAAATCTCTTCCCAATGAGGCTTTTTGACGCCGCCGAACTTTTGCGCCGCGGCTTCTTTCCGGGCAAAGTCTTCATAACATTCGATTTCCCAGCCATTGGTACCGGGCTCTACGAAATAACAGGAATAGGAACCGTGGCTCCAGGTCGGTTTGCCGATCGCGCCAAGCTTGTATCGCTGTTTATGCGCAGTCAGGTACTCATAGGCACGGTCGACTTCTTCCGTGCTCCTCACCCGAACACCCCAGTGGTTATGCATCGGTTTGGCTGGCGCATCCGGTCCCGCCTCATGCAAGACGAGAACCCACGGCGAATTGGGGTGCTTGAGCATCGCTTCGCGGGGTTTTTTTTCTGACGTGGGTTGGAACGCGAGCAGCTCGGTCATCACGGTCATGGAATCGTGCAAGTTGCGGCATTCCATGTGCGTGGCGCTGAGAGCGATAGGGTGAACCATCTTTAACTCCAATCGGGAAATTTACAGCGCTGCGGCAGACCTGTCAAACCGAAGCCTTATACACTGGCAATTGACTCGTTTCGACAAGTGAAGCGATTGAATCCACGAATCAGTGCCGTCAATTGCGATCTCACCAGCAGTGCAGCACAGTCAAAATTCGGCTTGACACCATAGGACCTTTTACTTAGATTCGCGCAGCTCGCCGGGTCCAAGCGTCATCGTCATGACTGCCAAGATCAACCCCCGCGATGCGACTATGCTCGCCACAAGGAGACCTATGACAAAATTTTCTAGAGTGCTCTTGCTCTTATGCATTTGGATTATTGGCAGTGGGGCGCCGCAGGCCGCACATGCGCAAAGCAATTTTTTCGAGGGAAAAACCATTCGTCTCATTGTCGGCTTCACTGCCGGAGGCGGCTACGACGCATACACACGCACCATCGGCCGTCATATGGGAAAACATATATCCGGCAATCCGGCGATCATCGTCGAAAACATGCCCGGCGCGGGCAGCATGATCTCGGCGAATTATATTTACAAAGCAGCGAAACCCGATGGCCTGACCATCGGTCATTTCATCGGCGGTCTCTTCTTGCAGCAACTCTTGGGCAAACCGGGCATAGAATTCGACGCTGCGAAATTCAACTATGTCGGCGTTCCGGCTCAAGACAATTTCGTTCTAGGTATCGCGAAGTCCACCGGCATTGTCGACGTCGACTCATGGCTTGCCTCGAAACAGATTATCAAATTCGGTGGCGTCGCCTCTGGGTCGGGCTCCGATGACATTCCAAATATTCTCAAAGCGACGATTGGCTTGCCGATTCAACTCGTGTCCGGCTACAAGGGCACGGCCGACGTGCGTTTGGCGTTCAATAGCGGCGAAGTCTCCGGTCTAAGCAATTCCTGGGAATCGACGAAATCGACTTGGCGTAAGGAATTGGAAACGGGCGAACTGAAACTGGTTCTGCAGGCCACCCTCAAGCCGCATCCTGAATTCCCCAAGCTGCCGATGGCGCTCAACTACGCCAAAACCGAAGAAGCCAAGCGTCTGATCTCGACGGTCGCACGGGTGCACGGACCGACGGTGCGGCCCTATGTTTTACCGCCGGGCACACCGAAAGACCGCGTTCAGCTAATCCGCAAAGCTTTCATGGACACGATGAATGATCCGGAGTTTCTCGCTGAGGCAAAAAAAGCCAATCTCGACATCAATGCAGATGACGGCGCCGCGCTTGAACAAAACGTGAAAGAAATTTTAAAATTGGATCCGGCGTTGGTGGCCAAGCTCAAGGAAATCCTCAAATGACCGACCGAATTCCTACTCTGTGTTTCTGTGGTAGACTTCGCTGATTAGGCGAGAGCACTTTTATGCCGGAGTTCGAGCTGATTTCCGCCGATAGTCACGTCAATGAACCGCCCGAGGCGTGGGCGCGTGTTCAGAAAGAATATAGCGACCGCGCGCCAAGAGTCGCGAAGGACCCGCCGGGCGTGCCAAAAGGCACCTGGTTGTTAATTGACGGCCTACCGCCGGTCGGTTTGTCGCACTATTCTAAAGGCATGGTGGTCAGCAAAAGTCAGGGTATCTCAGAAGTCGAACAGGAAAAACATTTCGAGACGATTCGTTTCAATGAGAACTTCCGCTACGAAGATTATCCCGGCGGTTGGGAACCGGCCGCACGCTTGCGCGACCAGGATGTCGATGGCGTCCAAGCGGAAATTCTTTTCTCCAGCGCGGTGCGCCAACTTTACAGCATTACCGATGAGCCCTTTCAGCGCGCGATTTTCCGGTCGTATAATGCCTGGCTCCAGGAATTCTGCAGTTATAACCCCAACCGACTGATCGGCCTCGCAATTTTATCGATCTTGGATATCGTGCACACGGTGGCGGATATCGACGAGTACGCCAAGCGCGGTTTTCGCGGCGTGCAAATTCCGACGCGAATCAGAGACAGCGGCTACTACGAACCGAAATACGAGCCCATGTGGGCAGCGTTGGAAGAAACCGGCATGATTGTCAATGTCCACACCAGCGCCACCCAAGGCATGGCCCGCAAGCACTATGAAGGTCCGCGCGACGTCGAGCCCAAAAAACAAAGCCTCGGTCTCGCCAATAAGCAGGCGCCCGCCCAGCAGTTCTTGGGCAATCTCATTCTATCGGGCGTGTTCGATCGTCATCCGAAGCTCAAAGTGGTTTGCGCCGAGTTCGATGTGGGCTGGGTGGCCAATCTGGTGCAGCAAGTCGATTATTGGTTCGGTCGCGCCAGCACCTACGACGCCGAACGAAACATCAATAAGCTGGCGCCGAGCACATACTTCAAGACCAATGCATTCTTTACTTATCAAGATGACCGTGCCGGCGTGCTGACAACTCCCGTGTTCGGCGCAGACAACTTTCTATGGGCCAGCGATTATCCGCATGGCGTAACGACTTGGCCCAATTCGCAAGCGACGGTCGACCGCAATTGCGCAGGAATTGACCCCGCCGTAAAGCGGAAACTCAATCGGGACAATGTGGCCAAGCTATATGGTCTAATGACAACCCACTAAAGAAAAGTTAATTGAGCCGTCAAAGGTTGGAGTCGACACCCATCACTCCAACACTCCAGAAATCGAGGAGACTATGAGGATCACCGTCGATCGAACCAAGTGCGAAGGCTACGCCAAATGCGTTCAGGCATCCCCCAAAGTCTTCAGGCTCGACCCGAGAATGATTGCCGAAGTGATCGATCCCAAGGCCGACACCGACGAAAAGATCGTGCTCGCTGCAAAAGTCTGTCCGACGAAAGCCATCAGCCTCGAAGAGGAAGGCACCAGGAGAAAAATTTTTCCCGCCGATTAAGAGATCGTCGAGCGCGAGCCATAGCCTACCGGAAGACCGTGTGACTCTGTGTGCTTGAAAAGTGAGTCATGGCAAATCAGCCATTAAGCGGCCGTACCCTGCAACCGGCTGTCGCACATGCAGCCGCTTTTGAATTTCCCAACATTGCGCCAGGCCGGGATGAATAACCGGGACGCCGAGGTCCTGCTCGAGCGGCTCGACGATATCGAGGATGCGCAGCTTACCGCCCTGAAAATAAATCCCATCCGCGTCACAATGGCGCAAAAACAGGTTTCTCGCCTGGTAATAAACGTCCTTCGATGAGAGTCTTCCGACTTCTTCCCACGGCCCGGGCAGCTTTTCCAATGACAAAACGCTGAACCCGGCATCCGTGAAGTAGCGCGCCACTATGCTGGTATCTTCAAAATCATAGCCGATACCGACAAATTTTCTTATCCCGAGCGCCTTCATTGCGGCAATTTGATTGGTCCCCGAAGTGAAGACCGGAATGCCGAAGCGCTTTTCCCATTTCGCAATCATCTCCGCCTCGCCTTTGTAACCGAGCAGCATAAAAGGCGGCGTTCCCGCGGGATGAATCAGATCAACTTTGTCTTGTGCCAATTCGGCAATTTTTTCTTCATATGCCGGAATTGCCCCCTGAAACTCTTCTATCGTGCCATGGCGCACGTGATTAAAAAGCGGGATCACGCCGATCCCTTCGGGCAGCAGCTTGATCAACTCGACCAGTGAGCCCGACCCCTTGGTCGGTTTGATGATCCCCACCATACCGCGCCAGGAGTCGTAGACCATGGTCATCTGTCCTTTCGATTTTTGCGGACCTTACTTCTCATTGCGGCGGTC
>Ga0164305_10000027_pt1 | contig 37255 bp, 29 predicted proteins | sample Whisoiple_237_MG_FD_110215 | JGI IMG/M metagenome (GOLD analysis project Ga0164305, IMG submission 110215) | Soil microbial communities amended with pyrogenic organic matter from upstate New York, USA - Whitman soil sample_237_MG | ecosystem: Environmental > Terrestrial > Soil > Agricultural...
AATCGCTGCTCATTATAGCCCCGCAGCGCTGTTATCAATCGGAACAACTCGAGCGGGGCCGCGCGTGGGGGCTGACCTGCCAGGTCGCAAGTCTGCGTGGCGCGCGCGATATCGGCATCGGCAATTTATCTGCCGTCGCGGAACTCGGGACGGTAGCGGGCCGGCACGGCGCCTCATTTCTCGGCTTGAGCCCACTGCACGCGCTGTTCGCATCAGACCGCAGTAAAATCTCACCTTATTCGCCATCATCACGACTGTTTCTCGATCCGATGCTGATCGACCTTTTTCAAATCCCGGAATTTGCTGGCAGCGGCGCTGCCAAACTCCTGGACGGCGAGAGCGGACAGATCAGATTTTTGCGCGAATCGCCGTTTGTCGATCACACCGCGGTGTGGTCGATCATGCGGCGCGTGCTCGATGCGCTTTGGCTGGAAAGCCAGGCAGGCGGTCCTTCGCGGGAGTTCGATGCCTTTCGCCGGGAAGAAGGCGAGAACCTTCGGCTTCATGCCACGTTTGAAGCCGTCGCCGAAAAGCTCCGCGATGAAAACCGCACGTGGCTCGGTGAATGGCCGGATGGCTACCGCGATCGCCACTCGCCGGACGTCGCGCGCTTCGCCAAAGCCCATTCCGATCTCGTTTATTTCCATGAATGGCTGCAATTTCTCGCCGATCGTCAGCTGGCAAATGCCGCGCGTGCCGCCATGGCCGCCGGCATGGAAATTGGCCTCTACCGCGATCTCGCCGTCGGCAGCGATTCCGGCGGCTCGGAAATCTGGGCGCATCCGGATCGCTTCGCGCCGAGCCTCTCGATTGGCGCGCCTCCGGACGCGCTCGGGCCGGAGGGACAGAATTGGGGTCTTCCGCCGTTCCACCCTCGGGCTCTCGAAGAGCAAGATCTTGCGGCGTTTCGCGCGCTCGTGCGTGCCAATATGAGTCATGCCGGCGCGATCCGCATCGATCATGCATTCCAATTGCAGCGGCTGTTTCTCATCCCGCGCGGGCAATCGGCTAAAAACGGGGCCTATGTCGATTATCCCTTTGAGGCCATGCTCGCGGTGCTGCGCCTCGAAAGCCATCGCAATCGCTGCCTCGTCATCGCCGAAGACCTCGGTACGGCGCCAGAGGGCTTCTCCGATGCCATCATGCGCGCCGGGCTTCTCAGCTATCGTATTCTGTTCTTTGAGCACGAGCATGACGGCTCGTTCAAACAACCGGACGCCTATCCGCGCGACGCGCTTGCTGCGCTGACAACACACGACCTTCCCACGTTTCTAGGCTGGTGGCGCGGTCTGGACGTCGATTTGCGCGAAACATTCGGGATTTTTAACCCGGATATAGCCGCGCGCGAACGCGCGACACGCGAAGCTGACAAACTGAGCTTGCGGCGAGCGCTGGAACAGCAAAACCTCTTATCCGCCGACGATCCCGACGACCCGCCGCTGATCGGTGGCATCCGTTATCTCGCGCGGACGCCCTCCATCCTCGCCGCCGTGCAAGTAGAGGATGCGACGCGCGAGATGAACCAGGCGAATATGCCGGGTCCCGATCGCGGTCACCCCAATTGGAAGCGTCGGCTGCGGCTGACGCTACGCGAGATCGCGGTTCCGGGCGGGCCACTCGCCAAAACAGCGGCGGCGCTCGCGCTCGAAGGCCGCGGACTGCGTCCCGAAGTTTCGCGGCTTGCGGCGCCGCCGCCGCGCGCAACGTATCGCCTGCAATTCCATCAGGACTTCGGCTTCGACCAGGCGAGCGCGATCATTCCCTATCTCGCGCAGTTCGGCATCAGCCATGTCTACGCCTCGCCGATCTTTTCGGCACGACCCGGCTCGACCCATGGCTATGACAGCGTCGATCCGACGAAGATCAATCCCGAGCTCGGCGGCGAGGAAGCGTTCGTCCGCTTCTCGGATAGGCTCGCCAAGCACGATTTGCAGCTTATCCTGGACATCGTGCCGAACCATATGGGCGTTGGTGGCGCCGACAATCCTTGGTGGCTGTCGATCCTCGAATGGGGCGAGCTGTCGCCGCATGCGCATTATTTCGACATCGATTGGCAGCGGCTCGGCGCCAACGGCAAGTTGGTCCTGCCGTTTCTCGGATCGCCGTATGGCGAGGCGCTGGAGAGCGGCAACCTGCATCTTGCTTTTGACGCCGAGCAAGGCTCCTTCAGCGTCTGGCATTACGAGCATCGCTTTCCGATCTCGCCGCTGAATTATCCCGACATCGTCGATACCGCGCTTGCCATTCTCGGCAAATCGGCGATCGGCGGCGATGTGCTGGCGATTGTCGGAGAATTGCGCAGCATGGCAGGCGAGACATCCGCCCGCAGGCGCGCCAATCTTCCGGCCCGCGCCGAGACGCTCAAGGCACGTCTGGCGCGCGTGGTGCGCTGGCAGCCCTCCCTGCTTCGCGCCATCGAACGCGCGCTCGAAGTGTTGAACGGCATCAAAGGGCGGCCCGAAAGTTTCGAGCCCTTGCACAATCAGTTGGAACAGCAGGCCTATCGGCTCGCCTACTGGCGCGTCTCGGGGAGCGACGTGAATTACCGCCGTTTTTTCGACATCGATTCACTCGCCGGACTGCGTGTCGAGGAGCGCGATGTTTTCGAAGCAAGTCATGCACTGATCTTTCGGCTCGTTGCCGAAGGCCGGGTCCATGGGCTGCGTATTGACCATGTCGACGGTCTTGCCGACCCCACAGGCTATCTCGAATCTTTGCAGGGGGCGGTCGGACCCGGTTTCTACATCGTCGTCGAGAAGATCCTTGAACCCGGCGAGAAATTGCGCGATTGGCCGATCGCCGGCACGACCGGCTATGATGCACTTAGCCTGCTCGATGGTGTTCTGGTTGATCGCAATGCCAAGGCGCCGTTGGACAAACTCTATCGCGTCTGCACGGGCGGAGGCGAGAATTTTCACGCAGCGTTGCGCCGCGCCAAGCTGCAGATTCTGGAGACGAGCTTCGCGAGCGAGCTCGAAAGCCTGGTATCCGACGTCAAACGTATTGCCGATTCCGATCGTCGTACGCGCGACGCGACGGTGAACGCAATTCGTACCGCATTGAGCGAGGTGATCGCGAGCTTCCCGGTTTACCGGACCTACCTGACTGAACGCCATGCGGCTGCCCCTGAGGATATCGAGATCGTCGAACAAAGCGTGACGGACGCAAAGGTAAGGAGCCGGCTCGCGGATCCTTCGGTCCACGACATGATCGCAGCGATATTGCTGGAGCGCCCGGACTTGGGGATGCCTGCGCGTCCGAGCCGCGCCGTGCTATCGCGCTTCCGCCGCCGCTTCCAGCAATTGACCGGCCCGGTCATGGCGAAAAGCCTCGAGGACACGCTCTTCTACCGCGAAGTGCGCTTCATTGTGTTGAACGAAGTCGGCGGAAATCCCGAACAGTTCGGCATCGATCTCAACGCGTTCTATGCCGCGCAACAGCAGAGGTACGAGCGCCAAAAGAACGCGCTGATCGCGACCGCTACCCACGACACAAAGCGAGGCGAAGACGCGCGCGCACGTTTGCTCGCTCTTTCGGAGATGCCGGAAGCCTGGGCACGCTTGGTGGAGACGGTGGAACGCGCGGTCTTGGAGCGATTTGCCGATCGTGAGACAGTCGATGCGAACGATCGCTACATGCTGCTGCAATCGGTCATCGGCGCGTTACCCGTGGAAGCGATCCAGAGCAACCCTGCGCCTGACGTGATCGAGCCTTTCCAGGAGCGCCTCGAGGCGTACGCGGAAAAAGCGCTACGCGAATCGAAGCGCCACACCTCGTGGACCAATCCCGACAGCGCGTACGAGGCACAAGCACGCGAGTTTCTCGCACTTCTTTTCGAGGCCAGCGCGACACCTTGGAGAGCGATCGTGCCGCTCGCGCACGAGCTTTCGGCGCACGGCATGCTCAACGGGCTGACACGCACGATCCTGAAGATCACGCTGCCGGGGGTTCCCGATTTTTATCAAGGCACCGAATTCTGGGATTTTTCTTTGGTGGATCCCGACAATCGGCGCCCAGTCGATTATGCCGCGCGCCAAGCAGCGCTGTCTGGCACCGGTAATCTTGTCGACCTGATCTCGTCCTGGCCGGATGGACGGATCAAGCAGGGCATCATTGCCATCCTGCTTGCCGATCGCGCCGCGGCGCCGGAACTCTACAGCGACGGCACGTTTGCGCCGGTGCCATTGCGCGGCGCGGAAGCGACGCGGCTCGTCAGTTTCATACGGCAACGCCACGAGGACATGCTGCTCGTGGCGGCTCCGCGGCTTTTGCATCGGCAGCTTGCCGGCCTTGATCTGCCTCTCGGGGAGGCAGCCTGGCGCGATACCCGGCTGAGCGTGCCCGAGGGGCGCTGGCGCAACCTACTCACGGGATCGGCATTTATCTCCAGCGGAGAAGTCGCAGCCTCAGAACTCCTCTCCGACCTGCCGTTCGCTGTCGCGAGGATCGGCGCATGACAGGACCGTTAAGTGCTCGAATATCGCAGACGCCGAAGTCTGCTTTGTCGCCGCAAATCGCGGAAGGCCGCATCGTCATCGAAGCGGTCAGCCCCATGATCGATTGCGGCGAGACGCCGATCAAGCGGATCGTCGGCGACACGCTCGCCGTGCAGGCGACAGTGTTTTCAGATGGGCACGACAAAATTGCCGTTGCTCTGTTGTATCGGCCGCAGCGGGAGACCGACTGGCGTCGCGCGCCGATGCGCTTTGTCGAGAACGATCGTTGGACGGGCTCGTTTCCGCTCGAAGAGAATGCGCGCTATGTCTATACGATCGAATCCTGGCGCGATCCGTTTGCGAGTTGGCAGGCAGCTCTTGAGAAGAAGCGTGCGGCCGGTCAGGACCTGAGCCTCGACCTCGAGCATGGGCTCGATCTGATCCGCGAGACGAAGCCGCGCTCACGCGGCGCAGTGAGGGAGCGCGACGAGATCATTGCCGCAGCGGAAAGCGCTGGAAGCGATGCGGCAGGCCTCTTACTTGAGCCGCGCGTCCTCGCTTTCATGACCACGCATGGGCGGCGCGACAACGTCTCGCGCTATGGGCGCGAACTCATGGTGATCGTCGATCGCAAGACGGCGGCATTCTCCTCCTGGTATGAGCTTTTCCCCCGGTCCCAAACGCCGAGCCCGCGCCAGCTCGGCACCTTCAATGGCGTGATCGCGCGCCTGCCTTATGTGCGCGATCTCGGTTTCGACGTGCTTTACTTTCCGCCGATTCATCCCATTGGCCGGACGAACCGGAAGGGCCGCAATAACGCGCTTTCCGCCAGTCCCGCGGATCCGGGCAGCGTTTACGCCATCGGCTCGGATGAGGGCGGGCACGACGCGCTGCACCCCGAACTCGGCACGATGGAGGATTTCCTCCGCCTCGTTCACGCCGCGCACGAATACGACCTCGAAATCGCACTCGATTTCGCTATCCAATGCTCGCCGGACCATCCTTGGATCAGGCAACATCCAGAATGGTTCGAATGGAAGAAGGACGGCTCCATCGCCTATGCCGAAAACCCACCGAAGAAATACGAAGATATTGTCAACGTCCATTTTTACGGCGAATCGTTTCCATCTCTCTGGATCGCTTTGCGCGACGTCGTGCTCTTCTGGATCGATAAAGGCGTCAAGATATTTCGCGTCGACAATCCACACACCAAACCGATCCCGTTCTGGCGCTGGCTCATCGAAGACATCAATCGCGAACACCCCGATGTGATTTTCCTGGCGGAGGCCTTCACGCGGCCGAGCATGATGCGCAAGCTCGCCAAAATCGGCTTCCAGCAATCCTATACCTATTTCACCTGGCGTGATGAAAAGTGGAACATCACCGAGTACCTCAATGAGTTACAAGGCGAGATGGCCGAATATTATAGACCGAATTTTTTCGTCAACACGCCAGATATTAATCCACTCTATCTGCAGACAAGCGGCAGGCCTGGTTTTATCGTCCGCTCCACCCTTGCAGCGATGCTCGCCGGCAATTGGGGACTATATAACGGCTTCGAAATCTGCGAGTCCGAACCGCTCCCGGGCCGCGAGGAATATCTCGATTCCGAGAAGTACGAAATAACGATCCGGGACTTCGATGCACCCGGCAACATCAAGGATCATATCCGGGCGCTAAACCGCATCCGGCGCGAAAACCCGGCGCTGCATGATGTCCGCGGCACGCTGTTCCTCAATGCGTGGAACGACGCAATCGTCGCTTTCGCCCGCTTCTCGCCGGACCGCAGCAACGCGATCATGGTCATGGTCAATCTCGATCCCCGCAACCGGCAGGAATGCGCTTACGAGGTCCCGCTCTGGGAATTCGGGCTGCTGGATCACGCGTCGATCGCGGTCGTCGACCTCCTCCAAGGCTATCATTTCATGCTGCACGGCAAAACGCATACGATCGCGCTTGATCCGGCCGAACGCTCCGTCATTATCTGGCGCCTTGTTTCCCCGAGTGCTGAGGCGGGCCCATGATCAACCGCGGCGAGCCGCAATGGTACCGCGACGCCATCATTTATCAGCTTCACGTCAAATCGTTTTTTGATTCCGACAATGACGGCATGGGCGATTTCGAGGGGCTGACGCGGAAACTCGATTACGTCAAGGAACTCGGCGCGACGGCGATCTGGCTCATGCCCTTCTATCCGTCGCCCCTGAAGGATGACGGCTACGACATCGCCGATTATCGCGGCATCCACGCGAGCTACGGAACCTTGCGCGATTTTCGCCGCTTCGTCCGCGAGGCGCACGAGCGGGACCTGCGCGTCATCACCGAGCTCGTCATCAACCACACGTCGGACCAGCACCCCTGGTTCCAGCGTGCGCGCAGAGCGCGGCCTGGATCGAATGCCCGCGAGTTTTATGTTTGGTCCAACACCGACGAACTCTATCGCGACGCGCGCATCATTTTCCTGGACACGGAAAAATCGAACTGGACCTGGGATGAGGAAGCCAAGGCGTTTTTTTGGCACCGCTTCTATAGCCACCAGCCGGACCTGAACTTCGAAAACCCGCGCGTGCTTTCGGCCGTCATAGATACGATGCATGCCTGGTTCGACATGGGCGTGGACGGAATGCGGCTCGACGCCATTCCGTATCTTTGCGAGCGTGACGGTACCAATTGCGAAAACCTCCCGGAGACTCATACGGTCATCAAGAAAATACGCGCCGCTCTCGACGAGGCCTACACCGACCGCATGCTGCTTGCCGAGGCGAACCAATGGCCGGAAGAGACGGCGCAATATTTTGGCGATGGTGATGAATGCCACATGGCATTTCATTTCCCGCTGATGCCGCGGATGTACATGGCGCTAGCGCAGGAAGACCGGCACCCGATCACCGACATTATGCGGCAGACCCCGGAAATTCCGGAAGGCGCGCAATGGGCGATTTTCCTGCGCAATCACGACGAGCTGACGCTCGAAATGGTGACCGACAAGGAGCGCGACTACCTCTGGTCTTTCTACGCGGTCGATCGCCGCATGCGCATCAATCTCGGCATTCGCCGCCGGCTTGCGCCGCTGCTCGAAAACGACCGCCGCAAGATCGAGCTGTTGAACTCGATGCTGTTCTCGATGCCCGGCACGCCGGTTCTCTATTACGGCGACGAAATCGGCATGGGCGACAACATCTATCTCGGCGATCGCGACGGGGTGCGCACTCCGATGCAATGGTCGCCTGATCGCAACGGCGGTTTCAGCCGCGCCGATCCGGCGCGCCTATTCTTGCCGGCGATCCAGGATCCGATCTACGGCTTCGCCGGCGTGAATGTCGAGGCGCAGCTCGCCAATCCTTCGAGCCTGCTCAATTGGATGCGGCGGATGATCTCGGTGCGTCGCGCGCATCTGGCTTTCGGACGCGGTACGTTGCGCTTCCTTTATCCGTCCAACAGGAAAGTGCTCGCCTATCTGCGGGAATGGGATGATGACCGGTTACTCTGCATCGTGAATGTATCGCGCGCACCCCAGGCCGTGGAGCTTGACTTAACCGAATTCCGCGGTGCCATTCCAACGGAGCTGACCGCCGGCAGCATTTTTCCGCCAATCGGGCAGCTACCTTATCTTTTGACATTACCTTCTTACGGCTTCTTCTGGTTCAAGCTGGAGGCAAACGTCGAAGCAGAACGCTTTGGACCGAAGGCCGCCCCGGAATTGTTCACCCTCGTTCTTACGGGCCCCCTCGAACGATTGCTCGAAGGGCGCGAGAAAATCGCCTTCGAGCGCACGATTGTGCCTGCATTCCTGACGGGACGGCGCTGGTTCGCCGGCCGCGGCCGACAGCTCGAACGGGTACGCCTTGTGAGCGTTGCCGCCCGGCGCGCCGAGGGTCAGGAACGCGCCTTCCTCCTGCCGACCGCCGAGGTAGTAATCAAAGGCGGTGACATTCAGCGCTATTTTCTACCGCTCGCTCTCGCCGAAGAAGGTGATGAAGATGCGGGCTCCGCTTACGCAGTTGCCCGCGTGCGGCGTGGCGCCAGGGTCGGCATCGTGCTCGATGCCGAAGGCGATCCCAATTTCGCGATGACTATGCTGTCGCTTATTCGCAAGGGCGACCATCTCAAATCGAGCGAAGGGGAAATCGTCTTCACTACGACGAAAGCGCTCGCGGGGCAGGACCAAGCCGAGAGCGACGGTGGCCCCGTGCAGCGGCTCGGTGGCGAGCAAAGCAATACCTCTTTCAACATTGCCGATCGGATGGTGCTGAAAATCTATCGGCGTATTCGCGAAGGCATCAATCCTGAAATCGAGATCGGGCGATTTCTGACGGAGGTCGCAGGTTATGCAAACACGCCGGCACTCTACGGAATAGCCGAGCACGTCGGCGCCGACGGGAGGCGGACGGCTCTTGCCATTCTGCAGCAGTTCGTCCGCAATCAAGGCGATGCCTGGGCCTGGACACTAGAATCGCTCGGTCGCGAGATTGAGCGATTGAGCCTGTTACCGGAGCGTGAGGCGACGCAGATCGAGGACGAGGCAAGCTTCGAGCTGCATTACGTACGCACGATTGCGCGTCGGATCGCGGAAATGCATATCGCGCTTACGGTTGCGACCGACGATCCGGCATTCGCCCAGGAACCGCTGAAGCGCGAGGATGTCGAAGCTGTCGCCGAGGAGGCGAGAAGCCTCGCCAAAGGCGCCTATCAGGCGGTCGAGCGCCTGATGCCCGAGCTGCAGGGTCAACGGGCCGAGCATGCACGAAGTTTCCTGCAGAGCCGCGGGGCCATCGAGACGGCTATAGCGGCGGCGACCGTGGTGCCGATCCGCGCGATCAAGAGCCGCATACATGGCGACCTGCACCTTGGCCAAATCCTGATCGCGCGGGATGATGTGATGATCGTCGATTTCGAAGGCGAACCTCTGCGTTCCCTGGACGAGCGGCGGATGAAGGCCTCGCCTACCGCCGATGTTGCCGGCATGTTGCGCTCCTATGCCTACGCTGCGGCGACAGCGAGCCGAACTGAGGCGCGCCCGGGGTCGCGGCGGACGGCCGAGATCGCACGCCTCTGGCAGAATCTAGTTTCGACGACGTTCCATGCTGCTTATGAGGAGGGGACGCGGGGCACACCGGTGTTTATCGAGGACGAGAGGACGCGCCACCTCCTCCTCAACCTCCACCTCCTTCGCAAGGCGCTCTACGAGATCGGCTACGAGGCGAGCCATCGGCCGGATTGGATCGACATCCCCGTGCGAGGCGTTCTTGACATAATCGGCGAGGTATCGCGGACATGAACAAACCAGCCAAGGCGGCCGCCGAGGTCAAGGTCGCGCCCGAGCCGAAGGCTTCGCCGAGGCGCGCCGAGGAGCCGCCTTTCGCCGTCCATCCCGGCGCGATCGCAGCGATCGTCGCGGCGACCCATGGCGATCCCTTCTCCGTCCTCGGACCGCACAGGGTCGGCCACGACCTCTACGAGATTCGTGCCATGTTGCCGGGAGCGGCCGAGGTCCGCGCGCTGTCCGTCCAGGGCGGCGACCTCCTCTGCGAGCTGAAGCGCGTCGACCCGTCCGGCTTCTTCTGCGGCCGCGTTTCCTCGGTGCACCGGCCCTACTACAAGCTCGAAATCGCCTGGCCGCGCGAAACGCGCGTCGAATGGGACCCCTATTCCTTCGGACCGGTGCTTGCCTCCGACGATTTCTCCGCCGTCGAGGACATCGGCACGTCGCGCTTCTACAATGTCTTCGGCGCGCACATGGTCGAGCACGGCAACGTCACGGGCGGCCGCTTTGTCGTCTGGGCACCTAACGCCCACAATGTCAGCGTCGTTGGCGACTTCAACATCTGGGACGGCCGGCGCCATCCGATGCGCCTGCGGCACGAGACCGGCATCTGGGAATTGTTCGTTCCCGAGCTGCCGCAGGGGCAGCGGTACAAATACGAAATGCGCGATCCTTCCGGGCGCCTCCTGCCGCTCAAGGCCGATCCGGTCGCGTTCCGCGCCGAGCATCCGCCGGCGACCGCCTCCGTCCTGCACGGCCTGCCCAAAAAACCGCAATGGCACGACGAAGGCTGGATCGAGGGCCGCGGTGCCCCGCAGCCGCGTAAACGGCCGATCTCGATCTACGAGTGCCATCTCGGCTCATGGGCGCGCGTTCCCGAAGAGGGCAACCGGTATCTCAGCTACAAGGAATTCGGCGAGCGGCTCATTCCTTATGTTCGCGATCTCGGCTTCACGCATATCGAGCTATTACCCGTCACCGAATATCCCTTCGACGGCTCGTGGGGCTATCAGCCGATCTCGCTTTATGCGCCGACCTGCCGCTTCGGCACTCCGGAAGAATTCGCCGAATTCGTCGAAAGCGCGCACGCCGCAGGGATCGGCGTGCTGCTCGACTGGGTTCCCGCGCATTTTCCCAACGATCCGCATGGTCTTGCTCGTTTCGACGGCACGCATCTCTACGAGCATGCCGATCCGCGCCAGGGTTTTCACCAGGATTGGGGCACGCACATCTACAATCTCGGACGCCGCGAGGTCATGGCGTTCCTCGTCTCGAACGCGCGCTTCTGGCTCGAGCAATATCATCTCGACGGATTGCGCGTCGATGCCGTCGCCTCGATGCTTTATCTGGATTATTCGCGCCGGCCGGGCGAATGGGTGCCGAACCGTTACGGCGGCAACGAGAATCTCGAAGCGATCGATTTTCTTCGCCGCATGAACGAGGTCGCTTATGAAACCAAGCCCGGCGTGTTCACCGTCGCCGAGGAGTCGACGGCATGGCCCGGCGTGTCGCAGCCGACTTATACCGGCGGTCTCGGCTTCGGCTTCAAATGGAACATGGGCTGGATGCACGACACGCTCCGCTACATGTCGAAAGAGCCGATCCACCGGCGCTACCATCACCACGACATGACCTTCGGCATGGTCTATGCGTTCAGCGAGAATTTCATCCTGCCGCTGAGTCATGACGAGGTCGTGCACGGCAAGGGCTCGCTGCTCGGCCGCATGCCCGGCGACCGCTGGCAGCGCTTTGCCAATTTACGCGCCTATTTCGGCTTCATGTGGGGCCATCCCGGCAAGAAGCTTTTGTTCATGGGCGGCGAATTCGGCCAGGAGCGCGAATGGAATCACGATCGCAGTCTCGACTGGCATCTGCTGGCCGACGGCAATCACAAAGGCGTGCAGAGCCTGGTCCGCGATTTGAATCATATCTATCGCGAGACGCCGGCTTTGCATGCGCGCGATTGCGAGGATTCAGGCTTCCGCTGGCTGATCGGCGACGATCGCGACAATAGCGTGCTCGCCTTTGCCCGCTACGGCAACCAGCCCGATGACGTCGTCATCGTCATCTCGAATTTCACGCCCGTGCCGCGCGAAAATTATCGGGTCGGCGCGCCGCAGCCCGGCGCCTGGCATGCGATCGTCAACACCGATGCCGCGCAATATGGCGGCACCAGCCCGGAACGGCTGCCGCCATTCCATACTTCGGACGAGCCGAGCCACGGCCATCCCTGGTCGCTGGTGATGAAGCTGCCGCCGCTCTCGACGATGATCTTGCAGCGGAGGGGGTGATCCCGCCGGGCTCGCAGGGTGCAATAAGCACAGGGGCGCTGTAGGCGGAGGACATTTGAGGAAGGCGTGGAAGTGGTCGCCAACCTACTCATTTTTTCGCTTCCACCTGCGGAATACGTTGTCATGAGGTCCAACGTCGACAGCGGTGTAATGATCCTCCGATTCCTTCCTCAGGATACTCGGTCACCCCGATGAGGATCGATGATAAAGTAGCCCGGATTGGATTTTAACTGCCTAAAGTCGAGTGATCTCAGGCGGGGATTGTTCTGGAATTTCAAGAGAGCCGCATTGGCCTTCTTAGCGCGTTCTGGCGGCAAGGACGCGAGAGCGTTCTTATAGCCTTGCTCCACCGAGATGCGCATACCAAGACTATCCGGTCGGCAGACTATCCAAGAAAGCTTTCAACCGTTCTGGAGTGTCAAATGTCTGGCCATCGCCCTTATAGCCCAAATGTTCTGCGCGAAATGTGCGCAGAAAAAGCGCTTGCTCAAGGAGACTCTCTATCAGCTCATCCACCTGATGAATGAAGTGCTCAGCTAGCTCAGACAATACTGCCCGCCCAACGGAAACGAATGCTGCAGACTTTTAAGGATTTTGCTCAGCTGCTCCCGGTTACCGCATAAGTCCGTCGCTCTAGCTCAGCCAAATCAATCAGGTTTTGCACGCTCTCGAAGAATTGCTCACGCTTCGGCGACGCCGAGGGAAAAATGTCAACACAGCTTAGAAGTTGGTCACGAGAGTCGGAGTGCAGCTTCTCCACGTCGCGCATCGATCGATCGAAGCCGAGCACCATTTCCGCTGCGGCGGCCTTCAGCCGAATCGCCGGTGCCTCGGCACTCATCTGCTCAAGTAGGCTGAGCGTCTCAACCGGGGGCGACGCGATTACCGTCGTGGCCGCTAGACTCTCGAGCTTGGAAAGGATTTGCGGTTGTTCTCTCAACGAAGCGCCCCCTCAAACGCGGGATGTTCCCTGCTATCCGAAGGCGGTACGCGAGCATCGCGACATCACCCTAGGCCTGGACGTTCTCACCCGGATTTCGGCGGTGCTCGGAATCCATCAGGCACTACAAATCCTCAACGCTAAAGAGTCGGACGGGGTCGCGTGGCTGCGCCGGCCGCATCGCTCCCTTGTGTTTGGCGGCAAGCCGCCATTGGAGCTGATCGCCAGCGGATCGCAGGACGCGCTCATTACCGTGCGGCGATTTCTCAAGGCGGCGCGCGGCGGACTCTATCTAGAGCCGAACGAGATCGATCGGGCGTTCACGCCGTATTCCGACAAGGAAATTCTCTTTTCCTGATGCTGAGGGCGATGCGCATGCAGCCGGCTGCGTCCGCTAATCCCGTCCGGATTTCCGCCCTCGGCCGCTCGATATCATTTCGATGGCGGCCGACGCCCGCGTCCAACCGCGAGCTTCCACCGTCACTTCGCCGCAGCTTTACCAGGCTAACCAAGCGCTGGGGAAGTTCCCACCTACGCGCTGTTTCGGTCCGGTCCCCACCATGACTCATCGACATCGAAGAATTCTGCCCGCTCTCGCCATCGCTTCCGCCCTCCTCCTCACCGCCGGCTCCGCCTCCGCCATCGACGGCGGCGCGATTGCCGGCCGCAACCGGCTGAGCCAGGCGACGGTCGGCATCGGCACGCTCGTTGCCGGCTCCAACTCCATCGGCGTGAGCCGCTGCTCGGGCGTGCTGATCGCGCGCGACCTCGTGCTGACCGCGGCCCATTGCGTCAAGGACATTCCGCTCGCGGCCGCCGTCGTGCTCTATGACGGCGCCAAGCCGGTGCGTCCGGCCATCCCGGTCGCCTCCGTCAGGCGTTACGCGGTCGCGACGGCCGACCTGCCGCCCGAATACGCGGGACTCCTCGAACTGTCGCTAGACACGGCGATCCTGCGGCTTGCCTCGCCGGTGCGCGGGCGCGAACCGGTCAGGATCAGCCGCAGCTCGCGGCCGCCTCCCGGCCTGCGGCTCGCCGGCACGGGTCTCTCCGAAGAAGGCGTCGGGACGTTGAAAACCACGCATCTCGATCCTTGCTGATGACCTCGACGGGCCTGGTCATCGCCGCGACGCGCGGATCGGAAGTGTGCCGCGGCGATTCCGGCGGCCCGGTCGTCGCCGACGGAGCGGGCGGGCCGGTGCTCTGGGGCGTGGCCAGTTCCGTGCTCACCTCCCGTCCGCCATGCGGACGCGTCGTCGTGATCGCGCCCGCAGCGCCGAATTTGTGAGATCGCCGGCTTCGCGGCGTCATGCGCGGCGATGTTGGTGAAGCGCACGCGGTACACGATCGCTCGCTGCGCGCTATAGTGCGGTCCTCTCCCCCGGAGTTTGCAATTCGCATGATCGACGCCGACGCGCCCGCGCGTCAAAAATTTCTCCTGTTGCCGCTGGCCTTCGTCAATTTCGCCGTCGGCGCCGGCGCCTTTCTCGTCATCGGCATGCTTTCGCCGCTCGCGCAATCCTTGTCGATGAGCAAGGTGCAGGCGGGCTGGGTGATGAGCGCTTATGCGCTTGGCTATGCGCTTACCTCGCCGGTGCTCATCGCGATCACCGGCGGATTGCGACGGCGCACCGTCATTCTCACCGGCCTGGCGATTTTCGTGCTGGCGAGCCTTCTGTCGGCGGCGGCATTGACGCCGGGCTATCTCTACGCCGCACGCATATTGGCGGCGATCGGCTCGGGCATGACAACGCCGGTCGCAGCTGCCATCGCGGTTGCGACCAGCGGTGAGGCAACGCGCGGCAAGGCGCTGTCTTTCGTATTCGCCGGCATGACGGTCGCGCAGGTGGTGGGCGTGCCGGCGGGGGCGTTTATCGGCTACACGTTCGGGCCCTCCACCGCTTTTGTGGTGGCGGCGATCTTATGCGCGTTGGTTTCCCTATGGGTGGCGCTGGAGGTGCCGCGCGACGTGCACTTCCAGCCGCAATCCCTCGTCACGCTCTGGCGCACGATCATCAGCCCGCGCCACATCGTTGCCGCGCTGTTGACGGTGACGATCGCGACGTCCGGTTATCTCGGCGTCACGTTCATGGGTCCGCTTGCGGAACTGCGACTCGGCATGGGACGCGACGGCGTGGCGTTGATGCTGACGGCAGGCGGCATCGGAGCCTTCGTCGGCAATATCATCGCCGGCCGGCTGACCGACCGGCTCGGCGCAAGCCGAGCGTTGCTCATGTTCCTGATCGCGCAGGCGCTGCTTTTGCCGGCGTTCACGACGATTCGTTACGGGCTCGCACTTGGTCTGACAATCAGCTTCGTATGGAATCTCGCGGGCTGGGGTTTCACCGTCCCGCAGCAGGCGCGGCTGATGGCGATCGATGCGAAGACGCAAGGCGTGATGCTGGCCTTGAATGCTGCCGGCATTTATCTCGGCACCGGCCTCGGTTCGGCGATTGCCGGCGCAGTCTACGAGAACTGGGGCATCGAGGCCACGGGCATTGTCGGCGGCGCGATCGCCGCGCTTGCGATCGTGCACATGCTGTTTTCAGATTGGCTTAGCAAACGCGAGGCGGTCTGATTCCCGCGCCAGAGCGGCTCACACCTTTTCCTTTTCTTTTTCTTTGTCCTTATCCTTTTTCTTCTTCTTGGCTTTGTCGCCGTTCGCTTTGTCGTTCTTGGCTTTGTCCTTGTTGTCCTTGTCGTCCTTCTTGCCATCGCGCGCGGCGATGTTGGTGAAGCGCGCATTGCCGAGGCCGGTGCCGATCGTCAGCACGCCCCAATGCTCGACGTCGGTCATGAACGGCACCTGGCTCAGGCCCTGCACGACCGCATCGTTATGCATGATCACGTGCGTATCGTGATCGCCGATCGTCGGGATCGTTTTGACGATTTCGCTCGGCAGGTTGAATTTTTCGCCTTCCCAATTGCCGCCCGGCAGATTTTGCCCGCCGCGGTCGAGCGTTCCATCGGGGTCGATGACGCCGGGACAGCCGATGCCGATCACCGGCGCGATTTTCAGCTTTTCGTCTTTTGCCGCGTCGAGCAGCTTTTGCAGCATTTTGTTGAGGCGCGCGACGGCTTCGTCGCGCGACGGTGAATCATTGACATGGCGCCAGAGCTCGCTCTTCCATACTTTGCCGGCGGAAAGATCGCTCGCCTTCGCCAATTGCGTCAGCACGATGCCGACGCGGATGTTGGTGCCGCCGATATCGACGGCGAGCAGGCCGTCATGGCCCGATAAAGCCCAGGACGGCAGCAACTGCACCGAGCCGAGGAGACCCGCTTCGTCGGGATGGTGCTTGATCGGCACGAGGTCGATCGCGACGCCGTCGGCTTTCAGGAGAACCGCGGCGCGGCCGATCGCCACCTCGCCGATGCGGCTGTTGCGGAAGCCGCCGCCGACGGCGATCTTTTGCGTGTCCGCCCAGTCCTTGGTGCGCAGGAACCGCCGTGTGACCGAGGCGAATTCCTGGGCGAAATCCTCGATCGCACCGTGGACGACGCCGGCGGCTTCGGGATCGCCGTTGAGCAGCGTCTCGTCGAGCTTCTTCTTGGGAAGCTCGGTCTGGCCGCCGAACGGGTCCTCGTCGATGCGGGCGAAGCGGTCGCGCCAGTCCTGCAGGATTTCGGCGAATGCCTTCTTCGACGCGCGGTCGCCGATGAAACCATCCTTGGAGCGGAGCTCGAGATTGTAGCTGTCGACGCGGACGCGCGGCAGGACGCTCGCCCCGTGCGGGCCAGTATGTCCGGGGGGCGGGGTATCGGGCATTGGGGGTCCTTGAGGCCGGGGCAGGAGCGCCCGCTCCCGATAATTCGCGCCTGCGGCACAGGTTGCGCCAGCCGCGCCCAAGCTGTGCCAAGCTTGCCTTTGGCCATCCTCCCGGCTTATAGACCCTCCAAACCGCCCGGCCGGTAGGGCTGCCGTGGCGGTTTTTTCCGCTCGTTCAGGTCTGATCTCGATCGACCGCACAGCATTAGAGGCGCCCGCGCGCCCATTGGAGAGCAAAATGCCCAAGATGAAGACCAAATCTGGCGCCAAAAAGCGCTTCAAAATCACCGGGACAGGCAAGGTCCTCTATGCCCAGCGCGGCAAGCGTCACGGCATGATCAAACGGACGAAGAAGCAGATCCGCAACCTTCGCGGCACGAACGTGCTCTTCAAGAGCGACGGCGATAATGTGAAGAAGTATTTTCTGCCGAACGACTGACGTCCAACCTTACCGATCTTAGGAGATTTTAAATGGCACGCGTCAAACGCGGCGTCACAGCACACGCCAAGCACAAGAAGACACTGAAACAGGCGAAGGGTTTCTACGGCCGTCGCAAGAATACGATCCGCGCCGCCAAGGCCGCCGTCGATCGCTCGATGCAATATGCGACACGCGACCGCAAAACCAAGAAGCGCGTCTTCAGGGCATTGTGGATTCAGCGCCTCAATGCCGCGGTACGCGAATTCGGGCTCACCTATTCGCGCTTTATCGACGGGCTCGCCAAAGCCGGCGTCGAGATCGACCGCAAGGTTCTCTCCGAGCTTGCGATCCGCGAGCCGGAGGCGTTCAAGGCGATCGTCGATAAGGTGAAGACCGCACTGCTCGGCAAAGCGGCTTAGTTGCTGCAGCTGGGCGGGCTTCGCCGGGGGACGAAGTGAAACAGGTTCTCGCAATCCTTGGATTGGCTTTGTTGTTAGCAGCGTGTCAACCGCAGCGGCCGGGAGTTCGCGTCTGGACAACCGGCAGCGTAACGGCGGAAAACCTTGCTGTTGCCGAGGGTGGCGAGCTTCGCGCCGGCTTTTACACGGCCACCATCCGCGACGATTGCTCACAAGTCGGAAAGGTCTCGGTACGTACCCCGATGGAGCCGGTGAATGGGGTGCTCACGTTGAGCGACTATCTGGATTTCCCCGTCCGCGCCTTCCGGCGACAGATAAGCGCATGCAATGCAATGGCCGCAAGTTTCCAGGTGTCCTTGTCACCTATAAGCCAAACGCGAGTTTCACCGGCGAGGATCAGTTCGGTTTGGACGTCATTTGGCCCAACGGCAATTCAGTAAAACGAAATAATTGGGCTCTGGAGCCGCGCCTCATTGGAACGAAGAACCTCATGATCGGGACCGGCTATGTGAAGTGCATGGCGCGCTATAATCGCTGGCAGAACGACAATCTCTATTCCTGCGCCGATCGGCTCACGGACGAGGCGCGGCGGCAGGAGCGTGGCGCCTTCTTGGGCTCGATTCACGGCACGCTCAATCATCTGCTTTGGGCCGACGAGATTTGGATGTCGCGCTTCTGGGGAACGCCGCGGCCGAAAGCCGGCATTCCGGAATCGTCGAGCCTGCGTGCGAATTGGGATGAGTTGAAGCGCGATCGCGTTGCATTCGATGAACGCATCATCGAATGGGGCGACGAAATCGACGACGTCGCGCTTGCCGGCGATTTCACCTATTATTCCGGCGCGGCGAAGCGCGATCTGACCAAGCCGAAATGGCTGCTGATCACGCATGTCTTCAATCATCAGACGCATCATCGCGGCCAGGTTCACTGCATGCTGACCCAGGCGGGCATCCGTCCCGGCGACACCGACCTGCCTTTCCTTAGAGATCAGGCGGCATGAGCACCGATCTCTTGGCCGAAAACGATCGGCTCGAAGCGCAGGTACTAGCCGCGATTGCCGGTGCGCAGGACGAGGCGGCGCTCGAAGTCGTGCGCATCGGCGCGCTCGGCAAAAAAGGCAGCATCTCGGCGATGCTGGCAACGCTCGGCAAAATGTCGCCGGACGAACGGCGCACGCGGGGCGTCGAGATCAACGCGCTGAAAGACAAGGTCACCGACGCCATTGCGCGGCGGCGGACCGAACTGAAACAGGCGGCGCTCGCGACGCGCCTTGCGACCGAGACAGTGGACGTCACGCTGCCGGTTCGCCCCAGCGGCTTGCAACTCGGACGCATTCATCCGATCAGCCAGGTGACGGAAGAGCTCACGGTGATTTTCGCCGATATGGGGTTTTCCATCGCCGAAGGGCCGGACATCGAGAGCGACGATTACAATTTCACCAAGCTGAATTTCCCCGTCGGCCATCCGGCGCGCGACATGCACGACACGTTCTTCCTCGCGCCGGATGCGAGCGGCGAGCGCAAGCTCCTGCGCACGCATACGAGTCCGGTGCAGGTGCGCACGATGCTGTCGCAACAGCCACCGATCCGCGTTATCTGCCCCGGCCGCACCTATCGCGTCGATTCGGACCAGACCCACACGCCGCAATTCCATCAGGTTGAGGGCCTCGTCATCGACCGCAGCGCCCATCTCGGGCATTTGAAGTGGATACTCGAGGAGTTCTGCAAGGCCTTCTTCGAAGTGCCTAGCGTGAAGATGCGCTTCCGCCCGTCGTTCTTCCCCTTCACGGAACCTTCGATGGAAGTCGACATTCAATGCCGGCGCGAGCGCGGCGAAATCCGCTTCGGCGAAGGCGAGGATTGGCTGGAGATTTTGGGTTGCGGCATGGTTCATCCGAACGTGCTGAAAAATTGTGGGCTCGATCCCGAGCAATATCAGGGCTTCGCCTGGGGCATGGGCATCGACCGCATTGCGATGCTGAAATACGGCATGCCGGATTTGCGACAATTCTTCGAAGCGGACGTGCGTTGGCTGAAGCACTACGGTTTCCGGCCGCTCGACATGCCGACGCTCGCCGGCGGGCTCAGCGCGTGAGATGCCGACCGTACTACGATAGAAAGGCTATCGGTTCTATTTCTATTCGGCCGATGGATGGGAGCCGTCGCATGTTCACGTGGGCAGAGACGGACACGAGGCCAAAGTGTGGCTTCACGATACGCGAGTGGCAGTCAACATCGGCTTTTCTGCACGCGAGTTAAATGAGATCCTTGCAAAGACGCGTGAGGACCGCGAACAGTTTCTGAGGGCGTGGGATGACTACTTTGCAGATCGAGATTGAGGACAGTCGGCCCGTCGCCGTTTTGTGCGACGAATGGAACTTGACGGTTACGCTCGCGGATGGTCGCAGGGTACAGACGCCGTTGTGGTGGTATCCACGCCTCTTCAAGGCCAGCGCTGCGCAGCGCTCTATCGTGGAACTTAGTCCGCTAGGTGTCCACTGGCCGGAGCTCGACGAGGACATCAGCGTGGCAAGCATGCTGCGTGGGCAAAAGGCGCCCGGCGCGAAGCCTCCGCCCGGTGAAGGATACGCGAAACCGCAATGAAATTCACCCTCGCCTGGCTCAAGGACCATATCGAGACCGACGCCTCGCTGAGTGAAATTTGCGAGACGCTGACGCGCATGGGGCTCGAGGTCGAGCGCGTCGAAAATCCGGCCGAGAAGCTCAAAGGCTTCGTCGTCGCGCGCGTTCTGGAAGCAAAGCAGCACCCGAATGCCGACCGCCTGCGCGTCTGCTTGGTCGATCCGGGCTCCGGCACGCCGGTTCAGGTCGTCTGCGGAGCGCCCAACGCGCACACCGGGATGATTGGCGTGTTCTCGCCGGTCGGGACCTACGTTCCCGGCAAGAACTTAACTCTAACCGCGGGCGTGATCCGCGGCGTCGAATCGAACGGCATGCTGGTTTCGGCCGCCGAGCTCGAAATCTCCGACGATCACGAAGGCATTATCGAATTGCCGCTGGACGCGCCGGCCGGCACTTCGTATGCGGAATATGCCGGACTCGACGATCCGGTGATCGAGATCGCCCTCACGCCGAACCGGCCGGATGCGACCGGCATCGTCGGCATCGCGCGCGATCTCGACGCGGCGGGGCTCGGCCGATTGAAGAACCGCGAGATCAAGCCCGTCGAGGGCCGCTTCCCCTGCCCTGTCGACGTGAAGCTCGATTTCACGCCGGGCGATCAGCATCTCTGCCCGGCTTTCGTGCTGCGCCTGGTGCGCGGCGTCAAGAATGGCGCATCGCCCGAGTGGATGCAGCGGCGCTTGCGCGCGATCGGGCTTCGGCCGATCAACGCGCTCGTCGACATCACCAACTACATCACCTTCGATCGCGGCCGGCCGCTGCATGTCTTCGATGCGAAGAAGGTCGCGGGCAATCTCACGGTGCGCCGCGCCAAACAAGGCGAACAAGTGCTGGCGCTCGACGGCCGCACTTACGCGCTCGACGACAGCATGGTTGTCATCGCCGACGAGAGCGGCGTCGAATCGATCGCCGGCATCATGGGCGGCGAGCATTCCGGCTGCGATGAGACGACGAGTGATGTCCTGATCGAATCCGCACTTTGGGATCCGCTCAACATTGCCGAGACGGGCAGGAAGCTCGGCATCAACACCGATGCGCGCTATCGCTTCGAGCGAGGCGTCGACCCGGCCTTCTGCGTGCCGGGCGCCGAACTCGCGACACATCTCGTTCTCGATCTTTGTGGCGGCGAGCCTTCGAACCTGATCGTCGCCGGCAAGATCGACCTGAAACGCGAAGCGATCGTATTTCCTTGGAGCGAAACGGCGCGCCTTACCGGGCTCGATATCCCGACGCATGAAGCCGCGCGCATCCTGGAGAAACTCGGTTTCGAAATATTGCCGACGCCCGGTAATGCCGATCGCACGTATATTACCCCGCCGACATGGCGTTCCGACATCGAGGGCAAGGCCGATCTCGTTGAAGAGATTATCCGCATCGCCGGCGTTGACCGCGTGCCCTCTGTCGTGATGCCGCGGCCGAGCGAGATTGCCGTCGCGGTGCTGACGCCGTTACAGCGGCGCACGCAAATGGCGCGCCGCGCGCTTGCCGCCGAGGGCCTGGTCGAAGCGGTGACATGGTCGTTCGTATCCAAAGCCGAGGCCGAATTGTTCGGCGGTGGCGGAGCTGAGACGGCGCTCGCCAATCCGATTGCGTCGAATCTGTCCGACATGCGGCCTTCGCTTCTTCCCGGGCTGACCGCTGCGGCCAAACGCAATGCCGATCGCGGCATTGCCGATCTCGCGCTGTTCGAGGTCGGCCAGATTTTTAAAGGCGCGTCCGAACGCGATCAGAAAATCGCCGCAACGGCATTGCGCACCGGCAGCGCGCGGCGGATCGGCGGCGGCCGCCATTGGTCGAACCGCAACGCCAACGCCGATGTTTTCGACGCAAAGGGCGACGCGCTGGCGCTGCTCGACGCCCTCGGGGTTGCGAGCGGCGGCCTGCAGGTCGCGCCCGGCGGTCCGGCCTGGTTTCATCCCGGCCGATCCGGCACGCTGCAATTCGGACCGAAGGGCGTCATCGGCCATTTCGGCGAATTGCATCCGAGCGTGCTGCAAGCGCTCGACGCGGAGGGGCCGCACGTCGCGATGGAGATCATTCTAGACGCGCTGCCGCCGGCTAAGGCGCGCGCAACAAAAATTCGTCCGCCGCTCGATCTGCCAAGCCTGATGCCGCTCGAGCGCGACTTTGCTTTCATTGTCGATCGCGACGTGCGCGCGGCGGATATGATCAAGGCCGCGCAGGCGGCCGATCGCGCCCTTGTCACCGATGTCTCGGTATTCGACGTCTATGAGGGCCAGGGAATTGGCGAGGGCAAGAAATCGATTGCGCTCAGCGTGACGGTGCAGCCGCGCGACAAGACCATGACGGATCCCGAGATCGAAGCCCTGTCGCAGAAGATCATCACCAATGTCGTGCAAAAAACGAACGCGGTCTTAAGAGGATGAGGATGTTTCGAATCGCCGGCCTTTTCGGCCTTCTGCTATTCGCGAGCCTGCCGGTTTCGGCGCAGACGAGCATCGACGATTGCGAGAAAATCCAGCAGGCCGACGCCTACAACAAATGCCTGGCGCAATTCGGCCCGATGCGCGGCCAACGCGCGGCGCGACCCGCGGGGAAGAAGTACGGCAGCCATGCATCGCGGCACGGCGGACATGGCCGTGTCCGCGCGAGCTTTAAAGTGCGGCGCCACCGCTAATGCGTCGCTAATCGTGGCCGGTTGAACCGAACCCGCCGCCGCCGCGTGAAGAACCGGCAAGCGATTTCTTTTCCCGCAGTTCCACGCGAATGGCCGGCGCGATGACAAGTTGCGCGATCCGCATGCCGCGCTCGATGACGAACGGCTCGCTGCCGAGATTGATGAGCAGCACTTTCACCTCACCGCGATAATCCGAATCGATGGTGCCGGGCGCATTCAGCACAGTGATTCCATGTTTGAGCGCGAGGCCGGAGCGCGGCCGCACCTGCGCCTCGAAGCCGGCGGGAAGCTCGATGACCAGCCCCGTCGGCACCAGGTCACGCGCGCGCGGCTCCAAAACGAGCTGCGTGTTTGCCGGCAACGCGGCGAGAAGATCGAGGCCGGCAGCGCCGGCGGATTGATAGGAGGGCAGCGGCAGGCCGTCGCCGTGCGCGAGTCTGAGAATGCGTACGTTGGTCATGATCGACGAATTCGCGCCAGCGTCCGCTCGACGTGCGCGATCGGCGTCTCCGGCAAAATGCCGTGGCCGAGATTGAAGATGAACGGCCCGGCAGCAAAGTTCGCCAGAACCTCGTCGATGGCGCGGTCAAGCGCCTCGCCGCCGGCGAGCAGGACCAGCGGATCGAGATTGCCCTGCACGGCAACCCGGCTTTGCACATGCTTACGCACCAGGGCGGGTTCAGCGGCCCAATCGACGCTCACCGCATCGACACGCACCTTTTCTACATAGCTCGGAAGCGACGCGCCGGCACCGCGCGGAAAGCCGATGATTTTTGCGTCGGGAATTTCACGGCGGACGTTCTCGACAATCCTGCGTACCGGCACGATGCACCAGCGCAAAAATTCGCGCGGCGGCAGCACGCCCGCCCATGTATCGAAAATCTGCACCGCTTCGGCCCCGGCTTTGATCTGCGCTAAGAGATAATCCGAGGAGACCTCGACAAGGATGTCGACCAATTTGGCAAAAGCCTCCGGCTCGCGGTAGGCAAACATCCGCGCCGGCGCCTGGTCGGGCGTGCCGCGCCCGGCAATCATGTAAGTCGCAACTGTCCACGGCGCGCCGCAAAATCCGAGAAGCGCGACACCTGTCGGCAAATCGCGCTTTACCAGCCGGATGGCATCGTAGACGGGCGCAAGAACCTTTGGGTCCGCCTGCGATACGAGCCCGCTGATCTGCCGCAGGTCATCCAGGGGCTCGAGCCGCGGCCCTTCGCCGGCTTCGAACGTCACAGGACGCCCGAGCGCGTGCGGCACGACAAGAATGTCCGAGAACAGAATCGCCGCGTCGAAGCCGAAGCGGCGAACCGGCTGCAGCGTGACCTCTGCCGCAAGCTCCGGCGTGAAACAGAGTTTTAAGAAGCTGCCGGCCCGTTCGCGCAACGCGCGGTATTCGGGAAGATAGCGACCCGCCTGGCGCATGAACCAGACCGGCGGAATGGGCTGCCGCGTGCCGGAGAGCACCTCCAGGATCGGCTTTGTCGTGCCGCTCATAAATAGATTCCCGATCGGCCTTAAGGCCGTCGGGAATGACAGCCCACGCGAGCGCGACTTCAGTCGTCGCGATAGACGCGTTCGCGCCGCTCGTGACGCTCCTGCGCTTCGATCGTCAGCGTGGCGATCGGCCGCGCATCGAGCCGCTTCAGCGAGATCGGCTCGCCGGTTTCCTCGCAATAGCCGTAGGTGCCGTCGTCGAGCCGACTCAGGGCCTGCTCGATTTTCGAGATCAGCTTTCGCTGGCGATCGCGGGCCCGAAGCTCGATCGCGCGGTCGGTCTCAGAAGACGCGCGGTCCGCCAGGTCCGGATGATTCTCGTTTTCGGTTTGCAGCGCCGCCAGCGTCTCCCGGCTTTCGCGCAGTATTTCATCTTTCCATGCATTGAGCTTACGCCGAAAATACTCGCGCTGGCGATCGCTCATGAAGGTCTCGCCTTCTAACGGTTTATAACCGTTCTCACCATTGGCAGCCATCCGTAACGAGCCCTCTCCTCGTCGAACGGCCGCCTTATAGCGACATGCAACGCGACACACAATCGCGCCTTGCAGATTCTTTGCCACCTGTGGCGCGGCGGTCATAGCGGGCGCTGGTATACCTTCGAAATAGCCATATCTGTGCCCGCGCGGTAAGCTTCGCGACTAAATTGAGGCAGGTGTCACGTGTCGCAGCACGAATCGGGGTCAGGCGAAGAGACGCATTTCGGCAATGCGCGGGTGCCGCTCGCCGAAAAACAGCACTTGGTTAACAGCGTTTTCGGCAATGTTGCAGCGCGTTATGACCTGATGAACGACCTCATGTCGGGAGGCATGCACCGGCTGTGGAAACGCACTTTTGTCGGCATGGTGCGGCCGTCGCGGCATCGGCCATTCAAGCATCTCGATGTCGCCGGCGGCACCGGCGACATCGCCTTCCGCGTCGCGGCGGCGGGCGGCGGCCCGCAAACCGAGGTGACGGTCGCCGATATAAGCGAGGAAATGCTGCGCATTGGCGAGGAGCGCGCAGCGCGCACGCCCGGCGGTGAACGCGTTCGCTTCGTCACCGGCAATGCCGAGGACCTGCCGTTCCCGGACAATTCCTTCGACTGCTACACAATCGCTTTCGGCATTCGCAACGTGCCGCGAATCGATCGCGCGCTTGCCGAGGCGCGCCGCGTTTTGAAGCACGGCGCCCGGTTTTTGTGCCTGGAATTTTCCGACGTCGACTTGCCGCTGCTCGACCGGGTCTACGAGGCTTATTCCTTCACCGCCATCCCCGCGCTCGGCAAGGTGGTGACCGGCGATGGCGACGCCTACCGTTACCTCGTCGAATCGATTCGCCGCTTTCCGCATGCCGACCGCTTCCGCGACATGATCGCCGCCGCCGGGCTGCAGCGGGCCGCCTACCAACGGCTATCCGGCGGGATTGTCGCCATCCACTCCGCCTGGAAGCTCTGAGGCCGGATGTTTTTTGCCATCGGCCATTCGATCAGGCTTGCCCGGGCGGGTTTTCTCCTGGCGCGCGAAGGCGTCTTCGCCGATGTCGACCCCGCCGCCCTGCCGCCGCCGGCGCGCGTGCCGATCTTCCTCGCCCGGCTGGTCAACCGCCGTGGGAAGGGTGGCGGTGTCGAGCGCATCGCGGTCGCGATTGCCCGACTCGGCCCCTCCTATGTGAAGCTCGGACAATTCCTGGCGACCCGGCCGGATGTCGTCGGGCCGCAGGTAGCTCGCGCACTGGAGGCCCTGCAGGACCGCATGGAGCCGTTCCCGCGCGAGCGGGCCGTTGCCGCGGTCGAAGCCGCATTCGGCATGCCTCTCAACTTCGTCTTCACCGAATTCGGCGAGCCGGTTGCCGCGGCCTCGATCGCGCAGGTGCACCGCGCCCGCGCGGTCTACCCACAAGGCGAGCGCGAGGTCGCAGTCAAAATCCTCCGGCCGGGGATCGAGCGGCGCTTCCGCCGCGACCTTTCCGACATGTATTTCGCCGCGCGGCTCGCCGAACGCTATTTCGCCGAGGCTCGCCGGCTGAAGGTGGTCGAAGTCGTCGACACGCTCGCCCGCTCGGTGCGGATGGAGATGGATTTCCGGCTCGAAGCGGCGGCGGCCTCCGAATTCGCCGAGCGGACGGCGGAGGATACCGACTTCCATGTGCCGCGCGTCGATTGGGACCGCACCGCGCGCGAAGTCCTCACCCTCGAATGGATCGAGGGCATCCCGCTCTCCGACATTCCCCGTCTTGAAGCGGCGGGACACGATCTGCCGGCGCTCGGCCGCGCCGTGCTGCAATCGTTTTTGCGCCATGCGCTACGCGACGGCTTCTTCCATGCCGACATGCACCAGGGCAACCTTTTTGCCGATCGCGACGGGCGGCTCGTCGCCGTCGATTTCGGCATCATGGGGCGGCTCGGCATCAAAGAGCGGAGGTTCTTGGCCGAAATCCTCTACGGCTTCATCACCCGCGATTACCTGCGCGTCGCAGAAGTGCATTACGAGGCGGGCTACGTACCGCCGACTTACCCGGTCGAGAATTTCGCGCAGGCACTGCGCGCCATCGGCGAACCCATCCATTCGCGCACCGCCGACCAGATTTCGATGGCCAAACTGTTGACGCTGCTCTTCGAGATCACTGCGCTTTTCGACATGAAGACGCGCACCGAGCTCGTCATGCTGCAGAAGACGATGGTTGTGGTCGAAGGCGTCGCCCGCTCGCTCGATCCGCGGCTCGACATCTGGTCCACGTCCGAACCGGTGGTTCGCACCTGGATGGAGCAGAATCTCGGGCCGGGCGGATTCGTCAAAGATGCGGGCCGCGGCCTGATGATCATGCGGCGCGTCACCGGCAATCTGCCGGACTCCTTGCAACGCGCCGAGCGGGTTCTGGAAAGGCTCGACGATATGGTGGAGCACGGCTTCCATATATCTCTGCGTTCGATCGAGGCGATCGGCGCCGCCGAGGCGCGCCGCGCTTTCTGGGGCCATATCGCCTGGTGGATTATCGCGGCGGTACTGGTGTGGTGGGCGGTGTTGAGATGAGGCTGGAATCGCCTCGCATCAAAAATCGATATTGGCGATCAGGCTATGCGGCATTCCATAAGGTGGGGGCGGATACGGAGCGCCTGATCTCACCGCTGCGGCGGCGGCCCGGTCGATTGCCGGATCACCGCTCGATTTCGACGTTGCTTGATAGACGATACGTCCTGAATCATCGAGAACGAAGGATATCGTCACAAATCGCTTAGTGGGGGATGGAGTGAGGCCGCGAGGATATTGTTTCTTGCTCATGATCATCGCGAACACATTCGCGAGATAACGATTGTCTTCCAAACCGCCTGTGATCGGCGCGGCCTTGGTCGTGCGGCCGAAACTGAAATCGGCAAGGCTCGTAGTCGACAGCTGCTGCAGGGTTTTGGTGAGCGCTTTTCGCTCCCCTTTGGTATCTTTGTCATCGGGCTTGCCATCATTCTCCGGTCCGGTCTTGCCGATCGCTTCGGCGTCCGGCGCATCCGATGACGCGTCGAGCGTGGCTTTCATGGTCGGTGCCGCGGAAGCGGGCGCAGTAAGTGGCGCGCTTGCGGGCGCGCGTTCGCCGTCCCGGGGTTTTGGTGTTGCTTGCGGCGCGGCTGTCTTCTCCTCGATCCCCTTTGTGTCGAGCGTCTCGGCGGCCTTGCGCGGCGCGCTCGTTGCCGGCTTTTCGAAATCCTCGTTCACTTGCCGGGACGGCTCCTTCAGCCGGGGCGGGGGAGGCGGTGGCTGCTTTGGCTCTTCTCTCGGCGGTTCCAGAACAACGACCTCGACCGGAATCTCCTCTTGCGACATTTGTGCAGAGTCCCCCAGTCCGAACTTGTCCTCATACAAGAGGGTGGCGATCAGGCCGGCATGAGCGAACAAGAAGAACGTCACGAGCGCTGAAAAGCCCAGCCGCGACGCGGCAGAACGCACGGCTCGTGGCGGCAGGTCGCGCTGCCAGTCCGCGGGAAGAAAGACCTCAGGCGTGAGGCTTGGCTCGATCGCCTCCATCCCTCACCCTTCGCAATGGAAAATGGCGATTTGCCGCGCCCGCGCGCTGATCAAGAGCCGTCGTTCTTGCCGACGATGAACCGGCGCACGATCCGGGCTAAAACTTCAGTGTCGCGAGCAGGCTGCGCGGCGCGCCCGGCGGCGGCGGCGGATAGGGTGCCGCGGCCTTCACCGCGGCGACCGCCTCGGCATCGAGATCGGGCTCGCCGCTCGAATGCGACACCGTCTGATAGACGAGACCGCCCTCGCCATCGATAATGAAGGAGACCATGACGGTGCCGCTCGCGTGCCGCGCCGCGGCGCTCTTCGGATATTTCTTCTTGCTCAAAATCTTGGCGAAGACATTGGCCATGAAGCGGTTGTCCTCGGTGCCGCCGGTCAAAGGCGCGAGCGTCGTTCGTGCCGCGAAACTGAAGCTCGAAAGCGTCGGCTGCCCCGACAATTGCCGCATGAGATCGGCATTGGCCGTGTTCTCCGCCCTGGCGCTCGCGGCCGCCTGACCGGGCAACGCATCCGGCATCGGGCTGGCGGCATCGAGGGGCTCCGCCTTGTCGTCGGCGATCTTCTCTTCCGCCGTGCCGCGCAGCGCCGAGACGGCCTGCGGCGCAGGTGCAGCATTGTTGGCGGGGACAGGCGCGCCCTCCTGCGCCTTCGATTGCGCCTGCGGCGCGTCATTCATCTCTTGCGCGCCGGCCTGATTGTCGGCGATCTCGGTCGCGGCCCGCGGCGCGCTGTAGGCGGGCTTGTCGTAATTTTCTTCCGGCTTGTTCTGCTCCGGCTGTGGCTGGTCCGACTGTGGAGGCGGCTTTGGCGGGTCCGGCGGCACTTCCGCCACCACCTCGACGGGGATTTCCCGCTCGGGCGCGATTTCGAACAGGTCCGATCTGTCGCGATAGAGGATGAAGGCGATCAGCGCGGCGTGGACGAAGAGGATGACCGCTAGGCTGGCCGCAAGCTCGCGCCGCGAGGCGGGCCGCATCGGCAAGACGCGCGGCAGCAAGCGCAGCCGCTCGTCGGCGACGAGAGGCGCCGCAATCGCCAGTGCGGGCTTCGCCTTCATGACCCGATATCTACACCGGAAAGGCGGCCACAGTCTGCTTTATTGTTAAGCTAGGAGGAACCGGCGCACCGCCTTGGCGAAGCCGTCGGCCTCGTTGGTATCGGTCACGGCACCGGCCTCGGCCTGCACCTCCTTGCTGGCATTGCCCATCGCAATCGAGAGGCCGCCCACCTTGAACATCAGCACGTCATTCGGCATGTCGCCGATCGTTGCGATCTCCTTCGGGTCGATGTTCATCGTGCGGGCGAGCCAGCGCACGACCTCGCCCTTGTTTGCCTTCGGATTGGTCACGTCGAGATAGTAGGGTTGCGACCGCGCGGCACTGGCGCGGTCGCCGAGCGCGTTTTGCACCGCGGTTTCGGTTCGGGCGACGAGGTCGTGATCGTCGGACACGCCGACGATTTTCACCGCGTGCGACAGGTGTTCCTCGGTGAAATCCGGCACGACCCGCGCCTCGAATTTCACTGTCCAGGCCTCGCGCGCCACGTGCGGCGCGTTCGTGTCGCGGATCAGCCACTCGTTCTCGGTGTAGACCCAGCCGTCGAGACCGCTTTTGAGCATCAGGTCGAGCGCCTCGCGCGCAACCGGCGGGTCGAGCGGATGGCTCTCGATGACGCTGAGATCGGGATTGACGAAGACGCCGCCGTTGAAGCCGGCAACCGGTCCGGTCAGCGCCAGCGGCTCGATCAGCATCGCCATGCCACGCGGCGGCCGGCCGCTGGTGATCGATAGGGTGATGTCGGCCGCCTGCAGCTCGCGCGCCGCGGCAAGCGCCTCTTCGGTCAGCTCTTTCTGCGGCGTGACCAGCGTGCCGTCGACGTCAGCGAGGAGCACGCGGATTTTCGGCTTGCCCGGCATAATCCCCTCCCCGCGTCGGCGCTGGGGCTCATCTAGCGCGTGCTTACCGTAATCCGAACGGCCGCCAAGCCCACAGTGGACAGCGACGCGACTTCACCCCAAGTTCAAGCCCTCCATGGGCCCACTCACCGGCAAGCGCATCCTTCTCGTCGTCGGCGGCGGCATCGCCGCCTACAAGGTGCTCGACCTGATCCGCCGTCTGCGCGAACGCGGCGCCCATGTGCGCGCCGCCATGACCAAGGCGGCCGCTGAATTCGTGACGCCGCTCTCCGTAGCGAGTCTCACGGGCTACAAGGTCTACGACGATCTCTTCTCGCTGACCGACGAAGCCGAGATGGGTCACATCGAATTGTCGCGCGACGCCGACCTTCTGGTCGTCGCGCCGGCGACCGCCGATCTCCTGGCGAAGCTCGCCAACGGTCTTGCCAACGATCTTGCCTCGACACTTCTGCTCGCAACCGACAAGAAGGTGCTCGCCGCCCCGGCGATGAATCTGCGCATGTGGCTGCATCCGGCGACGCAGCGCAATGTTGCGATTTTGCGCAAAGACGGCGTGCTGTTCGTTGGCCCTGAGAACGGCGATATGGCCTGCGGCGAGTATGGGCCGGGCCGCATGGCGGAGCCGCTTGAAATTGTCGCTGCGATTACGTCGGCGCTCGAGAGCGACACGGCGATCCCGCTGCCGCCAGGTATCGGCGCGCGCGCCAGCGGGACAAACGGCACGCTCGCCGGCAAGCGCGTCGTCGTCACGTCAGGCCCGACGCACGAGCCGATCGATCCGGTGCGCTACATCGCCAACCGCTCGTCGGGAAAGCAGGGTCATGCCATCGCGCGTGCTGCGGCGCAGGCCGGCGCCGATGTCGCCCTGATCAGCGGGCCGGTCGCCCTGCCCGACCCGCCGGGCGTGCAAACGATCCACGTGCAAACCGCGCGCGAAATGCTCTCCGCGGTCGACGCCGCGCTTCCCGCCGACATTTTCGTTGCCACCGCGGCCGTCGCCGATTGGCGCATGGCGGAGACGGGCGACTCCAAACTGAAGAAGAGCGGCAATGGCGCGCCGAAACTCAATCTCGTCGAAAATCCCGACATTCTGGCCGCGATCGCGCGTCGCAATCAGGCGCGGCCGAAATTGGTTGTCGGTTTCGCTGCCGAAACAAATGACGTGCTCGCCCATGCCCGCAAGAAGCTCGACGCTAAGGGCTGCGACATGATTGTCGCCAACGATGTGTCGCCGTCGACCGGCATTATGGGCGGCGACAAGAATGCGATCCACATCGTGACGCGCGAGGGCATCGACTCCTGGCCGACCCTCGACAAGGACGAGGTCGCGCGCCGGCTGATCGCCCGGTTGGCTAAAGAACTCACCGCATAATGTCGCAAAGCGAACTGATAAACGCCCGCGCGACGGAGCTCGTCGCGCGTCTTCGCAAGCAAGACATCACGCCGCTCGATCTCCTCGACGCGCTCGAAGCGCGCATCGCCGCGGTCGACAAAAATATCAACGCGCTGCCGATCCTCTGCTTCGGTCGGGCTCGCGATCACGCACGCCGCCTCATGCAGAAGCCAGTCTCCGAGCGCGGTCTGCTTGCCGGGATGCCGGTAGCGATCAAGGATCTCACCTATGTCGCGGGCGTGCGCACGACGTCCGGCTCGCGCATTTTCGCCGATTACGTGCCGGAGACGACCGATCTGACGCCTGAGCGTCTCGAGGCGGAAGGCGCGATCATCTACGCCAAATCGAACACGCCGGAATTCGGCGCCGGTGCCAACACGTTCAACGACGTGTTCGGCGCGACGCTGAATCCATGGAACACCGCAATGTCCGCGGCAGGTTCTTCGGGTGGTGCAGCGGCGGCGCTGGCGACCGGCATGGCTTGGCTCGCGCACGGCTCCGACGTCGGCGGCTCCTTACGTAACCCCGCGAGTTTTTGCGGCATCGTCGGCATGCGCCCGACCGTCGGCCGCGTCGCGGGGACACGACGTTGGACCGTCGATCCGACGCTCAGCGTCGACGGACCGATGGCGCGCAACGTCGAGGACATGGCGCTGATGTTCGACGCGATGCTCGGCGAGGACAGCCGCGACATGCTGTCGAAGCCGCGGCCCGAAAAGTCCTTTGTCGATGCGGCACGTTCGGGCTGGAAGCCGAAGCGCATCGCTTATTCGCGCGATCTCGGCATTACGCCGGTCGACCCACAAGTCGCGGACATCACGCGCGTCGCCGCGATGCGTTTCGCCGAGGCCGGCGTGATCGTCGAGGAGGCCCACCCGGATTTTTCCGAGGCGCACGAATGTTTCCATGTGCTGCGGGCGCGCGATTTCGCGCTGAAACTGGCGCATCACCTCGACGCGCATCCCGACAAACTCAAGCCGGAGGTGATCTGGAACATCGAGGAAGGCCTAAAACTGACGACACGGCAAATCGTGCGCGCCGAACATCAGCGCGCCGAAATCGCGCGGCGACTCGATGCCTTCCTGCGCGATTACGATCTCTTGCTGTGCCCGGCGACGATCGTACCGCCGTTCCCGATCGGCCAGCGCTATGTCGAGAAATGCAACGGCCATCGCTTCGGCAATTATGTCGAGTGGCTGGCGATCGTCTACGCGATCACGCTCGCCGGCGCGGCGGCCTTGTCGCTGCCCTGCGGCTTTACCCGCGACAATTTGCCGGTCGGATTGCAGATCGTCGCTCCCGCCAACGGCGAGGCGAAGCTGCTTGCAGGTGCAAAGCTGCTGGAGTGGATCCTCGCCTTGGATTTGCGGCCGATCGAGCCGCGTCAGCCCTCGTCCTGAGGAGCGCCGAAGACGCGTCTCCAAGGGATGGCGGGCGCGCCTTGCCAAGCGGGGGGTGAGCCGGTAAGGAGCGGCGGGCCGGCACTTACCGGCCTTTCGGCTTTTGAGGGAAGACCTCAGCCGTATTTGCGCCCGTAGCTCAGCTGGATAGAGCACCAGACTACGAATCTGGGGGTCAGAGGTTCGAATCCTTTCGGGCGCGCCAACGCTTTCAACAATTTAGCAGAATATTTTATATCGTGAGCTTCCCAAGCTCACAATTGGGAAGCTTGTGGGAAGCTGGGCGGCGGCGCGGCGGCGACGTAGGAGTCCGTTCGACCATCAGGAGCTCGTCAGCGCTGTATGGTGCTGAAATGTCCCCACGTTCAGTAAGGGATTATCCATTGTAACGGGATAATGAGTTGTAGCAAAGCACGATTATCCGCAGGGTTCTTTGGACTATCTCATCTCCGGACAGAGCACCAACAAGGCTCGAGAGACGGGAGACTGAAAATGAAAATCCTCACGATCGCGCTTTTCGCCGCGAGCCTCGCCACCACCCCCGCCGCCGCTTACGCCGATGTGGCGCCCGAGGGCCATAGCCAGGCGCAGATCGCTTCCTTCGGCCAGCCGGAGGGCGAGGGCCAGGCACAGGTCGCATCCTACAGCCGGCCGGAAGGCCAGACTCAGCCGCAGGTCGCATAACTGAAACATCGGGAGGGTCGCGCCGAAAGCCCCTTCCCTTCTGGACAGAAGCCATGCAAAAACTGCTCAAAATCCTGCTTGCAACAGCATTCGTGCTCGGAATGGCGAGCACGATCGTCGCGAGCGCTCACCCCATGCACCACACCGATGTGATGCGCGACGGCCATTCGCAACGCGCGCTCCCGGTCGACACGTCGCACTGGCTCATCTGAGACTCCGCATACTACAGCGGGCCTTTCCGGGCTCGACCCGAACGGCGCACGGCTCGTCCTGACGATTCCTGGCTCCGCATTTCGGGCGCTGGCTGCGTCGAAGCGCCCGACCATTTAAGCGCGCTCCAATTTACGCGCCTGCTCCTCACCGCGGATTCGATCATCAAGCGCCGTCTGGTCTTGCATTTTCACCAGTAATGGATCGGTATCCGGTCTTGTCATTTTGTCAAAGAGCCTCGTCAGCCTTATTGTCATTTTGTCGAAGCGCGCCGCACGGGGCCGAAAGGGCTCTAAAACTTATCATTCGTATCAATTTCCTAAAAGCCCATGACGCGCGCGCACGCCCGCGCGTATATCTCTCGAAGCCACTGGCCACTGGTCGGAAATAGCCGAATTGTGCCCCGAGTGTGTGGGTCTTGCCCACGGCTCGACGAGGCGTAAGATGCTACGTCCCGCCGCCGAACCGTTGGCAGCCATGTCGAAACCGCAGATAAGCTTCGTTTGTACGTGTGCTCAATTTCTGCTTGCCTCCGCCAAATGATCTAAGACCGGCCTAAGCGCGGCCGCCCACTTTTCATAGGCTTTGTTACTCAGGTGGACTCCGTCGACGGTGTCCTCTCGCGCGAGCTCCCCGTTATCGGCAGTCACTGCGTTTAGGTCAATGAAGTCAGTCCTTTGATAAAGCGTCAATGTTCGCAAGCTTTGATTCAGCCGTGTCACTTCTCCATTTATACGAATTGGGAAGTCCGCCCTAACAAAGGGCACTGACGTGAGTACAACTGAAATGTGGTGTTCTTGGAGGGAGTAGATGATAGAGGAAACGGTTTGAGAGATTTCATCCACTCCCCGTCCCAGCAGGAGGTCATTAGTGCCCACTAACAGACAGACTACCCTCGGATTCAATCTAAGGACTTCGCCCAATCGGTTCAAAACGCCTTTCGACGTGTCACCGCCGATTCCACGATTGGCAACTATGCCCGGAAGAAGCTCGGCCCAGTGGCCAAACTCCGTCAGAGAGTCGCCGAGCATTACTATGTCGGCAAGTGATGTCTCTGCTTCGAAGCGAGCTTCGCGCTGTTTGCGCAAGGCGTCAAATGTGGCTGCCTCACGCCCCCGTGTAGATCCTTCTGGAGCTTTTCCGCCTTGGCCGGCGCCAATCTCATAAGCTAGCGCGGCGACAGCCAAAACCGCAGATAAGGAAACAATGGCCCTGCGGTTCACGGGCGTCCTCGATGAATCAAGCTACCGTTCCCCATTGAATACTCCTCAAGTCCCTCATCGATTGAGGCCGTGCTGGAACTTTTTGAGCACACGAATGGCAGACGCGCGCCCGCTGGAGCGCGGCAAGCAGCAAGGAGGCAATTACGGCGGATTGAGCGCACGGGAGTAGATTCGCATTCGAGCTACCGACCGCTTACATGCCCATTCTCGGTTTGTGGAGTACCGTTCTAGTGGGTTGGTCGAAGAAGCTGCCGGACCCGATCAATCTGCGGGACGGTAGGGAGTTGCTTTTGATCGCCCGCTGGAATGGCCCTTCCGTCCCTTCGGCGCCTTAGCTCGCTTGTTTAGCGCCTCCGAAATCGCGCAGGAGCTCGGTGGTCGTCTCGTCCTTGAGCCAATACTGGACGCGATAATCGGCGAGTTGTTCCGGCCGGTGTCGGCCGTAGACGCCATAACAGTGCTCGATATAGCCGGGCAGATCCCAAAACTGGCCGAGATCCTTGCTGAGTCTGTAATGGCTCGCCTTGAAGATGTAACTGCCTGAAGCACCATAAGATTCGGCGATTTCCGGATAGACCGGGAAGATGTAACCCCTGACGATGTCATCAACGGCGTATGTATCGAACTCGATCGGCCCGCTGGGCCGTCCGACGCGGCGCAGCAACATGCGGGCGACGTCGTACATCACGTAGGGCTTCGGATGGTTGACGGAGTACATGAAGCAGCCGCGCCTGGTCCAGCGTACGAAATCCGCCCCCAGGTCGAGGCCGTATTGCCGGCCTTGTTCGAGCATCGCGGTGGCCGAGCCTTGCCACACGTCGAAATACCCGACCGCTTCAAAGACTTCGCGTCTGAACAGGCGCAGGGCCGCCTCCACCGACAAGCCGGCGCGGTAAGCAAAGAAGACGAGGGCGGAGTGGTAAGGGCCGGTGCCACAATGGATGAGCCGGTTCCTCTGAGTCGGATTATAGATCAGGATCAGGTCGGGATGATAGGCGGCGAAAATGAGCAGCGGGAACCAAATGCCCTTGCGCAATTCGTTGCGCAGCGTCTCGGAGGAGCCGCCGCCGCGGATGTAGCCGGGGGCAAAATCCTGACAGAAAACGTAATCGTAGGTCTCGAGCGTGCGCGCCAGCGCCTTTGTGTCGGTCCAGGATTTCGAAACGATGGAGAAGCGATCGATCTGCGCCTCGAGGTCGAGCAACCGCATCGCATAGGCGACGCCGAAGCTCTGGCATGGCCCGACGACGGCAATGCGCGGGCCGGACGCGCGCCGCTTCAGCGCCCGTTTGCGCCAGCTTCCGATGACCTGCCGATCGAGTGAAGAAACAAGCATGGGAAACTAAGAGAGGCGGAGTCGCCAGCGGGTTTCTGCAATAGGCCACTGCCTAGCCGAGGCTCGCCTCAACGGCAAGATTGGCCGCTTCGCGAGCCGCGTCCCGGTCCGCCAGTTCGGTGCCGACAGTGTCGGGCAGGTCTTTGCGGTCGTGAACGTTGAAAAAGAATCGGGGTATAGGCGAGCATATCGCCGCCCCCTGCGGTCCCACCTTAGCCTATGCAACGTGGTGTCGCTGTCGCAAATTCCGTCCGCTTGGCATGAGGCTGCGAATCGGGCGATGAAGTGCCCATGCGAGACCTCCTGAACCTAATCAGGTGGGTGCTCCTCGGGCTGCTTCGTTCGAGAAGCTCGATTGAGGCAGAGAACCTAGCTCTGCGTCATCAGCTGAACGTGCTACGCCGAAGGTCGCCGAAGCGCCCGGTCCTCCGCAACTTCGATTGCCTGATCTTCATCTACTTATATCGGATCGCGCCGCGTATTCTGGATGCCCTTACGATCGTCGAGCCAGCGACGGTTGTTCGCTGGCATCGCGCTGGCTTTCGCTCGTTCTGGCGCTGGAAGTCTCGACGGCGAGCCGGCAAGCCGCAGGTGTTCCTCGAACTTCGTCAGCTGATCCTCGAGATGAGCCGCTCTGGGGCGCTCCCCACGCGGGGAGCTGCTCAAGCTCGGCATCGACGTCGGCCAGACCTCAGTTGCAAAGTACATGGCGCGACGAAGGCGACCTCCGTCGCAAGGCTGGAGAACGTTCCTCCTCAACCATACCGGCGGGATCGCCTCAATCGA
>Ga0164305_10000028_pt1 | contig 36761 bp, 24 predicted proteins | sample Whisoiple_237_MG_FD_110215 | JGI IMG/M metagenome (GOLD analysis project Ga0164305, IMG submission 110215) | Soil microbial communities amended with pyrogenic organic matter from upstate New York, USA - Whitman soil sample_237_MG | ecosystem: Environmental > Terrestrial > Soil > Agricultural...
CCTCGCATCATTTGCATAATTATTGTAGGGGCAATCCCACGCCCGGTTGCCCGATAGATAGGGGGTAGGCACTCTTAGCACTACCCCTACAAATTTATCTGAATCATTTAGGATTGCTATATCCAAGTTACACAAGCCCACAGCTAACTACTTAGTCACTCCCTACAAATTCCTTTTTCTCCCCACTTGCAAAACTCAAAAAATGGTAAAAAATTCCAGCCTCAGCTTGCTAATCAAACAGCGTGATAGATGATAGCTTTAAGTCACAATCGTTTTAAGTATACCTTGAAACATCAAGCATCCGAAGTGGAAATTTTGTAGTAGACTTAACAGCACAATATACTTATAAAAATTGTTGTAAATGCGATCGCGTTAATTAAAAATGAGGAACCAACAAATGTTGGGTTTGCCTTATTGGGGTTATATTATACGTAAATATATAAAGGGGCTTTTGAATATTTGAGGGAAAGCTTTGAGCAATGTCTCGATATCTGGCGAGATTTCCTCTTTTCACATTGTGCCATACACAGTCAATTCGATCCCTCTAGATTTACCGGGTTAACTGTATCTGCTAGAATTGATAGGGTTCTGTCGCGCAGCTTTTATGATTGACGAGGAAAAACAGCAAGATCAAGATCCTAACTCAACTGGGGAAACCACCGCAGAGGGTTCGCCAATGGCAAGCGAAAATCCGGCGGCATCAGGAAACTCGAACGGATCGGCGGATTGGGAACTCGAACTTGCTCGAGCTTATCAAAGTGCTCAGGGCGATCGCACCCCAGCAAACGCATCGGGGCCTACCGTCACCGGCAGTTCAACAAACGGTCCGACTGCAGACGCGGCGGAGCCTTGGAAGAAGGAACTGGCGCAGGTAACAGATGAAAAAGAGGCTTTAAAAACTCAGTTGCAAGCCGCATCCGCTCAACTAGAAGAACTGAAAAATCAAAATCTCCGCCTAGCCGCAGATTTTGAAAACTTCCGCAGGCGTACCCAAAAGGAAAAAGAAGAGCTAGATTTACAGGCAAGGTGTCTGACGATCAAACCCCTGTTGCCGGTAATTGACAATTTCGAGCGCGCTCGATCGCACATCAAGCCGCAAACCGACGGCGAAATGAACATTCACAAAAGCTACCAAAGCGTTTACAAGCAAATGGTAGATAGCCTCAAGCAAATCGGGGTTTCTCCGATGCGCCCCGAAGGCGAACAGTTTGACCCCAACCTCCACGAAGCTCTGCTAAGCGAGCCAACTGACGAACACGAGGAAGGAACAATTATCCAAGAACTAGAACGCGGCTACATTCTGGGCGATCGCGTCTTGCGGCACGCCAAAGTGAAAGTTGCAGCGGCTGGGCTATCTGTGGTAGCCTCAGATGAAAATCCCGATAGTTCGGAAGGTTAATCGGGATACAAGCTACTGCATTCCTCAAAGTCACTGACCCCCGAATTCTATTCGGGGGTTCCAAGGTGGCAGACTCACCAACTTCTTATTTAAAGATGACTAAAAGCAAGTCAGTGCTTTCTCCAAAAATTCTGAAAAATGTTTTTACCCGTCTTTGATATTGCTTGAGGACATCAAGTTTATTTCCTACAAATCTGGTCGGGTGATGCTTGTTTGAACAAGCTGAGTCGTTTTTCCTCCCCCAACCTGTAGTTGGAGGTTTCCAAACATCCCACAAAGTTTTATGAGGCGCTATGGGAAAAATTATTGGAATTGACTTAGGCACGACTAACAGTTGCGTAGCTGTGCTAGAGGGCGGTAAACCCGTCGTGATCGCCAATTCCGAGGGTGGCCGCACAACTCCGAGTATAGTAGGATTCGGCAAGGCGGGCGATCGCTTAGTAGGTCAACTAGCCAAGCGGCAAGCTGTAACTAATGCCGTAAATACTGTCTACAGCATCAAACGATTTATCGGACGGCGGTGGGACGACACGGAAGAAGAACGAGCCCGAACTCCCTATACCTGCATAAAAGGCAAAGACGATACCGTTAACGTCCAAATTCGGAACAAGGTTCACACTCCCCAGGAAATCTCGGCAATGGTACTCCAAAAGCTCAAGCAAGATGCTGAAGCTTATTTGGGACAAACTGTTACCCAAGCCGTGATTACAGTGCCAGCCTACTTCACAGACGCCCAACGGCAAGCTACCAAAGACGCCGGTACGATCGCGGGCCTAGAAGTCCTGCGGATCGTCAACGAACCGACGGCTGCAGCCCTTTCCTACGGGCTGGACAAGCAAAATATAGAACAGAAAATCTTGGTCTTTGACCTGGGCGGCGGTACTTTCGACGTTTCCATCCTGCAACTGGGAGACGGAATTTTTGAAGTCAACGCCACCTCCGGCAACAACCATCTCGGAGGAGATGACTTTGACGACTGCATAGTCCAGTGGCTGGTAGAAGCTTTCCGGACTCAAGAAGGCAGTGACCTATCACAAGACAAAATGGCCTTGCAGCGCCTCCGAGAAGCTGCGGAAAAAGCGAAAATCGAACTCTCTAACCGGGAATCGACCTCAATCAATTTGCCATTCATCTCCTCTGACGAGAAAGGGCCGAAGCATTTGGAAATGGAGCTCTCCAAAGCTCAGTTTGAAAAACTGGTGGCTCATTTGGTGCAAGCGACGATCGATCCGGTGACTCAAGCCCTCAAAGACGCAAGTTTGACCCCCAAAGACATAGACAGGATTATTTTAGTGGGAGGGTCAACCCGGATTCCGGCAGTTCAAAAGGCAATTAGCAAGTATTTTGGGGGCGTTTCTCCCGATAAATCCGTCAATCCCGACGAAGCTGTAGCGGTAGGCGCGGCAATTCAAGCCGGGGTGTTGGGCGGTGAAGTCAAAGACTTGCTGCTGCTCGATGTGACGCCGCTCTCCCTGGGACTCGAAACCTTGGGCGGGGTGTTCACCAAAGTAATCGAGCGCAATACAACTATTCCCACCAGCCGATCGCAAATGTACAGCACGGCGGCAGACGGGCAAACCTCGGTAGAAATTCACGTACTCCAAGGCGAGCGGGCACTGGTTAAAGACAATAAAAGTCTCGGCAAGTTCCTGCTCAAAGGCATTCCCCCAGCCCCCCGCGGCGTACCTCAAATCGAAGTTACCTTTGAAATCGATGCCAACGGGATTCTCAAAGTTGCCGCTGAAGACAAGGGAACCGGAAAAGAACAAAGCATCCAAATTTCCAATACAGGGGGATTGAGCGAAACCGAAGTCGAGCGGATGCGACAAGAAGCCGAACTTTACGCCGACGAGGACATCAAGCGCGCTCTACTCGTCGAACTCAAAAATCAAGCTGACTCCCTCGTCTATAATTGTGGTGTAACTTTAAAAACCAACGCACAAATGCTCAGCGACGACCTCAAGGTCGAAGCCGAAACAGCAGCAGTAGCCTTGCGGGCAGCGATGACTAACCCCGACATCACAATCGAGGAACTCACGCCCGCAATCGAATCTTTCAAGCAACTGCTATACTCGCTCGGGACAGCAGTCTACGACCATGCCCGCAGCGGGGTAGCCCCGTCAGGAGCTGTTGTTGAAAGGGAGATGATGTCAGAAGTAGAATCATCAGAACCAGAAGAGGTTAAAGCCGACGACGACAGCATTTTGCTGACAGAAGAGCTGCTGGTGGCGCCCCAAGCTCCGCCGGAACCAAAGCCGGAACCAAAGCCGGAACCAAAGCCGGAACCAAAGCCGGAGCGACAGTCAAAACGACAGCCAAATCCACAGTCAAGTCCACAGTCAAAACAAAAACAGAAGGTTCCCGAACCAGAAGTTGATGATATGAATCCTTTCCTTTAAAACTGAAAAACTAAAAATTAAAAGTTAAAAATTAACAATGAGAATTTTTGATTTTTAATCGGTAATTTCAGGAAAGGTCGCCCGTTTCTTTTTCGTACACTTTTTGTTATTTACCTCCAGGCAAGCAGCTCTATGGCCGGTGATTACTATGAAATATTAGGCGTTTCTCGCAGCGCAGACAAAGAAGAAATTAAGCGTGCTTACCGCCGCCTAGCTCGCAAGTACCATCCAGATGTCAACAAAGAACCCGGTGCCGAGGAACGGTTTAAAGAAATTAACCGCGCCTACGAGGTACTCTCAGAACCCGAAACCCGCGCCCGTTTTGACCGCTTCGGCGAAGCAGGCGTCAGCGGTGCAGGGGCACCTGGGTTCCAAGACTTTGGTGACAGCTTTGCCGATATTTTTGAAAGCTTCTTTCAGGGCTTTCAGGGAGGCGTCGGCGGCCAACAGCAGCAAGGTCGCAGGCGCAGCGGGCCGGTGCGCGGAGACGATTTGCGCCTCGATTTGCGCCTGGATTTTCGGGAAGCAGTGTTTGGTGGGGAAAAAGAACTCCGCATCAAGCATCTAGAAACCTGCGAAACTTGCACCGGGACTGGCGCGAAACCGGGAACCAGACCCCAAACCTGCTCGACTTGCAGCGGCAGCGGTCAAGTCCGGCGCGCGACCCGCACTCCTTTCGGCAGCTTTACTCAAGTTTCTGTTTGCCCCACTTGCAACGGCACCGGGCAAGTGATTGAGGATAAGTGCGAAACTTGCGGCGGCCGGGGCCAGAAAGAAGTGATGAAAAAGCTGAAAATCACTATTCCGGCTGGGGTTGACAACGGTACTCGCTTGCGCGTTTCCAATGAAGGGGATGCCGGCAAACTGGGCGGGCCGCCCGGGGATCTTTACGTGTTCTTGGCGGTGAATGAAGACCCGCTATTTAAGCGGGACGGCACTAACGTTAGCTCGGAAGTGAAAATTAGTTATTTGCAAGCAATTTTGGGGTGCCGGTTGGAAGTCGAAACCGTAGACGGGCCGACGGAATTGGTGATTCCTAGCGGAACTCAGGCGAATACTGTTCTGACTTTGGAGAAAAAAGGGGTGCCTCGGTTGGGAAATCCAGTCAGTCGCGGCGATCATTTGATTACGGTGTCTATTGACATTCCGACTAAGGTGACGGCTGAGGAACGGGAATTGCTGATGCAGCTTGCTAAGCTGAAGGGCGATCGTACCGGTAAAGGCGGCTTGGAAGGATTTCTGGGCAATTTGTTTCAGAAATAAGCAATTTTTGACACCAATTGGTGTCAAATTTTCCTGTTTCAGGATTCCCCGACAATTTGTTTTAGTATCTGTCAAAAAATTGTGTGCAATTGCTCACAAAAATCTCAGGTGGGACGCCTCCTGGGCATTCGGTTTCAGCAGCGCTCAAAAAAGTGAGCGCAATCGCGCTCACTTTTTCCCGAAATAATAATCTGTGTCCAATTGGACACAAAATTTGAGATTCTCCCTTTTCCAGGCAACTTGTTTAAAAAACTAAGGCTTTCAGGATTTGAGATTGCAAACAGCATTATGAATTCAACATCGAAAATTGAAAATCCCAAATCCCCAGATGCCAAAATCGATCTGCGGGGTACTCCGTGTCCTCTGAATTTTGTCCGCACTAAACTGCGCTTGGAGCAAATGGCACCGGGTGCTGTTTTGGAGGTGTGGCTGGATGCTGGGGAGCCGATCGAACAAGTACCGGATAGTCTCAAAATGGAAGGCTACCACATACTCGAAACGCAATTTGTCGCGGATGAGCCGGAGTCGGGCTTTTTTGCAATGAAAGTGCAGCGCCCAGAAGACAAGGAAGCAGGATGAGCCTGAATTCGCCCTCGATCGTCGGTACGGTAATTGCCGTTCAGGCTAACTTCTACCAAGTGAGGTTAGATCCCGAAGTCTCCATTGACGGGAAAAATTCTCCCCTCGCGGATTCTCCGACTCTCCTGTGCACTCGCCGCACTCGACTGAAAAAAATTGGCCAACAGGTGATGGTGGGCGATCGCGTGGTGGTAGACGAACCGGACTGGACTGACCGCCGGGGTGCAATTTCTGAAGTCTTCCCCCGCCAAACAGAACTCAACCGCCCGCCGGTAGCTAATGCCGATCGCATTCTCCTCGTTTTTGCCCTCGCCGAACCAGACTTAGATCCCGCGTCATTAACTCGGTTTTTAGTTAAGGCCGAATCTACAGGCTTAGAGGTGAGTTTGTGCCTGAACAAATGCGATTTGGTCACGCCCCACGAGTTGGAACAGTGGGGCGATCGGCTTTCAGGCTGGGGCTACGAACCAATGTTTATTAGCGTCCGCAGCGGTGTCGGATTTCAGGAAGCCGCCGCAAATGGTCAAAATGAAGTTTCTGCCTCGGAACCAGCTTTTCATGACTTAGCGGAGAAAATAGAGCCATCTAAGCTGAGTTCTGAGGATAACCCCCAAGTTCCTAATTCGGTCAAGCCGTTAGATCCGTTAAAGCCCGTACCTAGCCCGTTGCCGAACTTCCTTCTGGGTCACTTGCAAGGGAAAATAACGGTAATTTGTGGCCCTTCTGGGGTTGGCAAGTCCAGCTTGATCAACCAACTGATCCCGGCCCTGAATCTGCGAGTGAACGCTGTTTCCGGCAAACTCGGTCGCGGGCGCCACACGACTCGCCACGTAGAACTCTTTGAACTCCCCGGCGGCGGACTTTTGGCCGATACTCCGGGCTTTAATCAGCCGGCTCTCGAATGCGATCCCTCAGAGTTAGCGGCATATTTCCCAGAAGCTCGCCAGAGGCTGGCTTTGGGTAGCTGCCAGTTTAGCGACTGTTCGCACCGAGACGAGCCTAACTGTGTTGTGCGGGGCGGTTGGGAACGCTACGATTATTACTTGAATTTTCTCGAAGAGGCGATCGTCCGCCAGCAACAAGAGCAAAACTCTAGTAGCGCCGAATCGAGTTTGAAGCAGCAAACCAAGTCGGATGGTACGCAGCATTACGAACCGAAGCTGCAAACTAAAAAATATCGCCGGTCTTCCCGCCGCCTTCAACACCAGTCACTCCAAGATATGTGTCAAGACTTAGAGGAATTGTGAGGAAGTCGCCGCCCATCGCCCGCAGGCACTAGAAAACAGTACCAAGACGTACCCAGAAACCGGGTTTCCTCGACGAAAATACTTGGTTGCACCCCGATGCCCCCTTCGCTAAACCGACGTTCTTTAGTCGCGAGTGCGTAAGTCCTGAGTACATTAATAGCTAAAATTAAATGGCCTTAGATTTGTTAAAAAAAGTAGAACAGAAGCAAAAGTTAGCGGGTACTGCAGGAGCAAAAATATTGTGAATATTCAAGAACTGTTTCAAAAAGGCGGCCCCGCCATGTGGCCCCTGTTGGTGTTGTCGATTCTATCTTTGAGTACAATTATCGAGCGCTTGTGGTTTTGGGCGAGCCTCCTGAGCAAAGAAAAGCAGATAGTTAACCGCATTCTGGAAGCGGCTCGCAGCGATTGGGGGGCTGCTAACGAGATTGCCAGACAAGCTAACCGACAGCCGATCGGGCGATTTCTTGCTGCACCCCTGCGGCTCTACAATCCCGAACCAGATTTGTTTCGACTCGCACTTGAAGCTGCAGCCGATGAAGAGTTGGCTTCGATGCGGCGCGGTGACAAAATCTTAGAAGCTACGATCGCTCTAGCCCCTTTGCTGGGCTTGCTAGGAACAGTTCTGGGCTTGATTAACTCGCTCAGTTCTATCCGTCTGGGCGACATCGGCACGGCGGCAACAACTGGCGTAACTTTGGGGATTAGCGAGGCGCTGATCACGACTGCTTCAGGGATGGTAGTAGCAATTTTTACCTTGGCGTTTTATCGGATATTTCAAGCTTTTTTGTTCAACCAGGCAAAAATATTTCGCAAAGCTGGAAATGAACTGGAATTGCTTTACAGGCAATACTGGCCTACTGCTAATGCTAAGGGTCGAGCACCCGGTGCAGAATACAGCAATTCTTCTTTTGGTGCAGATGGTTTGAACAGGCGTTCTCTCAATTCTCAAGAATCGGGAGAACGTCATCGGGAGCCGAAATTGAAAGGTTCCGATCCGGCTGAAGATTCACCTTCTAATAATTAGAACTCCTGAGAACTGATGAAGATTAATCTAGATAATCCTGCTGAAGAGGCTCGGATAGAACTGGTGCCTTTAATTGACGTGATATTTTGCATTCTGACGTTTTTTCTGCTGGCGGCTTTGCAACTGACTCGCCAGCAAGCAATTAATGTCGATTTGCCTAAAGCGAAGACGGGACAAACGCAGATGCGAGAGATGCTGATTGTCAGCATTGACGATTTCGGGCAAACTTATATCGACCAATTGCCTGTTAATTACCAACAACTCGATCGAGTTTTAAAGAGTTTCCAAAGCAGAAATCCTGTGGGGTTGATGGTACTGTACGCTCCTCAAAATGCTAGATATGCCAAAGTTGTCGAGGTTTTAGACAAATTGAGAGAGGTAGGGGGCGATCGAGTTGCCCTGGCAACTCTTCCTAGTTCGGCTCCTTCCCCATTGCCCAATACCTCGCTTCCCAATTCTGGCATTCCTGCGGCACCTGCGATCGGCAATTCCGGTCAACCCCTGCAGTCTCCTTTGGCTCCTGGGCAGCCGCAGCTCAATCCAAATCAGTTTCAATCCCCTCTCCCGCCTCCCGGGCAGCAGCAGTTCAATCCGAATCAGTTTCAATCCCCTCTCCCGGCTCCCGGGCAGCCTAGCAACTCTGGGGCTAATCAGGGCATTCCTCCTGTTTCACCTGCACCCGCTGCTCCCAATTTAAGACCCGGAATCGCCACTCCACCGCAGGATGGCGGGCCCTCGAATTAGTCACAAGGAAGAAGGAAGAAGGGAGAACAGAGAACAGAGAAATAGAAATTCTCCCGCTCTCCCGCTCTCCCGCTCTCCCCCCTCGCGCAGAGAATCTCCGCCGGATTTGGTATAAAGGGCTTCAATTCTTTTGGTTCGTACTGAGCCTTTTTCCTCTTGACAAGTAGATACAGTTGTATATGCCTGCAGAAGGAACTTTTGCAGACATCTCGCCATCTCTGTCCCTAAGTAAGTTATTTCCTCGGACATATGGTAACTTTGTCAAATGATTGTTACCTTTTGTAATATAGACTAAAGCCAGATGGGCAATCGGGCATCCTGAAACCAACGGTCGATCGCTGAAACAACTTACAAATCTGGTTAATCCAGGTGTTCACTTTTAAGTCACCTTTACTTACAGAGGAGTCAAAGTCATGAGCCAACCAGCAGAATTGTCTTTGGAACAGCAATTTAGCCTGTGTTCCTTCAAAACACAGGTAAGTGACATGAGCCGCGAACAAGCTCAGGAGTTTTTGGTCAAGCTTTACGAGCAAATGATGCTACGAGAAACCATGTACCGCCATTTTCTGAAACACCACTGGGGTTTAGAACCTAACCCAGGCGTTGAGTAACCAAGAGTCGCAGTCGGCGACCTCCGTCTCTTACTCTCTTCCCTCAGGCGGAAAGGAGTTGGGGGTGATGGGGCGTCACTCGAAGGCAGAAGCTAGAAGACCTGTGTAGAGACTTGAGAACAATTAGAAAGTTTCTTTGTGGATTTCACTCGAATTTAGGAGTCGAGCTAAGCAGTTTGTCGATCGACACCACCGGAGAGCCCAAAGATAATTTATCGCGCTTCGACTCTAAAATTGGATAACTCTTAATAGTGTTAATTTTTCAACCAATTAAACTTTTTAACCAATTCAATATATTTGTGTTTAGTTGCAGCGGATGAGGTTTGACAAAAATGACGCTAGTCGGACATCTGAGCGCGACCTCCGACTAGCAAAACCTTCATTTTTCACATCAATCCCTAGAACTGGCAACTGTGGACTCCAGAAAGAGTTATTCCGGCTGACGTTCTAGAGTCGCCTCCATTGTACTTGTCAAGTAATGACCAGACATGATGCCGCTAGATTGGTAGTAGCGGTTGTCATCAACCCGGTGAAGGGTATCAAAACCAGTCCGGCGCTGGCGTTCGTCTCCCAATACCCAATAACGCTGGACGATCGACTGGGGAGCAATCCAACCTTCGCCCTCGACGCGGCCGAGTTCGCTGTGTTGGAGTACAAAAGTATACTGCCGTTCATCGCTGTTGAGGTGTCCTCGGTACTGCAAAATAATCTCTTCGCGATCGCCTCCAGGAAACACCAGTTTCGTCACCATACTGAACCAATCTGTTCGGTTCCAGCTCACTAAAGTTTTGCCTTTAACCGTAATTGGCACGCCATTGCGCTCAATCCAGCTTCCTTCGAGCGTCCATTGGCCAGATTCCATTAAAAACGTGTGAGCCACAGTGCTGTTCCTATGCTTTTCCTGCTGGCTACAATGCTGGTGCAACAACGCACAGCCGTTGTCCCTCAGACTCTATGCTATCACGCCCAACTGTGCCAACAAGAGTTAATTTCTCCTAAAATTACCGGTGCCCTGGCACCAGTAACTTGAGGCAGATTGCCGGGAATGCCCCGAACCCGCCATGCGGCTAAAACCGCGAAAGCGATCGCCTCTTTAAAATCTACATTCAATCCTGCCTCAGAAGTAGTCAACACTTGCACTGGATGCAATTGAGATTGCAATCGGCGTTTTAAGTAGAGATTGTGGCTGCCGCCCCCGCATAGTAAAACTCGATCGGGCATAGCCGGTAAAAAAGTTTGGTAACTGTGAACGATCGAGGCAACAGTCAGTTCTGTCAAAGTAGCCAGCACGTCAGCAGGACTGAGGTTGTAACCTTGGGCCTCGACCAAACATCTGTCAAAATAGTCTACACCAAATAGCTCTCGCCCCGTTGATTTCGGCGGTGCTTGGCGGAAGAACTCTGATGCGAGCCAATCCTCGACTAAAGCTTGACAGGGAGTTCCCGATGCCGCCCAAGCTCCACCTTCGTCGATCGTCTTAGTGCCGTCCGAGAAGTGCTGCACTGCCAAATCCAAGAGGGAGTTCCCCGGGCCTGTATCCCAGCCCGATATGCCATCCCCAAGACTCAAAATTTCTGACTCGTCCTGGTTTTCCCCTTTTCCCGTGGCCGGAAGATAGGTAACATTGCCAATTCCGCCGAGATTTTGGATGCAGAGGCTGCAGTTGGGTTCCGCCAGCAGGCAGGCATCAACTATTGACACTAAAGGTGCTCCTTGACCCCCTGCTGCAATGTCTGCCGAGCGAAAGTTACTCACAGTAGTAATTCCTGTCAATTCCGCAATTAGTGCGCCCCGCCCGAGTTGCAAGCTGTAGCCCATTAACGCACCGGCGCTGTCTTTCTGGGCTTTCCCAGCAGGTCGGTGGTAGACTGTTTGACCGTGAGAGCCGATTAATTCGGCTTTATCATATTCTGCTTGAATTGTCAATGCCGCCGTGGCAAATTCTTGGGCGATGGCATCATCTAATTCTGCTAGTTCAGCCATTGACAAAGCTGAGCCGCTGCAAACTGAGAGAATTTGCGATCGCAAATTAGCAGGATAAGGGAAAGTCTTGCCGGCCACCAATTGCACTTTCAAGTCTGTGTGGGAACCGACGACATCCACCAAAGCAGCATCAATGCCATCCACCGACGTGCCGCTGATCAAACCGATAACGCGGGTCATTCTATTTTAGATTTTAGATTTTAGATTTTAGATTGTTCAATTTTTCGATTTTTCGATTTTAGATGGTCGGATGCGATCGGGCGATCGAATATTATTTAAGGTCGATCGTCACGATCACCACAGTAATATTATCGCGTCCACCTTTATCCTTAGCTGCTTGAATTAAAGCATTTGCAGCGCCCTCGCAGGCGCGAATCGACTTCAGAGGCGAAGCTATCAAAGGATCGGAAAGTTCTTCAGTCAAGCCATCGCTGCAGAGCAGCAAGCGATCCCCAGGCTGCACGTCCACCGGCAAAATATCTATCTCCCGCAAATCATCCCGACCCAAACACTGGGACAAAACGTGACGCCAAGGATGAGTGCGAGCCTGGTCGGGAGTTAGAGCTTTTCTTTTCACAGCCTGAGCCACCCAAGTCTGGTCTTCAGTAATCTGTTCCAAGCGAGAGCCGTGCAGTCGGTACAAGCGAGAGTCCCCGATATTAGCGCACCAGGGTCGGCCCTCATCCCTAAACATTAGAACCACAGCCGTAGTTCCCATATCAGCACGCTCGGGGTGGTCGAGCTGATCCGTCAAAATTGCTTGATTGGCAATTAAAAAAGCCTTTTCCAACAACAGCGGAGAATCCTCTGGCCCTTCCCAATGTTCGAGCAAATAAGATTGAATCGCCTCAGTCGCAATCCGGCTGGCTTCTTGACCTCCGGCGTGTCCTCCCATGCCATCGGCCACTATGAAAAATCGCCCGTCAGAGTCTATGTAGTACGAATCCTGATTTACGGAACGAACTAGCCCTGTGTCTGTCTTACCTGCGAAAGAGCGTTTCATAGATTGGGTGATTGGACTCATCGAACTTGAAAGCTTGATTTAATGAGGGGCGATTTTTTTTTCCAAGACTTAAATCCCGAACCGACTTGAAATTCAGCAGCCCGCGATCGCGAGTTTTGGAAAAATTGCACTTCCTTGACCTCATATTGTAGATCGTATAATGGTAATCCCATCTTAAAATTTCGGTAAATCCAGTAAATTAAGCAGCACCTACAAAAAAAAACTGGATTTATACACAAAATCAGAGGTTTGGCTGGCAAGAAATCTCGGCAGCAACCGGGTTTTTAGCCTCAAAGCGCGTAAGTGTTGTAAATTTCAGCAACCTGCGGTCAGCCAGCCAAAACTTAACATTCGATGTCAAATTTGGGCTGGCAAGAAATCTCAAACCTGAAATTTTAAATCGCAAATTGCACAATTATGACATCCTGTCTAAACGATCGATCCGCCTGAACAAACGCAGAAGAGCAAACCCTGCACCCGCCGCCAGCACTGCCACAGCGACAGCCGGCCAAACTTGATTGCTGACAAACAAAATTGTCGCTGACAAAGTAAAAGCACTCATCAGCAAAGCATAATTCGTACCCATTTGAGCGCTGCTCATGCGGCGGAGCAAACGCTCTGTTTCTGCAGAACGGACGCGAATCCGCAAATCTCCCTGTTCGAGTTTATCAATAGTCTCCTCAATCCGGCGGGGCAAACCCAAAGCACTCGAACTCACCTGAGCCGCCTGACGGCCGATTTCGTTAAAAATGCTGCTACCTGTATCAGGGCCATTTCCATTACTCATAAGCTGCATGGCAAAAGGTTGTGCCACCTCCATAAAGTTGAACTCGGGATCTAAGCCTCGGCCCACCCCTTCGATGGTGGAAAAAGCTCGCATTACAAAAGTAAAAGTAGCTGGGAAGCGAAAAGGTTGGTTGTAGGCAATATCGTAAAGGTCGTCCGTAATTGCGCTCACCGACTGATTTTCAAAAGGCTTGTCCATGAAGTTATCCAGCATATACTGGATCGATCGGCGCACCGGACTCATATCACCCGTCGGCACCAAAGCTCCCAACTCGATCAGAGAATCCATAATCCGCTGTCCATCCTTGGAAGCAATGCCGTAGAGCGTCTCCATCAGCCCTTCGCGGACGTTCGACTGGATTTGCCCCATCATGCCAAAATCGTAGAAAATCAGACAACCGTCAGCACTAACAGCGATGTTGCCGGGGTGTGGGTCAGCGTGGAAAAAGCCGTCGTTGAGCAACTGGCGCAAATAAGCTTTTGCCCCCAACTGAGCGATTAATTTACGATCGATACCGGCGGCTTCCAAAGCTTCGTAGTGGCTGATTTTTATCCCCGGCAGGTATTCCAATGTCAGCACTCGCGGAGCCGCGTACCGCCAATAAACCCTCGGCACCCGCACCCAGTCACAGTTGCTAAAATTGCGGCGAAAAGTATCAGCATTCCGGCCTTCATGGAGATAGTCAATTTCCAGCCACAGAATGCGACAGCATTCCTCATAAATCCCCATCCAATCTCGGCCGTAGCCCCACTTAGGATGGTTTTGAAAGTAGCGGGCAATTCCCTTAAGAATTTGCAAATCGATCTCGAACAGTTTCCGCAGTCCCGGTCGCTGCACCTTGACGACCACTTCCTGGCCCGAATGCAGTTGAGCTTTGTGTACCTGACCCAGACTGGCAGCAGCCAGAGGCACCGGGTCAAAGCTGCGGTAGAGTTTTTGAACTGTCTTGCCCAAATCTTGCTCCACAATTACCTCCAACTGCTCGTAGCTGAAAGCAGGGACTTTATCTTGCAGCTTAGAAAGTTCCTCGACAAACTCTGCTGGGAACAAGTCGGCGCGGGTGGAAAATAACTGCCCAACTTTAATGAAAGTTGGCCCCAAATCCAAGAGTGTTTCTCGCACCCAGATAGCTTGAAAGCGCCGTCTGGCAACTTTCTTTTCTTCAGTCACGCCTCCCCAGTAGCTCCAATTTTTGCTGTCGAGCCACAGGGAAGCCAGCCAGAGCAAGACAAAGGCCCAAATGTCGAAGAAGCGCCGCTGCCGGGAGTATTTTTCGCGATTCCAGCGATAAGCTTTACTTTTGTAGGATTTACTAGCAGTTTTTGGCTCATCGGCTTCGCCAGTGTGCTTGGGGGAGCGCTGGCGATTAACAGAGTCATCAAGGAGAGCAGACACTTGGGTTCCCAAATTGCTTATTTTATGTTGTTGCTTTGATTGGAAGTAGGAGCGCAGGAGCGCAAAGCAATGCGCTCACGTAGTAAACAATAGTTGTGGTCGAATTGAGCGCTAGGGCAAACTGCTGCGGTAGCGCTGCAATTCCGATCGCACAAGAGCCACTTCGGCGCGCAGCTCGTCAATAGTCGCTTGCAAATCAGCGGGATGGATGTCTTGAATGGTGGTGGTGCTTGCAGTGCCAGTTCTGGTCTGCATCGCCTCCTCCGAAGCTCTATTTGCCCGTTCCACAACTCGATCGGTGAACTGCCGCAGGCGTTCTCTTTGTTCTGCGTCAAATTTGCCGAGTTCAGAGAAAGCGTTGGTTGCTGCGCTTTCTAATTGCTCGTACAGTGCTTCGGCAAGTGCTCTGCCTACAAAAAAAGCATGAACTGGGGGTTTACTCATAAAAAATCTCTGTGCGCTTCCGCAACAAATTATAACTTGCTTGTCCCCGATGATGCTTGCTCCCAAAGGAAGGAATTTTGGGGGAATTGACACTCCCACCCCTAGTGTCGGGGATGGGATTGTTGAGAGTTAGAACAGTCTAACGCGCAATGGCTTAGCCCAAAAGCCTCGCTTGCACTGGCTCAAATTCGAGGTTGGGGTTGCTTTGTACCAAAATGTTTGCAGCTTGGCAGTAATAATATGCGACATCACGCCACCTCAGTGCCGCGCACTTATTCTAACATAATTTAAATCAAAATAGAACACAGTCCTGCTTTTTTTTGCTGGCATATGGATGGCAGAGGGAATAGGAAATATTCAATAAACTCAGACGGCGACAGTTGGAATTTTTAGATGCGACGGAAGTTTTTGGAAGATAGTCATTGGCTAGGTATGGCCTTATTATCTCAACTACCGATCGTCTATTTGCTGACTCATAAAACCAAGTATTTGTCCGCACTTTTAAGGAACAAAAACAATACTAATTTGTCGCAGGTTCGGGAAAAGGCACCGTGGGATCTGCCACAGGGGGTGGTGAATCAGGTGCGATCGAACTATCTGAATTGTTACCACTGCGGCTTGGTATCGCAGGCTCAGGCGATCGCTCGATCGGCGAGGCTATTACTGGCGGCGCGGATTCCGACGACGGCGAGGTTTCAGCGCTAGGACTCCCAGGGATAGGCGGGGCGGGTGCGGCGGGCGGTTCAGCAGGCAGGGGCGCAACTTCCGGTACTGGTGCGGCTTGTGGTTGTTGGGGATCTGGCTCGATTTCGGTTTGAGGCTCTCGAATGGGGGGCTCAGAAGGCTCCTCTGCGGGTTTGGGCGTCGGGGATGGCTCAGGTTTTGCTTCGGGTTCTGGGGCGGGAGTTTCGGGGCTTGGGGACTCAGAAGGTTCGGCGCTAGTTTCGGAGGGATCTATCTGTTCGGGAATCTTGCTGCTGTCTAAGGGGGGTTTGGGGCGCTTGTTGAGTTCGATGGGGTAGAGAGGGCTGCTTTCGACAGACGGCTGCCCGAACATCGGCCCTGACAAATCGCGGGATTTGAGCAAATCTTCGAGAGATGGGAAGGATTCAATTTTGGGACGATTGCTGAGACTGGTGCTGTTGTAGTGCCATGCTAGGTCAAAACCCATCCAGCCTGCAATTGCAGCCGTTACCACAAACGCCATAAAAGTCAACTGCGGCGGGGGAGGTGCGGGCAATCTTAGAGTTTGCTTGCCTTTTCTTTTTACTGATACTCGCTCTGTTTCTTGCAGCATGGTGAGCCAATTTTCCACTGTCTGAGGGCGGTTGTGGGGGTCGATTTCAAGTCCCTGAAGGATGGCTCGTTCGATTCCAGGGCTGAGGTTGGGCTGAAATTGCCGCAACTCAGTTAGGGGAATACGATCGCGCAGGGGTGCTGCTACGGGCGCCACGCCGGAGAGTAAGTAGTAGAGGGTGGCTGCGATCGCGTAGATGTCAGTGGCCGGTGTACATTTACCGTCATAGAGGTATTGTTCGATCGGCGCGTACCCGGGGGAGAGCAAGTTAGTGTGGGTTTGTGTGGTGCCGGCGGTAAAGCCGCGGGCAATTCCGAAATCTATTAACATTACTACGTGAGAATCGGCTCGCCGGATAATATTTTCTGGCTTGATATCTCCGTGCAGCAATCCGCTGTGGTGAACTGTACTTACGGCTGAGGCTATTTGCCGAATATAGTGCAGGGCCTGGGCTTCTGGCAGCGGCCGATCGGTTTCGACTATTTGGGCAAGAGTTTGACCCGGAATGTAGTCCATTGCAATAAAAGACTGTCCGGCTTCTTCAAAAAAGTCGATTACCCTGACTATGTTGGAATGCTGACACCGCGACAGGCGTTGGGCTTCGGTAATAAACTGCTGCTGAAATTGGGCAGATTCTGGGTGTTGGCGCAGACTTTCGTTGAGGGTTTTGAGTACGACGGTTTGGTTTAAATGGGTGTGGATAGCTCGGTAAGTGATGCCGAACCCTCCTATCCCTAAAGTCGCGTTAATTTTGTATTTGCCCTGTTGCAGGACTGTTGCTGGCGCTAAATTCATCTTCAGTTGATGCCGTTTCCCAAACTATGCTACCGCCTTTGGGTTATTTCGCAGAGTTAGGGGTGAGGTTCGATCGATCGGCGCCCTAGTTTGAGCTTTAGCTCTGCTATATCTTTAATCTTGGCATCCCCACGTCATTTTATCTGTATTAGGTATTGTGAAACTTAACGCTCCGGCTTTCCCATAATAAAAATCCCGCTCTTGTGGAACGGGAAAGCCATCAGGGTGCATCTATAACATCTGACCATAACTTATGGGGGGTACAACCCCTCATTGCTTTAGCAAGTCTTTAAAATTAGTCGATTTTTGTAAAGATTTAGGTTTTATGTTGACTTATTATCAATTTTATGATATTGAATATTGCCGCATCGCGCTCTTGAGCTTGGGGAATTGACACTCTCAGGTCTGAAGACACGCTCGATTCTTAAATAGACCAGCATCTGACCTGCAAAGGCATTGTCGCCGATGCTTTTACCCGTGCGATCGTGTTTCACCACCATGTCTTTTTCAAACTTACCGGAAATTTGGGTAAAAGCCCCGTCCTGATAGGACGGCTTTAATTGATTGCCGACTTTTGTTTTAATTGTTTAGTTGCGTCAATATCTATTTTTCCAATTTCCTTGCATTCTCTTTTAATAAATAGTTCTACAATGATACTATACCACAGGTAGAATAACCGCCGATACAGATGAGACACCAAGCTCAAATGACTGGTCGGAAAACAATAATGGTGAGTCGGTGGCGAACACCCCGAAAAACACAGCTAGGCTAACTAACGTAAGCCAACACCAGAAAAGTAAATTGTTGGAAGTTAAAAACGTACCGTTCGGGCTTAATCTTGAGACTGGAAATGGCTCAAACCTTGTAAATAAAAAGGCTGTAAGCATTCTCCAGACATTGGTAGCCCAGAGCCATAAATGCTTCAATCGCTGTTCGCGTTACACACCAAAGCCTGGAGGCAAGCTCAAGTTCCCCGAATGGGGGAACTTGAGCTTAAGTTGTCACCAATTGGGTCTTCCTGGTAAGGAGAAGCGATCGATTAGCAATTAGCAGCAATTAATAATTACTTATTCTTTGGTTTGAAAATGTCTGTTAAACAATCACATTACGAGACTTTACTAGCAGAGTACAGCGAATCTTCTGCCGCGATCGCACTGCTGAAAAAATATCGGGTTTACATGGAAATGATTCCGAGTATCCGCCGCGCCCATGAGAGTTTAATCACAATTCCTTTGCCAATTGCGCGCTTGCGGGACGGGGTTTCGTATGCCGGAAGCAGCGGCACTAGCATATCGCCCGGACAGGCAGTTTGTTTGCCCTGCGATTTGGCGATTTTGATGTGCGATCCTGAATGGAAAGTTAAAATTGGAGTGGAAATTTTGATTTTCATTCATCGTCCGGGCGAAGAGTTTTCTGAGTTACTCGGCCGCTGGCGGCAGTCTCAGGTTTGGCTGGATAAAGGTTACGAATGGGTGATGCCGCACCGCTACAGAAATATTTACAGCGATGAAGCTGAGGCTGTTCATCCGCTATTTGTTTTGTTTGAGGAAACGCCGGAACTGATTCAACGGGGTTTGATGGCGGCTGGTTTGCCGTTTGTAGTGGAAAGTTTCGACTCTGGGAGTGAGGAAGTAGAGGAGGAAGAGTTTCTGGGTAGCGGGGAACTAGGAAGTATTGGTGAAGAGAGTTTTGATTTTTAGGGTGGGTGCGATCGCATATAGCCATCGTATTGCTTGATGTAAAGTAGAGTTTTTTCAACGAAGCGCAGAGGGCGCTCTTGGCGCAGAGAAAGAGAAAAGAGAGAAATATTGATGTTTGCGAATCCCGAATCGGGTTATTATATGCAGATATTCACAAATATTTTGGGTGAGGAAAGGAATGTTTATGCTCTACAGGTAGATCGCATTTCAAACAATGGAATTAATCGATTGCTTTGTCATTTGTGACCCGCCCAAAAACGGATACAATCCCCCGATGTCGTGGAGACATAAAAATTTTAGACGAAGGTTCAAGCTCCTCGATTCACCTGTGGAGTCAATCTCAAATCTAAAACCTAAAATCGAATGACCCCTCTAGCTAGACCCCAAACGTTGGCTTTAATGTTGGTTGCATCGCCTCAAGTAAACGTGTGGGTTGAGATTTCACTATCAATTATAATATCATCAGCACATTTTATTTGGTGTGTTCATTTTATTGTATTTTAAGATACACTACCGTTTAGTCAATGAAAATTGTAGCGAAAATTTTGGGCGGAGTCAAACGGAGGGTTCGTTCCAAGAACCCAAGCTACACACTACGCACGATACTTTTTTTTAGCACTAACTGAACCGTATTATTTTAAGATAGACTTAACTAAAATAACCGCAGAGAAGGCAAAGACCACAGAGGGGAGAGAAAAAGCAAATTAGAAATTTATATGAGTACAGTTTTCTATTAAACAGGAGCTCTTGAGATGAAATTGTTAAAATTATGGCGTTTGGTTTTATTAAGTATAGTTTTTGGGATGGCTGTAATTTTATCAAATTGCGGCACGCCCTCAAACACGGTTAGCAATAATTCTCCAACTCCGCCAACTCCTGCTGCGGTTCCGGCTGGGGCTTTAGTATACGGTGCGGGTGGGCCGCCGGTAAATCTGGAACCGGGAAATATTACTGATGGCAATTCGGTGATTGTTATCGACCAAATTTACAATCGCTTGACTGATTTCAAACCGGGAACTGTGGAACTTGAGCCGAGTCTCGCTACTGAATGGTCAAGTTCTAAAGATGGTAAAACTTGGACTTTTAAGTTGCGTTCTGGGGTAAAGTTTCACGACGGTACGGATTTTGACGCGGAAGCTGTTAAGTTTAATGTGGATCGCTGGTGGGATGCCAAAAATCCTAACGGTTTTCGAGAAGCTGGCAAGAATTATCCGATTTGGAAAGATTTTTTTGGGGGTTTTAAGGGAGAAAAAGATTCTTTAGTAAAAGATGTGGCAGTTGTTGATAAGTTTACAATTAAATTTGTTTTGAATCGACCTTTTGCTGCTTTTCCGTCGGCGATTGGGTCTGGTTATTTCGGGATGGCGAGTCCGGCGGCGGTGAAAAAAGCGGGTGCTAAGTACGGCACTCCGGGGTCGCTGGCGGTGGGGACGGGGCCTTTTGTGTTTCAGGAATGGCGATCGGGCGATCGCATTGTTTTGGAGAAAAATCCGAATTATTGGAAAACTGGCGCGCCAAAACTCGATCGATTGGTAATTCGTTTTGTGGAAGATCCGGCGGCGCGGCTGGCTCAATTGAGAGCCGGACAGCTCGATTTCACTGTGGATTTAACGCCGGATCAATTGAAAGAAATTCAGGCAGATGCAAATTTAGAAGCTGTGTTGCGCCCTGCTTTTAATGTCGGTTATTTAGCCTTAAACCCGAGTTACGAACCTTTAGCAAAACCGGAAGTTAGACGGGCGATATCGCAAGCAATTAACAAGCCTGAAATTGTCAAAGCTTTTTGGGGAGAGCTCGGCAAACACGATGCGGAATTTGTGCCATCAGTGCTGAATTGGGCGGGGTCTGAAACAGTCAAAGATTACGAATTTAACCCGCAGCAAGCTAAAGCGATGCTGGCGAAAGCAGGTTATCCGAACGGTTTCGATTTGGATTTGTGGTATATGCCCGTCAGCCGTCCCTATTTTCCCACGCCGAAGCCGATCGCTGAGGCTTTGGCGGCGGATTTGAGCGCGATCGGGATTCGGGTAAAATTGCTGACAAAGGATTGGTCTGCTTATTTAGCCGATCGACTCAAACCGCCGGGATTTCAATCTTTTATGCTGGGTTGGACGGGCGATTACGGCGACCCGGATAATTTCTATTATCCCCATTTCGGACCCGGTGCGACGGCCGATTTGGGTAATTGGAAAAATCCCAAAGTTATCGAACTTTTAGATAAAGGTAGGGCGACTGCGGATCGGGCTGCGAGGGCAAAAATTTATGGGGAAGTTAGCGAGATTTTGCACGGGGAAGCTGTGCGTTTGCCGATCGTACATTCGCAGCCGCTTTTAGGAAAACGCCAGAATATTCAAGGTTGGATTCCGAGTCCTTTGGGGTCGGAGTCTTTTGAGGAAGTGAGCAAAAATTGAGAAGTTAGAGCGAGATGCACCCTACAGATAGAGTTTATGCGTAAGTCATGTTTTAGAGGAGAGTGAAGTCGGCAGCATTAATTTGACTCGCCGATATCGCGCTCAGAGATGCCAAGATTTCTCCTGTTGGCACAAACCGGATTAAAGTTGCACTGTTACTTTGAGTAATTGCTAATTGGGAGAAGGTGATACCGCTAGCAAGTATCAGTAAATCTTTGTCGTCTTCAAAGTCTAAAATGGTATCCGTTCCAGCATCAAGTCCTAAGAGGAATCGATCGCTCCCCAAACCTCCAATTAAACAATCATTTCCCAAGCTGCCAAATAGGGTATCATTTCCTTTACCGCCGTAGAGAGTATCATTCCCTTCACCGCCAATGAGACTGTCAGAAGCGCGATCGCCAAATAAAACATCCTCACCGTTATTGTCAAGCAAAGTATCATTGCCCTTGCCACCGTAAAGGCTATCATCCCCGTTGCCACCTTCGAGAAGATCGTTACCTTGATGAGCGTACATCCGATCGTTGCCATCAAGACCGTCGAGGGTATCATTTCCCCGCAAGCCACTGATGGTATCGTTGCTGCGATCGCCTGCAAGAAAATCGTCGCCATCAGTACCGATAATTGGAGAAGGATTGGACTGCGTTGGTGTCGGTGTGACAGATGGTGTTGGTGTCGGAGTTGGCGTTGGCGTGACCGATGGCGTTGGTGTTGATGTCGGAGTTGGCGTTAGCGTGACCGATGGCGTTGGTGTTGATGTCGGAGTTGGTGTGAAAGTAGGTGTCGGCGTTGGTGTGGGAGTAGGCGTCGATATTAGTATCGGTGTTGGTACTGGTGTTGGTACTGGTGTTGGTGTGACTACCTCTGCGATCGTACCGAGTTTAGCAACCCAAATATCTCGATCGCCTGCATTGGGACCTCCCAAAGCGCCGTTGGTTTCTCCCGTCAGGTAAAGATTGCCAGCGCGATCGAGTGCTAACTCTGAGGGAGAGTCAGATTCAGCAGTCCCGAATTGCTTCAGCCACAACTGGTTGCCATTGCTGTCGTACTTAGTTGCCCAAATATCTTGACCCCCTGCATTGGTGCCTCCCAAAGCGCCGTTGGTTGCTCCCGTGAGGTAGAGATTGCCAGCACTATCCACTGCTAAGTCTGAGGAGGAATCTGAGAGGGAATCAGAGTTGGCAGTCCGGAATTGCTTCAGCCACAACTGATTGCCATTGCTGTCATACTTGGCTGCCCAGGTGTCAACATCCGGTGGATAGCCTTTTGAAGAGTCATAGTTCTTGCCCGTCAGGTAGACATTGCCAGCGCTATCGAGTGCTAACTCTGAGGAGGAGTCAGAGTCAGCAGTCCCGAATTGCTTCAGCCATAACAGGTTGCCATTGCTGTCATACTTAGCTGCCCAAATATCTTGACCGCCTGCATTGGTGCCTCCCAAAGCGCCGTTGGTTTCTCCCGTGAGGTAGAGATTGCCAGCGCTATCCACTGCTAAGTCTGAGGGGGAGTATGAGGGAAAGCCAGAGTTGGCAGTCCGGAGTTGCTTCAGCCACAACTGATTGCCATTGCTGTCATACTTGGCTGCCCAGGTGTCAACAGCCGGTGGATAGCCGTGTCCAAAGTTATAGTTTATGCCCGTCAGGTAGACATGGCCACTGCTGTCCACTTTTATGCCATCGGAGATGTCGTGGGTGTCAGAATTGACATTCTTCAACCACAACTGGTTGCCACTGTCGTCATACTTCGCTACCCAGGCTGTTCTGGGGCCTCCACCTGCACCGGAACTTGTATATTCGGTTGTTCCTGAAATGTAGACATTGCCGGCACTATCCACAGCTAGGCCTGAGGGATAGTCATTAAAATCAGGGGTTCCGACGAACTGCTTGAGCCACAACTGGCTGCCGGTGTTGTCATACTTAGCTACCCAAGCGTCTAAGTTGTTAAAGAGCGGCTGCGGTGAAGCGCTAGCAATGCTTCCCGTCAGGTAGACACTGCCAGCACTATTAACAGTCACTTCACTGGGATAGTTATTACTGCCCCCTAACTGCTTGAGCCACGACTGACTGCCACTGCTGTCATATTTGGCTACCCAGGCATTTGTACTTGGATTGGTGCCACTCAAAGGGTCAAAGGTGCTTCCTGTCAGATAGACATTGCCTGCACTGTCAAGTGCTGTGCTCTGGAAGAGATCGTCCTTGGGTGTGCCCAATTGCTTGAGCCATTCAAAGTTAGGCGCTAGTTGTCCAATAGTCAGTGTGGTTTCAGGCATTGTACCCGCAACGGCACCTGTGGGAGTAGGGATTGGTGCAGGTGTCGGGATTGGTGTCGGAGTAGCTGTAGGAGTAGGGGTTGGAGTAGGCGAAGGCGTTGGGGTTGGCGTAAGATTACTACTAATGTAACGAGCAACAGCAAACTGACCACCAGCTAAGCCTGCCACCACAATTTTACTGTCTGACTGGAGAGTTACTGCCCCAGCATAGTTATGAGGGCGGATCGGGTCGAGGGGGAATGTGGTAATTACTTTACCGCCAGTCCCAAAGGTGGCATCCAAACTGCCGTCGCTGTTGTAGCGGGCGGAGGCAAAAGCACCACCGCCATCTCCTACCGCGATAATTTTGCCATCTGGTTGCAGAACTAAATCCTCCGCGCTGTCCAAACCGTCGAATTTTGTGGTTACTTTGCCGCCAGTTCCAAAAGTCGTATCCAGAGTACCGTTGCTGTTGTAGCGGGCAAGAGCAAAGTCTCGATTATTGGAAAAATAATTGGTGGTTCCCAGTACCACAAATTTGCCATCAGGCTGAAGAAGTATGGCAGATCCGCGGTCGTAGCCATCGAAAGGACTAGTTAATGTGTTACCACTACCAAAGTCAGTGGTGACTTTACCATTACTCCCAAAGGTGGTATCTAGTGTGCCATTGCTGTTATAGCGGATGACTCCAAAGTCATTACTTGGCGCCTCTCCTGCTACGAGAATTTTGCCGTCAGCCTGAAGGACTGCATCTGCCACCGATATGTTGCTTTCAACATTGGCAGTTACTTTGCCACCGCTGCCGAAAGTGCTATCCAAAGTTCCATCGCTGTTATAGCGGACAACAGCGGCGACGTGTAGGTTGATATTCCCCACCGTGACAATTTTGCCGTCGGGCTGAATAAGTGCGGCACTAGCAGACTCGTACCCGCCAAAATCTGTAGTGACTGTGCCACCAGTTCCAAAAGTCGTATCCAGACTACCATTCTCGTTGTAGCGAGCAACCCCAAAGTCTTGATTGGCGCCTCCCACCATCACAATTTTGCCATTAGGCTGAATTGCTAGTCCAGATCCCTGGGAACCCAATCCAAAATCCGTAGTTACTTTACCACCTGTCCCGAAGGTGGCATCTAGACTGCCGTCATTGTTGTAGCGGGAAAGGGCAAAATCACTGCCGATCTCAGCACTCCCTCCCACAACAATTTTGCCGTCAGATTGGACAGCTACGTCGCTGGGAACATCCCAGATGCCACTAAAACTTGTTGTTACAGATCCGCCAGTACCGAAGCTGAGATCTAAGTCGCCCGCAGCCAACACTCCTTGGTAAGCTGCCATTACATCTGGCTTAAACACTGTGGCTGCTTTAATTTTCCCTGTGGTAACTTCCAGTTCCCAGTCGCCGCCTTGGGCTGCACTGCCGGTGGGATTGCCAGATGCGGCGATATTTGCACCTGTGAGGGCGGCAATGCGTTGGAGGAAGGGATTGGGGGTGAGGTCAGATGCTACGCTGCAAGCGTAAATTAGGATGTCTGCATCTAGAGTTAAGGCGTGTCGCCATTGCTGCAATTGGTGTTGGTAAGTTTTGATGTTATCCAAACACAGTCTTGTTTTGCCCAGTTGCAAATTGCCTGGACTGCCGTGGGAAATGATGTGGATGCTGTCAATATTGGTGCGAGTTGCTAAGACTTGAGTGATTTGGTCGATCGCATCCCCTGTTGCTTCCAGAACCACCACCTCTGTTCCTGGTTTTACTCCTGCAACTAGACTTTGATAATCTTCTACTTGAGTGTCGATCAATGCGATCGCGCGTGCTGATATTGTTGAGCAAGGCATAATACACCTCACAAATTAATTTATGTAACTAAATGCCTAGATTGCAGTTAAAAGTGCGATCGCTCGTTTTTATCAAGTGCTAGTGCGATCGCCTGCAAGATTTACCCAAAATAAAATCAATCTTACTATAGCCTATGTCTGCGTAAGTATGTACGTAAGTATGTCACTGTCGATCAAAATATCTTCTCTTTTGTTCCTCATCCTTTACATAAATTTACTTTTATATTCATATTCTTGTCCTCAAATCTCAAAGCTCAAATCTAATTATGGCTAAATATATTCTTAAACGTTTGCTGGGACTATTGCCAGTCCTTTTCGGAATCACTCTGCTAGTATTTATATTTTTGCATTTGATACCGGGAGACCCAGCTACAGTGCTTTTGGGAGAACGGGGAACTCCCGAACAGGTGGAAATTTTGAGAGCAAAATTAGGTTTGAATCAGCCTTTGCCTTTGCAATATTTGGCTTTTTTATGGAGTTTGCTGCGATTGGATTTGGGAAATAGCATTATTAGCGGAATTCCGATAATTGATGAAATTACAAGTCGCTGGCCTGCTACTTTTGAACTCTCTGTAGTGGCGATGTTGGTGGCACTTGTTATCGGAATTCCGGCGGGTATTTTGGCGGCTGTTCGGAAAAATAGCTGGCTGGACAATCTCGCGATGAGCGGTTCGTTAATTGGCGTATCTTTGCCGGTGTATTGGTTGGGATTGATGTTGATTTATTTGTTTGCTGTTTATCTGAAATGGCTGCCTCCTAGCGGGCGGATTAGTGTAGATTTGGGGTTTGGTTTTAAGTCGATTACGGGTTTTTATATTTTGGATGCTTTGCTGAGGTGGGATTTGGCGGCTTTGCGGGATGCGATCGCCCATTTAATCCTGCCAGCTTTGACTTTAGGAACTATTCCCCTGGCGATTATAGCTCGCATCACTCGTTCTGCAATGCTGGAAGTGCTTTCTCAAGATTACATCCGCACTGCGAGGGCGAAGGGATTACCGGAATATTGGGTGATTTTGAAACATGCTTTGAAAAATGCGTTTTTGCCGATCGTCACAACTATCGGTTTGCAGTTCGGCACTCTTTTAGGCGGCGCTATTCTGACTGAAACGATTTTCTCGTGGCCGGGAATTGGTTCTTGGATTTATAGCGGTATTCTGACGCGGGATTACCCCATTGTCCAAGGAGGAGTAATTTTTGTGTCTGTGACTTTTGTACTGATTAATCTGGCGGTTGATATTTCCTATGCTTTTTTAGATCCGAGAATTCAGTACCGTTAATTAAAAATAAATCAGACAAGAAATGCTTGTTTAACATCCGGCCGCAGCAGGTAGTAAATGCTAGCAACTGCAAAACCCAGAGTTAAAAAATTGACTGCTGTACCGCCGCTGCCAAACATTTTGGCAATTTGCGCGAGGGTGGCGATGATGTGGACAATTAACGTTCCCGTCCAAGCCCATTTTTTTAGTTGAAACAAACCCCAAGCTAAGAGTAAGGAGAGGAGACCTAAAATAAAACTGATCGCAGCAAAAATTGCAATGAAGCCGCCGATTACAGTGCCAACTTTTGCCCCGAATCCAACCGCACCGAGACCGCCAAAAATGCCGGCAAAAAGTAAGATGAACAAGCCGTCAAGGAGGCTGAATACGCCGCTAATTAGCTGCAAGATTGCCAACACTGTAACGCTTTGAGGACGATTCATTATTTTGATTTTCCATTTTTAACGAATTTGCAAAATATTTTAACCTGTTGCGGGCACAGGGCGGATATGTATTCAGGACTTACGCACCGCTGTGAAACCGGGTTTATGAGAATTAAGTGTGTCGATACTGTGTCGTTGCGAGATTCGCACTGGCAGATCTCGCTGCGATCGCTATCACGAGTCCGCAATGACCTAGTGACGGTCGATCGCCCGCAGCCAGATCCGCCTTTGTTGCTGGTGAGAAGCGCGCACCTAGCTCCCAAAAATAATATTATCTGCTAAAATATATTTTTATTTGCCAGCAGCAGGGAGCGATTCTGTTTGAGTCCACCTCTTTTAGCTGAAAAAACTTAACATTATTTAATAAGTTGCAAAGATTAGCTATAATTGTTTACAGGTGCTGGTTGGGGAACTTTTTTTAAATCACCCGATCGGATGAGTCTGAAAGACGATGCCACGCATCAGCAAAAATTTTACCTTAAAGGTAATCCTGAGATTAAATTAGGTGAGTCGGTATGATCGTTAGCCCTAAAAAGGAAACTGCTCAGGTCAAGGTGGAAGATACTCAGACTGTAGACACCAAGGCCGCAGAGACCAAAATTGCAGAGACCAAAACCGCCCAAAAGCAGTCTCCGAAGAAACCCGCGCGCAAACCGCAGCGGTGGGCGATTGGTTTGGTTGCAGCCGGGTTGCTAGCTGTACCGACCACTATATATATAGCAAAAAGTCGATCGCAGCCGAAAGTAGATGCGATCGCCACTATGACAGTGCCGGTGGAAGCGCAAAACCTCACGGTGCGGATCACGTCTAGCGGCACGGTGCAGCCCGTACAGCGCGTGAATCTCAGCCCCAAAGGCTCCGGCCGGATCGCAGAATTATTTGTGGAACAGGGCGATCGAGTGGAAGCAGGACAAATCGTGGCCCGCATGGAAAGCCGCGATGTAGAAGCTCAACTCCAGCAAGCTAAAGCCCGCGAAGCCAGCGCGCGAGCAAAACTCGCCAAAATAGAAGCCGGGAATCGATCGGAAGACATCGCCAGCGCCCGAGCGCGCTTAGAGCAAGCCCAGGCCAGTCTCGCACAAGTCCAAGCCGGCAGCCGCCTGGAAGAAGTGGCAGGAGCCAGAGCCCGCTTGCAGCAAACTCAAGCAGGCTTGCAGCGACTGCGAGCCGGCAGCCGCGTTGAAGAAGTCAGCCAAGCGCGAGCTCGTTTAGCCCAAGCTCAAGCTCGTTTAGCAGACGCTCAAACCGGCAGTGTCAAACAAGAAATTGCCCAAGCACAAACGCAAATTGACTCGAGTAAAGCCCAAGCCGAACTAACAGCTCAACGGGTGGAACGCAACCGGCCGCTAGTGGAAGAAGGTGCTCTTGCTAAAGATAAACTCGATGAACTGATCAAAGAAAATCGCACTGCCCAAGCTAAATTAATAGAATCCCAAAGACGCCTGCAACAACTGCAAGAAAATCGGCTGTCGCAAATTCAGCAACTGCAAGCTGCTGTGCAAGTCGAGCAGCAAGCATTGAACCAATTGCAAAACGGCACGCGATCCGAAGAAATCGCCAAAGCCGAAGCAGAAGTTGCCGAAGCCAAAAGCAAATTAGCGCAGCTAGAAAACGGCAACCGTCCAGAAGAAATCGCCAAAGCCGAAGCAGCAGTTGCTGAAGCAAAAAGTCAATTGGCGGCACAAGAAAACGGTTCTCGCCCGGAAGAAATAGCTCAAGCTAAAGCTGAATTAGAGGAAGCTCAAGCTCAAGTACGCTTTCAAGAAGTGCAGTTAGAAGATACGAAAGTTCGCGCTCCTTTTGCGGGAATTATTACCCAAAGATACGCCATCCAAGGAGCTTTTGTAACTCCCGCAACTTCGGCCTCGGAAGCTACTTCGGCCACTTCGACATCGATTGTCGCTTTAGCTAGAGATGTGGAAGTTTTGGCTAAAGTCCCGGAGGCTGATATCAGTCAAATTAAACCGGGTCAAGAAGTTGAAATAGTCGCCGATGCTTATCCAGATAAAGTGTTTAAAGGCCGCGTTAAATTAATTGCGCCGGAAGCTGTTAAGGAACGGGATGTGACGCTATTTCAAGTGCGAGTTGCGATCGACACGGGCAAAGAGTCGCTGCAATCGGGGATGAATGTAGATTTGAGATTTGTCGGTCAAAAGCTGAGCAATGCTTTAGTTGTGCCGACGGTGGCAATTGTCACTAATAAAGGTCAAACGGGTGTGCTAGTTCCCGATGAGAAACAGCAGCCGAAGTTTAAGCCTGTTACCGTTGGATCGACTATTGGCAACAAGATTCAGATTTTAGAGGGTGCAAAAGCGGGCGATCGCGTTTTTACCGAACTTCCTCAAGGTAAAAAATTAGAGGATATTATCAAAAATCAGAAATAGGGCATAGGGCATGGGAGGAAGAGCCTAATAACTCACATTTTGCACTATTCTTAAGAACAGGCAAGATGCCTGTTCCACAAAGAGTGATTTTGAGTCTTAAGAACAGGCAAGATGCCTGTTCCACAAAGAGTGATTTTGATTGTGGGGTGGGCAGGATATCCTGCCCTCCAATAACTAAAATCTAATCCCAATTCCCTAATCTAAAATCTAAAATCCAAAATCGAATTATGGATATTGTTGAAAGCGTCAAAATGGCTGTCACAACTTTGATGGCAAACAAGCTTCGTAGCAGCTTGACGATGTTAGGAATTATCATAGGTAATGCTTCTGTCATTTCGATGATAGGTATCGGGGAAGGAGCTCAAACATTTATCGAGGGACAAGTTAACTCTCTGGGTTCAAACTTGCTATTTATTATTCCCGGAAGTCCTGAAGCGCAAAGCCGCCCGGTGATTCCGCCCCAGACTTTAGTAGTGGAAGATGCAGAGGCGATCGCATCTCAAGTTCCTTCTGTCCAAGAAGTCGCACCAACTCTCAATGACAGTCAACTCGTTACCTACCGCAACAAAAATGTCTCATCTTCCATAGTCGGAACTACCCCAGAATTTCTGACAGTCAGAAGCTTTGATGTTGGTCAAGGTCGATTTTTAAACAAATTAGATTTAGAAAGACAAGAAAATGTGGTTGCTTTAGGATCGGAAGCAGCAGAACAATTGTTTGGTAATACACAGCCACTTGGTCAATACATTCGCATCAAAAACTCGACTTTTCAAGTGATTGGTGTCATGCAGGCGAAAGGCTCAAGCTTTGGCGACAATCAAGATATGAATGTTTATTTGCCGCTGACTACGATGGCAAATCGAATTGTGGGTCGCTCGTCTCCCTACGGTACAAAAGTAACATTTATTTCGGTTGCAATCAAAGATGAAACTATGATGCAAGCAGCCCAATTTCAAATAGAAAATCTGCTCAGGTTGCGTCATAAAATAACTAAAGAGGATGATTTTACTGTCAGAAATCAGAAAGATTTAATGAATACTTTGGGCAGTATTACTGGTGCTTTGACGTTGATGTTGGCTTTCGTGGCGGCAATTTCGCTGTTTGTCGGCGGCATCGGGATTATGAATATCATGCTGGTTTCTGTTACCGAACGCACGAAGGAAATTGGGCTGAGAAAGGCGATCGGAGCTTCTCAGCAAGATATCCTAATTCAGTTTATGATCGAGTCTGTGATTTTGTCAGCCGCAGGCGGGGCGATCGGTACTGGATTCGGTATCGGCGGCGTGCTTTTAGTAGGTGCTTTTACTCCCCTGCAAGCTAGTGTTTCCCCAGTGGCGATCGCACTTGCAGTCGGTGTTTCCGGCAGTATCGGCTTATTTTTCGGCATCGTACCTGCAAAACAAGCTGCTAAATTAGACCCGATTGTGGCATTGAGAAGTGCTTAATTAGTTTGTTGACGGTTGACTGTTCACGGTTGACTGTTGACTGTTCACGGTTATAAAAATAACTAATAAGTCATATAGCAATCCTAAATCATTTGTGCATTTCTTACTCCCTCCCCTTACTAAGGGGAGGGTTGGGGTGGGGTAAAAAATTTACGACTCATTTAGGATTCCTATAAATCATAATTAATAACTCATAACTAATAACTCATAACAAAGTATGAATTTTATTGAAAGCGTAAAAATGGCAGGTCAAACGCTGCTAGCAAACAAAACTCGCAGCAGTTTAACAATGATCGGGATGATTGTCGGCAATGCCTCAGTAATTGCCATGATTGGAATTGGAGAAGGAGCTCAAAAATTTGTAGCAGGACAAGTTCAATCCCTGGGTACAAACGTATTAATCGTGAGGCCGGGAGTACCGAACGCTAGGCGAAGTACCATCTCAAGTGCGCCTCAAACTCTCGTACTGCCAGACGCAAAGGCGATCGCAACTCAAGTCCCCTCCGTTCAAGGCGTGTCAGCAGAACTCAACAGTTCAGAAATTGTTCGCTACAGCAACAAAAATGTCTCATCTCTAATTTTCGGCACGATTCCCGAATTTCTCACAGTCAGAAGCTTTGAAATGGCAAAAGGGCGGTTTTTGACCGAACTAGATGTTAAGGAAAGTAACCAAGTTGTGGTTCTCGGTTCAGAATTAGCGGAAAAACTTTTTGGCAATACAAATCCCTTGGGCGAACAGGTGCGTATCCAAAATGTCAGCCTCAAAGTAATTGGAGTATTGGCGCCCAAAGGCACATCTTTTGGTACGAATTACGATAACTCGGCCGCAGTGCCGATCGCCACAATGGCCAATCGCATAGTCGGGCGCAAATCTCCCTACGGTTTGGCTGTCACGTCGATATTTATTTCGATTAAAGATGAATTGCAAATGGACGCGGCGCAATTTCAGGTGGAAAACCTGCTGAGATTGCGGCACAAAATTACTACCGAAGATGATTTTACTGTCAGAAATCAGAAAGATTTAATGGCAAGAATGGGGGCAATTTCCGGCGCTTTGACTCTGATGTTAACTGCTGTTGCCAGCATTTCCCTATTAGTCGGCGGCATTGGCATTATGAACATTATGCTTGTGTCCGTTAGCGAACGCACTCAGGAAATTGGGCTTAGAAAGGCGATCGGCGCATCTCAACAAGATATCTTATTTCAATTTATTGTCGAAGCAGTAATTTTATCAGCCGCCGGAGGGATAGTCGGCACTTGCGTAGGTATTGGCGGTATCTTACTTGTAAGTAATTTCACGCCCTTACAAGCTGGAATATCACCCGTGGCGATCGCCCTTGCTGTCAGTGTATCCGGTGCAGTCGGCCTCTTCTTCGGCGTTGTTCCCGCCCGCCAAGCCGCGAAACTCGACCCGATCGCAGCTTTGAGAAGTGCTTAATAAATATCTACTTATTCAGTTACACAATCCGCACCTTTTATGCTGGTAAAAATTATCTTGCTCTCAAGATAAAAAACAACTGTTTTTTTATAAAAAATTAACAACCTTGCAGTATCCAATGCAGTTTCAATGTCTGTATTTTTACGCATATTAAAAACGCAAAACTTCATTAAAAGCTCGTTAAATATTAGATAAAGCTTGGTTTTGGCATTTACTTATCAACCAGAAAGTTTAATACTATTAAATCAGGGGTAAACACACCTAAGCATCTACAGACGATACGAACCTTTGCCCTTTAATCAAAATATCCAATAAATCAAAATGGCATCCCTGACTCCTAGTCCTCAATTTGACTATCTCGAAGGAACCACCCAAGCAGACAAATTTAACGGCTTGGATGGCAACGACATAATTTATGCCAAAAGCGGAGATGACTATCTCGAAGGCGATGTCGGCAAAGACAAAATCTGCGGCGACCAAGGCAACGATACTATCAGTGGCGGTGCAGACGACGACATCCTCTGGGGAGGCAAAGGCAGCGACCTAATTAGTGGCGATTCCGGCAACGATATCATCTACGCGGGCGCCGGTAGCGATACCGTGAGCGGCGGCACAGGCGATGATATATTTGCCATTGCTAAAGGCAGCGGTGGCCCAACTGTAGCCACAGCCGACTACATCACCGACTTCGGCAATGGCAATGACAAAATTCGATTGCTAGATGGCCTCAGCTTTGAAGATTTAAACATCCAACCAGGCACGAGCCCCAACAGTACCGTAATTCAAGACAAACTTACCGGGGAGTATTTAGCAGTATTGCCAGGAGTCGCCAGCGACACCATCAACCGCAACAACTTCACAACTCAGATATCAGGAAACTCTGTCCTAGACTGGAATACAGCCTTACTCGATGCCGTGCGGACAGCCAGCACTGCGCCTCCGCTAGCCTCCCGCAACATGGCAATGGTTCACGCAGCCATTTACGACTCTGTTAATTCTATTAGCAAAAAATACAGCCCTTACCGCGTCAGCATAGATGCACCAGCAGGGGCATCAGAAGAAGCAGCCACAGCAGCCGCAGCCCACCGCACCCTAGTCAGCCTCTACCCGGCACAAGCAGGTAAATTCGACGCAGCATTGCAATCATCTCTAGCAAAAATTCCCGACGGCAAAGCAAAACAAGACGGCATCGCCCTCGGACAGCAAGTTGCCGACCAAATTATCAGTTTGCGGAGTACAGATGGCATCACGAAAGTAGTGCAGTACACCCCCAAAACCAACCCTGGCAGTTGGGTGCCGACTCCCCCTGCCCTTGCGGCCGCGCTGGCCCCACAGTGGGGGGACGTGACTCCTTTTGCGATGACTAGCGGTTCTCAGTTTCGCCCGTCGGGCCCGCCCGCCCTTGACAGCGCCAAGTACGCAGAGGAAGTTAACTACGTCAAAGAAATCGGCAAAAGTGACAGCCTCACGCGCACCCCAGACCAAACAGCCATTGCCAAATTCTGGTCAAACGGCGCAGGTACGTTTACCCCTCCGGGTCACTGGAACCAAATCGCCCAAGATGCATCGGCCCTGGCAGGTAACTCCCTGGAAGATAACGCCCGCTTGTTCGCCCTGCTGAATATTGCCGAAGCCGATGCAGCTATTAGCTGCTGGGATGCTAAGTACCAGTACAACTCCTGGCGACCGGTGACAGCTATTCGCCAAGCGGACACAGACAACAATCCCAACACGACAGCCGACCCCCAGTGGACGCCGCTGCTAACTACTCCGCCGTTCCCTGAGTACACGTCGGGCCACAGTACCTTTAGCGGTGCGGCAGATGCCGTTATGAGTTCTGTATTTGGTTCGGATTTTGGCTTTGGGGACAAGGGAGATCCATCTGTCAACACTTTGCGAACCTATGAGAACTTCAGCGAAGCGGCCGACGAATCGGGCATGAGTCGCCTTTACGGAGGCATCCATTTCATGAGTGCTAATCTAAACGGCTTGAGTGCGGGTAGAAATGTGGGGAATTATGTTGTCCAGAATTTCTTAAAGGCTTAGGAAAGTTGGGACGGGTTTACGAGATTGCTGAGATGTTGCACCATTTTCAATAATCTTTTTAGGAACAGGCCGGAAAGCCTGTTCCTAATTATTCGAGCAATTCTACAGTGCCGAGATATCCGTCTACTCGGACTTTTTGACCGTCTCGCAAGCGAGTTGTAGCTTCAGAAATATTCATAACTGCGGGAATTTTGTACTCGCGAGCGATAATTGCTCCGTGAGATAGTTGGCCGCCAACTTCGGCGATAATTGCTGTTGCTCCTAATAGCAGCGGTGCCCAACCTGCATCGGTGTAAGGAACTACTGCGATCGCATTTTCTCCTAAATCCGCGCTCGCGGTGCGGCAAATCTTGACAAAGCCTTCGACACGACCAATACTTGCGGGAATTCCCTGGAGGATATTAGTTGCAGATGTTGCCAGTTCGATCGCCCTTTTCTGAGAATTTGGCAGCAAATTGCCGTAGACTACAGGCGGAATCGGACGATCGCGATCGGCTACCAGGCGATCGCGCCTTTGGCTAATTGTATCCTGAAAAGAAACACTCGCGCCGCTGCGAATCCACTGCTGAATTTCCCCAAATTCCAGATAAAAAATATCGCCGCTTTCCTGAAACACCTGCATTGCCAATCCGCAAGCTTCAATCTCCAAAAAAGTCCAGCGCAGGTGAGCCAACAACCGCGCGTAAATTTCGCTAATTTCGTTTTTGACAATCGCTCTTTCTTGACATTTATCTAATCGCCACTTCTGCGAAAAATTCAATCTTTTTGCACGCTTTTCAACTAAATTAGTTTCGGCTTTTTGAGCCATAGTTATTAGCAACTTTTGATAAATCTCCGGCTGTTCTCGCCAAGTAGGAACAGCGATATCGGTTCCCACCTCGCTCAAATATCCGTAAGTATCAAGCCACTTTTCAAAGTCTGCTTGTAAAGCCGGAGTTTCCGCAAATGTCTGTGCTAAATGTGCCACTGAAACAGTTTCATCAGGCTGCGAAACAGCAGCTTGCCGCAATTTCTGAGCCAACTGCTGCAAAGCTCGCACCGAAGCAATTTCAGGAGCGCTGTCATTGGCCAGCCAGTCATCATCAACGCGTAAATTTGCCTTGCGAATAGCCAGCCCGATCGGCCCTAATATATTGTAGTAAGTAATCGGTTTCAGCCACTCCTGAATTTGCTCCGATCTCTCCAACAATTTCGTTAAATATTGGTAATCGGGCATTGAGCATTGGGCATTGGGCATTGGGCATTGGGCATTGGGCATTGGTAATTGGTAATTCTGCAAACTTTGCAGTGCCGGGAGGAAAATAGAAGTACGATCGCCCTTAAATTCTGCATTGAGCGCCCTCTCCCGCTGCACCAGACGCCACAAACCGGGCAAAGAAGGCAAAATCTTCCCCAAAGGCGGCTTGCCCATTTTTTGCCCTCTGAGCAAAAATTCCAAACCCTGCTCCGGCAATCCCATCATCCGAAAGATTTCGCCCAACAAAGTCGCATTAAAATAGGCGTGAGAACCCAGCAAAGTTGCCGTTTCATTAAAGTTTAAGCCGATCGCGCGATCGCCCAAAACCACCTTGAATATTTCTCCCCAAACCCCACAAGTCAGCGGCCGGTTAATCGACCAAGTTAGCGGGCGAATTGCACCGGGAATCACTTCTGCTGCAATAGTGCGCGTCCAAAAAGGCTGCAAATTAGTAATTGGGCGGCTTTGCAAAATCCAAACTTTTTCCCCGTCCCAACTCCACTCAATATCCTGGGGAACTCCGTGAAAAAATGCTTCAATTGCTTGCGCTTGTTTCACCAACTCTGCTCTAATAGATTGAGCAATAATTGAATTACTTTGAAATTCATTTAATTGTTTTTCTAAGGATTCAGGTGTACTGAAATCAATTTCTAAGTGAACCGGAGTACATTGTCCGCCGACAACAGCTTCGGCTCCTCCCGGTAAAGCTTCTATAATTACCTGGGAACCACCATCTAAGGGATTGCGACTGAACATGACTCCCGCAAATTCGCTGTCAATATAAGGCTGAACTAATACAGCCATTTGGGTGTCGGGCAATTGTCGCTGTCGGCGGTAAGCCACAGCTTCGGCAGTCCAATAAGACTGGCGGCAGCGATTAATTGCATCGAGCAATTCTGCTTCAGTGAAAACAGGGCCAATAGTTTGATATTGTCCGGCGGCAGAACTCGTATCGCCATCTTCTCCCGCAGCAGAAGAACGCACAATCATTCGATTTTGGATTTTGGATTTGACAGTTTGAATGAAAGCATCGGGAATTGACAATTCATCACTATTTCCTCGATGCCCGATGCCCGATGCCCGCTGCCCGATGCCCGCTTCTTGTGATAATATCCAACCAGAGGGTACATTAAAGCCGGCTCGTTTCAGTTGAGACAATTTAGCGGCTTTATCGCCGCAGATTGCAGCATCTAACGAGTCATCAAGAGAAAACAATTGCTCTGATTTAGATAAAGCCATATCATCACCCTGACTGAAATTAATTGCTGCTAACAAAACAGCTAATCCTGCTGCTGCTAAAAATTCGGGCATTGATTGTCGCCACACCAAAACCCAAATTGGCGTGCACAGACA
>Ga0164305_10000029_pt1 | contig 36381 bp, 44 predicted proteins | sample Whisoiple_237_MG_FD_110215 | JGI IMG/M metagenome (GOLD analysis project Ga0164305, IMG submission 110215) | Soil microbial communities amended with pyrogenic organic matter from upstate New York, USA - Whitman soil sample_237_MG | ecosystem: Environmental > Terrestrial > Soil > Agricultural...
GAGGCCAGGAAAGAAGGATTTATCTAATGGGATGGAGAGACACGATTAGGAAGGATGATACCGCCACAACTCCTGTCTCTTCATGGAGAGATACCATTAGAAAGGAAGAGCCTATAGCAACACCTCCCTCTCAGCTTGAGTCAGCAGCTCGAAGTGTAGCTCAAGGAGCTACCCTTGGTTTCGAAGATGAGCTTGCTGGAGTGGGTGGCGCGATAGGATCAAGACTTGGAGGCATGGGAGTAGGTCAGGTTGAATCGACCCATCCTGATGTACAAGCCCGAGTTCAGGCTTTAGCGCCTCCAGAGAAGAGCCTAGGAGAGCTTTATACGCAGTCTCGTGAAGAAGAGCGGGGACTGAACAAAGCAGCAGAGGAAGCTAATCCTTGGACCTATGGCGGTGGGTCACTGGTCGGTGGGATTGCAAACCCTATCTCAAAGGTAGGTTCGACTTTAAAAGGTGCTGCGGGACTTGGAGCTGCATATGGTTTAGGGAGTGGTAAAGCGGATCTCACAAAAGGTGAGCTTGCCTCATCTGGAGTTGAAACGGGACTGGGTGCATTAGGAGGTGCTGCTGGTTACGGGGTCGGAAAAGCCATCCCTAAGCTTGCTTCAGGTGCGGGCTCAGTTAAAGATTATATCAAAAATAAGATGGGTTATAAGGTTGGTTCCTTCCTGACCGGTATTCCAGAAAAAGAGATTCAGACTTACGCAACAAAAACGGATGAGATCAATAAGATGATTTCTGATTCTGGAGGAAACGTTAGTGCTGCAGCTGATGCGGTCAGAGAGAAGCTTCAAACGGGATTAAGAAACACTAGAAGTAAGCTCAGTGGTCAAATCTCTCAGGTTTTAAACGATGCTCCTCCACAAAAGACAATTGATGTCTCTCCTGTTCTTAATAATCTTCAAGTTTCTAAGGCAAAACTAAATCCAAACCTTCAATCAGAAGCAGTTTCTGAGATTGATGACCTAATTAAAAAAATATCATCAGAAGCTGATGAAAATGGAAACGTGAATATAAAAAGTCTTCAAGACATTAAAAATTTCTTAATGGAGAATGCTAAATCTTCTTATCTTAAAGACGGTAAAATATTCTATACAGGGAAACAATCTGCAAGAGCTGCAAAAGATGCTGCTACCTCGACCCTTAAAATTTTAAATCCATTATCTCCTGAGATTGAGGGAGCCAATAGGCAGCTTCAAAAGCTTCACATCATAGAAGAGAACCTAAATAAGAATCTTATTGCTCCAGGAAAGCCAGATAGCGCTCTTATGGCGGTTGGATCGGGTGGGAATCAAAGAAACATTAATCTCATGAATCAGCTTGGAAAAATAACTGGTCAAAACCCAGTAGAAGAGGCTGAAAAACTTGCTGCTGTATCAAGGTTTGCAAATCCTTCATGGACACCTGCAGACACTACAGGAAAATCTGCATTTAGATTAGGCGCATCGGCTTTAATTGGAAATGCGATTGCAGGACCTGTGGGAGGAGCTCTAGCTGCTGGAACAACAAGTCCAGCCGTTGTAAAATCAGGGATAAATGTCGCAAATCAAATAGGAAAAATAATGTCGCAGGCTGGAGGTTCCCAAGTCTTCGGGAAGTTTGCTCCCATTATAGAAGCTGCAGCTAAAAGAGGACCAGAGGCTTTAGCTGTGACGGGTTCTATGTTAGGTTCCGATCCCGAATTTCAAAAGCTTTTAAAAGGGAATGCAGTGCAATGAATGAGCAATCAGTAGAATTTTTAACTGACGACGAGCGACAACTTACTTTTCCATGGATTGAAAGCGTAGAAGATAATATTAAGTCTCCAGAGGGGTAAATCTATGGAGGCTTTGTTTGAGGTCTTTGTTCTACTCATGCTATTTTGCTTAGGAAGCGTAATTGCTTGCTTCAGACTTTACAATAAAAAGTCTCCTCTTCAAGAGTCATTTAACAAAGCCTGCCGAGATACAAACATATATTGATTATTCCTTTGACAGAAAAGTTGATTCTATACAGAATTAACTCATGTCTAATTCTATACCCCCAAAGGGTAAATTAAAAAGAAAAGACCTAGGTATAGCTGCGTCTGTTGTTGTAGTTACTCAGCTTTTGTCTGGTATAAATTCTAATCAAAATACGGCTCAAAATATGGAGAAATTCAAGGACGAATTCCATAAATCAATGATTGAGCGAGAGCAGTATTTTGTGAGAAAAGCAGACATTGCTCCGGTGAACAAGAAGTTAGATGACGTAAACGAACAGCTCATTAGGCTCACTGAACAGGTAGCAAGTCTAAAGCACGCAGTCAGGGATAACTACGCGTTTAAGTTGTTGCCAGCAGATACGATGATTAAGAAGGCTAATTTTAGATTTTAGGAAAATGTGTCGGGGGATGCATGGGACTATCTATTGAAGAGAAGATCATAGTTGAGCATTTGCTTATTGAAGACGAGGGGATGAGACAGTTCCCATATGTCGATTGTTGCGCCAAAGAATGGAAGAAATGTGTTTGTAAGGTTAAGGGGAAACTTACAATCGGCATCGGGAGAAATCTTGATGACATTGGACTTTCAGAGAGTGAATCAATCCAGCTTCAAAGAAACGATGTCAATAAAATGACTTCTGAGGTTGAGAGGAGTTTTTACTGGTTTTCAAAGCTAAACACTCCTAGACGAGTAGTGATCATTAGCATGGCTTTTAACGTGGGTATAAGTGGATTAAAAGAGTTCAAAAAAATGATTGATTGTATCGAAAGCGGAGACTTTGGATCTGCTGCAAAAGAGATGATCGGGAGTCAGTGGTCTTCTCAAGTAAAGGGTCGTGCGATTAGACTTGCAAGCATTATGAAAACAGGTCAATTTTAAATAATCAACCAGTAATAAATAATAAGGAGAATAAACGATGGTAAATGCAGTTAATGTCGCTTTGTTTTTTGCAGTCGCGTTTGGCGTTTCAGAAGCTCTCGCGGAAATTCCAGCATTAAAATCAAACAGTGTATTTCAAGCAATTAAAAACATTCTGGGCATGCTAAGTGGAAAAATCAGCAAGTAAGCCTAGTGTTGCGGGCGCTATAATAGCGTTCTTAGTGGCCCTGCCTAAACTCATAGATTTATGTCTAAGAGTTGGCAGGGCTCTACAAGATGATGGAGAGTGGTTAACCCGGGTTGAGACCGTTATAGACGGCCTGGAGAAGGCGCATACAAAAGATGAAAAAATTAAATCCGCTCAAAGTATTGCCAGCGTTATTTCTTCTTTGTAGTTGCGCAAGCGTGCCTGATAAAACAAATTCAGGTCCAGATGTCACAGCCTGTGTGGTTGATCGATCTCAGATGGGGTATCAATGTGCTGGACCTGATCATGAAAGCTTTTTCGTCCCTTTTGACACTCTTCCCGTCCTCAACTGTGTCACTACAACTCAACTTGAGTCGTTTTTTAAATCCTGTAAAAGAAAAGAAAAGCCAGAATTAGAGTTTTGCACTCAAAATTGTGCTGATAATTCATTTTGTACTTATGAAAAAGACTGGAATCGTATCTTAGATAGATGTAAAGCCTGAAGTGACCTTGATTCTCAAAAAATGTCTCCAATCTTACAGAACAAAATAAAGATTGGAGACATTTTTATCGACTTTCACCTAAGAAAGTTAGAATCAATTAGTTCAATTAACAGAAAGGTCACATTAACACGTTATGGATTCACTTCAAGATGTAATCGGAAGATTTCGACAAAAGGGCCAAACAACAACTGAAATCATTGATGTTCCAGGCGAGAAAGAAACGGGTTTAAGATTGAAGCAGTTTTCAGATGAAGTGGCATGCTTGCCTAATGAATGGGTAAGAAGTGGAATATTTACAGCCAGTAACAAATTACACTATGAAATTAATCCCAGGACAAATCAAAAACAAAGACTTACTTATCACAGAGAACAAGTTCCGACATGGTCAGAGAACGTAAAGATTTGGTATACAGGAGAAGAGCTTAATCTCTTTGACCTTCATGTTTGGATGACTTGCGTGACTCTTTGTAAGTATGTCTTTTTAGGCAAGACTATTAAACTTAGTGCTTATGATTTTTGTGAGATTGCTAAAATAAAAAGAGGCGGAAATACAGTTAAGCTAATTAAAGCTTCTTTACAGAGAATTTTCCGCGCTTCTTTAGAATCAAAACTCTACAAGAACGGTGTTTTGCTTCGTGAGTATAACGATCATATGATCGAGTTCTTTTATATCGATGAAAAAACGGATCAATGGGAGATAGGCTTAAATAGAAAGTTTTTCCCAATGTTTCAGTATCAAACTACTTGGATCGATTGGGATAAGTGGACTGCATTTAGATCGGATATCACTAAAGCCCTTATGATGCAGATCTGCTCTCATGAAGCTTCTCATCATAAGCCTCAAAAGATCTCCCTTCTTAAACTTAAAGAGCTTATGAGAAATGATCAACCCATGTTCACTTTCAGAAAGCTTATAAAGACTCATTTACCTAAATTAATTGAAGCCGAAGTTTTAAAAAACTATATATTAAAAGACGACCTAATTACTTTTATTAGGAGCTAAAAAAGCGTGGACTACGATCATGATTTAGTGGACTACGATCATGGTCGAGCGTGGACTACGATCATGATTGCGTGGACTACGATCATGATTGCGTGGACTACGATCATGCAGGTGGAAAACTTCTTTAATAATTTCAAATACTTAAGTCCACTTTTTTTGCCTAAAACCATATAAAACCCTTACTAAAACCCTGAAAACTTTAAAATTTAAGGAGAGTGGAAGAGTCAGTCTTCGATAATTTTATTGGATTAGAAAATGTACTATCTGCGGCCAAAAGCGTGAACTACGTTGACCGGTGGGGTGGACATCATCAAAAATGAGATCTAGCCTCGTCCTTAGCTTTGTACTCATTCACAAACTCTTTGAGCATTTTAGTAATCACATGGGTCATCGAGACTCTGTGGAGCTTAGCTACGTATTTGAATTCTCTGACGACCTTCTCGTCGATTTTTAAGTTTAACGGAATGACTGGATTTTTCACGTCTACGTGTATTTCTAAATCGTATTTCATGGAAACGTACTTATAGCGCAGCACGACTTTCTAGACAAATCTTTCGAATAAGGAAAGAGATAAATGTAGATGGAAATCTTGATTTAGTTATAGACGCGGTGTATCATCCGCTTGCAATGAAACAAAGTGAGTGCGAAAAATGCGACGACCGTGGGGACTTCCACGGCAAAAATTGCATAGTGAGGAGGCTCATTTTTGAAGATAAGCAGCAAGAAAGGGGAGCATCTCCCAAGGAGGCGATGGAAATTGCTGTTTTAGCTCTTCAAAAGTTTCTAAACCGGGATATGACACAGAGCATGAGTCAAATTATCCCTTTCGTGAGACCGAAAGGAAAACGTATGAGTACTTTAAATGCAGGCCAAGAAGTTCAACCACAACCCACTAAGACATTATCTCCTCAACCCCAGGCTACCTATTTCCCATCGGCAGAGGATTGGAAAATGATGCTCAACTGGGGTGCAGCAGCTCTTAAGTCAGGGATGCTCCCTAACGCGATTAAAAGCCCTGAGGCCGCTGCCATTATCGCTTTGAAGGGTAGGGAACTAGGCCTGTCGTTTATGGTCTCAGTGGCCCATATACACGTTATAAACGGTAAGCCTACGATGAGTGCCGAGATGATGCAGTCTTTAGCTCGTAGGAACCTCCCAGGGCTTGTGATCAACATCCTGAAGTCTGACTCAAAGGAATGTGAGATTGAGTTCATTCGTCCAGAGAGAGGATCAAAACCTTTTATCTCCACGTTTACAATCGATGACGCAAAGAACGCGGATCTTTTAGGAAAGTCTGTATGGAAGCAGTACCCCGCAGCTATGCTCTTTAGCCGGGCCGTAAGCGCAGGCCTCCGTAAGGTATGTCCTGAAGCTTTGATGGGTGTTTCCTATACTCCAGAGGAGATGGGAGCTCCAGTCGACCAGGAGGGTAATGTCATTGAAACTACAGGTAGGGTTGTAAGCTCTGAATCTGCCGCTCACGCTCAAAGCGTCGAAAACCCAAGTGGCGGGGGGGATAACTCCAATCATTTGACCACAGAGGACTTCCAGAGGCTTTATGCGAAGGCTAAGGAAATTGGGATGGGCTCCAAGGATGAGTTCAAGAAGTTCATTTGCGAGAAAATGGAATTTCCATTGGATACGTTTTTAATCACGGATCTTACCCGCAGTAACTTTGAGGTTCTCCTTGAGATCTTAAAATCTGAGAAAACAAAGGCTGAGGTTTCTAAAGAGCCTCTTGAGAGAGATCCTTTGGATCATGATGTGCCATGGGCGAAATATAGGAAGAAGTGATGACTAAAGAAGAAAAATTAGAAGATTTTAAGAAGACAAGGTTTCTCATTTTAGACGAGATAGAAAAATTCATTTCAAATGTAAAAAAAAAGAAAGATGTTCTTGAAAATGGAGAGATTATTTATCACGGCTTTATTATTTTAGGCACCTTGATTGGATCAACAGGAAGATTTGATCTGATTGATGAGGGAAATAGGATAATTAGAAATGAAAGTAAGAAGTATTGTGATTTTTATGATCAAGTGAGTGATTTACACTGAGATGTTATGAAAAATAAAGTTCAAGAGGCATTGGAAATACGACTTAGAATCGTTGAGATTATAAGAGAAACAGCAGAAAAAGCTCAAAATGAAGGTATACCTAGCAGTTATTTTTCATGCGCTGTTTTTACTATAATGGGAGAATTTATACTTGAAACAGCAGGGCAAAAAGCTTTTAATGATCTGATAAAACATATTGAGAAGAGTGAAAATTGACTCATCTCCTCCAATCCGTTTCATCCCAGACTCCTTTTCCCATGTTGCAGTCTAAGCAAAGGATCTGCAGATTCGTTTCATCAAGAGCTCTATACGGGTATTTGTGTCTTGGCTTTATATGATCCACATGGATTTGTATGTCGTCTCCTTCGGCACCGCATGCTTCACACTTTCTGCCGCGTGTTTTAATGACTTTGTACCTTAGGCGTCTCCATCTTTTTGAGCGGTAGAAGTTCTTAGGCTTTTGATTTTTTTTTGAATGAAAGATGAAGTACAACGAACCAACTGAGATTGCTGCAAGTAGGCATTGGAAGCGATTCATGGCAGAAGAAAGATACATGAAGATGGATATAGATTCTCTATATTGTTGGGAGTGGAGAGAGTGAAAGTATGAAGCTTGCTGAAAAAATTTCTATAGAGTTGTGTGAGACAATTCAAAATCCTAAAGTGTTGGTTTTGAAAGCATTTGAAGAGGGATTGAAGCGGGCTTCTAATAGAATCATTCAATACAGCATTGAGCTTGAAGGAAATGGACTAGTCCCAGGTCCTGCGTTTTTAGAGAAACTAGCAAAAGAAATTAGGAATATAGGTGAAGAGGAAGTGGAAAGGTGAATTATGCGTTTGTCGCAGGTTTTCTTGTTGGGGTATGCATCGCTTACTTTTGGGCAAAAAAAAATGGATACTTGTAGATGAGTGAAAAAAAGACTTTCGCCGATGAGTGTTTGGCAATTGCAAATGCAGCGACCCCAGGGCCTTGGTATTGGAGACCTACGTCAGATACTAGGTTTGTCAGTGATAAATATTTCCAAAATATAAGACTTACGTCAAAAACTGAGGATAGAGTTTTTATGGCCGATTCTGGTTTGAACTCAGATGCTGAGTTTATATCCGAATCTCGAACGATGGTTCCCGAGCTTGCAAAAAGACTTAAGAAGGCATGCGCTTGGCTTAGAACAAATTGCGGAAAATATGGGGATGAATATCTAAATCAAATCGCCGACGAACTCGAGAAGCCTTTGGAGGATGGGAAGGAATGACCGCTAAACATAAATGTAAAATATTTTACTGCTTTTGCGGAAAATGTCCCCCAATTATTAGCAAAAAAGAAGAAGGTTTTTTGTATAAAGAAGGAATAACTCCAGGACGCGAGCTTGATGCGCTTGTTGCTGAATATATTTTTGGGATCGAAATACCTGAAGAAGCGGATATTCAGTATCTAGACACATGTATGGACTTGCCGCACTACTCCACCTCGATTGAGGCTGCATGGGAAGTGGTGGAGAAATTAGAAAAACAAGGATTCTTCTTTGTTATCGGTAAAGGACATATGGGCTCTTTTGTGGCAAGTAAAGATAAAGTGTGGGCAAGTTTTGGACGATGGGGAGAAGAAATAAAACACTATGAAGCAGACACAGCTCCCCACGCAATCTCACTTGCAGCTTTGAAAGCTGTAGGGGTTAAGGTAAAGTGAGTTTGTGCGGCGGCGTGGAAAGCTGTGTGCGTTGCAGTCGGTGACCATTAAGTTGCGGAGTGTTCGAATCCTCACAACACGCACTGGAGACACGCAAAAGCCCTTGGGCCTAGGATGATGTTCTAGGAGTTGGGTATACATCGAGTGGGAGTCGCGTCCCACCCGCACTTATATTACAGGATCTTTAAGCACCCACTTCTTCTTTAAGAATGCGGAAGCTGCTCTATGGACGATCTTCCCATTAGCATCATCGTTACAAAGAGTTAAAAAAGTGTAGATGAGCATACCCCAATATTCCTCTGGGCACTCAATGTCATCGTGTTCGTAGAGCGCTATGTCCACAAACTTATGCAATATCTCTTTGGCTTGCAATTTTGCTAATCTCTCATCCATCGACTGGACTCTTTTGAGCTTAATGATACTCATGGCCTCATTTATTACATATAATATAGATATAGTCAAGTACTGTAGCTGTTTGTTTATAGTTGACCGTTAACAAATAGTATGTAAAAATAATATATATGATGATGATGGCAAGAGGCATGATTGTAGTGGACGAGAATTTACTTCAACTTGTGACTCCTCTTAGGAGCTTAAATATTCACGTTGTTACTCCGGAGTCGGGTTGGAATGATAAGAAGATTGCAGAAACTCTGTTAGTGAACCGCATCTTTGTCACCTGTAATAGTAAAGACTTCGTCCATTACGCCGCAGGTCTTTCTATTGGAATTATTGGTCTTGAAGGACTTGATTTCACAGATGCAGAACAAGATGGATCTAAGAACATAACAGTTCAAATCATTTCGAAAGCGATTATTAAGCATAAAATCTGGTCTAAGAAAAACGGCTTCTTTCTAGAACTTAAAGAGAATGGAAAACATAAATTTCAGGAGTTTTGATCTATCCACAAATGTTGGGAGTTTCGAAACTCCCTAGGGAGTTAGTTAATCTCTCCTTGCCGCACGTTACCTCTCATAGTACGCTACCATTTTAGTTTAACTTTGGAGGGATTATGAGAACACAAAAGGAAATTGATCAAGAATACACGAACCTTGCTGCTAACTACGGCGATAAGATGTTTAAGATAGAGGTTCTTTCAGCTGACGCTAAAAAGATCTTCTCAAGGCTTTGCGAACTCAATAAAGAGGCCGCTAGCGCACTTAATGCACCTGCAAGCATGGAAATGGATATGGCACCCGTTGCTGATATCCCTGTGCTGGACGGTGGTCCTCCAGCGGATGAGCACGAGATCCAGTAATTGGAGGTTTGATGGTCAAACCAAATAAACCTACCTGTCTTGGTGGTAGGCCTACAAAATATCGTGAGGAATTTCATTGCACGGATTTTATTGAACAAAGTAAGCAGGGAAAAACAATAACTCAAATAGCATCTTCATGGGACATTAACCTGGATTCTTTATATGAATGGAAAAAGGTTCACCCAAAGTTTTCCGAGGCCATAAAAATAGGAAGACAACATGCAGAAGCTTGGTACATGAATTTAGGGCAAGCAGCAATTACAGGACAGACTAAAGTTAATAATGAACCTGTGCCGTTTAATTTAGGGGTTTTTTGCTGGATGACAAAGAACATGTTCAAGTGGAGCGACCGCGTTGATACTAGCCCACAAAATGCTAAAGGCAATGAAGAGAATCCTTGCAAACAGATGACGGATGATGAATTAGAGAATGCGTAAACATCAACAAAAGGGGAAATCAAAATGGGTACAATTACACAACTTCAAATTCACGATATTTTCGATAACGCAGTTAACAAACTAAGAAGCCTCAATCCTGTAGCCAATGACATGTCTACTGTGAAAACTAAACTTGATGAAGTAGAGGCTTTGGCAGTAGATTTATTGGTTGGAAATTTTCCAGACGATGAGAACGCAGCTAATCAAGGTCAGGCTTTAGATGAGAAGATTGCTGCTCAAAAAAATGAGATTAAAAAAGCTGAAGATCTAAAGAGCTCTCAGTACTCTCAAAACCAGTCAGGTCTACTCTCTGACCAAGACAAAAACAAAGAGCAGCAAAAACAAGTTGATCAAATGAATCAAGATCAAGACATGGTTCAAGACGAATCACAAGACCAACCAGTGGTTAATGAAAAGCATAGTAAAAAAAAGCATTAAGAGGCTTCATGAATTTCTTTCGAGGTACTGCGCACCAAGCCAAGAGGAAATAGTCTCTAAGCTGGTAGCCGGTACCTCGGCTCTTGAGCTAACGAAAGAGGAAACAAGAGAGCTTGCTCCACTGACAGGCATCTATGGACCTTTTGTCTTATCAGGTACTTTACTTCCCGTATTTGAGTACGTCGTTTTTGAAGAGAAGATCATGGAGTTTGTGAAGGTGAGGGTAGAGGTCTCTTATCCATCTAGAATTCATTTTAAGAGCGTGATTCACTCTACATCCGAACCTAAACGTCATGGTGAAGAGATTGAGATGACTGAAAGCTATAAAGAGCCTTTCACTAAACTCTCAAATCATCTTTATAACTATTTTCCACTTTATGTATCAGCAGAGAAAAGAGGACGCGTATGAGTCTGATTTCTATTCTTGTTGCTTTGATATTAGTAGGATTTGTTCTTTATTTGATTCAAACTCTTCTGCCACTTGATCCTAGAATCAAGCAGATCATCTCAGCCGTTGTGATCATCTTCTTGGTTCTCTACATCCTTCAAGGCTTTGGCTTTTTAGGTGGATCACACGTAAGGATTGACTGATGCTAAAGAAGTTCAAAACAAAGGCCTTGGTTCCTGATCTCAAACTCTATATCGGTAGAGCAGTCAACATCCCAGGAGAGCCAAATCCCATTATCATTGAGACGATTCAAGGGAACCTTGGGTTATCGCTTGGTCACGGTGAGCGCGCAAAGCCTACGTTTTATGAGATTAATGGGAAGTATCTTATTGGGATGCTTCGTTTCCACGCTCAGATGCTGGGTGATCACAGTATTACAGAGGAGCAATTCAGAGATTTTGAGAACATGGATGTGGAAGCTCATAAGAATGATCCTAAAGTAGAAAAAGAGGTAAGATCAAATGAAAGCCACTAAAGCAGCCGTGTCCCGTGATCTCTTATTCACAGGTATCGCAAGATCCGTTCAGGCGTTTGATAATCAAGGGTTTAAGAATTTTAAGATCGTCACTCTTTATATTAGAGACGGAATAGTGGAGAAGATCGAATACTCTGATCCTTATGCTAATTATGAGGCTATTGCTAGGCTTGAGCTCTCAAATGAGAATGCGGTTCATAACCTAAACGCTAACTGGAAAGCTGGAGCAACGCTCGTTAAGTGAGGCGTTTATGTGGGAAATTCCAATCTCTGTTTTCATTGTATGCCTAACGTCTCTTATAAAATTTTATCATGATAAGTACTCAGATAATCATAAGGATCATCTTATCGCAGAGGAAATGGCTCTTTCCATGCGAGATCTTTGTAAAAAAAACGAATCTTTAGAAGCCGAAATGGCAGATATGAAAAAAAAAGTGGACGCTTTGTCACTTAAAGCAGGATTTAAGCTGTGAACTATGACGATCCCAAAGTTCTATACCCGAGAGAATGTAATTAGGGAGAGATGGGAACGGGGGAAGCTTGGTTATAAATTTCACGACGGCCAAAAGAAGATTGAAAAAGCGTTTTCAGAGAAAAAGACACAGCTTTTTGTAGCAGAACTCTCCAGGCAATTTGGAAAGACATTTTGGCTCATTACTAAGGCGCTTGAGAAAGCTTTCAAGAAGAAAAACGCTAAGATTAAAATAGGAACAGCCTTTCAAACTGATCTTTTAGAATTCATTTTACCAGCCTTTGAAGTGGTTTTAGAGGATTGCCCTGATGATCTAAGGCCCATATGGAAGAGTCAGCAAAGTAAGTTCATCGTTCCCTCAACTCGTTCTGAAATTAAGCTTGTGGGATTAGATCGTAAACCTAATGGGCTCCGAGGTAACGTGATTGATATGATTGGTCTTGATGAGGCAGGCTTCATGAGTAGGCTTGATTACCTCTATAAGTCAGTCATCATTCCAGCCACCACTCATAGACCTGATTGCGATATCATCGTGATCTCTACTCCTCCTGATACGCCTGCTCACGAGTTTCTAGACTACGTTCAAAAGGCAGAGCTTGAGGAGGCTTATCTAAAACTAACCATCTATGAAAATCCTATGGTTGATCAGGCCACTATAAATAGGTTAATCGAGGAATCAGGCGGGGAGCATTCAACCACGTGGCGTAGAGAGTACCTATGTGAGCACATCACGGATGCAAATCTTGCGATTATTTCAGATTGGAGAGACGAGTTTGTTGAAGCGATACAAAAAGATAAGTACTACGGGTTTTATAATAAGTACGTGGCTATGGATCTGGGCGTGTCAGACCACACTGCTGCTTTGTTTTTTCATTACGACTATATAAAGGCCAAGCTCATTGTAGAGGACGAGTTTATTATCTCAGGCCCTGCCATGAATACCAATATCCTTCAGGCTCATTTAAAACATAAAGAGCTTTCTAATTGGTGTGAGGGTTATGATTTCAAGCTCAATGATGAAGAGGATATTTCAGACGAAGAGATTGAATATATTAATGAATATTACTCTCATAATAAACCTAAAGTCTGGCTAAGAGTTTCAGATACAAATAACCCTCTTTTACTTCAAGATTTATCACTTCTACACGGACTTCATTTTGTACCCACTGATAAGGGTAGGCTTGATGAGATGGTGAACACCGTTAAGATTAGAGTAAGAGACGGTGGCATTATTGTTCATCCAAGATGTAAGCAAACCATTGGATCTCTTAAATATGGTGTGTGGGATAAGAATAGAAGAAACTTTGCTCATTCAAAAGTTTATGGTCACTTTGACGCTTTAGCAGCTCTTATTTACGGGGTTAGAAACTTAAACGTCATTGATAACCCGATCCCTCATGATTTTGGCGCAGATAGAGATAATCAAATCGTATTTCCGTTTGGAAATGGGAGCGCTAATGTTAAAGCTTTAAAAAATGCTTTTGGGCTGAGGGGCACATGAAAGTTACAACATCAAATAATCAAGAATACTTTGCTGCTATTCCCACGGAAGAACCCGATCGTCTAGCAAACGAGATGTGTGAGAAGATTAGAACGTGGAGAAAACATTGTAACGAACGTGGCCTTGTCTCTTTATGGGAGAAAAAGCTAAGAAATTACTACGGTCAAAGCATTTCAGGAAACTCCTCTCATGCTCTCACTAGTGGAGGAGAGCAAGGCGAACTAACCATGGTGAAGGTGAATGATCTTCATTCACTCATTCAAGAGCAGTTGGTCGTCGTTACGTCGCAAAGACCAGCAGGTGTTGCAAAAGCCATCAATTCAGACACAAAAAGCTTAAAAGCAGCCCGTATTGGAACCGCAATCGCTGAATACTACATGGCTCAAGGTGGTTTTGAGGCTAAGTTTGTCAGTGCTACCGAGGCTGCACTTTTATGTGATGAATCTTTCCTTGAGATTTTCTGGGATAAAGGAGCAGGCGATCCAATCGCCATGGATCATGAATCAGGAAAGCCTGTCATGTCAGGGGATGCGATCTTACGTGTTCACTGCACTTGGAACGTAGCGCGTGATATCGGGGCAACCGTTGAATCAAACAAATGGTACATCTTGTCTTATAAGATGAATAAGTTTGATGCAGCTGCAAGCTATCCAAGATTCTATGAGCACATCTTATCTCTTGGAGTAGAGGATGATTTAAACCCCCTTTCGCTTAATACGATCCCTGAAGGATCAGATGAAATCTTTGTTCACGCACTGATTCACGATAGAACTCCAAGCGTTCCACAAGGACGCTACGCTTTGATGATAGGCGATAAGATCGTCATTGATTCAGCCCTACCTTATAAGGATTTCCCCATTGAACGGATGGCTCCAAGTGACGTTATTGATGGCAACATGGGTTATAGTTCTGCAAACGATATCCAAGCTTTGGAAGAGGTAACCGACGCTCTTCATTCAGTCGTAACAACCAATGAGATTACCTTTGGCGGTCAATGTATCGTGGGACCAGAAGGTGGAAACATTGAGTCTCGTGATCTTGCAAAGGGCGTTAAGTATTTTGAACTCCCACCTGATCTTGTAGATAAGCTTAGACCTCTTCAACTTCTTCACACGCCTCCTGAAGTGTTTAACTACATTGGGATGCTAGGTGAGAAAAAGGCAAAAGCCGTAGGCTCTGTAAGCGGCATTCTTTCGCAACAAGCCCAGCAAGGAGCATCAGGTAGCTCCATGGCGCTCATCCAAACGCAGGCCATCTCTTATAATTCAGGCACCCAGCGTTGTTTTTTTAAGATGCTAGGTGGAGTCATGACAAAGCTCATCGGAGTGCTTCGTGTCTATGCAGACACGCCTCGTGTTGCTTCAATCGTGGGTAAGTCAAAAGCCGTGGGCTTAAAAGAGTTCAAATATACAGGCCATGATCTTGGATCGATCTCATCCATTGTGTATGAAATCGTAAACCCCATGTTTCAAACTTACGGTGGTCGTTTAACTGCAGCTCAGGATTTACTAAAAGCAGGCCAGGTTAAAAGCCCAAAACAATACATTAATTTAGTAGCTACAGGACAGCCTGATGTCTTTGATCAAGATGACGAAGCAGATCAGCTTCTGATTCTAGAGGAAAACGAGAAGCTATCAGATGGGACAGAGGGCGTTAAAGCCATCATTACTGAGATGCATTCAGACCACATTAAATCTCATATGAGTGTTTTATCCTCGCTCGAAGCTAAAGCTAATCCTGATGTAGTAGCTGGCACTCTAGCTCACATCCAAGAGCACATTGATCTTTGGACGCAAGCTTCTCAGACCAATCCAGGACTTCTTATGGCAACAGGCCAGCAGCCTCTACCTATTCCTGCGCCTCCACCGATGGGACCACCAGGTATGGGACCTCCTGGCGCATCGCCTCAAGGTCCACCTCCAGTGGGAGCGCCTGGACTCGAAGGCCTTGGGCCTCCTGCTGTCGTTGAAAAAGCAGCAGGCATTAATGCACCCAATTTACCAAACCTTCCAGGATCTCATGAAAAACCTGTAGTTCCTGGCGTCACTGACGTTCACTAAAAAGAAGGATTAAAGATGACTGATCAGCCTAATGTCGCAACCACATCACCTGCTCCTGCCTCTTCTTCTGATGCGCCACAAACAACTGCTGAAGGCACAGGAGCTCAGGCTGATCAGTCTGCTCCTAAAGAGGTAAAAACTACTGAAGCGCCTGCTTCTTCAAAGCCCGCAAAGCCAGAGGAAGAATACTTTGACGTAAAGGTGAACGGGCGGAACGTTAAGATGACAAGGCAAGAGGTGATTGACCACGCCTCGATGTCACATGCTGCAAACGAACGTTTCAATGAAGCTAAAAAAACACGGCAAGAAGTCGATAAGATCATAGCTAGGGCAAAAACTAATCCTATCGAAGCTCTCCTTGATCCATCGCTTGGATTAACGCGTGATCAAGTGCGTGATGCGGTTGAGAAATGGTACTCAAAAGAATTCATCGAGCCTGAAACTCTCACTGCTGAACAAAGAAAAATGAAAGAGTACGAAGAGAAGATTCAGCAGTACGAGCAGCAAGAGAGACAAAAGAAGGAAGAACTTGAACGTGAAGCTGAAGAAAAAATGACCTCTCATCAAAGAGAGTTCTTACAAAATCAGATCATAGAAGCATTAGAAAAATCAAATCTCCCAAAAACAAAAGACACTGTGAAACGAATGGCCTTTTATATGAGGCAGAATCTGATGAACGGCTGGGACGCTCCGATGGAAATGATTATAAGCCAGGTTAAAAAAGAACGCCTTGAGTCTATCCGGGACGAAGTGTCAAATTCTAACGCTGAGCAGATCATTGATATGTTTGGTGAGGATCTCATTAATAAGATCAGACAGCATGATCTAAAGCAGTTACGAGATCGTAGAAATTTGCCTACGTTTGATAGCGGAAAAGGTCCAAGAGGTGGGGGAACAGGTCCTATGGATAGTGAAAGACTCACTTCGCGTGAGGTTAATCAAAGACTAAAAGATATCAGAATGGGCAAGATTTGACTTTGACATCGAGACTAAGTGGATATAAATTTCTTCATATAAAGCTTTGGGGTAGTTTTAAACACCTCGAGTGCATGGGCCATCATGACTAACCGTTAAACTCGGCGTCAATGATCAAGCAGCCTCACGGTCATTTAAAATCCTGGGCAAAATTGAACTGAAAAACCAATTTTAACCAAAGGAATAATAACAATGGCTGTAGCTAATGATCCTACCACGATGGCTGGTGATTTTAAAAATTTATACAAAGACAGTGGATTACTAAACGCGATTCCTTCTTGGATGATTCTTCAAGATCGTTTTCCATTTGAAGAAGCTGAAGCAGGTCTTGGTCAATACTACATTTTCGGTGTGGTGCTTCAACGTGAACAAGGTTTCACTTATGCTCCATCATCTGGAACAGGTTCGGGCGTTCAAACTTTGAATGCTGCCGTGGCGGGTGTAATTTCCCAGGCCCAAGTGGAAGGATATAGCATCTATCTGAGATCAAGACTCTCCTATGATGCTGCTGCTAAGGCATCACGCGCTGGTAAGAAAGCGTTCGCTCAAGCTTATGGCGCAGTTCTTAAGAACATGAAAGAGTCTCACCAATTCCGCTTAGAGTTATCTCTCATGTACGGGCGTGATGGACTCGGTGTCGTTGCATCAAACACAACAGGCGCTCTTGTCATCTCTGATTCATCATGGGCAAGCGGTATCTGGGCAAGCGGCATGAAAGGCGCAGTGCTTGAGGCTTGGACCGGTACAGGTGCATCAGTCACTCAACATGACGGAGACCTAACCGTTTCTACCGTGGATGTATCTAATAAAACTGTGACTGTCACAGGAACAAGCACATCAGTCGTAGCAAACGACGTCCTTTATTTTAAAGGCGCACGTACCGCTACAACTTACCGTGAATGTCCTGGTCTGTTTCGTATCATGTCAAACACAGGAAGCTTGTTTAACATTGATGCTGCTCAATACGAACTTTGGAAGGGTCAATCCTACGCAGTCAATGGCAACCTAACCTTAACGGCCATCATGAATGCGTCAGCACTTGGAATGGTTTACGGCCTTGAGAAAGCCATTCTCATCTGTGCACCTACAAAGTTTGCGCAGCTTGCATCAGACGAAGCAGCTTTGAGACGTTACGTCTCTGACAGCACAAAAACAAAACGAGGAGTGAAAGGAATTTCCTTTTTAATGGGAAATGTTGAAACAGAAATTCTGCCTCATCCATTATGCAAAGAGTCTCACGCAATGATGCTCAGTGAAGACTCGATTCACCGAGTAGGAGCTACAGACATTACGTTTGGAATGCCAGGCTCGGGTGAAAAAATGGAAGTACACGTGACAGACTCTAGTGCAATTGAGTTTAGATCGATGAGTGATCAGGCTATTTTCTCTGATCAACCATCTACAATGGTTCTTCTCACTGCCATCTCCTAGGTGTCGTTCGTTGGTTGATTTGGGGTTGTGAAGCATGACGTTTCACGACCCCTTTTTTTGAACAAAAAGAGGTTTAACTCATGAGCACTCTAAACGTAAAAATTACATCAAAAAGACCAGATAACTACTTGGTAAATCTTTTCCAAGCAGCTAAAGATAAACATACTTTGATTAATGCTTTGACAACTTATTTGACAGGCATTTCAAGTGGGAGTGAGTCCGCTGAAAGCTCTTCATCTCCACTATCGGTTAGCTTAACCGTCCAAGGAAGCTCCCAAAAGGCTAGCGGGACGTTTACTCTAAACACGGTGATTGCAACGGACGCAGTGACCATTAATGGTGTCACCTTCACGGCTGTTGCAAGTGGAGCTACGGGGAATCAATTTAACGTAGGCATAAGTGATACGGCAACTGCAGCAAACTTGGCAGCTTCTATTAATGCCTCAAATTCTTCTTTAGTTTCAGATTATGTAAGTGCCTCTTCATCGGGTGCGGTAGTAACGGTCACCTCTGATTTTTTTGGTCCTGCTGGAAACATGACTGAGATTGCGTCTCTTGATTCCACCATTGTGGCTTCAGGCGCAAGATTAAGCGGCGGATCAGATGATGCATCTAAAAAGACATTAACGTTTTGAGAGAGAGCGGTGAGATTTGGCTACTTCAATTTTGTTTAACGGTGTTAGTTACACAATCCCTGCGACAGCAGATGAGTCATGGGGAGCTAATCTCACTGCATTTTTAATCGCGATTCCTCAAGGAGCTCTTCAAAAAACGGGCGGGAATTTCACTTTAACTTCCGACCTAAATTTAGGAGCAAATTTCGGGTTATTCTCTAAGCATTTCTCAAGTCGAACTGTAAGCCCTTCAACGGCTGGAATCATTAGGCTTTCCGTATCAGATAGCATTGGATGGAGAAATACTGCGAATAGCGGAAACCTTCTTTTAAGTGTGAATGGATCAGATCAACTCACATTTAATGGTGTAGCAATCTATGGTGCGGGCATCACCGCATTAACGGGCGATGTTACGGCTTCAGGACCTGGATCTGCAGCAGTGACTGTAAATTCAGTAGGTGGAAGTAGCGCTTCACTTATTCATTCAGCAGAGCTTCTTTCAAATGCTTCTACAGATTTAAACACTGCTTCAACGATTGTTAAAAGAGACGTCTCTGGAAATTTCAGTGCGGGCACTATTACAGCAACTTTAAACGGAAATGCATCCACTGCAACTACAGCATCCACTGCTACCAGTGCGACAACAGCCGGGACTGCAACAACCATTACAACTACACTCCCCATAGCAAGTGGTGGAACAGGACAGACCACTGCAAATGCCGCTTTTAATGCGCTCTCTCCTATGACTACAGGCGGGGATCTTATTTATGGCGGCACATCAGGAGCCGCGACTAGACTTCCTAATGGGACTTCGGGTCAGGTCTTGTTTTCAAACGGCGGGACTGCAGCTCCATCCTGGGGTTCATCAGTGAGTGCTTTATCTCCGCTGACAACAAAGGGTGATCTTTTTGGCTACAGCACTACCAACGCAAGAATTCCACGTGGATCAAATGGCCAAGTTTTGATGGTGGATAATAATGCAGATCTTGGACTTAGATACCACGACCAATCTGATAGAAATCTTATCTTAAATGATGATGCGGAAGCTGATCTTACCGGTTGGTCTACTTACGGTGGTGGTGCTTCTAATACGCCACTTGCAAGCGGTGCAACAGGCGGTTCTCCAACTTGTACTTGGACAAGAGCGACTATTGTAAGTAATGGAGTTAGCATTAAAGGATCTGCCTCTTTTTTATTTACAAGAGACGCAAATAATAGACAGGGAGAGGGAGTTGCTTATCAATTCTCAACCAGACAATGCGATAATGCTAGAGAACTAGATATCGCTTTTGATTATAATATTTTTTCAGGGACTTTTTTCCCAGCAGACGGAGTTACAGCTCCACTTGTGGATGGATCTACATCACAAAATGCTGGAATGAGTGATTTAGAAGTTTTTGTTTATGATGTTACTAATAATGCTTTAATACCTGTTACACCAAACGTTTTAACGGCTACTCCAAACACCACTACGACCGCTAGTTTCAAAGGAAAGTTTAAGACGGTTAATAGTTCGAACAGTTATAGACTGTGTCTTCACGTAGCAAGAACTACGGCTGTAGCTTTTGCAGCGATGTTTGATAATTTCTATGTAGGAAGATTACGTCCTAATTTGACTACTCCTACTGTTCAAAAATTTACCTCTGGATCCGGCACTTATACGACTCCTACAGGCGCTCTTTATCTACGAGTGCGAATGGTGGGTGGCGGAGGGGGTGGACAAGGATCAAGCGGTAATGGAGCTTCAAATGGTGGAAATGCCGGCAACGCGACTGATAGTACTTTTGGAACCTCTCTTCTTGTAGCAGGAGGCGGTTCAGGCGGTGGAAACGGTTCTACAGGTGGAACTTATTCACTGGGTACAGGTCCTGTTGGATTAGGTTTTAGAGGTGCTTACGGGGGCTTTGGACAGCCTCAGGGAAGCATTTCTGGAAGCCCAATAGGTGTTGCCTTATCAGGTGGAATGGGTGGGAATTCTGTTTTTGGTGGCGCAGGAAGTAGCCCAAATGGTGGCAATAATGGAACTGCAGCTTTTGCAAACACAGGTTCAGGTGGGGGAGGAGCTGCAAACGATTTAGTTGCAAACGCTCTTTCTGGAGCCGGTGGTGGCGCGGGTGCATATGTAGATGTCATCATTAAAAACCCACTTTCAAGTTATTCTTATACGGTAGGTGCTGGAACCGCTGGCGGAACTGCTGGAACAAGTGGCTTTGCAGGTGGTGCAGGAGCTGACGGGATTATTATTGTAGAGGAATTTTATCAGTAGAATCGTGGCTCTCAAAGGAGAACTTTAATATGGCAGGCAAAGCAGTGATTTCAGCCAGGGCAATGGATTCGAATTTCAGGTCATCTCCTCAAAACATAGGAGGATCCAAAGGTTATTCAGTTCAATGCGTGTTTACAGGCACTACGGTTGATGGAACTTTAAGCCTTGAATCCAGTACCAACTATTCTACAGGTCTTGCTGAAACGTGGGACCCCATTCCTGGAGCTTCTTATTCACCGACTGAAGCAGGAAGCATCACATTTAATTTGTATAATCAATATTATCCATTTTTTAGATTTAAGTGGGTTGATTCTGGAAGCTCTTCAGATTCCTTAATTTCAGTTACTAGCAACACGAAAGATTAAAACTTATGGCTAATACTTATCTTGATCTTCCTGCGAACGGTGCAACTCCTTATGAAAATTCTGCTGCCTTCCCTACAAATGATGGAGAGGGAGCTTTGGCACTTGCTCAAGATACGGGCATTGTTTACGTATTTACCGACGGATCTTGGAGTGTAATAAGCGGCGGGGGTGGCGGTGGAGGAATCACCGCTCTAACAGGAGACGTTACTGCTTCTGGATCTGGAAGTGTTGCGGCAACACTTGCAACCGTAAACTCCAATGTAGGTTCAGTGGGTGGTGCTACAAAATCTCTTTCAGCAACTGTGAATGCAAAAGGATTAGTCACTGCAATTTCAGAACAAGCCATCGCAATTACTGTGTCTCAAGTAACGGGTTTATCAAGTAGTCTTTCAGATAAAGCACCTCTTGCTAGTCCTACCTTCACAGGAACAGTCACTATTCCAAATGGTGCATCTTTAGGTACTCCCACTACACTAGTAGGAACAAATATTACGGGAACTGCAGCAGGACTAACGGCTGGAAGCTGTACTACTATTCCTTCGCTCTCGGGCGATGTTTCAAGCTCTGCAAACGCAGTTACGATTGCAAATAATGCTGTAACTCTGGGTAAGCTTGCTCAAGTTTCTACTGCAAGATTTTTAGGTCGTACAACTGCTTCAACCGGTAACGTTGAGGCTTTAACTGCAACTCAGGCAACAGGGCTTCTTAATAATTTTATAGGTGGAGACGCGGGATTCAAGGGACTCGTCCCTCCTTCAACTGATGCTGATGTGACCGCGGCGAAAGTTTTAGCTGCCGACGGGACGTGGCAGGTACCTGCAGGAAGTGCAGCAATTACTGCATTAACTGGCGACGTCACTGCAAGTGGAAGCGGATCTGCAGCGGCAACATTGGCCACAGTCAATTCGAACGTAGGTTCATTTGGAGGGGTTTCAAAAAGTTTATCCGCGACTGTGAATGCTAAGGGTTTAGTTACTGCGATCAGCGAACAGAACATCGCCATTGCAGAGTCTCAAGTCACTAACCTTGTTTCTGATTTAGCACTGAAAGCACCTCTTGCTAGTCCTACCTTCACAGGAACAGTGAGTGTTCCTGATGCGTCTTTTGGCTACGCTAAGCTTAGTCTTTCAAATTCAATTTTGAATTCAGATATTAATTCATCAGCCGCAATAGCTTATTCAAAGTTAAATCTAGGTAGTTCAATTGTAAACGCTGACATCTCAGGTTCAGCAGCGATTGCGTACTCTAAGCTTAATTTAACAGGAGCAATTCTAAACGCAGACCTTGCTGGATCCATCGCTTACTCGAAGCTTAGCTTAACAGGCGCTATATTGAATGCAGACCTTGCAGGATCTATTGCCTATTCAAAGCTTAGTCTTTCAAACTCCATCGTGAATGCTGATATCTCAAGCACCGCTGCAATCGGAATCACAAAGCTTCAAAACATTTCAACACAAACAATTTTAGGTCGTACAACTGCTTCAACCGGTAACGTTGAGGCTTTGACTGCAGCTCAAGCAACAGGAATTCTTAATACTTTTGTAGGCGGCACTGCTGGATCAAAAGGACTCGTTCCTCCTTCAACCGATGCTGATGTGACTGCAGTAAAACTTTTAGCAGCGGATGGAACGTGGGTTGCTCAAAGTGGTGGTGGCAGTGGAACGGTTAGTAGCGTTTCCGTAGTTTCTGCTAATGGTTTTGCAGGCACTGTGGCAACCGCTACAACGACTCCTGCTATTACTCTATCCACAAGTATTACAGGTATTTTAAAAGGGGATGGGACTGCGATTAGTGCTGCTACGACGACTGGTTCAGGCAGTGTCGTTTTGGCAACCTCACCCACGCTTGTCACTCCAGTTTTAGGAGCTGCAACGGGCACGAGTTTAAATTTATCAGGACTTACAGCAAGTCAGGCTGTAGTAACTGATGGCTCAAAGAATCTTACAAGCTTAGCGTATGCAAGTGCTGCTACGGCTTCAGCACTCATGCAAAGAGATTCAAATGCAAATATTTTTGCAAATAATTTAGCGTACAATTTAACCAGTACAAATTCAAGCACGGCAATGAGTGTTACAAATGCTCATAACATCTTATTAACTGGTTCTACTTCCGCGCAAACCATCACACTTCCCAATGTTTCTACTCTTGCAAATGGTATGTTTTATACCATTATTAATAATTCAACTCAGAGCTGGGTTGTTCAGACAAACGGTGGAAATACCTTACTCACTTTGCCAGCTGGTACTACAGGTATTGCTAAGGTTGTTAATACGGGAGGCGGAACGGGTACGGCTTCTTGGAGTGGGTTAGTGTTTTATACGTCCTTCTCCGGAACTGGAAGCTCGGTCGCACTGACTGTCTCTCCAAGCTTTACAACGCCAGTGCTTGGAACTCCAACATCAGGAACGCTAACTAATTGTACAGGACTGCCTGTTTCAACAGGTCTCAGTGGACTAGGAACTGGGGTCGGAACCTTCCTTGCCACACCAACAAGTGCGAATCTGTTGGCAGCTGTGACCGATGAAACGGGCTCAGGCGCTTTAGTGTTTGCAACATCACCTACATTGGTGACCCCAGCATTAGGAACGCCAACGTCCGGGACGCTGACAAACTGTACAGGCTATACTGCCTCAAATCTTGGTGGTTTAGGCACAGGCGTTGGGACCTTTTTAGCCACACCAACGAGTGCAAATCTAGCCGCTGCTGTGACAGACGAGACAGGATCTGGCGCGCTGGTCTTTGCAACATCACCTACACTCGTCACCCCAACCTTAGGTGTTGCTACATGTACAAGTCTTACAGTGACGGGCTTACTTGCAAATCAGCTTGTGGGTGTAAACGCATCAAAACTACTGGTTAATCTTAGTTACGACACTTTGGTGACAGCCGATGCGATGGTTCAGCGAGATAGCAGCGGAAACATATTTGTTAAAAATTCTATCGCGAATTTGTCTTCGGTAAGTTCGAATACGACACTCAATTCAGGCAGTTCTTATTCGATCAATTTTACAGGAAGTACAGCATCACAAGCAATCACGCTTCCTGTAGTTACAACACTCACCAATGGTTTTTCATTCTCTATTAAAAATATTTCATCAGTCAGTGTGGATGTTAAAACCAGCGGTGGGAACGTTTTAGTCACTCTGCCTGCTTCAACAATGACGATTGTTCAATGTATCAATACCGCAGGCGGTACGGGCACGGCCTCTTGGAGTGCAAGTCCTGTTACTTATGCAACCACAACTGGCAGCGGAAACACGATGGTGTTGTCAAATTCACCTACTTTAGTAACGCCTGCCCTAGGCACTCCGTCGTCTGGAACTCTAACCAATTGTACAGGCTATACCGCATCAAACTTGGGTGGTTTAGGGACAGGAGTAGGTAGCTTCCTTGCGACACCAAGTAGCGCGAACTTGGCAGCTGCAGTGACCGATGAGACTGGATCTGGAAGTTTGGTTTTTTCAGACTCTCCGACTTTAGTGACGCCTGCGCTTGGAACTCCATCGTCTGGAACATTGACGAATTGTACGGGGTATACGGCATCAAACCTAGGCGGTTTGGGAACGGGTGTTGGAACTTTCCTTGCTACTCCAAGTTCTGCAAACCTAGCTGCCGCTATTACAGATGAGACGGGCTCAGGCGCTTTAGTGTTTGCCACTTCTCCAACTCTTGTGACCCCAGCGCTTGGGGTGCCCTCATCAGGAACCCTGACAAACTGTACTTCGTTACCTATCGCAACCGGAGTATCAGGCCTTGGTACGGGTGTAGGTACCTTTTTAGCAACACCGAGTTCTGCTAACCTTGCTTCTGCTGTCACGGATGAGACTGGATCGGGTGCGCTCGTATTTGCCACAAGCCCAACGCTTGTCACACCACTGCTTGGAACTCCCACAAGTGGAACATTGACCAATTGTACTGGTTTGCCCGTTTCAACCGGAGTGTCGGGCTTAGGAACTGGTGTAGCAACATTTTTAGGAACACCAAGCTCAGCAAACTTGGCAGCGGCTATGACCGATGAAACAGGATCAGGAGCTCTTGTTTTTGGAACATCACCTACGATCTCGGGTGCAACTCTTTCTGGAACAGTGAACGTTTCAGGGGCAACAGCTTCAAACCTTCTTGCAACTGACGGGAGTAAAAACGTAACTTCTCTGACCTACGACACTGCTGCAACAGCAAGTGCCATGGTGCAAAGAGATGCAAGTAAAAATACATCAATCGGAAATGTTTACTACGTTGATTATACAGCAAACTCAGGCTCTGCGATTACTCTTGATGCTGCTAATGGAAAGATTCAAAGAATTACCTTAAATGCTGCAACTCCAGCCATTACGATGCCTTCTTCGCCTAGTTCGGGATCAGCAAGGGAAATTTATCTTGAGCTAATTCAGGACGCAACGGGAGGACGTACACCTACTTGGAGCGGGGTTACTTGGAGTTCAGGAATTACTCCAGCGGTTAATCAAACCCCAAGCATCAGCACTTATTTTTACTTAAGAGGTACCACATCAGGATGGATTGGGTTTCCGCAAGCAGATAATACAGGCGTTGTTGATGGATCAACTGCGAGTTCAGGAAAGATTGGCGAAGTCATTTCTTCAAGCATCCCTTCTGGTTCTGCCGTTTCTCTGACCACTGCGACTGCTGCTAATATTACATCCATTTCTCTGACTCCTGGAGATTATGATGTTAGAGGAAATATTATTTTTGTCCCTGCAGGCACTACCACTGTGTCTCAAGTTAAGGGGAGCATTAATAGTACTTCTGCCACTCATGCGACTCCTCCAAACGGAGGGGCTTATTTTAATACACAATCAACTTTAACTACTGGAGCAGAGCAGGCGAAGGTGTTAGCGCCAATGGTAATCAACGTTTCTACGACTACGACTTATTACCTAGTAGCAACAGCTGCGTTTGGAGTTTCAACAATGACAGCTTATGGATGTATTGTGGCAAGGAGAATCAGATAGTGTGGTTTAAAACGCCGTCATTAAAAGGCCTTCCTTACGATCCAGCTCTGGTTGCATGGTACGCAGCTGACTACATTAATGGCTACGGCGGAACTTTACCTTCAGATGGAACCTTAATTGCGTCTGCTTATGATTTAAGTGGTTTTCAAAATCATGTGGTTAATTCAAACGCTTCAACTCAGTACACATTTAAAACAAACATTAAAAACGGAAGACCTGCTCTGTATGCGCCGGATGGTACGAGGACATTTGTAAATAGTGCTCCAACTAATATTTTGACCGACAATATGAGCGTTTTTGGAGTAGTCAAAATAAGTAATTCAGGCAGTTTTACAAGAGTTATTGCTCGAGTAGTTTCGCAAACAGGTGGCGAGACGACAAATGCTGTTTTAATGCAAAATACCACCAATGTCAGATGGTCCCAGCCAAATAGTTCAACGACATTTGACGGGCCAAACGTTGCATATTCTTGGGTTAATAATAAAGCATATATTCAAGAAGGGCACGGAAATGCGAGTACTATTCCTTTTGTGATGCTTAATGGAAGTGTAATCGATACTGGAACAGCAACGGTAAGCTATAATATTACAAATCCTGAGCTTCAAATTGGAAACGCAGGAGCTGTGGGATCGGGTGCGATTCAACCTTACTGGTTTGAAATCATGATCTATAAAAGAATGCTTAATGTAAATGAGCGTGCACAGGTGCGAGCTTATTTAAACGCGAAATGGGCGGTGTACTAGTATGTGGTTTCAAACTCCGACATTAAAAGGATTTCCATATGATCCAAGTCTTGTGCTTTGGTATTCGGCTGAATCCATTAATGGCTATCGCAGCACGTTGCCTTCGGATGGAACACTTATTCCCATGGCATATGATTTAAGTGGAAACAATAATCACGCCGTAAACTCAAACTCCTCTACTCAACCCACATTTTCAACGGGTATTCAAAACGGAAGGCCTGGGATTTTTTCGATCGACGCGTTTAGGTATTTAGCAAACACAAGCCCTAAAAACTTTAGAACCGATGCCATTAGTTGCTTTACGGTGATCAGACCCAATACAGGTTCTACAAATAGAATTCCATTGAGAATTACTTCTACTACAGGTGGAGAAACATGTATTTGTTTGTTGCAGGGGACTACAACCGCTAGATGGGCTCAGCCTTCCAGTGCAACTGGCTCACCAGGTCCAAATGTCGCCTATTCCTGGGTGAGTGGCGCAAACTACATTATGGAAGGGCACGGAGATGCTACCAACGGAACCATCGTGATTTTAAATGGGAGTGTGCTAGGCACGAGTTCAAACGGTGGGTTTAATATGACCACTCCAACTATTACCATCGGGAACTCCGGCACCACAGGAAATGCATCCATGCAAAATTATTGGTTTGAGCTTTTGTATTATAAGCGCATGCTTAATTCGACCGAAAGAGCAACTGTTAGAGCTTATTTAAATGCTAAATGGGCGGTGTACTAAATGAATTATAATATTTTTGACTCAGAAGAAGAAGCATTACAGGCTCAAGCTTACGATTATGAAAAGTTAAAAATTCAGTATCAAGACAACCCGTTTTATTTAGAGCTAACAAAAACATGGGCTATCCCAAGACAAAGGGTGACTGATCAAAAATGGGTTTATCTTGTCTGTCCTTTTTCAGACGCTGTTCATACGCAAGAAGAGTACGATCCTAGTTGGTTTGAAGATTTATCAAATATTTAATAGTTGAACTTAAAGTTACGAGAGGTAAAAAATGGACCCGCTTAAATTAAAACTCATTAACGAACTTATGGATCATATCTCCACATCACAAGGTGGGGATTTAAAATCAATGCTTGATGAGGCAAAAATGGCAAAAGAAAAACCAATGAACCCACTTGATGAAGCTACAAAACCAAAAGGGCTTGCCATTGAAAAGGTCTCTGTTCTCTCAAAACCAAAGCCTGAAATAGAAGATCTACAAAAAAAACCATCACCTTTTGGAGATTCGACAGCCTCTGACTCAGAGCCAGAGATGAGTGATGATGAACTTAAAGAACTGCTCGCAAAGTACTTGAGATAACCCTATGGGAAACACATGGACTACAGAAGATTTGATTAACGATATTAAGCTTCTAGGTCATGTGCCTACAGGCAATAAAACGTTTTCAGAAGAGAAGATCTTGAGGATCGCTACGATGGAGCTTCAAACTTCTGTAATGAAACAGATTTTATCCACTCGTGGAGGTTATTATCTAGATTATGAGGACATTACTCCTAATGAGAGTGGATTATATCCCATCCCAAAAGCTGCAATAGCAGGAGCGCTTGTTAATATCGAAATTGTATCAGGACAATCTATCGTTCAGGTGAATCAACTCTCTGAATCAGATCAAATGTCTACCGATGCTCCAAGTTCTACTTCTTATGGCTTTTTCATGAAGGGAAATTTCATACAAATCCTGCCTCTTCCAACCATGGGGATTCTTAGGATTTGGTTCACAAAAAGAACGAGTGATTTAATCCTAACAAGCCAAGCCTCTCAGATTAATTCGATCAACGGGTCTACTCTCACAGTAAGCAGCCTTCCCACTTCGGTCTTGGTAGGATCATCTGTGGATCTTTGCGGTGATCAACCTCCCTTTAATGTCTTAGGGACAAAGACGATCACCGATATTACGGGAACGGATGTGACTTTATCCTCACCAGTCACTGATTTAAATGTAGGTGATTGGTTAGCGCTCTCTGGTCAAACTCCCATCCCTCAGATCCCTGTAGAGTACCGAATCATTTTAGCTCAAAGAGTCGTGGTTAAAATATACGAGCTACAAGGGTATCTTGATAAAATGAAAGTGGCTTCGATGAAGCTTCAAGAATATGAAAAAGACGTGATGAATCTCATCACACCTAGAGTGAAAAGCAATACAAAAACAATTCACGCAGTTCAGGGGGGGTTTTTAAGCAGTAATGCCTCTCGAATTTCTAAATTTCCGGCGGGTGCATGAGTCAATCACTCACGTTATCTTTCAGCGGGATCTTCACAAGCCTCTCAGATTATCAGGGGCTTCCGCCTGGATCTTGTACGATTGCTGATAACGTGGAGTGTAGATATAAGAACGTCGCTGAACCCAGACGAGGGTTTGAGAACTTAGAGTCCTCGGCAATGGATAGTATTTATCTAAAGAGGATGTCTAATTTCTATATAGAGGGCGTCTCAAGAGTTGTCGCTTTATCCAGTGAAAATAAGCTCGTCTATTACGATGGAACCAATCCATGGCCTGAAATTCCAGGAGATGTCGTCACCAATATTTTACCTCCTGATGAGATGAACGCTAAGTCTCGTTTTATAAGAGCAGGTCAAAATCTCTATGTGACAGCACAAGATGGGATCAGAAGTCTTTCATCAGGACATGACGCTGTGATGATTAGAGCAGGTGTTCCAAAGGGACTGGATCTTTCGGCTGAAACAAACGGGGATGCAGAGGGATTTTTTGGGATAAATGTCGTCACATCAACCACGGGAGATATCGCAAGTGGTGATTCAACGATTACAAACTTAAATGACACAACCTCCATTGAAGTAGGACAGTTTGTCACAGGCGTTGAAATCCCAGCCACCCGTGTGGTTGGTGATATCACCTATACTTCAGAGCTCTTTGGCTCGTCTGGAAACAGCATTACGATTGCCTATACTGCTGGAGGTACGGCTGGTGCTGAAGTAGTCACTGTGGTTGGCTACGCAATCTCAGTGAGCATAGCAAGTGGCGTATCCACTGCGACTCAGATCCAGACTGCAATTTTAGCAAATAGCTTAGCCACTGATCTTGTGGGTTTAGTCATTACAGGGACTGGATCTAATCCTCAAACGGCTATGGGAGCTACCTCATTGACGGGGGGGATTGATAATTCGATCCCAAGTGGAACCAAGGTCTCCTCTATTGATGGATCTGAATCAATCATCATTCAAACAGGAAACACGACAGCAGGCAGTACTTCTTTATCTAATCTATCTTCTAATGTGGGGATTGTAGCAGGCGTTTTAGTCAGTGGAGAGGGAATCTTAGAAGGAACTAAGGTTGTCTCCATTGGATCAGGACCTTCATATACGGTGACTCTTGATACTGCAGCTATTCAAACAGCAACAGGAGTAAGTTTTACCTTTTCCACTCCTGTGGTTGTGAATCTTGATCAAGATGCATTGTCTACTTTGTCTTCAAGCGTTGTGATATTTTACCGAGGCTCTCAAGTAGCTTATAGGATGGTTTTTGGGCGGGTGGAAAAAGACATAGACGGTGGATCAGTCACGCGTCTTGGTGCTCCAAGCTCAAAGGCTATTGTAACAAGCGGGGATTACGCCACAAACGTCGTAGTTACAGGGACACTCCCTAAGAACGCACGCGATGAAATTAGTTTTGTACAGCTTTATAGGTCAGCTCAGACGGCTGATGTGGATATCTCTCCACTGGATCAATACTCACTGGTTTATGAGAAGGAACTTGATGAGGATGATTTCAATAACAGACAAATTGAGATCACCGATGAAGTCCCTGACTCACTCATGGGTATTTCTTTATACGCAGGGAGCGACCAAGAAGGACTTGGTCAATCCAATGATCCACCTCCCATGGCCTGGGATATGTGTAAGTTTAGGGATTTTACGATCTATGGAAACATCACACGTCCTAGTACGCTTTCTTTCACGATTGTGTCAGTTGAGTCTCCTACAGGGATTCAATCAGGAGATGTGATCACTATTTCAGGTGAGTTCTTAGGGGTTTCCTTCTCTGAGAGTTACACGGCGGGAGCGTCTGAGAACCTTTCTCTGAAAACTTTTAAGATCTATTCAGGTGGGACGACCGCTCAAAATATATCAGACACGGCCTCCTCTTTAATCAGAGTGATTAACTATGATGAGGATTTACCGATTCATGCCTTCTTGCTTTCGACAGAGTCTGATCTTCCAGGTCAAATTTTACTTGAGAGTGATAACCCAAGCTACGATACTTTTACGGTCGATGTATCAGCTCATCCTGATGCTTATGATCCAGCGCTTGATGAACTAGAGTCTGATGTGAACACGGATAGAAACGGGATTTCAGTCTCAAAATCAGGGGAGCTTGAAGCTGTACCCGTATTAAATACTCTAAAAGCCGGCGACTCAAGCTCTGACATCGTACGACTCATTCCGCTTAGAGATTATGTCATCGTTTTGAAAAAAGACGGGATCTATAAGCTTCAAGGGTTAACGCCATCAGGACTTGTGATTAACCCGTTTGATCTAACCACTAAGATCATTGGCTCAGAAACGGCAGTGAGTCTTAACTCGGGCGTTTGGATGTTATCTAATCAAGGCGTTGTTTCAATCTCAGACGGTGGAGTGGAGGCAAAGAGCACTCCAATTGACGATCAACTTAATCGGCTGATTGGAACGTATCTTAATAACCTAAGCTCCTCATCTTTTGCCATGGGTTATGAATCAGATAGGAAGTACGTCTTATGTGTTCCAACCTCTGATAACCCGTACGCTGAAATACAATACTGTTTTAATTACGCGACTAACACTTGGACTACCTGGTCTAGAAAGTTTTACACGGGCTTCATTCATACCGAAGAAGACAAAATGTATGTAGCAAGGGCTGAGTCTTTAGATCTAGGAGTATCAAAAGAGAGAAAGACTGCAACTTATCATGATTACGTGGATGAATCCTTAGAGGGAGTCATTGTTTCAGTCTCAGATACCACCATTACGATGGAAGACGTGTCTGCCTACGAGGCAGGCGATATCCTTTATCAAAACTCTGAAGTTGTCTCTCCTATCCTAGGAGTAGATTTAGACAACAATACGATTACCGTTCAATACGTTCTTGATTTTGCTCCAGGAGAGGTCTCTATTTTAAGAAGCTATCAGTGCTTGATCGAATGGAAGCAGGTGTTTGGAGATAACCCAGCTTTCATGAGACAGTTTTCAGAGGGCATGTTTCTTTTTAAGAACACGAGATTCAACATGGCTCAGGCAAGCTTTGTAAGTGATTTCTCGCAGGCTCCTGAATACGTGCCTTTGTCAGGAACGGGCACTGGGCTTTGGGGATTATTTCCCTGGGGAGAGCTACCTTGGGGGGGGAACATCATTCCCTCTAATATTAGATTTTACATCCCTCAAGATAAACAAATTGCGACGTTTTTAATCCCAAGCTTAATCATCAAACAAGGTTACTCTGACTTTAGGGTAGTGGGTCTTTCGATCTCCTATAGTTCAGTGAGCCAGGAGGCTGGGGTATGAAATTATCTAGCGTTCCAAACTTAAGAAGTGAGGATTTTGGAGCAGATGAGCAAGCATTTACCTCTAAGCTTTTTGTGCAGTTAAATCCCTTCATTCAAGCTGTGAATCAGGTATTTCTTCAGAATGTGGATTTCAACGACAACATTAAAAGTGTCGTCAAAGACTATGATATTACAACGTTTCAAAGCTTTAGTTTCACCTGGCCTTTTACAGATGCAGTGCCTGCTGAGGTGAGAGTGATTAAAGCAGTTAAAGGAACTTCTCAAGTACCTACGATTCTTTTATGTGCGTGGAGTTTTGATAAAACGACTAGAGCAATCACAGTTCATAAAATGGTTGAAGTAGGTGATAGTTCAGTTTCACCTTTAAGCGGGCGTTACATGTTTAGCTTACGGGCTGTAGTTTGAAATGGGAGATCAAAGATGCCTTATTTTACCGATTACGCAAAAAAAGAAGATGAAGAAAATCCGGGGCAGCTACAGATTTCCGGAGCAAGTCCTACAACGGATTCTTCAGGCGCAATCTCTCAAAGGACAGTCGCAGGCTCGGGTAAAGGCCTTGTCACGGGAAGCGGTTACCAGAACTTAGATAAGTACATTCAAAACAATCAGCCTCAAGCCTTTGGTCAGCAAGTCCTTGGAAAAGTAGGCAGTGAGGTAGGAGCTGTTCAAGGTAACCTTGGAAAAATAGGTGAGGCAAAAACTCAGATAGCTTCTCAAAATAAGACTCCAGAGCAAGCACAGCTTAATGCCGCGATTGCAAATCCAGTGGCGGCAGATGCCAAGGCTTGGCAGAATTGGCTAAATCAACAGTACCAAGGTCCAACTGCTGTATCAGACGTGGGAGCTTATAATAGACTTGGTTCCTCTACTCAGAAAGCGCAAACAAGTGCGGGTTTGCTTGGAAATGAAGCAGGTCGATTTTCCCTGCTTGATACATATTTTGGAAGACCTAATTATAACTACGGTGAGAAGAGCTTAGATAATCTCCTTCTTCAAAACGCTGGAGTGGGAAGACAATCTCAAGGATTACAAAATCAAGTTACAGCTCTTAAGACAGCAGGTAAAGAAGCAGGCATAGGACTCCAAAACGCGATTACAGGAACAGAGCAAAACGTCGCTCAAAGTAGAGCTAATGCTCGTGGGCTCATTGGTATTGATGAGAACGGGCAAGTCATTACGGGTGCTAATGCTGGAGCCATCGGAAAGCAGTGGAGTGCAGTAGATCAGCAAATCGCTGAAGCTAATGCTCAAAGACAGGCTCAACAACAAGAGGTTCTCAATAATTTACAAGGACATGCTTTGACTGCAGCCCAATTAAAACAATTTGGTCTCCAAGGAGGAGAGCAAATTTATAATGTCGATCCTTCTCAATATTTCACAAAAGGAAGTGATCTTAATAAATCTCAAGTGATGAGTGCTAATGATTTAGCAAGAATTAGAGCTTTGTCTCAAATGGCAGGAGTCACAGATACTTATTCTCCAACTGAATTAACGGCAAAAACAGATCCTTATGGCTTTAATACTGCTCAATTTAAAAACGATATTGCAGCAGCAAAAGCTAACTATGATCGTGATTGGAATACACCTGTTGTGACTGCAGGAGGTCCGGTACCTGCAAGTATGGCTCAGCTTAGAGATTTTGTAGCCAATGTTGCTCAAGCTCAAGCAAATGTTGGTAGAAATCCAAATGATCCAAGCACATGGCAGGGATCGAATGCTGAAATAGCGAGAAGTTACATTAATGATTTAAATGCATTTAAAGCCTCTCATGGACTTGGCAATACTTTAGGCAGAAAGGTTTAATATGTTAGAAGCATTAGCAATTGGAGCAGGCACTGGAATAGCAAGTTATCTAGCTAATCAATCAGCTGCAGATAGAGCGGCAGCCCTTCAGGATAAGGCTTTACAGCAGTGGATAAGCCTCAATATCCCTGATCCTGCTGAACAAAAAGTAGTCCTTGATAAGTTTGTCTCCCAAGGAGTGTTAGATCCAAAGCTTCAATCAGCGATTGCTCAAAATCCTAGTGAATTTCAAAACATAGTTACAAGTGCCACTGATAAAGTCGCTCAAAATAGAGCTTTATCTGAGATGGAAAACATAGGTTATCAAGGCGGATTAAGACTCCAAGATAAAGCAGCACTTCAAGACGCCATGCTGCAGTCTCAGCAACAAGATAGACAGGGGCGAGATAATATCACAGCTGAAATGGCACGTCGTGGACTAGGTGGAAGTGGTTTTGATGTAGCAGCAAGGCTACAAAATCAGCAGTCCGTTGGCGATCGAAATGCAGCTAATTCCATGAAAATTGCAGCAGGTGCGCAAGATAGAGCGCTGCAATCGATTATGAATGCCGGACAACTTGGAACCCAGTACCGAACACAAGAATTTGGAGAACAAGCGCAAAGAGCCAATGCTGCAGATCGTATTTCTCAATTTAACACTCAGAATCTAAGAGATGTGAATGCTGCAAACATTGCCGCTCAAAATCAAGCGCAGGCAGCTAATCTTTCTAATGCCCAAAATATTGCCAATCAAAATACGCAGCTCGCAAATCAGCAGCAAATGTATAACAAAAGCTTAGCGCAACAACAGTATGAAAATCAGCTTAAGAAGACTCAAGGTCAAACAGGCATCTATGGTCAGCAAGGAAACCTTGAGATGCAAAAAGGTCAGAATACGGCAAATCTTCTGGGGAGCCTTGGAGGAGCTGCAACTTCCACTCTAGCTCAGAACGATTATTGGAATAAGATTGATGATTATACAAAGAAACAAAAGCTAGCAAATCAGGGTTTTATTCCGGGTGGAAGTTTTACGCCAGGGGGTTATTAAAATGGGTTTTAATTATTTTGGTCAAACAAATAGTAGTGACGAGGATGAGTTTGAGAATAATAAAAGCCCGTACTCGACCATCTCGGATCGACCGTTATTAGATGATGTTTCGGGGCTTTCTCAGTCCTTAGGAAATGGCGGATTGGAATCAGCTCCTTCAAACTACGGGCCAAATCCTTTAGTAAAACAAGCAATCGCACAACGCACATTAGCTTCCACTCCCTCTCGCGTTCAAAGGACGCACGGTCCGGAGGTTCCAGCCCCCGGTAGATTCTCAAACGATCCTGAAATGCAGCAGTATGAAATGCAGCAACAAGATTTAGACAAACAACGACATGCCATGGCAGACGCAAATCGCTCTCTTGCTGTGGGACAGATTGCGGCTCAATTAGCCACAGGAGGTCAAAGTGCCTATAAGGATTCAGGAGCTTTACAGACAACTCAAAAAGCAGGTGCAGACATACTTAAAGGCCGTGAAGAGGATATGGACCGACGGCAAAAAATAATGAACGCGATTGAGGCTAGAAAGTCTCGAGAAGGAGTGCGCGCTGAAAATAGCGCAAATAGAGCAGCTCTCCTGCAGATGAATCAATCTACTAAAGCTAATACAGAGCAAGACAAAGCCTATACTCAAATGAGACATGATCTTGAATCTTTCCGTGGAAATTCATCCGCTCAACAAGCAGCGCTTAAGATTCAAAACGCAGATACAGCGCTTGCCATTGTTAAAGGTAAAGATCCAAATACTTTAACTACTCAGGATTTAAATCTCCTTGCCAATGAAATGGGAAAACTTGCTTCAGGTGGTGTTCCAGGTGAGCACGGCGTTCAAGCGATGATGCCTAATAACTTACAAACAAAATACGCTGAAATGATGAGTTTCTTATCCAGCAAACCTACTGATGCCCAGGCGGGTGAGTATATTAAGAGAAACCTCTCCTATCTTGATGAGATGAAACAGGTCGCTCAAGGGACTCTGAACTCATACAGAGCTAATATCGCTAAAGGTTATAAAAACAGAGTTAAGCCTGAAGATTATGAAGCGGCTGCAACTGATTATGGATTTGGAGAACAACCTGCTCAAAAGATGAGTGCAGGTGCGGAAAGCACTTTTCCAAAACAAGTGAGAGCGGCCGATGGACATGTGGCCACTGTTTCTAATCAGGCAGAACTTGATGAGGCCAGGAAAGAAGGATTTATCTAATGGGATGGAGAGACACGATTAGGAAGGATGATACCGCCACAACTCCTGTCTCTTCATGGAGAGATACCATTAGAAAGGAAGAGCCTATAGCAACAC
>Ga0164305_10000030_pt1 | contig 36157 bp, 43 predicted proteins | sample Whisoiple_237_MG_FD_110215 | JGI IMG/M metagenome (GOLD analysis project Ga0164305, IMG submission 110215) | Soil microbial communities amended with pyrogenic organic matter from upstate New York, USA - Whitman soil sample_237_MG | ecosystem: Environmental > Terrestrial > Soil > Agricultural...
AAAAATGCGGTGTGGAAGTCATTCAGTCCAAAGTCCGCCGTGAGCGCATGGGGCATATTGAGCTTGCCACACCGGTCGTCCACATCTGGTTTTTGAAAAGTCTGCCGAGCCGTATCGGCGCACTCCTCGACATGTCGCTCAAGGAAATCGAAAAGGTTCTTTATTTCGAATCGTATATTGTGGTGGATCCTGGGGAGACTCCGCTGCAATACAAGGAACTGTTGACCGAAGCGCGTTACCGTAAGGCCGTGGAAGAATATGGGGGTAAGTTTATCGCCGAGATGGGCGCCGAGGCGATCCGCAAATTACTGAAGGCAATCGACATCGCCAAGCTTTCGGAAGATCTGCGCCAGGAAATGCGTGATGCTAACTCCGAAGTGCGGCGCAAGAAAATGGCCAAACGGCTAAAAGTGATCAATGCCTTCAGGACATCCGGCAATCGACCGGAGTGGATGGTCATGGAAGTTATTCCCGTGATTCCACCCGATCTTCGGCCACTGGTGCCGCTTGACGGCGGCCGCTTCGCGACGTCCGATCTGAACGACCTTTATCGTCGAGTGATCAATCGAAACAACCGGCTCAAGCGTCTGATGGAATTGAGCGCGCCTGACATGATCATTCGCAACGAAAAGCGGATGCTGCAGGAAGCGGTCGATGCATTGTTCGATAACGGCAGACGCGGCCGTGCTATCACCGGTCAGAATCGGCGCCCGCTCAAATCCTTGAGCGATATGCTCAAGGGCAAAACCGGGCGGTTCCGGCAAAACTTGCTTGGCAAGCGCGTCGATTATTCCGGACGATCAGTGATTGTCGTTGGACCCGAGCTGCGTCTGCATCAATGCGGGTTGCCAAAAAAGATGGCCTTGGAGCTGTTTAAACCATTTATCTACAACAAGCTTGAAGAGCGCGGCCATGTGACGACGATTAAGAGCGCGAAAAAAATGGTCGAGCGCGAGTTGCCAGAGGTGTGGGATATTCTCGACGAAGTGATTCGCGAACATCCAGTTATGCTGAATCGCGCACCGACCTTGCACCGCCTCGGGATTCAGGCCTTCGAGCCGATTCTGATCGAAGGGAAAGCGATTCAGCTGCATCCGCTCGTGTGCGCCGCCTATAACGCGGATTTCGATGGCGATCAAATGGCGGTGCATGTGCCGCTTTCCGTGGAAGCACAAGTGGAAGCGCGGGCGCTGATGATGTCGACGAACAACATTCTCTCGCCGGCAAACGGCAAGCCGATCATCGTGCCGACCCAGGACATCGTGCTCGGGCTCTACTACATGACACGTGATCGGGTGCACGCAAAAGGCAGCGGTCGGCTTTTCAGCAACCCGAGCGAAGTGCGGATCGCCTATGATCAAGGAGAAGTCGATATTCAGGCGCCGATTACGGTGCGAATCAATAGCGAGCGAATTGAGACCACGGTCGGGCGGGTGTTGCTGTACGAGGTTGTACCGGAAGTGATCCCGTTCAAGGAAATCAATCGCGTCATGAAAAAGAAAGAGCTCGCAAACCTGATCGATGTGAGCTATCGGCTGGCGGGAAACAAGGCTACGGTCATTCTGGCCGACCGATTGAAGGACATTGGTTACCAGAATGCGACCAAAGCGGGTATTTCGATTTCGATCAAAGACATGGTGATTCCGCCGAGCAAAGAAGAGCTGCTCAAGAAAGCCCACGACGATGTGCGTGAAATCGAGGAGCAGTACAAGAACGGTCTGATCACCGACGGCGAACGGTACAATAAAGTCGTCGATATTTGGGCCGAAGTCACCGACCGTATCGCCGACGAAATGTTACGCGACCTCGGCTCAGAGAAGGTAACGGATGAGCAAGGTCGCGAAATCATGACGCCGAGCTTCAACCCGATTTTCATGATGGCCGACTCGGGCGCGCGCGGTAGCGCGCAGCAGATTCGCCAGCTCGCGGGAATGCGCGGTCTCATGGCGAAGCCTTCGGGCGAAATCATCGAGACCCCAATCACCGCCAATTTCCGCGAAGGCCTGACGGTGTTGCAGTACTTCATTTCAACCCACGGCGCGCGTAAGGGTTTGGCCGACACAGCCTTAAAGACGGCCAACTCCGGTTACCTTACCCGGCGACTGGTGGATGTGGCGCAGGATGCAGTCATTGCCGAGGAGGACTGCGGCACGATGGACGGAATTGAAATGACACCGCTCATGGAAGGCGGCGAGATCATCGAGCCACTCGGCGACCGTGTTCTCGGGCGCGTGGCTTTGGAAGATGTCAAAGATCCGTTCACGGGCGATGTGATCGTAAAAGCCAACCAGGAGATCAATGAGGAGTTGGTCCAGCGCATCGAGGACGCAGGCCTGGAGCGGATCAAGATCCGTTCCGTGCTCACCTGCGCATCGCGCCGCGGCGTTTGTATTATGTGTTATGGCCGCGATTTAGGACGCGGTCACATGATCAACTTGGGCGAAGCGGTCGGCGTGATTGCGGCGCAATCGATCGGCGAGCCCGGGACGCAGCTGACCATGCGGACGTTCCATATCGGTGGAACCGCAAGCCGACGCGCGGAACAGACGACCCTGGAATCCCGAAACGAAGGCACTATCAAGTTCGTCAATGTGAGCACCGTTACCAACAAGGACGGCGATCTCGTCGTGATGAACCGTAACGGCGAGGTGGCCATCGTCGATTATCCGGAGGGTGAGAAGGGGCGCGAGCGCGAGCGTGAGCGCTACCCGGTCGTCTATGGCGCGAAGCTTAAGAAAAAGGATGGCAGCAAGGTCAAAGCCGGTGAGCTCTTGGCGGAATGGGATCCCTACACCATTCCTATTCTCACTGAGGTGAGCGGTGTCGTGAAGTTCGGTGACGTTATCGAAACGGTGACCATGGAGGAAAAGGTCGACGAGCGAACCGGACTGTCGACTAAGGTTATCACAGATTCCAAGGACGTGGAGAAGCGCCCGCGTATTTCGATCAAAGACATCGAAGGGCAAACCGCGCGTTTGTCGGCGACATCGGAAGCGCGCTATCTCCTGCCGGTGGGAGCGCATATCAATGTTCAGGAAGGTCAGACAGTATTCGCCGGCGACGCACTAGCCAAGATCCCGCGCGAAACCACGAAAACTAAAGACATCACCGGTGGGTTGCCGCGCGTTGCTGAACTGTTCGAGGCACGCAAGCCGAAAGAGTTCGCGGTAATTACCGAGATCGACGGCATTGTTTCATTTGGCAAGGATACCAAGGGCAAACGCAAAGTGGTGGTCAGTCCCGAGGTGGGCGAGCCGCGCGAGTATCTCATTCCCAAGGGGAAGCATATCAGCGTCCATGACGGGGATCGGATTAAAGCCGGCGAGGCTTTGATGGACGGCTCGTCGAACCCGCACGATATTTTGAACATTCTCGGCGAGAAAGCGCTGGCCAAATATCTGGTCGACGAAGTGCAGGAAATTTATCGGTTACAGGGCGTGCGCATCAACGACAAGCACATCGAGGTGATTGTCCGACAGATGCTGCGCCGTGTGCGCATCAAAGAAGTTGGCGATACCGAGTTTTTGATCGGCGATCAGGTCGAAAAGTGGCGCTTCGACGAAGAGAACCAAAAGGCGATCACCGAACGCGGTAAGCCGGCCGTCGCCGAGCCGCTGTTGCTCGGAATCACCAAGGCGTCGCTGTCGACCGAGAGCTTCATCTCTGCGGCCTCCTTCCAGGAGACGACGAAGGTGCTTACGGAAGCGGCCATTCACGGCAAAGTGGATTTGCTTTGCGGCCTTAAAGAAAACGTCATTATGGGCCGTTTAATTCCAGCCGGCACCGGCTTAACGAAGTACGCGAAGGCGGAGATCGAGATTGATGAGCCGGAAAGTCCGGGTGGAGCGACACCCGAAGCGGCGGAGGCCTGAAGCGAGTTTTGACAACACTGCCCTAATTTGTTAGTAACAGGATTTTCCTAGAGGAGTTCAGATACCGCTGGGCTCCTCAGAAATCCAACTTATCTGAACGAGAAAATATGCCGACGATCAGTCAATTAGTGCGCGAAAGCCGGGAAAAACAGCGGCCGAAAAACACCGCGCCGGCTCTGCAAGGCTGCCCACAGAAACGCGGCGTCTGCACTCGGGTGTACACGTCAACGCCAAAAAAACCGAACTCGGCGTTGCGCAAGGTGGCGCGCGTGCGGCTTACGAACGGGATCGAAGTGACTTCCTACATACCCGGTGTCGGGCACAATTTGCAGGAGCACTCGGTGGTATTGATTCGTGGCGGCCGTGTTAAGGACCTGCCGGGCGTGCGTTATCACATCGTGCGCGGCACTCTGGATTCGATCGGCGTTCAGGAGCGCCGCCAAGGGCGCTCGAAATACGGCGCGAAGAGACCGAAATAGGACGAAGTTATGCCACGCAAAGGCGAAGTTCGGAAACGTGAGATTTTGCCGGATCCCAAATACGGCGACAAAGTCGTAGCGAAATTCGTGAATACGATTATGAGCCGGGGTAAGAAAAGCGTTGCGGAGTCGATCTTTTACCGATCGCTGGACATCGTCACCGCCAAGGCCAAAGAAGACGCACTCGGGGTATTCAAGCGGGCGATCGAAAATACCCGTCCGACCGTTGAAGTCCGTTCCCGGCGTGTCGGCGGCGCCACGTATCAAGTTCCGGTCGAGGTACGCCCGCAGCGACGGTTGTCGCTGAGTATGCGATGGTTGATCGATTCCGCGCGGGAGCGCGCGGAAAAGTCCATGGAAGAAAAGTTAGCCGCCGAGCTGATGGATGCGGCGAACAATCGTGGCACGGCGATTAAGAAGAAGGAAGATACCCATCGTATGGCAGAGGCCAATCGGGCCTTTGCCCATTACCGTTGGTAGTCCACTCATTGAGCGAGGCACGAAAAGGAGGCGGGTTGACCGCCTCCTTTTTTTCCGCGTAGAAGAAAATGGCAAGAACTGTTCCCCTAGAGAAAACCCGCAATATCGGGATCATGGCGCACATCGATGCGGGTAAAACCACCACCACCGAGCGGATTCTTTATTACACTGGGATCAATTACAAGATCGGCGAAGTACACGAGGGCACCGCGACCATGGACTGGATGGTGCAGGAGCAGGAGCGTGGCATTACGATTACTTCTGCCGCTACCACCTGTCACTGGCGCGATCATCGGATCAATATTATTGACACGCCCGGCCACGTGGACTTTACCATTGAAGTTGAACGCTCGCTGCGAGTTTTGGACGGAGCGGTTGCGGTTTTCTGCTCCGTCGGCGCAGTCGAGCCGCAGACCGAAACTGTATGGCGGCAGGCCGACAAGTACCGTGTGCCGCGGCTCGCGTTCGTCAACAAGATGGATCGGCTCGGCGCCGACTTTTTCCGTGTCGTGAAGATGATCGAGGACCGGTTGGGCGCCCGTACTGTGGTCATGCAGTTGCCCGTTGGTGCCGAAGACAAGTTTTCGGGCATTGTCGATTTAGTGACCATGAAGGCGGTGGTCTGGGAGGATGAAAGTCTCGGCGCTAAATTTCACGAAGAGCCGATCCCGTTGGAGCTCAAGGCGCAGGCTGAAGAATACCGGGAGAAACTCGTCGAAGCGGCTGCCGATTGCGACGAGACGGTCATGGTGAAATATCTCGACGGCAAAGAGGTCACCGAGGCGGAGATCCGATCGGCGATTCGCAGCGGCACGTTGTCTCTCAAGGTTGTGCCGATTCTCTGCGGCTCAGCATTTCGTAACAAAGGCGTTCAGCCGATGTTGGACGCTGTGGTCGATTATCTGCCCTCGCCTCTCGATATTCCTCCGGTCACGGGTGTAGAGCCCGGAACGACGAAGCCGGCGGAGCGCCCAGCCAAGGACGATGCGCCGTTTTCCGCTCTTGCTTTCAAGATCATGACTGATCCCTTTGTCGGAACCCTGACCTTCTTTCGTGTCTACTCGGGGACGCTGAATTCGGGATCGAGCGTCTACAATTCGACGAAGAGTAAGCGCGAGCGCATCGGTCGTTTGTTAAAGATGCACGCCAACAAGCGCGAGGAGATCAAGGAAGTTTATGCGGGTGATATCGCCGCCGCTGTGGGTTTAAAGACCGCAACCACCGGCGACACGTTGTGTGATGAGAACAAGCCGATTGTCCTTGAATCGATCGATTTCCCGGACCCGGTTATATCGATCGCGATCGAACCCAAAAGCAAAGCGGATCAGGAAAAGCTCGGACTGTCATTGCAAAAGCTCGCCACCGAAGATCCCTCGTTCAACGTCCGCACCGACGAAGAAACCGGGCAGACCATCATCTCTGGCATGGGCGAACTGCATCTCGAGATTATTGTCGACCGCTTGCTGCGGGAATTTAATGTCGGTGCCAACGTAGGCAAGCCGCAGGTCGCGTACAAAGAAACGGTGCGGAAAAAAGTTGAGCAGCAAGGCCGGTTTGTGCGGCAGACCGGCGGCCGTGGGCAGTATGGTGACGTCTGGATTACTCTGGAGCCCCAACAACCCGGGGCAGGATTCGAATTTGTCGATGCTGTCAAGGGCGGCTCGATTCCGCGTGAATACATTCCCGCTGTTGAGAAGGGGATCAAAGAGGCGACGGAGAACGGGGCACTCGCCGGATATCCTGTGGTGGATGTTAAAGTAACCTTGTTCGATGGCAGCTACCATGACGTGGACTCATCGGAGATTGCATTTAAAATCGCCGGTTCCATGGCGTTCAAGGAAGCTGCGCGCAAGGCCAATCCGGTATTGCTCGAGCCGATCATGGCGGTGGAAGTGGTCGTGCCGGAGGAGTTTATGGGTGATGTCATCGGTGATATTAGTTCGCGCCGGGGTAAAGTTTTAGGCATGGATACTCGACCGGCGGCGCAGGCGATCGATGCACGAGTTCCATTAGCGCAAATGTTCGGTTATGCGACCGACCTGCGCTCGATGACTCAAGGAAGGGCGACTTACACCATGCAGTTTTCCCATTACGAACCGGTTCCGGCGGCGGTCGCTGAAGGCATTATGGCCAAATTTGATGGCAAGTCGGATGATCACGTATGAATGAAAAGATTAGGATTCGGCTGAAAGCCTACGACCACCGCGTGCTGGATCAGTCGGTGGGAGAAATAGTGGAGACGGTCAGGCGCACAGGGGGTCGAGTTGCCGGTCCGATCCCGCTACCAACGCGGATCGAGAGATTTACGGTCAATCGCTCGCCCCATGTGGATAAGAAATCGCGAGATCAGTACGAAATCCGCACGCACAAGAGATTGCTGGATATACTGGAACCGACGCAACAAACCATAGACGCCCTCGGTAAGCTCGACATCGCTGCTGGGGTGGATGTGGAAATCAAGCTTCAATAATGCGCAAACGAGCCAGCGTGACGTGATTGGAATGGCAATATGACAGGACTGATTGGTAGAAAACTCGGCATGACGCAATTTTATAACGCCGAGGGAAATGTGGTTCCGGCCACGGTTGTTGAAACCGGTCCTTGCATCGTCGTGCAAAAAAAGGTGGCGACGACCGATGGCTACAATGCGCTGCAGGTCGGTTTCGGATCAAAAAAAAACCAGCGGGTCAACAAAGCCACGCAAGGCCATATGGCCAAAGCAGGCAAGGGCGCATTCGAGGTCCTCAGGGAATTTCGCCTCGAGGATGTCGGTCCCTATGAAATCGGTCAAGAAATCAAGGCGGGAGACCTGTTCAAAGTTGGCGACCGGATCGACGTTTCAGGAACTTCCAAGGGCCACGGATTCTCAGGTGTGATCAAGCGCTGGTCGTTCGGGGGCTTCCCCGGTTCTCACGGCACACACGAATATTTCCGCCACGGCGGCTCCATCGGGAATCGCTCTTATCCCGGTCGTGTTCGCAAAGGGAAAAAAATGGCTGGCCATTGGGGAAATGAAATCGTATCGACGCAAAATCTTGAAGTCGTCGAGATTCGGGCGGAGGAGAATTTGCTGCTCGTACGCGGGGCGGTGCCGGGGGCGAAGCGCGGGATTGTCATTTTGCGCCCCGCAGTAAAAAGGTAAACAAAAATGGAAGTTCACGTGATTGAGCCGACCCTGAACGAAGCGATTTTTGGCGCGAAGCCGCGTACCCATCTCTTGCACCAGGCCGTGGTCATGCAGCTCGCCAATCGACGGACGGGCAGCGCGGCGACAAAATCAAAGGGGTTTGTGAGCGGCGGCGGTAAAAAACCTTGGCGACAAAAAGGCACGGGACGCGCGCGCGCAGGCAGTATCCGGTCGCCGATCTGGGTTGGGGGTGGCACTGTATTCGGGCCCCAACCCCGTGACTACTCTTATCGTATGCCGCGAACGGCGCGACGGGAGGCGTTACTTTCGGCATTGAGCCTCAAGAAACGCGAAAGCAAACTTATCGTCGTCGACAAATTACAGCTTGAACAAGCGAAGACGAAACTCATGGTTCAGGTTCTGGCCGAGCTTAAAGTCGCGAGCGCGTTGCTCGTCATCCCGCAAGCGGACGCGAAAATAGAGCGCTCAGCGCGCAATCTGCCGAACGTTAAAGTATTGCGTGTGGACGGTTTGAACGTTTACGATTTGCTGCGCTACGAGCACCTGATCCTCACCGAACAGGCTCTAAAAATTTTGCAGGAGAAGCTCGCGGCATGAAGAGTCCGCAAGATGTGATTCGAGCGCCCCTGCTCTCGGAAAAAGGCACCCAGCTGACCGAGAGCGCGAATCAGGTGCTGTTCAAAGTCAGTCCAGGCGCCAATAAGATCGAAGTGAAGCGGGCCGTCGAGAGCTTGTTTAAAGTGACGGTGGTGCAGGTCCGGATGGCGCGGTATCTCGGCAAGATGCGCCGCATTGGCAGAAATATGGGGCGGCGCAGCGATTGGAAAAAGGCTTACGTGACGCTCAAAGAGGGCGACAAGATCGACTTTTTTGGCGGCGCATAGAGACTGGCTCAGAGAATCAAGATGGCGATTAAAACTTATCAACCGACCTCTGCGGGGATGCGCTTTCGCACCGGACTAAGCTTCGATGAGATCAGCAAGACCGGAGCGGAAAAAGGTTTGCGTGAGCGGCTCAATCGTAGCGGCGGGCGCAATAATACCGGCCGAGTGACGGCGGACCATCGCGGCGGCGGTCACAAGCGGCTTTATCGATTGATCGATTTCCGGCGTAACAAGCTCAATATCCCGGCCAAGGTGGAGGCGATCGAGTATGACCCGAATCGATCCGCACGGATTGCGCTCGTCTGTTACGCCGATGGAGAGCGCCGCTACATTCTCGCGCCCGACCGGCTCCGCGTAGGTGCTTCGGTGATTGCAGGCGACGATAATATCGACATTCAGCCGGGCAATTCCTTACCTCTCAAATTCATTCCGGTTGGCACCGTGATTCACAATATCGAGCTCAAGATCGGCAAAGGGGGACAACTGGTCCGGAGCGCCGGATTAGGCGCACAACTGATGGCTAAAGAAGGTGCGTATGCGCTGGTTAAACTACCGTCCGGCGAACTGCGCTACGTCTTGGCGGATTGTCGCGCCACCATCGGCCAGGTCGGCAATGCCGATCAAGAGAATGTTTCCTGGGGCAAAGCTGGTAGAATTCGCTGGCTTGGCTTTCGGCCGACGACGCGCGGTATTGCCAAAAATCCGGTCGATCACCCACACGGCGGGGGTGAAGGGCGATCGAAGGGCAATCACCCGATGACGCCCTGGGGCAAGCCCACCAAGGGCTACAAGACGAGAAAAAACCATCTCTCCGACAAGTACATCGTTCAAAGGAGAAAGGGTAGGTAGCCATGGCGCGTTCGGTTAAAAAGGGTCCTTTTGTGGACGACCACTTGCTGAAAAAGATTGTTGCAATGGGCGCATCACGTCAGAAGCAGGTGGTGCGCACCTGGTCGCGCCGCTCGACGATTACTCCGGAGATGGTCGGCTACACGATCGGCGTTCATAACGGCAGAAAATTTATTCCAGTTTTTGTCAGTGAGAATATGGTGGGTCATAAACTTGGTGAATTTGCGCCAACGCGTACCTTCTACGCGCACTCGGGCGACCGCAAAGCGGAGGCAAAAGAGACCACGGGGGCTCCAGTCGTCGCGGCACCCACCGTTGCAGCGCGACCCGCAGCAGCGCCGGTGCCCAAAGCATAGCGCAGAAGGAGTACGCTTCGGGGGTCGACAAGTAGAGAAATATGGAAACACGCGCGATGACAAAATTTATCCGAGTCTCGCCCCGGAAGGTGCGCTTGGTGGTAGATCAAATTCGCGGGAAGGGCGTCGAGGAGGCGCTGAATATTCTCAAGTTCATTCCCAAACGGTCCGCCAGTATCGTTGCCAAAACGGTGCGCACGGCAGTTGCCAATGCCGAGAATACGCAGAGTGTCGACGTCGATCGTTTATTCATCAAACAGGCAAAAGTCGACGAAGCCGGGATGTGGAAACGCTTTACGTCGCGAGCGCAAGGTCGGGCCACGCGGGTGCGCAAGCGGCTAAGCCACGTCACGATCGTCGTCGATGAAGGTCAGGAGAGGAGTTAACGCTCGATGGGTCAAAAAACGCATCCGAAAATGTTTCGTCTCGGTGTAATCGAGTCCTGGGATTCGAAGTGGTTTGCACGGCACGATTATCCGAAACTGCTTCATGAAGATTTTCGGGTGACGAAATTTCTCAAAAGCCGGCTTTATCATGCGGGTATTTCCCGCATTGAAATCGAGCGGGCGGCGAACAAAGCTAAGATCAATATCTATACAGCACGACCCGGCATCGTCATCGGCAAGAAAGGCGCCGAGATCGAAAAGCTCAAGGAGGAGATCACCAAGCTTATTCAGCGGGAGAGTTACATCAACATTCACGAAGTGCGCCGTCCCGACCTAGATGGCCAATTGGCCGCGGAGAATGTCGCGCTGCAGTTGGAACGGCGCGTCGCGTTTCGCCGGGCCATGAAGGAAAGCGTCTCTCGCGCCATGCGCATGGGCGCACAGGGAGTCAAGATTCAATCCGCCGGGCGGCTGGGCGGCTCGGAGATTGCCCGCACGGAATGGTATCGCGAAGGGCGAGTGCCGCTGCACACGCTCCGCGCCGACATCAGTTATGGCTTTGCCGAGGCGCGCACAACCTACGGCGTGATCGGCGTTAAAGTCTGGATTTTCCGGGGCGAAGTTTTGACCGCAGAAGAAGAGCAGCAGAAAGCGATGTTGGGTGGATAGGAGTTAGTCGGATCGGTCCGATTGCTTTGATCCGTGTGATGTCGAAAGACCACGATGCTTGAACCGAAAAAAGTCAAATACAGAAAACTGCAAAAGGGCCGCCGCCGCGGCACGGCCCATCGAGGATCGACGCTTGCCTTCGGCGATTTTGGCCTGAAGGCGATTGGCCGCGGTTGGATGAGCGCCCGGGAAATCGAGGCGGCGCGCGTCGCGCTCACGCGTTACTTGAAACGCGGCGGCAAGGTCTGGATTCGTATATTTCCTGACAAGCCGCTGACGAAAAAACCTCTGGAAACCCGCATGGGAAAGGGGAAAGGCGCACCCGAAATGTGGGTGGCAGTGGTGCAGCCGGGACGGATCCTCTTCGAGATGGAAGGGGTCGAAGGACCGCTCGCCAGAGAGGCGTTTCGTCTAGCGGCGCATAAGCTCTCGATCCCGACGATCACGGTAGAACGACTAGGAGCAGTTCATGGAAGCTAAGGAGTTGCGCGAGATGAGTGCAGAGGATCTCGTGCAAAAAAGAGCCAGCTTGCGCGAGGAGATCACTCACCTGAAGCTGAAGCGAGCCACAAGCCGTTTGGAGAACCCGATGAAGCTCAAAGAAACCAAGCGAGATTTAGCTCGTCTTGAAACAATCCTGCGCGAGAAGGCGCCCAGGCCTGCGAGGTAAAAGATGGACAATCGAGGCCTGAGAAAAGAACGCACCGGAGTCATCGTCAGTGACCGCATGCAAAAAACCGTGGTGGTCACCGTAGAACGGACGGTTACCCATCCGAAGTACAGGAAGATCCTGCGCCGGCGTGCCAACGTCAAGGCGCACGACGAAACGAACCAGTGCCGCATCGGCGATCGCGTGCTGATCGTAGAATGCCGGCCGTTCAGCCGAGATAAACGGTGGCGCGTCAGCAAGGTACTTGAACGAGCGAAGACGGTGGAAGAGGCGCCCCAAGCGGCTGGCGCTTAGTTGTGGGGCTGAGGTCGATTCATGATTCAGATGAGAACAACTCTCGATGTTGCCGATAACTCCGGCGCACGTCGCGTGCAATGCATCAAGGTGCTTGGCGGGAGCAAACGCAAATACGCCTCCATCGGCGACATTATCGTGGTTTCTGTGAAAGAAGCGATTCCCAATGGCAAGGTCAAAAAGGGCGACGTCATGAAGGCTGTGGTGGTGCGCACCGCCAAAGAATTAGGCCGGCCGGATGGCACGTATATTCGATTCGATAATAACTCCGCCGTGCTGATCGATAATCAAAAGGAACCGATCGGCACACGTATTTTCGGCCCGGTGGCGCGCGAGCTCAGAGCCAAGAAATTCATGAAAATAATTTCTCTCGCGCCGGAAGTACTATAGTTGAGGATCATGAGAGGACTTTGTGCAGATTCGTAAGAACGACAGCGTCATTGTAATTGGTGGCAAAGAAAGGGGAAAAACCGGCAAAGTCCTGCGCGTGATGCCGGATAAAGACGCAGTTGTTATCGAGCGGCTCAACATGGTGAAGCGGCACACCAAGCCGCGCGGGCCACAACAACCTGGCGGGATTGTCGAAAAAGAGGCTGCGATCCACGCATCGAATATTATGATCCTCTGTGACAAATGTAATGCGCCGGTGCGGGTGGGTCATAAGACTCTCGCCGACGGAAAAAAGATCCGAATTTGCCGCCGCTGCAATGAAGCTTTAGATTGACGGTGCACTCATGGCGCGACTGAAGACGAAATACTTAAATGATGTTGTTCCGGCGATGATGAAAGAGTTCAATTACAAGAACTCCATGCAGGTGCCGCGGCTGGAAAAAATTACCTTGAATGTCGGGGTCGGCGAGGCGACGCAGAACGCCAAAGCCATAGATTCGACGGTTGCCGAGATCACTGCAATCGCAGGCCAAAAACCGGTAGTGACGCGAGCCAAGAAAGCCATCGCCAATTTCAAGCTCCGCGAAGGCGTGCCCATCGGGTGCATGGTGACGCTTCGCCGCGAGCGTATGTATGAGTTCCTGGATCGCTTGATTCACGTGGCGCTGCCGCGTGTGCGCGACTTCAAAGGAGTGTCGGACCGGTCCTTCGACGGTCGCGGCAATTATTCCCTGGGCTTACGGGAGCAAATTATTTTCCCGGAAATTCACGCTGACAAGGTCGAAAAAACCCGCGGCATGACGGTCACGATCGCGACTACAGCGAAGACAGATCAGGAAGGACGAACCCTGCTTAAATTAATGGGAATGCCGTTCGCGAGTTAGAGAGGGAGAGAATCCATTGGCCAAGACATGTCTTCGGATCAAGGCCGAGAGGCCGAACAAGTTCAAAGTGCGGGAGTATAACCGCTGCCCGCTGTGTGGCCGGTCGCGGGCTTTTTACCGGCGCTTTCGCATGTGCCGGCTTTGCTTGCGCGATCACGCTCGCAAGGGCCATATCCCAGGCCTGATCAAGGCCAGCTGGTAATTGGAGCTACAAAGATGGGAATGACCGATCCAATCGCAGATATGCTGACGCGCATTCGAAATGCATCACGGGCGCGCCATCAAAGGGTTTCGGTACCGTGGTCACGATTGAAGGAGAGCATCATCAAGATCCTGATCGAAGAAGGGTACTTGAAGGATCAAAAAAAGGTCAAAGCCGCGGTGGGTGGGGGTGAGGAGATCGTGATTCAGCTCAAGTTCGATCGGGAGAATCGCCCGATCATCGCGGGATTGAAAAGAGTCAGTACGCCTGGGCGCCGAGTTTATGTCAGCTCCAAGGCGATGGCTCCTGTGCGCAAAGGCCTGGGAGTGCATGTGCTCTCGACGCCGAAAGGGATTCTGGTGGATCGTGAGGCTCAGAAGGCCAAGGTCGGTGGCGAACTGATTTGCTCTGTATGGTAAGTCTGAATCGAGGTGTCAAGTGTCGCGCATTGGCAAATTGCCGGTAACAATTCCGAGCGGTGTTAAGGTCGCGGTGGATTCGAACGCCGTTCGCTTGGAGGGGCCGAAAGGTAAGCTGCAAACCACCTTGCCGCCGGACGTGGATGTTAAAGTCGAGGGCAACGTGGTGCGCATCGGGCGGCGAAACGACGAGCGGAAATCGAGAGCGGTACACGGCCTCACGCGAAAGCTGATCGCGAACATGGCGCAAGGGGTGAGCCAAGGCTTCAGTCGTGTGCTCGATATCAATGGCGTCGGTTACCGAGCCGAAGTTAAAGGTCAGGAAATCCACATGACCCTGGGCTATTCTCATCCGGTGGTGTTTCCATTACCCGCAGGTGTGAGTGCGGCGGTAGAACGACAGATTATCATTACACTCACGAGCGCCGATCGTCAGTTGCTGGGGGAGACGGCGGCAAAAATTCGCAGTCTCAGGCCGCCGGAGCCCTACAAAGGCAAGGGCATCAAGTATCGCGAGGAAGTGATCAAACGCAAAGCAGGTAAAGCCGTCGGCTCGGCAGGCGGAAAGTAGTTATGGGTAACAAACGGGGCAATATCGCGCGGCTGCGACGAAAAATGCGAGTCCGCCAAAAAGTCCAGGGCACGGAGGGGCGCCCACGTGTGTGTGTGTTTCGTAGCAATAAACACATTTACGCTCAGGTGATCTCCGATAGCGAGGGGAAGACTCTGGCTTCAGCCTCGAGTCTTGCGGCGACGGACACGGCGCGCAAGGGCGTTGAAGCCGCCAAACAGGTGGGGCTCGCGTTGGCTAAGATCTGCAAGGAAAAAAATATTAACAAAGTGGTTTTCGATCGCAATGGATTTCTATTCCATGGCCAGGTCAAGGCTTTGGCCGACGGCGCCCGAGAGGGCGGCTTGGAATTCTGAAACAGCCTGAATAACGAGAGGTACCTTTGGAACGGATCGATCCGCAGGGTTTGGAACTCAAAGAAAAAGTAGTTCACATCAGCCGGGTGGCGAAAGTGGTCAAAGGCGGACGGCGCTTCAGTTTTAGCGCTCTTGTCGTCGTCGGTGACAGCCGCTCGGTTGTGGGTTACGGCTTGGGTAAAGCCAACGAAGTGCCGGAGGCAATCCGTAAGGGTCTGGAGCAAGCCAAAAAGAACTTAATCCGGGTGCCGGTCATGGATGGCACGATACCGTTTGAAGTCACGGGTCGTTACGGCGCAGGGTACGTCATTCTCAAGCCGGCCTCGGATGGCACCGGCGTGATTGCAGGAGGCGGTGTTCGCGCCGTAGTGGAAGCCTCTGGGATTCAGAATGTTTTGACCAAATGCATCGGCTCCAATAATCCGCACAACATGGTGAAAGCGACTATAGAAGCGTTGCGCGATTTGCGCGCTCCTGAAGAGATTGCCGATCGGCGGGGTAAAATTTTAGCGGAGATCCGGTAGCGATGAGAATCGACGAACTCAAGCCAGCCCCAGGATCGAACAAAAAGCGCAAACGAGTTGGCCGCGGCGACGGTTCGGGGCACGGCAAGACTTCAGGCCGCGGTCATAAGGGCCAAGGCGCACGTTCCGGCGGGAACGTCCAACCCGGGTTCGAAGGCGGGCAGATGCCTTTGCAGAGGCGTTTACCCAAGCGCGGTTTCCATAACCCCTTTCGAGTCCAAATGTCTGTAGTTAATCTTGCTCAGCTCGAAGCTCTTTCCGAAAATGAAGTAACGCCCGAAAGCATGGCCCAGCACGGCCTGATCGCAGGTAAAGGCCGCCGGGTCAAAGTTCTCGGAGATGGAGCACTGACAAGGCCCTTATCGGTCAAAGCTCATGGATTTTCCGCCGCGGCGAAAGAGAAGATCGAAGCGGCAGGCGGCAAAGTGGAGTTAATACCTCTTCATGCTTAACGGATTTCAGAACGCGTCACGAATTCCCGAGTTGCGCCGGCGTCTGCTTTTCACGCTGGCCATGCTGGCGGTGTATCGACTCGGTATTCACGTGCCCACGCCGGGTATTGATCGTCAGGCGATGGCGGCATTCTTCGAACAGCAAAAGAATACGCTTTTCGGCTTTCTCAACCTGTTTTCAGGCGGCGCGCTCGAGCAATTTTCGGTGTTTTCATTGGGCATCATGCCCTATATCAGTGCATCAATTATTTTACAGCTACTGACGGTTGTTTTCCCTTATTTGGAGCGGCTCTCAAAGGAAGGCGAAATCGGCCGACGCAAAATTACGCAGTACACGCGTTACGGCACCGTGGTGTTATCGATCGTTCAAGGCATGATGATCAGCGTTGGGCTCGAGGGCACGCAAGGGCCCGGCGGACAAGGCTTGGTATTGTCAGCCGGATGGGGTTTTCGTCTGATGACGGTGATCACGCTGACCTCGGGAACCGCATTTATTATGTGGCTAGGCGAGCAGATTACCGAGCGCGGTATTGGTAACGGGATATCACTGATCATTTTCGCCGGTATCGTCGCCCGGTTGCCGTCGGCCGTCACGACAACCCTGCAGTTCATGCGCGAGGGTGAATTGGGTGCCTTGGTGGCGTTATTAATTCTCGTGCTCAGCATTATTGTTGTCGGTGCGATCATTTTCGTCGAGCGCGGACAGCGCCGCATTCCGGTCCAATATGCGAAACGCGTGGTGGGACGAAAAATGTATGGCGGAATGACCTCGCATCTGCCGCTCAAAATCAACACGGCCAATGTCATACCGCCGATCTTCGCATCCTCGATCCTGATTTTTCCCGCCACCTTGGCGCAATTTGCCAATCATCCGTGGGTGCAGACCATCTCCGGCTGGCTCGCACCGGGGAACTGGCTGCATGACCTGATCTACGTGATCCTGATCATCTTTTTCGCGTTCTTCTACACCGCAGTGGTATTTAATCCCGTCGACGTCGCCGATAATATGAAAAAGGCGGGTGGTTATATTCCCGGCATTCGGCCGGGGCAAAAGACAGCCGAGTACATCGAACGCGTGCTGTCGCGCGTCACCTTGAGCGGTGCGATTTATCTGTGCGTGGTTTGCCTTTTGCCGACCATCTTGGTCCGGCAGTTTAACGTCCCATTCTATTTTGGCGGCACCGCGCTTTTGATTGTCGTGGGTGTGGCGCTGGATACTGTCGCGCAGGCGGAAACTCATTTGATCACCCGCAACTACGAAGGCTTTATGAAGCGGGGGCGGTTGCGCGGCAGAAGGGGCTGAGTGTGGCTGGAGTCGCGCGGGTTGTCTTATTGGGTCCACCAGGAGCAGGTAAAGGGACCCAGGCGAAGTTGCTCCTGGAACAATACGGCGGGTGTCAAATATCGACCGGCGATATTTTGCGCAAAGCCATTGCGGAGCAGACCGCTTTAGGAAAAGAAGCGGGCGAATATGTCAAACGCGGCGCGCTCGTGCCCGATAACCTAATTGTTAATCTTGTGGCGGAGCGGCTGAAAGAGCCGGACTGCGAGCACGGGTTTATTCTTGATGGTTTCCCGCGTACGATTCCACAGGCGGAGAGCCTAGACCGGATCCTGAATAAAAGCGGACAGAATCTAAATCGGGTCCTATCGGTTCAGGTGCCGAAGAACGTCATTATCGAACGCCTTGCAGGACGACGTACCTGCCGAAGCTGCGGAGCGCTGGCCCATGTGATTTTCGATCCGCCGAAACGAAACGGTATCTGTGACCGCTGCGGCGGGGAACTTTATCAACGCGAGGACGATCGCGAAGCGACTGTTGCGCACCGGCTTGAGGTTTATGAGACCCAAACGGCGCCGCTCATAGATTACTACCGTCAGCGCGGTGTGCTTACGGAAATCGATGGAGTCGGAAACATCGAAGAAATTCGCCGCCGGATCGGCAAATCCTTGGGAGACGCAGCGAAGTGATTTCGCTCAAATCGCCTCGAGAAATCGAAATCATGAGGCGAGCGAATGTGATTGTCGCAGAAGTTTTGCAGGAACTAAAGGCACGGGTTGCTCCTGATGTGACCACCTTGGAACTGGACGCCATCGCGGAAGAGCTGACACTTAAGAAGAAAGCTGTTCCAGCTTTCAAGGGCTATAGTGTCGGGGGCCGCGTTTATCCGCGTTGCTTGTGCGCTTCCATAAACGAGGAGATCGTGCACGGCATTCCGTCGAACCGACCGCTGCGCGAAGGGGACATTATCGGTTTAGATTACGGCGTCATTTATGACGGTTTTTACGGGGATTCCGCGATCACCGTAGGTATAGGCAAAGTGAGCGAAGAAGCGCAGCGATTGATGGACGTCACCGAACAATCCCTCTATCGAGGCATTCAGGAACTCCAGGAGGGGAAGCGATTAGGAGATCTGGGCTCGGCTGTGCAACGGTTCGCCGAAAGCGCTGGGTTTTCCGTTGTGCGGGCGTTTGTCGGTCACGGTATCGGTAAGAAGCTGCACGAAGAACCGCCAGTGCCGAATTACGGCGAGCCGGATCGCGGTCTTCGGCTGAAAGAAGGAATGGTCCTGGCGATCGAGCCTATGGTCAATGCCGGCAGTTACGAAGTCGAAATCAAGGAAGACGGTTGGACCGCGGTTACCAAAGACGGCAGCTTGGCCGCCCATTTTGAGCATTCGGTGGCGATCACGAAAAACGGACCCTATATTTTGAGTCAGCTCTAAATCGCGGCGAGCCGCGGCAGGCAGGTTGTCTATGCCAAAAGAAGACGCCATCGAAGTAACCGGTACAGTGCTGGAGACGCTGCCCAACGCCATGTTTCGCGTCGAGCTTGACAACGGACACAAGGTGCTCGCGCATATTTCCGGAAAGATGCGCATGCACTACATCAAAATTCTTCCCGGTGACAAAGTGAAGATCGAACTCTCGCCGTACGATCTGGCCCGTGGGAGAATTATTTTTCGCGAACGTTAGAGAGGAGCGGCCGTGAAGGTTCGGGCATCGGTAAAAAAAATTTGCAACAAATGCAAAGTCATTCGCCGGAAGGGCGTTGTGCGCATCCAGTGCGAGAATACCAAACACAAGCAACGGCAAGGATGAAGGAATTTTAGATTTGCGATGGCCGGGTTTAGATTCAACCGATTTTCGCGGTCCAAGCGAAAATCCAAAATCGAAAATGGGTTAGCCCTAGAGAATTTTTAGGAGAAGAAGATGGCACGCATTGCAGGCGTAGATTTGCCCAAGAGCAAGCGAATGGAAGTCGCGCTCACTTATATTTACGGGATCGGGCGCAGCTCGTCACGGGACATATTGGGAAAGGCAGGCGTTTCCCTCGATTTGAAAAGTGACGATTTGACCGATGACGATACGGCCAAGATCCGCCAGGTGATCGAACAGGAATGCAAGGTTGAAGGCGATCTCAGGCGCGACGTCACGGCAAATATCAAGCGGCACCTCGACATGGGATCGTATCGCGGGCAGCGTCATCGCAGAAATCTGCCGGTGCGTGGGCAGCGCACCCATACGAATGCCCGTACGCGCAAAGGACCGCGCAAAACCGTCGCTGGCAAGAAGCCGGCGCCGTCGAAAGGTTAAGAGGAGCCGAGTATGGCAGACGCCACGGACGAGAAGCAGAAGCCTGAGTCACCGGAGAAGGCAAACGAGCGCGCGGCGCGGAGAAAGCGCGGCCGAAAAAACATCGCCGAAGGGGTTGTGCATATCCATTCAACGTTCAACAACACCATCGTCACGATTACCGATTACCAAGGAAACGTCATCTCGTGGTCGAGCGCCGGTGCGATGGGGTTTAAAGGATCCCGCAAGGGTACGCCCTTTGCCGCGCAGCAGGCGGCGGACAGCGCGGCAAAAAAAGCCATGGATCATGGCCTGAGGAGCGTGCAGATCTTCGTCCGGGGTCCCGGAGCAGGGCGGGAATCGGCACTGCGCGCCCTGCAGTCGGCAGGGATCAATATTAGTTTAATCAAAGATGTAACGCCGATTCCGCATAACGGTTGCCGTCCGCCGAAGCGGCGGCGGGTCTAATAGATACAGGAGGAGATTGGCTTGGCTAGATATACCGAATCGGTGTGTCGACTTTGCAGGCGTGAAAATTTGAAGCTCTTTTTAAAAGGGGAGCGTTGTTACACGGATAAGTGCGCCATCGAACGGCGGAATTATCCGCCGGGACAGCATGGGCAAGGTAGACCGAAATTTTCCGAGTACAGTATTCAGCTGCGCGAAAAACAGAAGGTGAAGCGGATTTACGGTTTGCTCGAAAAGCAGTTTCGCCGTACCTTCACTGAGGCTGCGCGGACCAAGGGCATTACCGGTGAGACGCTGCTCACCTTGCTGGAACGGCGCCTTGACAATGTCGCCTATCGACTGGGTTTCGCCAGTTCACGACCGGAGGCGCGAACCCTGGTTCGACACGGCCACGTGCTCATCAACGGCAGGAAGGTCAATATCCCATCTTACACCGTGCGTATGGGGGACCTGGTTTCGATCAAAGAATCGAGCCGGCAACTCGGGCGTGTGCAGGCCGCCATGGAGGGAGCACAGCGCCGCGGTATTCCCGATTGGGCGGAAGTTGACCGTGAAGCTGTGAGCGGGCGGATCAGGCTGTTGCCATCACGCAGCGATATCACGATGCCGATCAACGAAAAACTGATTGTCGAGTTGTACTCGAAGTGAGTTCGAGCCGGGGAGACGCTATGTCTACAATGTATAAACATTGGACGGATTTGATTAAGCCTAAGCAATTGGAGGTGGAAGAGAAAACTCTGACCTCAAACTACGGTAAATTTTACGCGGAGCCGTTCGAGCGGGGCTTCGGCCAGACGATCGGTAATTCACTGCGCCGGATTATGCTTTCGTCGCTTATGGGTGCGTCGATTGTCGCAGTGCGCATCAAAGGGATCTTACACGAGTTCTCGACGGTGCCGGGCGTGACTGAAGATGTCGCTGATATTATCTTGAATTTAAAAGAGATCCGGCTCCGGCTCAATGAAAGCGAGCAGCAGACCTTGCGCATCGACGCAAAGGGACCCGGAGTTGTCTACGCCAAAGACATCAGCGCGCCCCCGAGCGTCGAAATTCTGAATCCCGAGCATAAAATTGCGACACTGTCGCGCGATGCCAAGCTCGAGATGGAAATGATGGTCAAACTTGGCCGGGGCTATGTGCCTGCCGAACGCAACAAAGAGGAGGGCGCGCCGGTGGACACGATCTTCATCGACGCCGTCTTCTCGCCAATTCGAAAAGTGAATTTCAACGTGTCCAATGCGCGCGTCGGTCAAAGGACCGACTACGACCGAATCGTATTCGAAGTTCATACGGACGGCAGCGTGAAACCGGATGATGCGATGGCCTACGCGGCGAAGATTCTCCAGGACCAAGTGAGCATCTTCGTCAATTTTCAGGAAGAACCGCGCGCGGAACGGAAGGAAGACGGTCCAACGGTTCCACTGAACGAGAATCTGTTTCGCAGTGTCGACGAGCTCGAGTTTTCCGTACGCTCGCAAAATTGCCTGCAAAATGCCGATATTAAGTATATCGGTGAGCTGGTGCAAAAGACCGAGCAGGAAATGCTTCGGACGAAAAACTTCGGTCACAAATCGCTCAACGAGATCAAAGAGATTCTCAAGGAAATGGGTCTCGAATTAGGCATGAAAATCGATCATTTTCCGTCCCGAGAGGAAATCGACGCGCGCAAACGCGCCGCTGAAAAGGAGCCGGTATAAGTTATGCGCCATCTCAAGTCCGGAAGACAGCTCAGCCGCAATTCGGCGCATCGCTGGGCGCTAATGCGAAACATGATCACCGCGTTACTGCGCGAGGAAAAAATCCGGACCACCGATCCCAAAGCCAAGGAGCTGCGCCGTTGGGCCGATCGCGTGATTACGCTCGGGAAGCGCGGCAGCCTGCACGCGCGCCGACAGGCGCTCGGGATCGTCCAGGACAAGGCGGTGGTGCGAAAACTTTTTGATACGATCGCGCCGCGTTTCAAAGACCGGCCCGGCGGATATACGCGGATCATTAAGCTCGGAATCCGCCGCGGCGATGCCGCGCAAATGTCGTTGATCGAGCTGGTCGGCGCGGAAGGCGAAAAGGAAGCCCGGAAAACCGGGGAAAAGAAGGGGAGAGCGCGTCGGCGCCAAAGACAGCAGGAAGCGGCGGCTTAGCGCCCGTTCGTAAATCGAGTTAAAAAGGCCCGCGAGAGATTACTTCGCGGGCTTTTTTATTTATCGACCGGAAAATAGCTTTTGGTGCGCGATTGTTAAAACGATTTCCAGGGAGCCGAAAATGCGCGGGAGTATGCTTTTGTTCGCTGTCGCCTCATGATAATTAACCCTCGTGGATGAACGAACCGGGGCCGTGCTACGCCGATCCTTGAACGATTTTCTGAGCTTCGAGCTCGATGATGCAGGTTTGGACCGACTTTCATGGCGCGATTTCGGAAATGGCCTCTCGATGGCGCGTCTCGCTCGCGAGAACAATGCTGAACTTGTGCTTTACCGAATCCGGGAGGACGCATCGCCGGACGCATTCCTCAAGCATGAACATCTCGGTGGCGAATTCTATCTTGTAATCAAAGGTAAAATCGTCGACGACACCGGTGAGTATGAAAGGGGAGATGTGGTTTTTTTGCCGCCGCAATCGGCTCACACGCCAAGGGCCATAGGTGAAACGCTTGTCTTAGTATTGTGGCCGGCGGGAGTGCGCATCCTCGATTGACCTTGTTCAGGAGGAGAAATGAAAACCTTAGGATTCATTGGAACCGGCGGCATGGGTAGCGGGATGGCAGCAAACTTGATCAAGGCCGGAAATAAACTGGTCATCAATGACTTGCGCCGCGAGCAAGCCAAAGGTCTGGAAAACCAGGGCGCGCTCTTCAAGGCATCGCCCAGAGAGGTGGCCGAAGCATCGGAAGTTGTCTTATCGATGCTGCCTTACAATGAAGCGGTTCGCACGGTTGGGCTAGGCACAGGCGGCTTACACGAAGCCTCGAATGGCGCCAAACTTTGGATTGATTTCAGCAGCATCGACAAGAAGACGATCGTGAGCGTTAATGCCGAGTTGTCGAAAAAAGGCTGGACGATTCTGGATGGCTCGGCGGGCGGGGTCGAGGAAGCCGCCGCGGCCGGGACTCTGTCCCTTTGGCTTTCCGGGTCGAAGCCGGTGTTTCATGCGCACCAATCGGTATTTAAAGCCATGGGTAACAAGGTCTTGTATGTCGGTGAGCTGGGCAACGCGAAATTGGTCAAGAATGCCATGGCGATGTTCGCGGCGGTGACACATTTGACGCTGGCGGAAATTTGCTCCTGGCTCAAAAAGGGCGGCTTAACCGAAGAAACATTTCGCACGATATTAAAAAATTCCCAGCAGGATTCGGTCGCGATCGACCGTATCATGGAAATCATCGCGAGCCGCAAATATAAGCCGCGCAAGTCGTGGATGCCGAAAGACGTCGGATTCGGTCTGGATATGGCGAGAGAGATGGAAGTGCCCATGCCGTTCGTCGCTCTCGCGTACCAGATGTTTTCGATAGCGCAGGCAACAGGCATGGATGGCTACGAAGCAACTGGGATCGCGTGCAATGTTTACGACGTCATCACCGGGCAAAAGAGAGGCCTCTAGTTAGAATGGCTGGACTGGCACCGGAGCGTATTTCTCGATTTCTTACCTATATACTGCGCCACCGGCCGCAGGATTATCCGCTGGTTTTTGATGAGCGTGGATTCGTGGATTGGCGCGATGTCGTTCAATTGATTCAGGAGCGCTACTACGATGTCACCGAGGAGCAGATCCGCGCTGTGGTGGTCGATTCGGAAAAAAAACGCTTCGAGCTCGAGGGCGATAAAGTCCGGGCTACCTACGGCCACTCTTTCCCTGTCGATCTCGGGCAGCAGATGGTGGAACCGCCAGATAGACTTTATTACGGCACTGCCCGAGATCTGGCCCAATCAATGCTCCGCAACGGCCTCAAGCCTCGCGATCGGCAATACGTCCACTTGAGTATTTCTGCGGAAGAGGCAGAGTCCGTAGCTCGCCGTCACGATCCGACTCCCACGGTCATTGTCGTTCAAGCGCGGGTGGCACACGACGAAGGTGTCCGCTTTTACCGATCGGGACCGCTATTTTTGACCGAAAACGTCCCGGCGAGATTTCTGTCGCTCAACTAAAAACCTCCGTCGCCGATCGGTTCTGAGCCTCGGCACGCCTTTGTTTGCGCGCCTGAAATCGTTACGTTAAAGTACCTCCGGGTAGTGACACTCTCTCTCTGGAAATTTCACTGCATTCATGTCTCGCGCCGCCTCCTGGCCGCGCCGAATGGACGATGCTCGTGATGAGAAGTCAGCTCAGGGAAATTTTGGCTCGTGCGGTTGAGAAGACAGCTAAAGCGGAGGGGTTGGATTCTGACGAACTCCCTCCGATCGTTCTCGAGCCGCCAAAGCAGCGAGAGTTTGGTGACTTGTCGAGCAACGTTGCGATGGTTTGGGCGCGCAGCGCGAAAAAGCCGCCGCGCGCGATCGCTGAAGCGGTGCTCAAAAATTTGCAGGATCCGGACGGAATCCTTGCGCGCCAGGAGATTGCCGGGCCTGGTTTTCTGAACTTCAGCTTCGCGGCAAAATTTCTTTACCGCGAATTTCGCGACCTCGTGTCAGGACGAAATCTTCAAATCGATCTCGGCCATGGCGAAAAAATCCAAGTCGAGTTTGCCAGCGTCAATCCGACGGGGCCGCTTCACGTCGGCCATGGCCGGGTGGCGGTTATCGGAGACGTGCTGGCCCGTTTACATCAGGCGGCCGGATTTAACGTCGAGCGCGAGTATTACGTAAACGATGCCGGCAATCAGATGGACAATCTGGGTCGCTCCATCATGGCGCGCTATCGCGAATCGTTTGGGGAGGATCTCGAATTTCCTGAGAACGGCTACCCTGGCGATTATGTCAAAGAGATCGCGGCCGGCATTCGACGTCAGGAAGGCGACAAGTATCTGCACTACGACCCGGATGCGGCGCAAATTGTTTTTAGAGAAACGGGCGGGGATGCGTTATTGAACGTGATCCGGCGGCAGCTTGGCGATTTTGCTATCACCTTCGACTCTTTTTTTAGTGAAAAGGCGATGCGCGAGCGGGGTGAAGTCACGGAGTGCCTCGAGCTTTTGCGTCAGCGCGGCCTTTTGTATTTTCAGGACGGCGCCGAATGGTACAAATCGAGTCAATTTGGCGACGACAAGGACCGAACGGTTATCAAAAGCGACGGCGAGCTCACTTACTTTGCCAGCGATATCGCCTACCATCGAAACAAATACCAGCGCGGCTTTCGGAAATTGATCAACGTCTGGGGAGCCGACCATCACGGCTACGTACCGCGCTTGAGGGCAGCGATGCAGGGACTCGGTTACGATCCCAATCTTTTGCAGGTGGTCCTGGTACAAATGGTGCAACTCACGCGCGGCGGTGAGCCCGTTCGCATGGGGAAGCGCAGCGGCGAGTTCATCTCTTTGGAAGAGGTTTTGGAGGAAGTCGGCAGGGACGCGGCACGATTTTTCTTCTTGATGCGTAAGTCGGACAGCCATCTCGATTTCGATTTGGATTTGGCGAAGCGCCAGTCCAGCGATAATCCGGTTTTTTATGTCCAGTACGCTCACGCGCGGGTCGCGAGTATCTTCGAGCAGGCAGCGCGAAGCGGGATTATCTTGGAGCAGCGCGACAGCGTTCCAGTCGAACGGTTGGAGCTCACCGAAGAGCTGGGGCTCATTCGTAGAATGATCGAGTTCAATGACGTCCTGGAAGAAAGCGTACGAGAACTCGAACCGCATCGAATGATTTTTTATCTTTTGGATCTGGCCGGTGACTTTCATCACTACTACAACCATGCGCGCGTGATCACCGAAGATGCCGATTTAAGCCGCGCGCGTCTACTATTGGTTGAAAACCTGCAAAAGACCGTTCGGCGGGGACTGGAAATCCTCGGTATTGACGCCCCAACGAAAATGGCGGCTCGGGTAGAAGCCGGTCAGTGACCGGCTCTGGGTCCGAGCGATCAGCGAGGCAAGTTCATGGCAGAAAACCGCAGAGGTAAGGAAAATCGTTTCTATTTTAGCCGCGGGCAAATGGTTTTGCTCGGCGCGGCGTTTACAGTAGCTTCTGTGATCATATTTTTTCTCGGGATTTTTATCGGCAAGGGCATAGAAGAACGCCGGTTGGTCAGAAAGGAAGAACCGCTGGTTAAAATCCCGGTAAAACCCGGTGTGCAAGAATCGAGCGCCGGATCCACGCCCATGGCGCGCGATGAGATCACCTTCAATGACCCTTTGCCGAGTCCCATTAGGACGTCGGAAGCGGTGCCGGAAGAAAAGCCGAAGGAAGCAAGACGGATCGAAGCCGTGAATGTCGCAGAAGTCAAAGAAAAAAACCCGACCCCAACGTCAACCGTCGTCCCCGTCAGGACGGCGGAAAAGAAAGCTGAAAAGACGGGGCTTACGCAAGTCACGGCAAAAAAGGTCGGGCGGACCAGTGGCGACTCTCAGGAGTCGGGAAAGAACTGGCGCGCGCAAGTGAACGCGTATCCCGACGAACGCTCCGCAAAATTAATCGCGGATCGTCTAAAAAGTAAGGGGTACAATGCCTACGTCAGTGAGGGTCAAAATCAAGGGAAGACTTGGTATCGGGTGAGCGTTGGTCGATATACGTCGCGCGATGAGGCGGATAAAACATTGGAGGCGCTGCGGAACAAGGAAAACTTCCCTAAAGCTTTCGTTACCAGCAAGTGACGCAATGAGCAGCATGAGTATTCGCGAAGCGATTGAAAGATTGGTCAACCGCATCAGCCTGTCGGAGGCGGAGACCATCGACGTGATGAATCAAATCATGACCGGCGAGGCCTCAGCACTGCAAGTGGCGGCGTTTTTGACGGCGCTTCGAATGAAGGGAGAGAACGTCGACGAAATCACGGGCGCGGCAAGGGTCATGCGCGAGAAGGCGCACCGGGTCAACGTTGCGGGAAAAACTGTGCTCGACACTTGCGGGACGGGAGGAGACCAGAAGGGCACATTCAATATTTCGACGACCGCGGCTTTTGTGCTCGCCGGGGCGGGTGTCAATGTCGCCAAACATGGAAACCGGTCGGTTTCCAGTCAGTCGGGTAGCGCCGACGTTCTGGGAGCCTTAGGCGTCAAGGTCGATGCGCCGAAGGAGCGCGTGGAACAATGCATCGCGAACATCGGCATCGGCTTTCTTTTCGCTCCGTTGCTCCATGAGGCGATGAAATATGCGGTGCAGCCCAGGCGAGAAATCGGAATTCGCACGATCTTCAACATCTTAGGTCCGCTGACGAATCCGGCGATGGCGACGCATCAGCTGATTGGCATTTACAGCGGCGAAATGGTGGACATGGTCGCGCGAGTGCTCAGAAATCTCGGCAGTGCGCGGGCGATGGTGGTGCATGGCCTCGAAGGATTAGACGAAATTTCTCTGTGCGGTCCCACCGCGGTTGCCGAGTTACGCGACGGCCAGGTCAAAGAGTACGTGATCGAGCCGGAACAATTCAGTCTAAAGCGCTGTCGCCTGGAAGAATTGCACGGCGGCAATCCCCAAGAGAGCGCGCTGATCGTGCGGGCGGTATTGGACGGCAAAAAAGGCCCGCCTCGGGACGTAGTCATGCTCAATAGCGGCGCCGCATTGTATATCAGCGGGAACGCCGTAACCGTCCAAGATGGGATGAGGCTCGCCGCAGAATCGATCGATTCCGGCAACGCTCGCCAAAAACTTGCGCAGCTGGTCGAGCTTACGAATGCAGCTTAGCCGGCACGTAGCGACAGTCCGGTCGCGCGCCGGCCTCCAATCACAATGGCATTGGTCCGCTCGGAGCGAACCGACACCCAACCATGGCTGAGATTCTCGCGACCATTGCTGAGCACGTCCGAGGTGTGATTGAACAGCAACGCAGTAAAGTGCCAATCGATGCGTTACGGGATCGGCCGCTTTTCAAAGCCGCGCCGCGCGGGTTCGCACGGAGCTTGACCGGTAAGGCGCGGCACATTATTGCGGAAATCAAAAAAGCCTCGCCATCCAAAGGTGTGATTCGCGCCGACTTCGACCCGGTATGGATCGCGAAAACTTACGCGGCGCATGGCGCGGCGGCGATTTCGGTGCTGACCGAAGCGCGGTTTTTTCAGGGCAGCTTGCAACATCTGGAGCAGGTGCGCGCGGCGGTTAATTTGCCGCTACTGCGCAAAGATTTTATTCTCGATCCCTATCAGCTCGTCGAGGCCAAAAGCTACGGCGCGGATGCCGTCCTGTTGATCGCCGCGCTGCTCGAACCTAGGTTGATTCTTGAATTACGCGAAATGGCGGCGGCACTGTCGCTCGATGTGCTCGTAGAGGTCCATACCAGAAACGAGCTGGAGGCCGCAGTGGCAGCAGGAGCGCAACTGATCGGTATCAATAACCGCGATCTCAGTACATTCGAGGTGAGCCTTTCGACCACGGAGCACCTCGCTTCGCTGGTCCCTCCGAACGCGGTTGTGGTTTGCGAAAGCGGCATCGACAGCATCGATGCCATTCGCCGGGTCGAGAAACTAGGCGTGCATGTATTCTTGGTCGGCGAGTCTTTGATGCGCGCTCCAGATCCAGGCGCAAAACTTTCTGAACTCCTCCGGGCCTGAGCTTTTAAGCGCTTTGTATGAACGTCAAAGTCAAAGTTTGCGGCATTACGAGCTTGGCTGACGCGGAAAAGTCGCTTGAGCTCGGCGCGGACATGCTTGGGTTCAATTTTTATCCGCCGAGCCCGCGTTTTCTTACGCCGCAAAAGGCCAGAGAAATTATCGAACAATTGCCAGGGGATTCGTTCAATGTGGCTCTGTTTGTCAACGAGCCGCGAAAAAACGTCTTCGATATAATTGCGCCCGACCGGCTCGGCAACAGCTGCTCGAAGTATCTCGCCTTGCAATTTCATGGCGAAGAGGATGCGCAATATTGCTCCGGCTGGAACGTGAAAGTCATCAAAGCCTTTCGTCTGAAAGAAAGATCGTCACTTACGGCGCTCAGCCATTTTCCCGCTGATTTTTATCTGCTTGACTCCTGGTCTCCTGGTTACGGTGGTTCCGGCGCCGCCTTCCCGTGGGAGTGGGCTGACGGCCTCGATCCCAGCAGACTCATTCTATCCGGTGGACTTTGCGTCGAGAATGTCGTTGCGGCGATCAAGCGCGTTCATCCCTTCGCAGTGGATGTCTGTAGCGGCGTGGAAGCACGGCCCGGTGTTAAAGACTATGAGAAACTCAAAGAATTTATCATTGCTGCCAAGAGTGCCTGACCGGCGCGGCCACTTCGGGCCGTACGGGGGACGCTATGTGGCGGAGACGCTAATGCCCGCACTGGCGGAGCTCGAAGCAGCATACACCAAAGCGCGCCGGGATCGCTCGTTCCGCAAGGAGTTTCATTTATACCTGCGCGAATATGTCGGGCGAGAAACGCCGCTTTATTTTGCCGAGCGACTGACCCAGCAGATCGGCGGAGCAAAGATTTACCTCAAGCGCGAAGACTTGTGTCACACCGGTGCGCACAAGATCAACAACACCATGGGGCAGATTTTACTCGCCCGGCGCATGGGCAAGCAGCGCATTATCGCCGAGACCGGCGCGGGGCAACATGGCGTGGCAACGGCAACGGTGGCCGCTCGGTTTGGTCTTAGCTGTGAAATCTTCATGGGCAAGGAAGACGTCCGGCGCCAAGCGCTGAATGTCTTTCGCATGAAGCTGCTCGGCGCCAAGGTGCGCGTGGTGGAGGCGGGAAGCCAAACACTTAAAGATGCGATGAATGAGGCACTGCGGGATTGGGTGACCAACGTGCGGAGTACGTATTATTTGATCGGATCGGTGGCCGGGCCACATCCCTATCCCATGATGGTGCGCGACTTTCAATCGGTCATCGGTGCGGAAGCGCGCCGGCAGATTTTAAAAAAAGAGGGTCGATTGGCGGATTACTTGGTTGCTTGCGTGGGGGGCGGGAGTAATTCCATGGGGCTTTTTTATCCGTTTTTACGGGATCGCGGCGTCAAAATGCTCGGCGTCGAAGCGGCCGGACACGGCATTCCGACCGGGAAGCACTCCGCGTCGATTCAAGGCGGAGCGGTGGGAATTTTGCACGGCAGCAAGAGCTACGTGCTGCAAAATGATCGGGGGCAAATTACCGAGACTCACTCGATCGCGGCAGGCCTGGACTATCCTGGTGTGGGTCCGGAGTTGAGCTATTTGCGTGATTCCGGGAGAGTCGAATTCACTTCAGCCACCGATCGCGACGCCATCGCCGCGATCAAGTTGCTCGCCGAAGTCGAAGGCATTATTCCGGCTCTCGAAAGCGCGCACGCCATCGCCGCGGTGGCCAAGCTTGCGCGAGGATTGACCAAGCGACAGATCATCATCGTCAATCTTTCGGGGAGAGGTGACAAGGACATGACGACGGTGGGGGAATATCTTGGCGGAAAATTTTAAAGACGGTTCAACATTCAACTGTAAGCATAAGGTCGTCTACTCCTTCGTCAGCTTGAACCTTGAACAGAGTCGCACACGATGAGCCGCATCGAGAAGAAGTTTACCGAACTCAAACAATGCGGCGAAGCCGCATTGATCCCTTTCATCACGGCAGGTGATCCCGACCTGAACACCTCGCTTAAAATCATGAAAGCGCTGGCCGAGGCTGGCGCGGATTGCATAGAGCTCGGCATTCCTTTTTCAGACCCGACTGCCGATGGGCCGACCATTCAACGCTCATCGGAACGGGCGCTGAAACGACCGATTTCGTTGCCGGCGATTTTTCGCCTGGTAAGGCAGTTTCGCGCGAGCTCGGATGTGCCTGTCGTGCTGTTTGGCTATTACAACCCTTTTTTTCGTTTTGGTCTGGAAAAATTTGCGCGCGAGGCAGCGCACGCTGGCGCCGATGGCGTATTGTGCGTCGACCTGCCCCCAGAAGAAAGCGGCGAGCTAAAGCATTGGACCGATGCTTTCGGGCTGGATTTGATTTTCTTGCTCTCGCCGACGAGCGACGCCAGCCGAATCCAGCGGGTGGCGCGCGCCAGTCGAGGCTTCATCTATTACGTTTCAGTAACCGGTGTCACCGGTGCACGCCGTTCTTTTGACGATAAGCTGCGCAGTCAAGTGGCGCGCGTACGCCGCGAGTCTTCGCTCCCGATAGGTGTCGGATTTGGGATCTCGACTCCGGAGCAAGCGGCCTGGATTGCTGGTTTTGCCGACGCCGCAGTTGTCGGCAGCGCGCTCGTGGAGCGAATCGAGAAGACCCGGGATAGGAAAAAAAAGGCAAAGCAAGCCGGAGCCTTTGTGGCCCAGCTGAAACGTGCTTTGCGGCAAGCAGCGCGTCCGGGCTAGAGGGGGTCTGGTCTACACGTCAGGAAAACGCCGTTAAAAGCGCAGCTCAGATGCGGAATGGAACGTTATTTCGAGACTCTGCAGAAGATTTTCAACTTACGCGGCGGCATCATTGACCTGCGCCTGGACCGAATGAGCCAGGCTCTAGCCCTTTTCAACCATCCCGAAAACCAATTCCCCTCTTTGCACATCGCTGGCACCAACGGCAAAGGGTCCACGGCGGCGCTGCTGCATAATATTTTGCAGCAGGCCGGCTATCGAACCGCGCTTTATACTTCGCCCCATTTAGAGTCGTTCACAGAAAGAATTCGCGTCGGCCAGGAAGAGATAGCCCAAGCCGAAGTCGTCTCGTTAGCCGACGAGATTTGGCAACGTACCGGTGAGGCGAATGTGCCGCTCACTTTTTTCGAATTCATTACGGTGATGGCTTTTATCTACTTCGCACGCAACCGGGTCGACGTGGCGGTGATTGAGGTCGGCTTGGGTGGAAGACTTGATGCAACGAATGTAGTTACGCCGTTGGTTTCGGTAATCACAACGATTTCGAAAGATCACGAGGCTTATCTCGGACCGGACGAATTGTCCATTGCCCGTGAGAAAGGCGGCATTATTAAACCTCGAATACCAGTTGTCTGTGGCAAGATGTCCGAGCCCGTCGTCAAACTTTTACGAGAGATCGCCCAGGCGGTGGAGTCGCCGGCCTATTTTCTTGGAATAGCTTTCAGTTTTTTATTGAAAAACGAACGGCTTTTCGACTATATAGGCATAAAACAAAATTTGTCTCATCTTGCTGTGGCGCTCCGAGGTCGGTATCAGCTTGCCAATGCCTCATTGGCTTTAGCCGCGCTCGAACTGGCGAGTGAGCATTTTCCAGTGCCTGAAGATACCCTGCGCCGAGGTCTGGAGACCGTGCGCTGGCCGGGGCGGTTGGAAGTCATGTCGGAACGGCCTTTGGTGATTCTGGACGGCGCCCATAATCCCGAAGGCGTATGCGCTCTTGCTGATGAGTTGCTCGAGTTGCGGCAGGGACGAAAAATCAGACTGTTGTTTGCCACAATGGCAGACAAGGAATGGCAGCTGATGCTCGGAACATTGGCCAAGCTTGCAGATGAAATGATTTTCACCCGAGTCGCCATGGAGCGGAGCGCTGATCCAGAGCTATTGGCCAAAAACATACCAATACCGGTCCCGAACCGCGTAATTCAAGACTCGCAAACCGCTCTCGCTGCGCTGCTCGACAGTGCGCAGCCGGACGACATCATCGTCGTTGCCGGCTCACTGTACTTGCTGGGCGAAGTACGGCCGCTGCTGGACACAGCGTCGGCACGCGCCGACGCGATCCCGCCCGCGTAATCCAATGGTATTGAGAAAAACTTTTTTGGCGTTGGGCATCGCAGCCGCCATGGCTGCCGAGTGTCGGGCCGCACAGCTTATAGCTCCGCGTACTCAGGGGGGCACCGGCGAAATCAACATAACGGCTGATAAGTTATCGACAACGGACGGCACGAGCCAGATCGAAGCCACGGGGAGTGTCGAGGTCAAACGCGATCTCACCACGCTGAAGGCGGATGAGGTCCGTGTGAACCCGACGACCCAAGATGTCGAGGCGAAGGGCAAGGTCACCGTCGATGACCCGGAGTGGAAGGTCAAATCTGCCGATTCTCTTCAGATGAACATGGAGCAAGAAATAGGCGAGATTCGAAACGGTGATTTGTTCCTGGAAAATGGGCACGTAAGCATGTCGGGGAGCCGTTTTCAAAAGTTAGGCGGCCAGAGCTATCAGGTGGACGATGGATTCTTTACCACCTGCTTGTGCGAAACCGGCGCGCCTTCGTGGAAGTTTTACGCCGAACAGATGAATCTCGATCTTGAGGGAGTGGGCACGGTCAAGAACGGTTGGTTTTATGTCTTCGACGTGCCGGTCCTCTACGTACCGTACGGGGTTTTTCCGATCAAAACTGAAAGACAAACGGGGTTTCTCTTTCCCCAGGTTGGCCAATCGACCAAAGATGGGTTTAGATACCTACAGCCGTTTTACTGGGCGATATCTAAAAGCACGGATTCGACAGTCAGTTTTGACCTCGAGACCCGCACCCGATACGGCTTTCTCGGCGAGCTACGAACCAAAATTGACCGGGATTCGGATTTTCGCATTGACGGGTCGTATTTCAACGAAACCTGGAGAAAAAACGCGGATGCTGACGTAGTCGATAAAACGATCGCGAATCCGACTATTCCCCAGGACCGCTGGAGTATTATCGGCAGCCATCGGTATTTCACAGGGAACGATTGGCTGACGTTCAGCGACATTGCCGCATATTCAGATACTTTGTTCACACGGGAATTGGTCGATCGATTCGATTTGCCCGGCAATATAGAGTCGAATATCCGGCGCAGCCGCTTCGGCAAATCTAGTTTCGGTACATTTAGAAATTGGGGCGATACATTTCTCAAGGGAGAGTACGCTTTTTATCAGGACTTCATCCAGAACCAAAGCACGACGATGCAGCGGAGTCCAGAAATAGAGTTCTGGGGTCGGCACTTCTTGCCAAATTTTCCGCTGGAGTTTCGCTGGCGCGGCCAAGGCATCAATTACTGGCGCATCGAGGGCGTCAATACCTCGAGGCCGCAGACCGGAGATGGCTTGCGCTTGGATTTGAGACCGGAAGCGGTCTTGCCGTTTCGGCTCGGCTCTCGATTCTACGGTGCTGTCAGCGCGGCGCCGCGGGCGACCCTCTATCATCTCTATTCGCCGCCACCAGCTGGTTCATCGGACCACAACGTATCGCGCGAACTCGTCGAACTTCGGTGGAATGTGGGTACCGCGCTGAGCCGCGTCTTCGCTTTTAACGGCTTGGGCTTGAGCCGCATCAAACACGTACTCGAGCCGGAAATCAGCTATCTCTTTATACCAGGGGTGAATCAGAGCAACATTCCAATTATGGATGAGGTCGACCGCATCAATCGCCGCAACGTTTTTACTTTCGCTTTGACCAATCGTTTCTGGGGAAAAGTGATCAGTGGCCTGGCACCACCTCCAGACGAGAGTGGCGTTGAATCTCTCACTCCGTTCGTGGGCGACGTTCGCCAAATGGCATCCATACGGTTGGCGATGAGCTATGATATAAACGCAGCGCGCAAGGGTGCCGATAGCTTAACGGATATCGATATCAATACGAAATTGGTGCCGGTATCGTACTTTCCCTTAGATGTTACTTTTGATAGCGGAATTAATCCCGGTGCCTGGAATGTCAGCCAGGCTCGATTGGCGTTTACTGTAAGTGATCCCCGACCAATCCTGCACCGCAGTCTGGATCTCGATTTTAACCGACCAAATTCGGCGAGCATTAGCTATCAGTTTTTGCGTAAAGGGACCAATAGCTTTCTTGCCGATAATGCGAATATCAATCTCGATGCTCCCGCCAACTGTACACGCAACCCGACAGATCCGCGGTGTCCACTTGATAACCCTCAAGGTATTACCAAGGACACAGTGGGCAATTTCAATGCGAGCACGCTGTATCGGATCACGGACCACCTGCTGCTTAATTTCTCCAGCACTTACGATGTCCTGGATAACAAATTTATCGGATTTCGTGCCAGCACCAAATTCCTTTCTTTTTGTGAATGTTGGACGGCGACTCTCGGCGTCAGCCACAACGTTAACCCGGCGAAAACCAGCTTTAGCTTTAATTTCAGTCTACTGGGATTGGGTAATAGTAATACAAGAAGTTCTTTGAATTAATAGTGAGATCTAACGCGTTCGGTTAAACTCGGTTTGATTCCGTTTGGCATCCATCATGCCGAGATAGTGGTAAATGCGGCCTTTGCTGCGATAGCGGTCCCGCTCGTTCCCGAATAATGTGAAGTAGCCGTACTGGCCTGAGGCGCGGATCAGATTGTAGATAATTTCCGCGGAGCTGCGCTTCTTCATCAGGAATCGACTGGCGCCCTGGCGCCAATGGGTTTGCTTAAAATATTTCTCCGTGAGTCGTTCGCGGTCGACCCGGTGATAAACGATCGCGCGGTTCATATAAGCGATTTTCATGTCCGCCTTGCGGATACGCTGCGCCAACTCGACATCTTCCGATGTCCCCGATGCGCCAGGACCGAGTCGCTCATCGAAATACCCGACTCGGTCGAATACTGTGCGTCGAATGGCGATGTTGGCGCCGTTTAAAGAGTGCAGATCGCCGATATCGTTGGAAAATTCCAGTTCGGGAATGGTGCGATAACGCTGCAGTAGGCGGCGGATTTCCGGGTCCGGTGGGTCTCCGAGTCCAGTCCGAATTCTACCTTGCCCAACACAGTGCGCTCGGTTCGATTGAAAAAAATTCTCAATTTCCTCAAGCCAAGACGAGTCCACGACGACATCATCATCCAAAAAAGCCAGGACTTCACCCGTTGAACGACGTATGGCTTGGTTTAAAACCGCGGATTTTCCTGGAGAGCTGACGTTCAATAGGATCAATTCCGTAGGAAAGCTGGTCTTTCGCATTTCCACTATTTTCGGGGTCGAATCCGCGGAGGCATTATCGCCCACGATGATATTCGGCTGTATGCGCGTGAGGCCGCGCAGATTTTCCAAGCTGTTCAGGAGCTCCCGAATCAGTTCACAGCGGTTTTTTGTGGGTATGATAACCGTAATTGTAAGTGCCAAAGTAGCCTTCGATGCCATCAAAGAAGCAAAACTGTAATTCGGAGAACCTCCTAGTTTACTATCAAAAAAAAATTCTTGAGACCACTACCGAAGGCAAAACGGATTATCTAGGAACGATCCCAGGAGCGGCATCCCGGCGCTGCTCGTCAATTGGCGAGCCGGGAAAGGTATGTTATAGAGAAGTGAATTTTCTCGCCTAATTTATGACCCTGCGGATTCTTGTC